>Ga0187814_10001091_pt1 | contig 10154 bp, 7 predicted proteins | sample NC_S_4_FD_132450 | JGI IMG/M metagenome (GOLD analysis project Ga0187814, IMG submission 132450) | Wetland sediment microbial communities from Neuse River Estuary, North Carolina, USA - ASW-S_4 | ecosystem: Environmental > Aquatic > Freshwater > Wetlands > Sediment | place: USA: North Carolina...
GGCCTGGTGGTCTCGGCTTCGATCCGGCCGGACTTATCGCCGTCGACAGCCCAGGGCGCTGCGGGTGGCAGGTCGGCAGTGCTAATTCCGGGCGGCAACGTGAAGCTGACTATCGTCTGCTGGACGTTCCGCCCGCCGAGAGTGGCTGGCGTGCCTTCGGCAACGATGCGCCCTGCGACGATCACCTGAATCCGGTCCGCTAGCTGTTCGGCTTCCTCCATGTAGTGAGTAGTCAGGAAGATCGTCTTACCCAGCTTCTGCAGGCTGGCGATCACCTCCCAGGCCGACCGCCGCGCCGCCGGGTCGAACCCGGTTGTCGGTTCGTCGAGGAACAGCACCTCCGGATCGCCGATCAGGGCAAGGGCGACGTCGAGCCGACGCCGCTGTCCGCCAGACAGCCTGCCGCACCTCATCTTCGGGCGGTCAGCAAGCCCGACGAGCTCGAGTGTTTCCAAGACCGGCCGTGCGTGCGGGTAGTAGCCCGCGTAGAGGGAAACGCACTCCTCGACAGTGAGCTCGGCTTCCGGCTCTGATTCTTGCAGGACGACGCCGATCCGCGAGCGCCACGCCCGGTCCGCCTGATACGGGTCGACGCCGAGGACCGAAACCTCGCCTGCCGTCGGCCGCCGGTAGCCTTCCAGGATCTCGACGGTGGTCGTCTTCCCAGCTCCGTTCGGCCCGAGGAACCCGAATATCTCGCCGCGATAGAGCTCGAGGTCAATGCCGGCCAGCGCTTCCACACCGCGAGCGCCATCGGCCCGGCCATTGCCACTGCCATAGGACATCCGCAGTCCGCGCACGCGGATGACCGGATCGCCGACGGGCGTGCCATCATGCTCGGCGGCATTGGCCTGGGCGGCGCTGGCCTTGGATGCGTTCGCCCGGGTTGGGATCGCCTGGGTGGCGATCGCCGGGCCGGGCTGGTTTGTCACGGGATCGCTATCTGGGAACTTCAGCTCTCGGTTCACCGGGCAGCCTTCCCTTGGAGACGGCAGCCGTGCTTCAGATACGAAATGGTTTACCGGTGGCGTCTCGCAGCCCAGGCCCGGAAGGCCTGACGTGCTAGGGCCGAAGGTCACTCCCGACCTACGGGACTGCCGGCCTACAGGAATTTGCGCTCAAGGTCGGCAAGGAACGCTGCTGACAGGCTCTCGAAGCCTGCCTCGGTGAGCCTGACCCGGTCGCTGATCCTACTCGCGCCCGTGTTGCCACTGCGGCTTGCGCTTGTCCAGGAACGCCCGCATGCCCTCGCGCGCGTCCGGCAACTGGCTGGTGGCAGCCATCACCTCGATCGCGTAGGCATAGGCCTTGGGCTGGTCGAGGTCGATTTGGCCGTACAGCGCCTGCTTGCCGATGCCCTTGCTCTCCGACGATCCCCGCGTCACGCGCTCGAGCAGATCCGCCGTGGCGGAGTCGAGCTGCGCGGCGGGCACCACCTTGTTGACTAGCCCCCAGTCCAGGGCCGTCCGGGCGTCGATTATGTCACCGGAGAGTGCCATCTCCGCAGCGCGCTTGCGGCCGACATTCCGGGCGATCGCGACCATCGGCGTGTGGCAGAACCAGCCGCCCTTTCCGCCCGGAGCGGCGAAGCCAGCGTCCTCGCTGGCCACCGCGAGGTCAGCGCTAGCGACCAGCTGGCAGCCTGCCGCGGTGGCCAGCCCGTGCACTCTGGCTACCACTGGCTGTGGCACCTGCTGCATCAGGGTCATCAGCTCGGTGCAGGTCTGCAGCAGTGACCGGACCGCGGACAGGTCCGCCTCGGCCATATCTGCGAAATCGTGGCCGGCACTGAACACCGGGCCGTTGCCCGCCAGCACGATTCCGAGCGCGTCGCTTTTCCCGACCTGGGTAAAGGCCGAGATCAGCTCGCGCATGTGCGGTAGCGACAGCGCGTTACGCCGCTGCGGCCGGTTCATCGTAATGGTGGCGAACTCACCGGATCGCTGCACCAAGATGTGCTCGAACTCCACGGCTGCCTCCTGTCTCACCAGCAGCCTACGACGCTGGCGTCTGGGTTCCTTCCCCGCTGGCATGCCTGGTCAGAGCATCGCGCCAATAGTCGGCAGATTGCTGCATATCAGTCAGCACCTTGTCATCGTCCTGCTCGAATGGCGGGATTACCTCAAGCACTAGGGCCACGTCTGCCGCGCAGGATTTATCGAGGGCGGTCAGCACTCGGTCGGCATCGATGATGCCGGCAGCGTTGGTCTCCGGCGTGAATGGCCAGTGATGATCAGCCTTGCCGTCCGACTGCTGCAGCTGGACCACTTCGGCACGCGCTCCAAGCTCTTCCAGCCACGCGTACGGATCGCGGTCGCGTCCGGACGTGCCGGGCACACACTGATGCCCGACGTCCAGGCAGAGCCTGATGGGCACGTGCGCGTCGTCGCCGTCGGTCAGCAGCGATGCGAGCTGCCGCAGCGTGGCTGGCTCGCGCGCGGCCGCCAGGTTCTCCGCCATCAGGCAGGTCAGCCCGACGTCGCTGGCGTAGCCAGCGAGTTCGGCGAGCGACTCGCCCAGCTCGCTCCAGAGCCGGCGTTTGCGAACTGGATGACGCCAGTCGTCGATGCTATAGGCGCCGACGTGGCCACCGGTTGAGCTCGCGCCGACAGCGGCCGTGAAGTCGATGACCCGGCGATACCAGGAACGGGCTCGTTCCCTGGCTGCCGGGTCCGGATGCAACAGCAGGTTCGACGAGTAGGCCGCAAGCCCGGTAAAGGTTGAGTGCAGCGTCAGGCCGCCGGCCGCGCAGGCAGCCCGCAGCCAGTCGGCCTGGCCTGCGACATCCTCCGGCGACGCGTCGAGGTCGACCAGGTCGAGAGTGTGCTGGACGAGGTCAAGCCCCAGGTCATCGCGGACCAGCCGGGCCCAGCGCTCAGGCTGCGGCCAGCGCTTCACGGCAAAGCAGGTATTGACGCCGAGACGGTAGGAGGTCATGAGCTCTCCCGCGGGCTGTGCACGGCCGCGCTTTGCCGCACCTGGTGAAACCATGCGGCCCTGTCGCGCTCGAACTCGCTGCCCCACCGGGTCGGATCGAAGCGCCGGGCTCGCCGTAGCAGCGACGAGACTGCCGCATCAGCCTCGTCGGCTAGCCCGGCTGCCTTTGCTGCCAGCATGGCCGCGCCAAAGCCAGCCGGATCCATGTCCAGGTGCAGCACGGGCTGACCGAGCAATTCGGCCTTGAGCTGTCCGGCCAGGGCGATCCGGGCCCCGCCGCCGCCAACCCGCAGTTGCGTCAGCGGCGCGTCGGCCCGCTCGAGCACAGCCAGCACGGCCTGCACGCCGAGCGCCACGCCTTCGATCACCGCGAATCCCAGCGCGGGCCGGTCGTGCCGGTCGGACAGGCCGATGAAGCCGGCCCGGACGGTCGGATCGTCGCGCTCCCCGTCGCCCAGGTAGGGCAGGAACAGCGGTGCGGCATCGGCAGCGTCCGTCGGGCGACTGCCGCGCACGCCGCGCTGCAACCGCCGCCGGAACAGTTCGGCGTCGGCGATGAGCGCATCGAACGAGGCGTAGCCAAGCGCCCGCACCGCCCAGGAGACAGCCGCTCCCGTCGTGTTCACTCCGAGCTCGGTGCAGAAACGGTCCGGCACCACGTGGCTGTAGTGCGTGACGTGCACGTCAGCTAGCGGGCTGAGCACGGCGGAGTTCAGGCAGGAGGACGCTCCCGCCATCTCGCTGACTGGTCCCGGCTCGGTGACGCCGGCGCCGAACGCGGCGCACTGGCTATCAGCCGATCCGATAACGATCGGGATGCCTGGCTGCAGACCGAGTTCGGTGGCGGCCTGCCCGGGAAGCTCGGCGGCACGCGCCCAGGGCGGCAGCACAGCCGGAAACAGTGCCGGGTCCACGTCGAAGGCGCTGAGCAGATACTGATCCCACTGCCGCTCGCGCAAGCCAAAGAACAGAGTGCTGTTCGCGTGCGTTTCATCTGTTGCGGCAACGCCAGCCAGCCGGTGCAGTACGACATCCCTGGGCTGCAGGACGAGCCTGGTCTTGGCGAAGACATCCGGCTCGTGCCGCCGTAGCCAAAGCAGCTTGGGTCCAACGTGAAACGCCTCGGGCAGATGGCCGGTCCGCTTGTGCATGGCCTGATCGCCGATGCGGTCCCGCATCTGCTGCGCTTGCGCTACGGCCCGGTTGTCGCGGTACAGCATCCCGGCGCGCAACGGCCGGCCGTCGGCGTCGGTGACTACCATGGTCGGGCACTGCCCGGTCAGCCCAATCGCGCAAATCTGCCCTGCCGACCGGGTCCTCGCGGCCAGGCCACGCAGCGCCGCGACCGCGCTCTGCGCCCAATCCTGCGCATCCTGCTCTGCCCAGCCCGGCCGCGGAGAACGGGTCTGATACGCCCGCCGCACCTCGGCGACCAGGCGGCCGGCCAGGTCGTAGGCGAGAGCCCTGGCGCCAGTGGTACCGGCGTCGACGGCGGCCACCAACGGCCGGGACGCCTTGGCTGAGCGCGCCGTCCGCCGGCTGTGGTCCGGTGCGAGGCCAGCTGAGCTGACGCTGAGTTCTGCCACCGTGTCCCGCGCCGACTACGCCCGGGCGGCCCTGGCCGCGTCCATCAGCCGCTGAGCCCGCGCCGGATCCACCGCGTTCCAGGTGCTGCCATCGACCTTCAGGCTGGTGCCGACGATGACAGCGTCCGCCACGGCGAGAATGTCCGCGATCGTGTCGGCGCGAACGCCGGTATTGGCGACCACGTTGGCGTGCGGGACGGCCTCCTTGGCGGTGACCAGGTCAGCCATCGCGAACGGCACCCCGGCCGCCGGTCCGCTGATCAGGATCGCGTCGGCGCCGAGGAACGCGGCGCCCTTCGCTCGCTCGGCGATGCCGCGGCTGCCGATGGCGCTGGCGAACTCGGGCGAGATGTTGTCGAATAGCGCCACGTCGTTGGCGCCGATGGCATCCCGGTAGGCCGCTATGTTGCCGATGTCCGGCGTGATCATTCCGAGGTCGCTCTCATAGACGCCGGTCAGCACTTCCCTGATAAAAACCGCGCCGGTAGCCCGTGCCAGGGCAAGGCTCGCGCGCGGGTCCCAGAGGATGTTCACGCCAAACGGGACCCTGACATCACGCAGCAACTCGCCTATCACGGCTGCCATGGCTGCCGGTATCTCCGGTCCGACCGCGAGCTGATACGGCACGTCGGCCTCGTTGCAGAAGAGCAGCCCGTCTACGCCCGCCTCTTGCAGCACGGCCAGGTCGCGTCCGACGACCTCGACCAGCCGCGCCCGGCCGGCCGCCCGGTCGTGCCACGGCCGACCCGGCAGGCCAGGGAAGTGCAGCATCGCGATGACGGGCTTGTCGGTCCCGAAGGTGCCGGACAGCGAGAGTGCCATTGTGCGTCCTTACCGTGCGTCCTGAGCTGATCGGTACAGCCTGTGCTGGTCGATGAATGCCAGGACCGCGGCGTTCCAGCACGGCGGATCCTCCAGGAAGGCGGCGTGGCCGCCGGGCAGTAGCTGCCAGCTGGCCCGCGGCAGCCCGTTGAACAAGCGGCGGGAAAGCTCCGGCTTGATGATGATGTCGTCGGCTGAGGCGAGCACCAGCGTCGGCATCGTGATCAAGCCGAGTCTGGACTCGCAATCGTGCGTGGTGAGCGCGGCAATCTGCGCGGCGAACGAGGCAGCGGGCTGCGTGGTCCGGTCCATCTCGGCCAGGAATTCGGCCAGCCTGCCGGGCTGGGCGGAGTAGAAGCCGGTGCTGAACACCCACGGCGCCTGCTGCTGCATCATCACTCGCATGCCGGCCGCCTGCGCGACCAGCGCCCATGAATCAAACGCCGCCCTGGTCAGCGGATCGGGCACCGCGTAGGTGCTGGCAAGCACGACCGACAACAGGTCATCGGGACAGGCGGCGGCGTACTCCTGGGCGATGCAGCCGCCCATGGAGACTCCGCACAGGTGCAGTGGTGCCAGATCGAGAGCACGCGCCAGGGCACTGGCGTCCTCGGCCATTTGCCGGCTGGTGTAGGGCCCGGGCGGGTGGCTTGAGCTGCCGCATCCCCGGTTGTCAAAGGTCACCACGCGGAGCCCGGCAGCCGCTAGTTCGTCGCGCTGCAGTCCCCAGCCGTCCAGATCGTCGCCAACTCCGTTGATCAGCAGCAGCGTCTCCGGCCCGTCGCCGTCGATCCGGTAGTGGATGTCCAGCCCATTGGCCTGCACGACCGGCATTACCAAGCCCTTCTGTGGCATCGCGACCAGCGGATGACGACGCCGCCGGTCCGTACGGGACTACCCTGCACTGGTGTCCCGCTGGCAGCATGCTGCCACATCAGTCAGCGGGAAATCGAGGTTGATCTGCGCACATAGGATCATCCGCGATTGCCCGCGGACGCGTCCGGTGCCAGCGTTCGCGGCAGGTCGGATGCCAGCACGGCCCGGTAGCGCCGGTACCACGCGTCGTACCGAGCCTTGCGGCCGGGGTCGGGCAGGAAGGGCTCGGCCGCAAGGCTGGCTGCGGCTACTGCCTGTTCCGGGCCGGCGTACACGCCCGCGCCGATCCCGGCAAGCATGGCAACACCCGAGGTTGTCCCGTCGCCGAGCACCCGTAGCACTGGGACGCCAAGCACGTCGGCCTTGATCTGGTTCCAGCTGCGCAAGCTCGCGGCTTGCCCGGAGACACGCAGCTCGGCGACCGAATCTCGGCCGCGACTGAGCACCTCAAGCCGGGCGCGCAGACCGAACGCCACGCCTTCCATCGTCGCCCTGGCCCAGGCGGCGCGGCCATGTCGCAGCGACAGGCCAGCAGCAATGCCGCGCAGTTGCGGGTCGTCTCGTTCGCCGTCGCCAAGCACCGGCACGAACAGCAATCCGTCCGCACCAGGCTGCACCGCGGCCGCCTCCTGATCCAGTCGTGCATAGTCCGCGGCGCGCGCCCGTCCCTGCCGTCCGCCGAAGCAAAGTGCCGCGATCCAGTCGACAGCCTGCCCGGCGGTGTTGATCCCGGTCTCGGTCATGTAGCCGTCGGGTCGTAGCGGCGAAGGGTAGTTCGCGATGTCAATGTCGGGCAGCGGCTCAGCCACCAGCGAGTTGAGGCAGCTGGAACTGCCGGCCATCTCGCTGACCGGACCTGGTGCCGTAACTCCGGCGCCAACGGCGCAGGCTAGGCTGTCGGCCGCGCCAGCGACCACCGGTATGGCCCTGCGCAGGCCGAAACGGCGGACCAGCGACGGCCTGAGCGACCCGCTGACTGTCCACGATGGCTGCGGGACTGCCAGCCTGGCCGGATCGAGGCCGAGCCAGGTCAGCAGGCCGTGGTCCCAGGAGCGCATGCCGATGTCAAACATGGCGGTGGCGCCAGCCAGCGTCCAGTCGGTAGTCGGCTGCCCGGTCAGCGCGAGCGCCACGTATTCCGATGGTTGCAGGAATAGCTTTGCCGCTGCGAACACTGCAGGCTCATGTTCTCGGATCCATGCGATCTTGGCCGCGGTGTAGAACGCGGTCGGCACTTGCCCGGTCCGCGCATGCAGTTCCGCGTCGCCGAACATGTCGCGGATGACCCGGGACTCCGCGGTCGCCCGGTTGTCGCGGTAGATGATGCCGGGCCGCAGCGGGCGTCCGCGGCCATCGACTGGCACGACCGACGGGCACTGCCCGGTCAGCCCGATCGCCAGCACCGGGCGGGTGCCGAGCTGGCGGATCAGCGCGCCTAGGGCGGACAGCGCGGCGCTGCGCCAGCTCGCCGCGTCCTGCTCGGCCCACTCGTCGCGCGGGATACGGGTCGGGAACGGGCGCCGGACCTCACCAGCCCGGCCGCCCGCCAGGTCGAAGGCCGCGGCCCGGGCGCCCGACGTGCCGACGTCGACTGCGACAAGCACCTCGCCAGAGTGGCTGGGCGCCGCCCGCGGGCTAGCGTTCATTAGCCCGGCCGGTCAGCCGCGGACAAGCTGATGACCTTTGACCTTGTCCCGGTCCAGGACGACAAGCGCACCGTTGAGCGCCCCGGTGGAATAGTCGCTGCCGGGATTGATGATCATCGTGCGACCAAGGCGGCGCACACCGGAGGACTCGTGTATGTGTCCGTGCAGGCCCAGCAGTGGTTGCCGGTCAAGCTCAAGTTCACGCACCGCGGTACTGCCGACCGGGACGTACTGCACCTGCCCGAGTATCGCCTGGACTTGGAGGTTGGCATCAAGTTTCGGCGCATCATCGAGCTGCGTGCCATAAGGAGGTACGTGCAAGTTGTAGATGGCTCGCTCCGGCCTGGTCAGCTCGGCGGCGACCTTCACGATGGACTCGCGCAGGTCTTCCTCAGACTGCTCACGCCAGGTGTGCCAAGGCGTGACGTTCGAGTAGCCCCAGCTGACCATCTCGTGGTCATCATCGATCCACAGCACCTTGCCCTCACAGTGGGTGCCCCAGGGTGCGGTGTCGAGCAGTTCGATTAGCTCTGGCGGGTCGTCGTTGCCGAGCATGAAGTACAGCGGAGTATTGCGCGGGCGCAGCCGCTCGTCGGCGATCTGCAGCCACTGTGTCAGGCGTTCCTGCATCAGCCGGAGGAAGAGATCGTCCAGCTTGCCCTCGTCATGCAGGGCCTCGAGCTCACCTGGCTCGGCCCGGTAGGGGTAGTACCCGAGGTCGGAGATGAGCTTCTCCAGCTTGGTCAGCTCCTCGCCTTCCTCGACGTCGTAGTCGGTGCCGATGAACTTGGTGCGCCAGCGGCCTCCTGCGGTGTGCTCGATCTGCTGGATGGCCTTGCCGGTGAGGTCCGCGCCAAGAACGAGCACGTCCGCGCCGTAGACCGGCGCGGCGTTGACGAACTTGCGGAAGCACAAGCTCGATCCGTGCAAGTCGCTGACGAAGTAGATCGTCGTCTTGGCCACTTCTCCCGCCTTACCGACAAATCATGACCATTTAGGCGCCAAAAGGTCCGGACCATTCCTTGACACTGCTGTGATCAGAGTGTTTGACTCCTGTGCAAATAATGCAATAGCACGTGATCACTAATGGTCAGGATGGTGCTGCTGTGACGACCGGGACTAGAGCAGGCAACCTTTTCGTCCGGAACAGCACCGGCCTCGTCCGCGAGGCATCGGCGTTCGACGCGACGGTGTTCAACGCCGTGATCTCTGCGCCGATCGGCTCGACCATTGCCTACTCGATCTTCTTCACCCTGGTCGCCTTCCCCGGCGCTAACACCTCCGGCGTGCTGCTGATCACCCTGATCATTAACATCCCGGTCCTGATCATGTTCGCCCTGCTGGCCGCGAGCATGCCCCGGGTCGGCGGCGATTACGTCTGGGTGAGCCGGGTGCTCACCCCGCCGTTAGCGCTGATCTCGAACGTGGCCATGATCTTCGGCGGGCTCTTCGGCGCGGCGTTCTTCGCCAAGTTCTTCTCCATCTTCTCGCTCGGGCCGGCGCTGGTCGCGCTGGGCGTGCTGTTCAAGAACAACTCGTTCGTCAGCTGGGGGACGTCGTTCCAGACCGACAAGACGTGGATACTCATCGCGGCGCTGGCCATAGTCGCGCTGATGACGCTCATCCTGCTGCGCGGTACCAAGTCCACGTTCCGGTGGCAGAACGGCGCGTTCATCATCGCGATGCTCGGTACGATCCTGGCCTTCATCGTGCTGGGCTTTGGCAGCAAGCACGGCTTCTTGTCGAACCTGGCGTCGGTGAACCACAAGTTCGGCGGCGGCACCGCGGCTCAGATCATCGCCACGGCGCACGCAGGCAGTGCGGCGCCGCACCTGAGCGACATGAACGCGACGCTGCCAACGCTGTTCTCGATCCAGGGTTTCATGATGTGGAACTTCTGGTCGGTCTACATGTCCGGCGAGCTAAAGAGCGCGTCCAACCGGCGCCGCCAGCTCAGCGTCATGTTCGGCGCCCTGATCTGGGACGTCGTGCTGCTGATCCTGGGCGCGCAGGCACTGTTCCGCATCGCCGGCTACAACCTGGTCTACGCGCTGAACCTGCCGAGCCCCGCCTACAAGATCCCGTCCGGGCCCTTCTACCAGTTCCTCGCGGCGCTGGTCTTCAACACCCCGGTGCTGTCCGTGCTGATCCTGGGGACGTTCCTGTTCTGGGCGCTGCCGTCAATGATCGCCAACACATTCATGCCGATCCGCTCGTTCTTCGCCTGGTCGTTCGACCGGCTCATGCCCGAGGGGCTGGCCAAGGTCAGCGAGCGGACGCATTCGCC
>Ga0187814_10001092_pt1 | contig 10153 bp, 13 predicted proteins | sample NC_S_4_FD_132450 | JGI IMG/M metagenome (GOLD analysis project Ga0187814, IMG submission 132450) | Wetland sediment microbial communities from Neuse River Estuary, North Carolina, USA - ASW-S_4 | ecosystem: Environmental > Aquatic > Freshwater > Wetlands > Sediment | place: USA: North Carolina...
GATCAGATCGCGGAGCTGTTCGTGCACGACATCTCGCAGGGAATCCAGGGCACCGAGATCAAGGCCGCGTTCATCAAGTGCGCGGCCGACCGCCCCGGCGTCAACGAGCGCATCGACAAGATCCATCGTGCGGCCGCCCGCGCCTGCACACAGACGGGCGTCCCGATCATTGCTCACTCGCATCCCGCCTCGCAGACCGGCCTGCGCCAGACGGAGGTGTTCCTGGAGGAGGGCGTGGCGCCCGAGAAGATCCAGATCGCGCACACCGGCGATACCGACGACCTGGACTACATCGAGCGGCTGCTCGACCGGGGGGTCTACATCGGGATGGACCGCTACGGGATCGACTCGTTCCTACCGACCGACCGGCGCAACGCGACCGTGCTGGAGCTCTTGAGGCGCGGTCACGCCGGGCGGATGCTCCTCTCCCAGGACTACACGATCTCGATCGCCAACGGGCTGGACTGGTACCCGCCGGAGATGGTGGCGCGGATGCGCGCGTCGGGCGCGATCGCCGACTGGAGCATGACGTTCCTGTTCGAGCGGGTCATCCCTGCGCTCCGCGAATGCGGGATGACGGACGCTCAGCTCCACACGATGATGGTGGAGAACCCTAGGCGGTGGCTCGCCGTCACACCGTGAACACGATCTTGCCGACGAAGCTCCCGTCGAGCAGCGCCTGAAAGCCCTCCCGGGCGTCGGAGAGCGGAAGCGTCCGGTCGATCACCGGCCGCACGTCGCGCTGCACGCACAGGCGGATCAGTCGCCCAAGTTCATCGCGGGTCCCCATCGTCGACCCGATCACCGACAGCTGCAGGAAGAAGATCCGCCGTAGCTCGGCGGGCGGGGCATCGCCTGTCGTTGCGCCTGAGAGCACGATCTTCCCGCCGGGCTTGAGCGCCCGAACCGAGTGCGCCCAGGTGGCCTCGCCCACGGTCTCTATCACCGCGTCGACGCGCTCGGGCAGCCTCGTGCCCGGCTCGAACGCCTGATCGGCGCCGAGCTTCAGCGCCTGGGCGCGTTTCTCCTCCGAGCGGGCGGTGACCCAGACCCGGACCCCGGCCGCGCTCGCGAGTGCGGTCGCCGCGGTGGCGACCCCGCCCCCGGCGCCCTGGATCAGGACGGTTGAGCCCGGGATCACGCGCCCTCGGGTGAACAGCATCCGGTAGGCCGTGAGCCACGCCGTCGGCAGACACGCCGCCTCTTCGAAGGACAGCTCCGGCGGCTTTGGCAGGAGGTTGCGCCGCGGGACCGCGACCCGCTCGGCGAACGTGCCCTGATAGCGCTCGGAGAGCAGCGAACGCCGCGGATCGAGTGTTTCGTCGCCCATCCAATCGGGGTCGCTGATGACGGCATGAACCACGACCTCGTTGCCGTCCTCGTCCAGCCCGGCGGCGTCGCAGCCGAGGATCATCGGCACGTTCTCCTTGCGCAGCCCGACCCCGCGCAGCGACCACAGGTCGTGGTGGTTGAGCGAGGCGGCCTTGACCGAGACCAGCGTCCAGCCCTCGGGGACCTCGGGCTCGGGCCGCTCGCCGACCCGCAGCGCGCCGAGCGGATCGTCGGGGTCGACGTCCGCGGCGTACACCGCGAGCATCAGGAGCTCTCGATCGCCTTCTTGAGCTCGCCCGCGCGGGCGGTGACGAGCATGCCCCGGAGCAGGTCGACGAGCGGGCCCCTGATCACCAGGCCGAGCACCCGGCCCAGGTCGACCTCCAGCGAGTACGTCGCGCGAGTGCGCTCACCGCCCAGATCCTTCAGCTCCCAGCGGCCGTCCACGGACTTCAGCTCACCCTTCTCCTGGGTCCAGCGCAGCAGGCCCGGCGGGTCGTACTCGAACCGGACGGTCGACTTGATCGTCCGGACCTTGCCGTCCGACGCGCTCTCACAGAGAGTCGCGCGTCCCTCAGAATCGCGCTCGATCGCGTGCATCCCCTCGAGGCCGCCCTGCCACTCGGGCGCCTTCTCGACCTCCTCAACCAGCGCCCAGACCTTGTCCAGGGGCGCGTCGATCTCCGCGGTCGAGCTGCCTGTGATTGTGCCCATGGTGGACATGACTATAGGGCTGGGTCCGCGTATATGCGGCCCCGGGCCGGGCCGCATGCGGCCCGGCCATCATCATCTGCGTCCGTGACCCGTCTCGCCGTCGTCGGCCACGTGGAGTGGGTGGACTTCATCTCGGTGGCGAGGATGCCCCGGCAGGGGGAGGTCGTGCACGCGGAGGGCTCGTTCTCGCGGGCGGCGGGGGGCGGGGGAGTGGTCGCGGTGGTGCTGGCGGAGCTGGGCGCGGAGGTGCACTTCCTCTGCGCGCTCGGCGACGACCCGGACGGGCACGCCGCCGCCGAGCAGCTCACAGAGCGCGGCGTCAACGTCCATGTGGCGTGGCGAGCGGAGCCGACCCGCCGGGCCGTCACGCTGCTCGAGCGCGGCGGCGACCGCACGATCGTCACGCTCGGCGAGCGGCTCGAGCCGCTGGGCTCCGATCAGCTCGAGTGGGAGCTGGTGCAGGACGCCGACGGGGTGTACTTCACCGCCGGTGATCCCGCCGCGGCGCGGCGCGCGCGCGAGGCGAACGTGGTCGTGGCCTCGCCCCGCGGGCGAGCCGCTCTCCAGGCCGTGACTGTCGATGCGATTGTGTTCAGCGCGCGAGACCGCGACGAGTCCGAGTGGGCCCGGCGCCTGGGGGAGCACGCGAAGCTGCTCGTCGAGACGCGGGGTCCCGAGGGCGGCGTCTGGTGGGGGGAGTCGCACGGCAGCTGGCAGGCCAGCCCGCCGGCAGCCGAAATTCACGACGCTTACGGGTGCGGCGACTCGTTCGCGGCGGGGTTCACGTTCGGCCTCGCCACGGGCGCGACGGTGCAGGACGCCGCGGCGCTCGGCGCGCAGTGCGGGGCGCGCTGCCTGACCCGGCCCGGCGCGCCGTAGTTCCGGGTAGGCTAGACCGTTAAGTAGGCGATGGTCTTGAACGGTTGCCAGCGGATCGGTCACGGGGGCGCCAGCGCGCTGGCTCGCGCCAACACGCTGGCCTCCTTCGACGCGGCGCTGGAAGTCGGGGTCGACATGATCGAGTTCGATCTGCGCGCCTGCCGCGGCGAGCTGCTGCTCGCGCACACGGCGTTTCATGCGCGGCTGCCCGGCAGCCTCCGCCTTCACGACGCGCTGAAGCACCTCTCCAGCAGTCGCTTCGACGGGATCGAGCTGAACGTGGACCTCAAGCATCGCGGGTGCGAGGCGCCCCTGCTGGCGGAGCTACGGAGCGCACGGCTGCTCGAGCGAACCCTGATCTCCTCGCAGGTTCCCGCCGTACTGGATTTTGTCCGCGCCCTGGATCCGCAAGCCCGCCTGGGGATCTCGGTCGCCGGCCGCCTGTCCCGGATGAGGAAATGGAGCGACTGGCGCGCACAGGTGCTGGCCGGCCTGGCCGCCCGCCGATGGGACGCTCTGATGGCCCAGCACCGCCTGATCGACCGCTCGCTGCTGGCGGAGGTCGCGGCCCGCAGCGGGCTGCTCTACGCCTGGACCGTGAACGAGCGGATCGCGATCGATCGCCTGCGGGCGCTCGGTGTGCACGGGATCACCACGGCCGACCCGCGCCTCTTTGCCTAAAACTCCAGGCGTGCCTTCGGACACGCTGACCGAGATCGTGCCCCCGCCCCGCGAGGGGCGGGTGTTCGAGCAGGTGGTCCGCCCGGGGTTCGCCGACTGTGCGCCATCCGGACGGATCAGGCTCGACTCTCTCGCCAGGTGGCTCCAGGACGTCGCCTATGCGGACGTGGAGGAGGCAGGCCTGGCCGCCGCCGCCGTGTGGGTTGTCAGGCGCAGCCGGATCCGCGTCGAGCGCTTCCCGCGGTTCGGCGAGACGTTCACGCTGACCACGTTCTGCAGCGGCATGGGGAGGATGTGGGCCGAGCGCCGGACGACGGTGGCGCGGCTCGGGGACGGCGAGCCCGACGTCGAGGCGGTCTCCCTGTGGGTGCACCTCGACCCGTCGCAGTGGCGACCTGTGGCGCTCAGCAAGGAGGAGATCGACCTGTACGGCCCCTCCACGGGTGGCCGGCGCGTCTCGGCTCGCCTTCGCCATCCGCCTCCCGGGATTGGTGCCGAGAGCTCGAGCTGGACCTTCCGCCTGACCGAGCTCGACATCGCGGGCCACGTCAACAACGCGGCGTACTGGCAGCCGCTGGAGGAGGAGCTTCTGCGCGAAAGGGAGCCCGAGGCGATCGACGTCGAGATCGAGTTCCGCAGCCCGTGCCAGCCGGGTGAGAAGCTGGTGCTCCGGGAGGGCCCCCGGCGCTGGATCGTGGGACCGGGTGAGGAGGCTCACGCCTCGCTCCTGATCGCCTGACTTCAGGTGCGGGAGCGCCTCAACGCCGCCAGCTCGAAGATCGAGATGTTCGACATGGTCGAGCTGGGCCGCAATCCCGCCCGGATCATCCCCGCCGTGGAGAGAATGCTGGCCAGGCACGAGGGCCGGCACCTGCACTACGTGGGTGAGCCGATCTGGCCGGGCCGCACGGAGGACGAGATCCGTGAGGCCACCAAGCGCGAGGCGCTGCCCTCAAGTAGTGCGACTCGTCGGGCGACGCGTACGCTGGTCGGTGTGAGCGGATGAAAGAGCTCAGCGCGACAGCGAGCGCACCCGTGGACGCCGCCCCGGAGCGATGCACCGAGGTGCTGGCGGTCGTCGAGCGCTACCCAAGCTGGGATCCGAAGCTGATCCTCTCCGCCGAGACGCTAGTGCGAGAGGGCCGTAACCCCGTGCGGGCGCGGGCCACGGTCCGCGTCACCCTCGGACCGATCGCCCACGACCTGGAGCTGGTTCTGGCCGTTACGGTCGAGGCGGGGCGCCGGGTGACGCTGACACGCCTCGCCGATCACGCGTCGGATGCGGAGCGCTTCGAGCTGGCGTGGCGTGTCCAGGCCGGTCCTCGCACCATGCTCCACGTCGACCTCTCCGCCTACCTCGACGTCCCTCGCCTCATGCCGGTCGGGAAGCTCGGCGGCTCCCTCGCTCAGGGACTCGTCGTCGCCGCCAGTCGCGCGCTCGACGGCTCGAGCCCGAACGCCTCCGCCAGGAGCTCGTAGGAGCGCCTGCGCGCCGCGTGGGCGTGGGTGATCGTCACCACGATCACCTCCTCGGCGCCGTACTCGCTCGCGAGCTCCTCGACCTGGGCGCGGACCTTCTCCGGCGAGCCGATGATCCCGCGCCGACCGGGGAGGGTGCCGTCGGGCCGTTCCCGCGGGCGCCCGCCGAGCTTGTCCTCCGCGCGTAGGAACTCGATCGCCTTCTCCGGTGGAGGCACCGGGATCAGCCGGCCGCGGCGCAGCTGCGTCAGCGTCATCCGGCTGCTCGCGGCCAGATGCTGGGCCTCCTCGTCGGTCGGGGCGCACAGAACCCACGCGGCCACGGCGGTGCGCGGCGCCTGCAGCTCCCGGGCGGGGGTGAAACGCTCACGGTAGAGCTTGGCGATCTCGGCTCCTCCCGGGTTGATGAAGTCCGCGAACGCATAGGGCAGCCCCAGCTGTGCGGCCCAGATCGCGCTCTGCGGGGAGGATCCGAGCAGCCACACGTCGGGTAGCGCGGGCAAGCCGGGCAGGGTCGCTGCGAGCCGGTGGAACGGATGCTCGGCCGGGAGAGCGTCCTCGAAGTACGCCAGCAGCTCCGCGAGCTGTTGCGGGAAGTCATCGGGCGCGGCAGCCGGATGACTCGCGCCCGGCCCGTCCAGGCGAGGCAGGATGCCGAGCCGGGCCGCGGCGCGAGGACGGTCGCGCTGCAACGCGAACGTCGTCAGCGGATCGGTGCCGGACGCCCTCCCGATCCCCAGGTCGATCCGGCTCGGGTACAGCGCCGCGAGGATCGTGAACGTCTCAGCGACCTTGAACGGGCTGTAGTGCGGGAGCATCACTCCGCCGCTGCCCACCCTGATGTTGCCCGTGGCGGCGGCGATCGGGCCGATCAGTGCCTCCGGGCTGGCGCTGGCGAGCATCGGCCCGCCGTGGTGCTCTGCCACCCAGTAGCGGTGATAGCCAAGCTGATCGACCGCGGCCGCGAGATCGAGCGTGTTGTGCAGCGCATCGGCGCCGGTCGATCCCTCGGGAATCGGCGACTGGTCGAGCACGGACAAGCGCATGAAGCTGATGGTAGGAGGCAAGGCGCGCAGCGAGCGCCCGTGCGAACCGTCACGGCCGATCACTTGCAATGGCGCACCGCGGTGGTAGACATAGAGCCACCGGCGGTGCGTGGCAGCTTGCGCCGCCTCAATGCGAGGCTCCAGAGAGCCAGAAGGAGGGAGAGATGTCCGCCACCGACGACCCGACCCAGGGTGTCACGATGGGGGAGCAGGCCGGCGAGGACCCGACCCAGGCCGCCGGCGCCGGAGCGGCCGCCGCGAAGGACCCCACCGCAGGCGGCGTAGTGGGCAATGACCCCACCCAGGGTGAGGAGACCGAAGCGCAGGACTACGAGGACCCGACCGCGGGCAGCGAGATCGGTGCGGCCCCGGGCGAGGACCCCACGGCGTGAACTAGCTCAAAGCTGGTCGGGCGGGGCCATCCGGTAGAAGAACGGGCCCATCCCGCCCTGCGCGATGCCGAACACGATCGTGATGAACGCCTCTTGGGCGGCGGCGTTCTCCAGCCCGCCGGCGTACACCGGGTCGTAGCCGGCGTCGCGGATCAACTGCTCGACGACCTCGCGCGCCTCCTCGTCGCCGCACCAGAGGTTGCTGGGGCGGCTCGAGGCGCTCGGGATGCGGTCCAGCAACGCCATGAAATTGAGGTTGAACGACTTGGCCGTTGGGCCGCCCGTCTTGGACTTGACGAATTCGGCGTTCGACTTGAAGCCAGAGGGCGGCTCGGCACCGACCAGGTTGGTGGCGTCGATGACGGTCTTGCCCTCCCAGCCCGTGACCGTGTCGAAGGCCTCGGCGACCGCCCCGCCCGGGCACGCGAGCAGGACGGCAGCGGCGCCGGAGACGTCGCCGCCATCCCGCCCAATTCGGGTCACCTCGTGGCCGGCGCGCTCCCAGAGGTCGCCGAGACCACCGCCGACGTTGCCTTTACCGACGACCGCGACGTGCACCCCGCGTAGTGTGACGCGGACCCGCGGCCTTTGCCACCACCCAGTAGGCGGGCCTTGGGACTCCCATCGGACCGATCAGCCCCGAATCCCAGCCGGTGTCCTTTGTGTCCACAGTGCCCTGCCACTGGTAGTGGTAGATCCTTGTGACCCGGCGGAACTTCTTCGCCAGGGTGAAGAACAGGAACTGCTCGTCCTTGGCAGCCGCGAACACGCTCTGGTTGCGGTACTGCCAGTGACCGCGGCGCTCCACACCGCTGATCTCGGTTAGCCAGATCTGGCCCGATGGCACGAGGCTCTCCAGCAGCTCGATCTGGGAGAACGTGTGCGAGCGAACGTCGTAGTAGTTGTGGAACGCCCAAACCTTCGGCCGGTAGTGCAGGCCGGCCGTGTAGGCCCGGATGTAGGAGGCCAGCTGTGGGCCTGCAGGGAGGTAGAACTCGCCGGCGAGGATCGTGCAGCCCCTGCAGTTCTGGACCATCACGTTGAAGTACGCTGCGGCCAGCCCCGGCTCGCGGCTCAGCGGGAGGTAAACCCAGTCGGGCTCGTCCCACGGCGAATAGATGTGGACGCCCGGGACGGCACGCATGAACGCCTTCACCGCGGCCGTGTACTGCGACAGCGTCGGAACGTGCTCGCCATGCGGGTCGCTCGTGAACGAGATCATTGGGGTGACCCCGTCCGCCTCGGCGTCCCTCACCCAGGTCTTCGCCCCGTTCAGAGCCGACTTGTTCTTCAGGACAGCCGCGTCCCAGATCACGATGTCACGCGCATTCGTGATGTTCAGCTTGTTGAAATAGGGGGAGGAGAACATCCCGGTCCCGTTGTCGCTGATGCCGACGGTGACCGCGCCCGCGGTGGCGGGAAGCGCGGCGGCACCAAACACGCCGAGGCAGATCAGCGGCAATAACGGTCGTGCAAGTCGTTTGAGCATCGCGAAAATGGCCTCCTTACGAGCTGGGCTAGGAACGAGGCCCCCTGCCGGCCAACCGGGCCTGCGATCAATCTAGCGATATAGACCCGTGGGGGCGCCGTAAGTAGCGGTGGGGGCGGTTTTTGCCTGGTAATAAGGAGAATTTGAGAATTTGCGCCGCTTGTCCTCACTTCTGGCAGTGCGGGCACCAGCAGGCGGTCCGGCCCGCGATCGTGCTTCGCCGAAGCGGCCGTCCGCAGCGGGGACATGCGGGGTGCTTGTCGCCGCGCACTCGGGTCAGCCATCGCGCGCCGTGGGGCACGCGGCCGTACCGCAGCGACTCTCCCACCGCGGCTCGCAGTGCCTCGTACAGGCGTCGGCGCCGCACGGCGGTCAGCGACTGCACGGGCCTCGCGGGGTGGATGCGGGCCCGCCACAGGATCTCGTCGGACAGCAGGTTTCCGATCCCCGCGATGAGGCGCTGGTCCATCAGCGCGGCCTTGACGCCGCCGCGCCTATTCCGGAGCAGCCTCTCGAAGCTGTCGCGCGAGATGCCCGCCGCGTCGGGTCCGAGCGGTCCGGTCACCCGTGCGCGCTCCTGCTCGTCCCGGGCCAGCCAGACACCGCCGAACCGGCGCATGTTGTTGTAGCGGAGCTCGCCTCCCTCGCATACGAGGATGACCCGGTCGTAGCGGTCGCGGTCGGAATCGTCCTCGCCCCAGCTGAGCAGACCCGTCATCCCGAAGTGCAGCAGCAGCTCGACGTCGCCGACCGGCGCGAACAGCCACTTGCCGTGGCGGTGAGGTGAGCCAAAGCGGTTACCCGCCAGCGCCCGCCCGAGCACCTGCGGCGTGCGGTTGCGGACGATCGCAGGGTCGGGCACGTCCACCCGCACGATCCTGCGGCCCTCGGCGTGGCGCGCCAGGAAGCGACGGAACCCCTCGACGTCGGGAAGCTCGGGCATCGCTCGCCTTAGCTACCCGTAGCGGGCGGGCGTGGGCCGCCCGCCACGGTGGACGGATTGGCGGGCGGGCGTGGGCCGCCCGCTACGGTGTGACGGATGGAATACCGCACGCTTGGCCGCACCGGAGTAAAGGTCAGCCCCCTCTGCCTGGGAGCCATGATGTTCGGCGGCTGGGGCAACCCCGACCACGACGACAGCATCAGAATCATCCATCGCGCGCTGGAAGCGGGCATCAACTTCATTGACACCGCGGACGTCTATTCGCGCGGGGAGTCCGAGGAGATCGTGGGCAAGGCGCTGGCGGGCGGAAGGCGCGACGACGTGGTGCTCGCGACGAAGGTGCACGGGACCATGGGCGATGACCCCAACGAGTTCGGCAACTCGCGCCGCTGGATCATCAGGGAGGTCGAGAACAGCATGCGGCGCCTGGGGACTGACTGGATCGACCTCTACCAGATCCACAGACCGGAGGCCGACACTGACATTGAGGAGACCCTGGGGGCGCTGAGCGACTTGGTGCACGCGGGCAAGGTCCGTTACATCGGATCCTCCACCTTCCCGGCCAGCCAGATCGTGGAGGCCCAATGGGCGGCCCGGCGGCGCGGGCTCGAACGGTTCGTCTGCGAGCAGCCGCCGTACTCGATCCTGGTCCGGGGAGTCGAGGCAGACGTGCTTCCCGCCTGCCGGCGCCACGGGATGGGGGTGATCCCGTGGAGCCCGCTCGCGGGCGGCTGGCTGACCGGTCGCTACCGGCTGGACGCCAACCTGCCGCAGTCACGGCGTGCGGAGCGGATCCCGGGGCGCTACGACATGTCCATTCCGGGCAACCAGCGCAAGCTCGAGGCCGCCGACGCGCTCGCCAAGCTCGCCGAGGAGGCGGGGATCACCATGATCCAGATGGCGCTGGCGTTCGTGATCCGCCACCCCGCCGTGACCGCAGCGATCATCGGGCCGCGGACGATGGAGCACCTGGAGTCCCAGCTGCCCGCGGCAGACGTGGAGCTCCCCGACGAGGTGCTGGACCGGATCGATCAGATTGTTGCGCCGGGGGTCAACGTGAACCCCGCGGACTCGGGCTGGCAGAACCCGGACCTCGAGCCGGCGGCCCGGCGTCGCTAGAAACGGCGGTGCCGTCGGGCGCGCGGTGCGGTGCCGTCCGGCGCGCAGTTCATTCTCTGCGCAGAGCGGAGAGGGATCA
>Ga0187814_10001093_pt1 | contig 10149 bp, 11 predicted proteins | sample NC_S_4_FD_132450 | JGI IMG/M metagenome (GOLD analysis project Ga0187814, IMG submission 132450) | Wetland sediment microbial communities from Neuse River Estuary, North Carolina, USA - ASW-S_4 | ecosystem: Environmental > Aquatic > Freshwater > Wetlands > Sediment | place: USA: North Carolina...
GACGCGGTCGAGCAGGCGATCTATGTCGCTGACGCGCTGTCGAGCGCCAACCCTCGCCTCGAGGCCTACGAGCAGTGGCGCGACAGGCGCGCCTCCGAGCACTACGAGTGGTCCTTTGCGTGGGGTCGCTTCCCGCGAGCGGAGACGGAGAGCCTGTTCAGAGGCTGGGCTGGCGAGGCGGACGCCGGGCAGGACCTCCGCGACTCATTCAGCCGCCGCGTCGAGCCGTCCCGGGTGCTGAGCAAGGAGCGGCTCGAACGCTGGTTTGCGAGCTAGCACCAGGCGCGTCAAGCCGCGGTCCGGTAGGCGGCTGGGTTGGGTGTGCGGGTGCTCTGTGCCCGTCAGACAGCTGGGCCCGATGGCGTCGTTGGCGGGCCAGCCGGCGGCGGTACCGGGGAGCCGTCGTCGCCCGGGTCATCGGGCGCGCGGATCCACTGGACGATCTGACCATGGCTGATAACGAAGTTGGTGCGCGCCGTCTGGCCTGTGCCCGTGCCGCAGCCTCCGCCGGGTCCGGGGCGATTGGCCGCGCCGGCCGCCCCGCGCAGCCCCAGCGACGATCCCCGCGCCTCCTCCAAATGGAGGATGGACTAGGGGTCGTCGACTCGCATAACCTCCATGTAACGGATCTCGTGAGGGGAGCGACATGCTGTTGACCCACCCAGCGTCTTCAGGCGTAGACGGTCAGGCCGTTGCGACGTTCTGGTCGGTGTTCGAGCAATCGCGGATCCCGATGGCGCTCGTCGATCGGAACCGTCGATATGTCGAGATCAACGACGCCGGATTCGAGCTGTTCGAGTACCCGCGTGACGAGGTGATCGGAGAGGTGGCGGGTCGCACCGCGATCGGCGGCGACAAGCGCACCGGGGACGCGGAGTGGGAGCGGCTGATGCGCACCAACGAGCTCTACGGTGAGCGGACGGTTGCCCACTCCGACGGGAGGCCGATCCGGGTGAGCTACGCCGCGCACGGGACCGTGCTGGGCGGACGCTGGCTGGCGCTGATCGTCACGCTCTCGGCGCACTTCGAGCCCGACGGGACCGAGCTGATACGGACGACCGAGCTCAACGTTGCGTCCCGGGCCGATGGCCGCCGCCACCACGGGCCTGCGCTCACCCCACGGGAGCTGGAGGTCGTACGCCGTGTCGCCCTCGGCGCCTGCACGCGCCAGATCGCCGCTGATCTCTACCTCTCGCCCGCGACCGTCCGTAGTCACGTGCGCAATGCGATGGTCAAGACCAACGCCCACACCAGGGCCCAGCTCGTCGCGATCGTGCTCGGCAACGGCCTGAGCGGCCGGTAGCGCAGTCCACGGCATAGCCTGCAGCGTGAGATCATCCGCTCGTGGACGAGCGGTCGAACGAGCGCGCCGCCCACGCGGTGTTCGATTCGATTTCGGCCGCATTGCTGCCTGAGGCCGACGTCGAGGAGGGCACGGGGTTCGGCACCAATCCCGGTCTGCGGACGCGCAGCAAGATCTTCGCGATGCTCCACACGGGTGAGCTCGTCGTCAAGCTCCCGCCGGGGCGGTGCTCGGAGCTCATAGCGCAGGGCAAGGCACGCGCGTTCGAGATCGGCCGGCGAACGATGCGCGAGTGGGTCCGGGTCGCGGAGGTTGACGAAGCAGAGTGGATGCGACTGGCCCGCGAGGCCCGCAGCTACGTCGGCGGACTGTGACTCCCCGCCAGCCGGCGTTAAATGACTAGGTTGTCGGTGTGAGCGCCGCGTACGTTCTCGATGCTGTGCGCAGCCCGTTCGGGCGCTATGGCGGTGGGCTATCTCACGTGCGGCCCGACGATCTCGCCGCGCAGGTGGTGCGCGCGCTGTTGGAGCGCGCTCCCGATCTGGACCCGGCCAGGGTCGACGACGTGTTGTTCGGCGACGCCAATCAGGCGGGAGAGGACAACCGCAACGTGGCGCGGATGGCATGGCTGCTGAACGGACTGCCAACGAGCGTGCCCGGTGGGACGATCAACCGTCTGTGCGGCTCGAGCCTCGACGCCGCGATGCAGGCGAGCCGAATGATTGAGACTGGCGATGCCTCGATCGTGGTTGTGGGAGGGGTGGAGTCAATGAGTCGTGCCCCGTGGGTGCTGCTGAAGACCGAACGGCCCTTCCCGCGCGATCACCAGCAGCTCTACTCGAGCACGCTCGGCTGGCGGATGGTCAACCCGGACATGCCTGAGCAGTGGACGATCTCGCTGGGCGCCAGCGCGGAGAAGCTGGCCGGGATCTACCGCATCGAGCGGGCGGCACAGGACCAGTTCGCGCTGCGGAGCCATCAGCGGGCCGTGGCCGCCTGGGAGAACGGGTTCTACGGAACGTGGGTGATCCCGCTTCCAGACACCGAGCTCAAGCGCGACGAGAACATGCGTCCGGACACGACGCTCGAGAAGCTCGCCAAGCTGAAGCCCGCGTTCGCCGAGGGCGGAACGGTTACGGCCGGCAACTCCTCCCCGCTCAACGACGGGGCAGGGGCGATGCTGCTCGCCGATGAGGCGGGCGCTCACGCGGTGGGCCGTCAGCCGCTGGCGCGGGTGCTCTCACGCGGCGCCGCCGCGGTCGACCCGGATGTGTTCGGGATCGCGCCGGTGGAGGCGGCCAACTCGGCGCTGAAGCGCGCCGGCATCACCTGGGAGGACGTGGCGGTGGTCGAGCTGAATGAGGCGTTCGCCTCGCAGTGCCTGGCCGACATCGGCCAGTGGGACGGACTTGACCCGGAGAAGGTCAATCCCAATGGCGGTGCCATTGCGCTGGGGCATCCGCTGGGCGCGTCGGGGGTGCGGATCCTCGGTGGGCTCGCGCACGAGCTCTCCCGCCGGGGCGGCGGGTTCGGCGTCGCGGCGCTCTGCATCGGCGTCGGGCAGGGACTGGCGGTGGTGCTCGAGGCGGTTTGATCGGGCTCGCGCCGAGTCGACGCAGGCCCTCCGCCCCGACGAGCTCGAGCCGGCCGATGCGCTAGTGCAGGTATCCCTGCTTGATCAGGAACATCTTCAGCGCTGCGATGAACTTGCCTGCGCTCGGCACGCCCGGGAGGCCGCCGTGCAGGTGGTTCTCCCGCAGCTCGGTCTGAAGCCTCGTGTTGACGAGCTGGACGTTCCCGAGCAGGCACTCGTCCGCCGCCCAGGGGGCGATGAACCCCTCGCCCTGGCCGTAGTGGCGAGTGAATGCCTTCCACCAGACCGCCGCATCTGACTTGATCAGGCTCGGATAGCTGCGCGTGACGTCGAGAAAGTGGCGGTTAGAGAAGCTGAAGATCTGGATCGGCGCGCCTGAGAACGCGAAGCTGGCGAACTCGTAATAGAACGCGTTGTTGGCCGAGACGAACACGTAGCGGCCACCCAGCCGCTCGAGCGCCGCCCCGGAGTTCTCGAAGTCCTGTTCGGTCTTGGTGTAGGTCATCGTCCCGGGGTCGTAGCTGAAGACCTGGTCGATGAAGCAGCAGTGAGCGCCGCCGCTGAACAGATCCAGCACCACGTCGGGCTGACCATTGGATTCGAGATCGAGCACGCTGAGCGATGGGCGGTGAGGCCCGGTTGGCGCCGGCCTGCAGTAGGGGGAGCAGGCCTTCGAGGTGACGGGCTCGCTGTAAAGCACCTGCCCGGCCCGGCTGATCGTCAGGCGCAGGTTCCGGTATGGGACCTGCTTGCCGGTGAAGGAGAAGGTGGCGCTTACATCGCCGGAGTGAGCGGTCATGCTCGCCGCGAGCGCGGAGTGAGCGGTCACGTTCGCCGCGAGCGCGTGCGAGAAGACCGGCAACAGCGAGGCGGCCCCCACGAACGCTACGAGTATCGCCTTGCGCATCATCGTCCGCTCCCTTCGCGCCGCAGGCGCAGAAACCCGCGGCACATATCCCGCGGGACTGCCGGCCCCCAGCATATCCCGCGGGTCTGCTAGCTACCAGCCACCTGCTTCAGGAACGGGATCGGTGTCGACCTCGACTCCGCTCACGGCCGCGGTGTCGCGTGGCTGGCGTGGCTTCACCGTGGCGACGGTGGCCCAGACCGCGCCGCCTGAGAGCGACCAGCGCCCCGGCGGTCACGACCGCGACGAGTGCGATGATCGCCACGGCCAGCACGCTGGAACCGCTGCCATTCGCACCGCTGGCACCCGTTGCCGCGACGCCGGCGATCGGATGGCCCGAGGCCGCGGCGAGCCGCGCCACCGCCGCGATCGCGGCCCGAGCGAGATCGTCGCTCTGGCTGCCGGCCGGTTTTGCCAGGGAGGCGGCAGCGCTCGTGGCTGCGGGGTCGAGCCCACTGACGCCGTAGCCGGAGGGCATCACCACGAGTAGCGGCTGCGGGCCGTTGAAGCTGATCTCCTGGCCGAGGAATTTCGCGTACTGCTGCGGCTTGCCGAACAGGACGGGGATCGCTCCGAGGTCCACCGGCGAGCCGATCAGCGCGACCTTGATCGGGAAATGAGCTCGAGCGGCGCTCGCCGTCTCGGCGTTCAGCGCCTTCTCCACCGAGGCGGACACCGGCGGGCTGTACGGGTAGAAGACGTTCTCGCCGAGCAGCACGTCGCTGGCGGGATCGGCGTCCGCGAGGGCAGCAGAGCAGACGAGCAGCCCCGAGAGGAGCGCCGCGAGGAGCGTCCTTGCCAGCCCGGTGGACATCGTCGAAGAGGCTAGAGCGGTTTGCCAACCGAGACCGAGAGCGCACGGAGCGCGTCGCTGGGTGTCCAGTCGGGTTGCGGGGGGCTCTTGAGGTGCTCGCGTCCGAGCTCGTCGAGGAACCTGTACAGCTTCGGATTGAGCTGCCCGTGGAAGTCCGGCGCAGCGTCCTGGACGACGCGCTCGACGCCTGCCGGGTCGATCACGAAGTAGTTGTCAGAGTGGTCGACGTCGTAGGTGAGCGGCTTTCCGGTCAGCCAGTCACGTGCGTCCGGGTCGTCTTCGGGGACCTTCTGGTAGTAGAAGCCGAAGAACTTCGCCAGCGCGTGCAGCTCGGTCACCGGCTCAGTCACGAGCTGCCAGGTCGCGTTGGTGAGCTTGGCGTACGCGGCGAGTCGGTGCGGCGTGTCACGACCCGGATCGACCGACAACTCGACGATCTGCACGCTCGATGCCGCGTGCTCAGCGTTCAGCGACTGCTCCACCGCCAACAGGTTGCCAGTCGTCATCGGGCAGATGTCCTGGCACAGCGTCAGGAACGGAACCAGCATTACGGTCTTGCCCGACCACGCGGCAAGGCTGACCGTCCGGCCGTCCTGATTGGTCAAGGGCAGCCGGCGCAATGTGGCGGGAACGGGGATGTGGACGGTGGTCCCGAACCCCGCCGATCCGCCGCTCACAGACGCGGCGGCTCCGGATCCGGTGGATCCTGAGGCCGAGGATGAGGAACCGCCGCAGCCGGCAAACAGAAACGCCAGCGTGATGACCCCGAACGAGACGACCGTTGCTGTCCTCGCCTTCGTCATCCCGCCAGCACGCTTCGCAGCAGCTGGACGGCGATGATCACCGCGGCGACGCCCGCGCAGATCGCGATCGAGGCAGCGAGCAGCCGCAACCGGACGAGGCGTTCACTCATGACTTGTCTCCTTCTCTCATGGCTTGACCTGGAGCGTGAACGGAGCGGTCACGATCCGTCCGGCGAGCTTCATCTGCAGGAACAGACGCCAGGTCCCGGGCACCGCCAGTAACACGCCGATCGACAGCTTGCCGGGCGCCGTCGATCGCCCGGTGATCGCGCTGGCGCGGACGCCCGGGAGGCTCCCGCAGTTCGGTGCATTGGGCGCGCAGATGTGCGTGTGGAAGTAGTAGAGCGTTCCCTGCTGGAAGAAGATCGCGTGGGCCAGTGCGCCGAACCATGGGACGAACGTGACCTTGCGCCCCTGCGCATCGGTCACGTCCATGTGTATGAAGTCGGCCTGGATCGCGTGCAGCTGCGGATGGCCCTGCATGTCGAAGTGATAGCCGTCGACGACGAGGTCTGCCCTGAAAGGCGGTAGCGGCTGTGGGTGGTACGGCCCTGCAACGCGGATGCTCTGGATCAGCTGGAAGTTGGGCAGCACCCCGGGAACGTCGGGGTAGACGTCCACAAGGACCCGGTAGGGCCCGGGTGCCGGGAACGTCACGGTCTGCCGAAGCAGACCGTCCGCGCCGACCGGAGGATGCTGGTGGATGATGTAGGCCAGGTCGTCGCGGACGATGATCAGGTGCACACCTGTGTGCGGCCCGGGCCCCGTGCGGTACTGAGTGAGCGGCTTCCCGTTGGGCATCTGGACCGTGAACGAGACCGTCACCGGTTGGCCGGCCTGCACCGGCGCGGACGGCTCGAATCCGGCGAGCGTGAACACGCGCGCGGGAGCGACCTTCGGCACGCTCACCGCGCCGCCCGAGCCCGAGCCGCACGCGCACAGCGCGATCGCCGACATCGACATCAGTAGTGCCGTGCCGGCCCGGACGTTTGCCTGTCTCAACTACGCCTCCTCATCCGTTGGCCTGGTCGAGGATCAGAGCCGTGAACGGCGGGCCGCTCTTCGGCGTGATCTGGAAACTCAACGCCCACTTGCCGACCATCACCAAGGCGGGAGCGGCGCGCGAGTACACGCCCGGTTGGGTCTCGGTGAGTTGGTACTCCTGCTGGGGCATCTGCATCTCGGTGTGGTTGAACGTCAGCGTTACGTCGGCCCCGCGCACGGGTTGGCCTCCCTTCGTGATCCGCAGGGCAAAGGAATCGGGCGCGGCGGCCTTGTTCGGCGAGACCAGAACTTGGAGCACGTACCCGCCGCGCTTCACCGTCTTTGCGACGCGGCCGGGGCCCACCTGCGCCAGCGCGGAGTTCTGCAGCGCAAATGCAGGTGGTGGCGGGGCCAGGCTCGAGAGGACGGCCGCGGCGAACACCGTCCCCGCGACGACCACCACTTCGCCACTCATCAGCCGGCGAAGCAGTCGGGCCGCCGGAGCGCCGAGCTCGGGACGCTCGCGCGCCGCGACCAGCCGCGGCTTTGAGCGCAGCAGGTTGCCGGAGGCGAGCAGGATCGCGCCGCCGAGCAATCCCGCCTTGACAAGGATCGCGACGCCGTATCCGGTCTCCCACAGTGCATCCACTGCCGGCATGTGCTCGACCGCCTCCCCGACGCCCGTGGCCGCGAGCACCGCCACCGAGACGAACGCGACGTTCGAGAACCGCGGCACGACGACCGAGAGCGCGTCCACCCGCCGCCTCGCCGGCGCGGCCGCCCACAGCACCAGCAGCCCGATCAGACCCCCCAGCCAGACCGATCCCGCGACCAGGTGAAGCCAGTCGAACAGCAACGTCAGCCCGCGCGGGGAGGTCTGCGCCGCATGCCCGGCGGCGCCGGGAACGATCAGCACGGCAGCCGCGGCGAGCAGCGCTCCCGTCATCGCGGCCAGCTCGGCTATCGACCGGCGCTCGCGCTCCGGACGATCGACCCACACCGCGATCCACGCTGCCAGGCAGAAGAGCGCAAAGCAGACCTCGAGGTCCACGATCGCCCGTCCGAACGCGGTCACCCTGAACAACGGAACGAGCGTTCCAACGTCAAACACCGAGCGCAACGAGTCGTTCGCGATCGAGAAGTCGAGATACACCGGGATCGCGATCAGGCCCAGCACGGAGACGATCACGAACGCCCTCGAAACCGCTCGCAGGCTCATCCCCTCCACCCGTCTGAGCACCGGCCGGGCGATCAGTGTGCGCAGCACGAACAGGCCAATCGCGGTCATTACCGTCAGGAACATTGCCCAGCGTGTGATCAAGAGCTGCGGGGTGGTGGCGGTCGCCGAGATGTTCGGCACCTGAAACTGCGGCGCCGGTCCGGGGTTGGGGCCGACGGCGTAGGTAAACGCGCCCTGGACAGGGTGGCCGTCGACCGAGATCGCGCGCCAGTAGATCAGATACCAGCCCTCGGGGAGGCGGGGCCGCAGCGGCACCACCAGCGTGTCGGGATCCGCGGGCGAGCGATGAACCGGAGCGGTGGTCTCCTGCTGACCCTGGGCGTTGGTGACCGAGATGATCGCGAAGCGAGGCTCGACCGCCTCGTCGTAGGTCAGCTGGATGTTCGGGGGCGGGGCGCTCAAGACGACGCTCGCCGCCGGCACAGTCCGGACCAGGTAGGCGTGCGCCAAGGCCGTGCCCGGCAGCAGCAGACCCGTGCCGATCGCGGCGAGCGTCAGAACGATCCGCCCGCGAGCTCTCACGCCAGCGTTCGCCCCCGCGAGCCTCCGGCAAGCGCGAACCCGCCCGCCAGCAGACCCAGCGCTCCGAGGATCAGCGCGATGATCGAAACAATCGAGACGCCGCCTCCGCCCAGCGAGCTGACGGCCTGGATCGTCGGCGCCGGCGCGGCGGAGGACTCAGGGCCCGCCCAGTCGACGATCGAGCCATCCGAGTAGGTCTGCTCGACCTGGAAGGTGTACGTCTTCGAGGAGCTTGGCTGCGCGAGAAACTGAAACAGAGAGTCCTCACCGGTCGGCGTGTGGCCGCCCGTCCAGGTGACCTTCGTGACGACTGCTCCATTGCCCGATCCGGTCTGGGCCACCTGCATGCGCCACCCGGGCGGAGGGGGTGCGAACGAGTCGATCCCAAACCCGGACGGGACCGTCATGACGAGCTTCGTCGTCGTCAGCCCGCTCTTCTCGGTCGGCACAGCGAGGCTGTAGAGCTGCAGCTTCCCGGACAGCGACACCGCTGGGCTGATCCGGGCATGTGCGGACGCGAACGCGGGCAGGAGCAGGGCCGCGCCGCCTGCGGCCAGGGTGGCAAGGGCGAGGCGCCCGATCTGGGTTCTTGGATGCACGTCTTGTTCGTCCTCCTCTTGGGATGAGCGGATCCGCTCGGGGGAGCACGACAGCAGGCAGCCCCCACTCAGGGGCGTTGCCTAGCCGGCTCCGAGCGTTACAGCGAGCGGTGGTCAGCTGGAGGACCGCGACCCGACCAGCCATCGGCTAGTGGTGCCAGGCGGGGCAGCAGCACATCCCCGGGGAGTCGGGCGGCGGTGCAGCTCCGGGTGCGGACGCCGGTGGGTGCAGCGAAGCGCTCCGCGACCTCGCGCAGCACCCAGCGAGCGCCGTGGAATGCGGCGGCGAGCACGAGCCCGACCGCGACCGATGCAGGGACCGACCACCACCCGCCGTAGCCGAAGACGCCGGCGATGCCCCCGGGGTGCCCCGTCGCAAGCAGCCCCTCGAGGAGCTCCTGCGAGATGTAGATCGCGACAAGGCATGCCGAGCATGCGAGCCAGAGCGATGCGAAAGAGGCGGTATAGCGGGGCACCGAGTACTCGCCGCCAAGCGCACGTCCGAGCCGGCGAAGGAACCCGCCGACAGCGACCGCGATCAACAGGACGATCCAGGGCACCAGCGAGTGGAGGTACGAGTGGCCCTGCTGCTGCAGAACAGCGCCCATACGACCACCGAACGCAAGCCAGTAGCGCAGCTGGTGAACCGCGAAAGCTGCTGCTGGCACGAGCGCGATCGGGACGAGCCGTCCGAGCACACTGCCGCGTCCGGCATGCGCAGGGTCCATGTCCGCAAACGGTACCGCGATCACGCGTCTGCCGGGAACGTGTACGACGCATGCGGCGGGACGTACGGGCCGACCTCGAGCACGATCTCAGCGTGCCTGCTCAGCGGCACGCTCCCGGGGGCGCCCCCCCAGGCGCGCCCATCGACGAACACCGCGACGCGCGTACCTGAGGGCGCCGGAAACGACGCCACGCGCCGCTCGGTCAGGGGCTGCCCCCACGCGCGGAACAGCGCCGAGATGAGGAGGTGCGACCCCAGCCGGACGAGCACCAGCCCGGTTGGGTCGATCGTGACCAGGTCGCCGTAGCAGCCGGCGCGCGTAATTCGCCCGGCAAAGAAGGTGCGAGGTGGCCGTGTACCGATACCCGCGGGAACGATGACCACGCGATTGGAGGCGAACACCTCGACATGAACGCCGATCCGCTTTCCGAGCGCGCTCAGACACCGCCCGGTAACCGCCCCCGCCACCGGGGGGCGAAAGCGGGGGCTACGGCCGACCGGACGGGCCTCCAGAACGAGATCCCGCGGAATGCCGGTCGCCCAGGCCGCGCTGCGGGTCGAGGCGCCCGGCGCGGTCGATCCGCATCCAGCGCCCGCAACGACCGCGAACAGAAGCGGAGCAATCAGTCGGCGCAGTGGCCCCCACCGCAAATAGC
>Ga0187814_10001096_pt1 | contig 10145 bp, 9 predicted proteins | sample NC_S_4_FD_132450 | JGI IMG/M metagenome (GOLD analysis project Ga0187814, IMG submission 132450) | Wetland sediment microbial communities from Neuse River Estuary, North Carolina, USA - ASW-S_4 | ecosystem: Environmental > Aquatic > Freshwater > Wetlands > Sediment | place: USA: North Carolina...
CACGAGGACCCGTACATCGTGGCCGGCAACGGCGAGGTGCTCGAGCCGGGCATGGCGTTCTCGGTGGAGCCAGGAATTTACCCTGGCCCCCACGGCGCGCGGATCGAGGACATCGTGGTCTGCACCACCGATGGCTACGAACGGCTCAACAACACCCCGCGGGAGCTGATCGTCGTCAGCTAGCTGTCCGGACCCTCGGTGGTCCGCGGTCCCGGTGGATCGATGCGGCCCTGGTTCTCGGCCAGGAACCGCTCGAACTGGGCCGCGAGCTCGTCGGCGGTAGGCATGGACTCGCCCTCGCCCAGCAGGCTGGTCCCGGCGTCGCGGTCGCCGTCGGCCCTGTTGGCATCCGCCGCGGTGTCGTACTGCTGCTCCAGCGCGCGGACCAGCTCGGCCACCTCGGCCGACTCGGCGACCTGCCGTTCGATTGCCTCGTTCGTCCGGGCCGAGGCCTCGCGGAGCTCGGCGTCGGGCAGTCCGAGCCCGGTGGCGGTGACCACCGAGCCCATCAGGGCCAGCGCGGCCGGGGGATAGACAGCCTGGGCCAGGTAGTGCGGCACCTGCACGGCGAAGCCCAGCGTGTCCCGGCCCGCCTCGCCGAGCCGCAGCTCGAGCAGGGCGGCCGCGCTGCCGGGCAGCTGGATCCGGCTCGGCAGCCGCTGGTGCGCGCTGATCAGGTCGTCGCGGGTCCCGTGCGCGATCATCCCGAGCGGCCGCGTGTGCGGCATCCCGGCCGGGATGCCCAGGAAGCCGACCGCGAGGCCGACGCCGAGCCGGCCGGTCAGGTCCAGGACGGCCTCGGTGAACAGCTTCCACTCATGATCGGGCTCGGGCCCGGTCAGCAGCAGGAAGGGCCGCCCGTTCTGGCCGTGCACCAGGTGAAGAGCGAGCTCGGGAGCCTCGTAGCTTTCCCAGTGGCTGTTGTCGTAGATCATCAGCGGACGCCGGGACCGGTAGTCGATGAGCCGGTCCGCATCGAACCGCGCCACCGTCTCGTGGGGGAGATTGCTCAGCACGTGCTCGGCGAGCAGGCGGCCGGCGTTGCCCGCGTCGATGAAGCCCTCGAGGTAGTGCAGCATCGGCGCATCCGCGATATCGGGCGCGGCGGGACCGAGTTCGTAGAGATCTTCCGGGTTCCGCTGCATCCCTACAGTCTCGCACGGGCGGGCGGCTGGTGCCGACCCGCGGCGACGGCGGGCTGCCCGGGGGAGAGCCTGCCAGCCAGGACCGGTGGTCGCCTCGGCTCTCCGGCCCGGTTGAGTACGCGAGGTTACATTCTCGTAAATGCCGAGACCATTCCGTTATATCGTTATGTCTCCGCGGCGAATTCAGGGCGCTAACGTGACCACGTGGAGGAGATCGACCGCAAGATCGTGTCGTTGCTGGCCCGTAGCGGCCGGATGAGTTTCACCGAACTGGCCCGGCAGGCCGGGCTCTCGGTGTCGGCGGTACACCAGCGGGTACGCAGGCTCGAGCAGGACGGCGTGATCAAGGGCTACGCCGCGATGTTCAACCCGGGAGACGTCGGGCTGCCGCTGACCGCCTTCGTATCGGTCAAGCCGTTTGACGCCGCCGCCCCGGATGACCTGCCGCAGCGGCTGGAGCACCTGACGGCCATCGAGGCCTGCCACAGCGTCGCGGGAGACGAGAACTACATTCTCAAGGTGCGGGTCTCCTCGCCGGCCGCGCTCGAGGACCTGCTGTACCAGATCCGCACCCTGGGCGGGGTCTCCACCCGGACCACCGTGGTCCTCAGCACCCCCTACGAGAACCGCCCGCCGGACTTCTGAGCGCTCCGCACCAGGGCCGGCGCGCTCAGCCTCAGCCCGGCCTGGCGGCCAGGCCGTCGAGTGTGACCGACAGCAGCAGATCGGTCCGGCCCGGGTCCTTCTCCGAGCTCACCGCGACCCCGTGGACCAGCCGCATCACGTCCATAGCGGTTACATCCTCCCGGATGACCCCGGCTCGCTGCGCGTTCACCAGGAGCCGCTCGGTGGTCTCGCGCATGGTCGTCCAGCACGAGGTGATCAGCTCGGACTCGACACCGACCGCGTCGATCAGCGCTCGCGACAGGCCGCGCTTGGTCACCAGGTAACCGGTCAGCGTACGGGCCCAGGCGGCGAAGGCGGGCCCGGGCGAGTCGCTCGCAGTCAGCGCGTCGCCCTGCTCGCAGACCGTGCGGACCTGGGTGCGGAACACGGCCGCCTGCAGGTCCAGCCGGCTGGGGAAGTGACGGTAGAGCGTGCCGATGCCGACGCCGGCCCGCCGGGCGATGTCCTCCAGCGGTGCGTCGGCGCCCTTCTCCGCGAACGCCTCGGTGGCCGCGGAGATCAGCCGGGCATGGTTCTGCCGCGCGTCAGCGCGCAGCTTCTCGGCCGGCCGCACTGGGCCCTGGTCAGGTGGTCTGTTCATCGTCCCGGGGTTAATAGGTTGCAAAACGGAGGCTGTCTCCGTATAGTAACCGGAGTAGACCTCCGCTTCATTCCTGATCGTACCGCCCGGCCAGCGGTCTGTCAGCCGCCAGAGGTCTGGAGAAGGTCCTGAGGGATCCCCGCGCCGCGGAGCGCCCGGGATCCAGATCGCCATGGAGGCATCTTGTCTTCTCTGCGTGCCCGCGATGCGCGTACCCGTGCGGGCGGCCCGTCGAGCCGGGCGGGCGTGGCCCTGGCCATCATGCTCAGCGCCCAGCTCATGATCATCCTTGATGCGACGGTGGTGAACATCGCGCTGCCGCACATCCTGACCAGCCTGCATTTCTCCTCGACCAGCCTGTCCTGGGTGATGAACGGCTACACGCTGACGTTCGGCGGGCTGCTCCTGCTCGGCGGCCGGGCGGGCGACATCCTGGGCCGGCGGCGCGTCTTCGTGGCCGGCATCGGCCTGTTCACCCTCGCCTCGCTGGCGGGCGGGCTCTCCACCTCCTCCGGCATGCTGCTGGCCGCCCGGGCCGTGCAGGGTGCGGGCGGCGCGCTGGCCGCCCCGGCCGTGCTCGCCCTCATCGTGAGCGGCTTTCCCGAGGGCCGAGAGCGGACCCGCGCGCTCGGCATCTACATGGGCGTGATCACCGGCGGCTCCTCGCTAGGACTGGTGCTCGGCGGCGTGATCACCGAGTGGCTGTCCTGGCGCTGGGTGCTGTTCATCAATGTGCCGATCGGGATCGCGGTGGTGGCGATCGCGCCGCTGTTCGTGGCCGAGACGCCGCGCCAGCCCGGCCGGTTCGACCTGGCCGGCGCGGTGACGTCCACCGCCGGCGTGGCCCTGCTCGTCTACGGATTCGTCCGGGCCGCGGCCAGCGGCTGGGGTGATCACGTGGCGCTGGGCGCGTTCGGCGCCGCCGTGGTCCTGCTCGCCGCCTTCCTGGCCATCGAGGCCAGGGCCCGCCAGCCGATCACCCCACTGCGGCTGTTCGCCGACGTCAGCCGGTCGGGCTCCTTCGCCGCCCGGCTGCTGCTGATCGCCGGGATGTTCGGGGTGTTCTTTTTCCTCACCCAGTTCCTGCAGCGGGTCATGGGCTTCAGCCCGCTGCGTGCGGGAGTGGCCTTCCTGCCGCTGACCGCCGCGCTGTTCGGGATGTCGCGGACGGCGCCCCGGCTGATGCCGCGGCTCGGCGCCAAGCCGCTGATGATCGCCGGGATGCTGCCGGCCATCATCTCGCTGGCCTGGCTGTCACGCGTCTCCCCGGCGACCGGCTACTGGTCCGGGGTGTTCGGCCCGATGGTGCTGCTGGGTATCGGCATGGGGCTGGTGTTCGTGCCGCTGACCACGGCCTCGCTGGCCGGCGTCGCGCCGGCGGACTCCGGGGCCGCCTCCAGCATGGTGAACGTGATGCAGCAGGTCGGCGGCTCGCTCGGCCTCGCCGTTCTGGTCGCCGTTTACGGCACCGCGAGCGGGAACGCGCAGCGGCACCCGCTGCCGGGCTTGACCGCGGCCGCCCAGGGACAGCAGGCGCTCGCCCACGGCATGGCCACGGCCTTCGGCCTGGCGGCGATCCTCAACGTGGCCAGCCTGCTGGTGATCCTCGCGCTCATCCGGACCAGGAAGCTCGCGCCGCAGCGCGCCGCGGTCCGTGCGGACGAGCCCGCGGTCGCGTCCTCGTCCGGTGGGGCCTAGGCGCCGGTCACGTAGCAGCTCGCCGCCCGCTGGAGCGCACCTGCGCGCCCTTTTCATCCGTTTCGCGGCCTATGCCCGCGGATTATCGTGCAGCAGGCTTCGTGCTGGATACCGCGTACAGGGATGCGCCCGGGCCCCGCACTGGTTTTGGCCGTGGCATATCGGGCGAGTTAGCCTGTCACGGTGATGCCCGAGATCGCTCGGTACGATGGCTATGCCGAGTGGTATGACCAGACCTTCTCCGCATTCCTCCATGAGGAGGAAGAGTCTTTCCTCCGGGAATGCCTCGGCACAGGCAGTGGAGAGATATGCCTTGACGTGGCCTGCGGGACCGGGCGGTACGGCCGGGTTCTCGGCGAGGCAGGCTATCGCGTTGTCGGATTCGACATCTCCGCTGATCAGCTCCGGTTTGGTCGGCGCAGGCTGGCCGCCGCCGTGCTGGCCGACGGCAGGTCCCTTCCCGTACGGGACGCATCGGTGGCCGTAGCGGCCGGGATGTTCTTCCATACCGATGTGGACGATTTCGCCGGCGTCGTGTGCGAGGTGGCCCGGCGTGCCGTCAAGCACGCTCCGCTCCTCGGATGACCGGCTGCCGACCTCGAGTGGCGTGGCCGGCAGTTAGCGGATGCGAAGCGGGAGCGTGCGCGGCCCGCGGATCTGGCCCGCGGACCAGGTCACAGCCGACGGGTCGGCCAGGGTGAACTCCGGGATCCGCTCGAGCCAGACCTGGAGGGCGACCCGAAGCTCCAGACGTGCCAGGTGTGAGCCCAGGCAGCGGTGGATGCCCAGGCCGAACGCGGCATGGCGGTTGACCTCGCGGTCGATGACAACCTCACCAGCGCGGTCGAACTGCGCCGGGTCGCGGTTGGCGGCCGGGAACGACAGCAAGATCCAGTCATCGGCCGCCATGTCGACACCGCGCCAGTGCATGTTGTCCTTGACCAGCCGCGCCATGGTGACCGGCGCATAGGCGCGCAGCAACTCCTCTATCGCGGTCGGCAGCAGCCCGGGCTCGGCGACGAGCCGCCGGCGATCGCCTGGGGTCTTCGCCAGATGCCACAGCGAAGCGCCGATCGCGCTCCAGGTCGTGTCGATGCCTGCGATGAGCAGCAGGGCCATCGTGCCGACCACGTGGGACGGGTCGAGCTTCTGGCCGTACAGCTCGGCGTTGATCAGGTAGCTGGTGAGGTCCGCACGCGGGTGGTCGAGGTGGTCGTGGACCTGCGCGAGCAGGTAGCCGAACATCCGTGACACCCGCTCGATGCGCTCATCCGGCGGCAGGTTGACGCCTTGGAGCAGGTTCTCGACGAACTCGCGGAACTGCGGTCCGTCCTCCGGGGGGAAGCCGAGCATGTCGGCGATGACCCGCACGGGAATGTGCTGCGCGTAATCGCGGGCGGCGTCCACGACGTCCTGTTCGCTGAACGCGTCGATCAGCGAGTGACAGAACCTTCGCGTTCCCGGCTCCTGCTTGGTGACCGCGGTCTTGGTGAACGCGGGGAGCAGCAGCTTGCGCGCGTCATGGTGGAAAGGCGGGTCGGAGGAGATCGGGGGCGAACCGCCGACCGGCGCCAGCTCGGGGGGTGGCCGGAAGTTGCTGACAATGATCGCCCGGGAGGAGAAGCGCTCGGTGTCGTAGGCGATGGCCGCGACGTCGTCGTAACGCGTGGGCAGCCAGGCGCCGCCGAACCGGTCGGTGTGGGCGAGCGGGCAGTGCTGCCGCAGGTCATCCTGGATGGGGTAGGGGTCGGCGGCCCAGCCCGGCTCGACATGGGAGAAGTCGGTGGCCCAGTCCGAGACCGGTCCGGTGACGACCTCGCTGCGGGTACCGAGGGGCCGCTCTTCGCGTGCCTGAAGGTAATCCTCGGAGAACCGGTCGTCGACGGCCATGTCATGCCTCCTCGAGCAGCTCGATCGCGTGTTCGGGACAGTTAAGAGCCGCCAGGCGCGCGTCGTGCTCTTGGCCCGGCAGCACGCTGCCGTCGGCGAGGACCTTCCCGAAGCCTTCGTCGTCGTCGCCGAACAGGCCAGGGGCGAGGTCGTAGCAGCGGCCGTGTCCTTGGCAGCGCTCGGGGTTGATCTGCACTTTCACGGCGTTGTTCCCGTCTGTGGCGCGGTGCCGGCTGGGGCGAGGGCGCTAACCACGCGGGTGAGCAGGGCGGCCCACTCCTGGTCGTCGACCTCATGCAGGTCCGGCGTGATGAGAGCGCTGCCCATCGCGAGCAGCAGGCAGAAGTGGGCGAGCGCGTTCGGAGACAGCGTGGGGTCGAGCTCGCCTGCGGCTTGCGCGAGCCGCATCAGGCCGGCCAGCCAGTCGGCACGCTCGCCCACGTCATCGCGCATCGGCCGGGCGACATCCTGGTCGCGGCGGGCCGCGACCAGCGCCTCGACGATGAGGTAACCGCCGGCCTCACGCCGGCGGGGCAGCCCCCGGCCGACGACGAGCAGCAGATCCGTGATCGACCGGCTGGGATCTGCGGCGAGCAAATCGGCGAGCAGCCGCCTGCCGTGCGCGTGCAGTGCGCCGACCAGCAGCTCCGCCTTGGACGCGAAGTGCGCGTACATCGCGCCGTTGCTCAGGCCCGCCGCCGCGGCGATGTCGGCCACCCGCGTGCCGTCGTACCCGCGCTCGGCGAACATGTCCGCGGCGGCGCGAAGCAAACGCTCACGGGTCTCGGCAGCGGTTACGCCCGCGATGCGCCCCATGATCAAAATTAAAAGAACGTTCATATGGTTCGTCAAGAGGGCAATCATGCCCCCCATCCACCGCCCTAACCGGAGGAGTCTTTCCGGGTAGGCGGGCCTGGCCGGCCGACGCCGCGGCCACCGTGGCACCGCGGAGGCTACTTTACTGCTGCTTGACCGGCGCTTCAGGCGACGGTGAGGACCCGCTTGGCGGGCAGGCCGGGGACGTCCGTCCCGCGGGGCACGATCGCGGCGGTCCCCTTGTAGGCACCGACCGCGGTCGCGACCTGCGGCAGCGGGGCCGCCACGAGGGTGGCGCCGGCCGCGAGCGCCAGGTCGAGCAGCGAGGTGTAGGTATCAGGATCGCCGCAGGGCGGGGCCGCCACCACCACGTCGCGGCGGGTCAGGCGCGGGGCCGGCCCGTCCGGCCTGAGCCCGTCCAGGTCGAGAGCCCGGGCCGCCGCATAGCTGCTGCCGTGACCGTTGCTGCCATTGTGGCTGATACGGTCAGTGTGGCTAGTGTGGCTAGTGTGGCCGTTGGCCTGGAGCTGGCCGTGCCGCGCGGTGTGCAGCAGGGAGCCGAACGGCGTGGTACCTTCCGCCTCGCCGAATGCGAACACCTGCCGCACCCAGGAGCGCTCGGCGGCCTGGATGGCGAGTTCGGCCAGCCCGGCCGAGGTAATCAGCAGCCGCGCTCGGCCCTGCTTGAGCTGGGCGGCGATGTCCGGCGCGGTCTGCGCCGGGCGCACCGGCGCGGCGATGGCCCCGGCCGCACGCACGGCGTGCACCGCCAGCACATGGCTGACCGCGTCCTGGACGAAGATCCCCGCCGTGTCGGCCTCCGCCAGGCCCCGCCGGGACAGGCCGCGGGCCGCGGCGCGAACCATGTGCGCGAACTGCGGCCACGTGATCACGGAGGCCGCGCCCGGTCCGGCGGCGGCCGCATCGATCAGCGCGGCTCCGAACCCGGCCTGGTCGGCCAGCGCCAGGATGTGCTCGGTCACCGCCCGCTGCCGCGCGTCCGCACGCAGCGGCGGCAGGTCCGCCTCGATGCCTGCTCCGGCACTGATCCCGATTTCCACCAGAACCTCCCCGCAAACGGTGCTACAACGGGCGGGTCCTGGTCTGGAGCCGGGACCCGCCCGCCCGCCGCGGCGGGCCTTCGCTGGTTCCCACCCCCCCTTGGGAACCAGCGGGGCCGTGCTTTAGCGGTGATTGAAACGCTATGCCGCGAGATCCCGCGTGCACATGTACCGAACTATGCATGCGCATATGCATCTTGGGCCCGGATCGAGCCCGGCGCGTGTGCACATATGCACCTAATGCTCAGCTGGACGGCTCGTGCCTCGCCGCCCATGAGGCGATCTGTGTACGCGACGTGAAGCCGAGCTTGGACAAGATGTTCGCCACGTGACGCGCCGCGGTGGCCGGGCTGATCACCAGCTCGTCGGCGATCTGCCGGTTGGACAGGCCCCGGCCGATGAGGACCACGATCTCATGCTCGCGCGCGGTGAGCGGGGTGGCTGACCTGGCCGAGGCCAGCCGGGCCGGGTCGGCCCAGGCTGCCTCGCCGGGCTTGGCCGGGTCCTTGGCTCCCGCGTGCGCCGGGGCCACCGGGAGACCGTCGGCCGTTTCGATGTGCGATCCGAGGGCGTAGCCCACCGCGTCGTCGGCCGTCATCTCGCGCCCCTCGGCGAACAGGGCGGCGGCGGCCGCCGCGCCGAGCCGGCCGCGGGCCAGTTCGAGCATCTCCTCGATCCGTGACCCGATGCCGGTCGGCTGACCCAGGGATTCGCGTAGCTGGGTGGCGGCTCCGGCCAGCCGGGCGGCCTGCTCGGGCTGCTGCCGGGCCGCGGCCAGGGCCGCGAACGCCTCCAGCCCGCGGGCCATGCCGAGCCGCTGGCCGCAGGCCTGACTGATCCGCAGGCTCTCGGCCAGCCTGGCCCGGGCCAGGTCGAGGTCGCCGCGGGCCAGCGCGACCCAGCCGACCCCGGCCAGGCAGCGGGCGATCTCCAGCCAGGCGTCCACCTCACGGAAAATCTCCGTAGCCTCCTCGAAATGCCGCACCGCCACGTCGGCATCGCCCCGGGCCCGGGCCAGCGTGCCCAGCCCGTACTGGATCTGCGCGGCCCCCCAGCGGTTGTTGTCGGCCAGCACCTCCAGCGCGGCCTCATAGGACCGCTGCGCCGACTTCAGCTTGCTCTGGCGGACCGCGATCGCGGCCTGAGCCGCGCGCGTGAGTCCCGCTTCCCAGTCGTTGCCCGCCGCATCGGCTGCCTCGATGGCCTCCTCGATCAGGGCGGTGGCGTCGGCGAACCGGCCCGCCCGCAGGGCGGCCTGGCCCAGCGTGCGCAGCGCGGTCGGCACGGTGAAGTCATCGCCGCACGACCGGCTGATCTCCAGGCCCTGCTGGGCGCTGCGCAGCAGCGTGTCATAGTCCTGCAGGTCGAAGGCGATGTCGGCGCGGCCGGCCAGGGCCCGGCCGCGTACCCGCGGTGAGACCTCTCCGCCCTCCTGGACCAGGAACCGGTCGAACCAGGTGGCTGCCTCCCGCTGGTCACCGTGCGGCACCCACATGTTCAGCAGCCCGGTGCACAGCCGCAGCCCTTCATCGGTGTGCCCGTGGCTCAGCGACGTGGCCAGCGCGATCCGGAAGTTGCCGAACTCGGCGATGCCGCGGCGGAAGATCGCCCGGCGCACCGGCCAGGGCGGGTCGCCGCGGCGGAACATCCGGCGAGCCGTGTCCTCCACCAGCGCCAGGATGCAGTCGCGATGCCGCAGGAACAGCCGGGACTCCTCGCCCGCGGCGACCAGCCGCTCGATGGCGTACTCCCTGATCGTGTCCAGCAGCCGGTACCTGGCGTCGCCCGCCGCCTCGCCGTCCAGCACGACCAGCGACTTGTCGATGAGCGAGATGAGCAGGTCGAGCACCGCGTCGGCCGGGATGGCCTCATCCGAGCAGACCTGCTCGGCCATGTCGAGGTTCCAGCCGGAGAATACGGCCAGTCGGCGCAGCAGCATCTGCTCGGCCTCGTCCAGCAGCTCATAGCTCCAGTCCACCGTGGCCCGCAGCGTCTGCTGCCGGGGCGGTGCCGTCCGGTCACCAGAGTCGAGCAGCTGGAACCGGTCCCGGAGCCGGTCGGCGATCTGCTCGACCGACAGCGCGCGCACCCGGGCCGCGGACAGCTCGATGCCCAGCGGGATGCCGTCCAGCGTCCGGCACAGCCGGGCCACGGCGGCCGCGTTCTCCTCGGTCAGGGTGAAGCCGGGCCGGGCGCCCGCCGCGCGCGCCGCGAACAGCCTGATGGCTTCGTGCCCGGCCAGTTCGTCCGCGGCCGCGTCATCGGGGG
>Ga0187814_10001099_pt1 | contig 10142 bp, 9 predicted proteins | sample NC_S_4_FD_132450 | JGI IMG/M metagenome (GOLD analysis project Ga0187814, IMG submission 132450) | Wetland sediment microbial communities from Neuse River Estuary, North Carolina, USA - ASW-S_4 | ecosystem: Environmental > Aquatic > Freshwater > Wetlands > Sediment | place: USA: North Carolina...
GTCGGGGTCGGCGACGGCGACGAGGTGTCCGTCGGGGTCGGCGACGGCGAAGGCGACGACGTGGGTGCGGTCGACGACGCGCTCGGCGCGGGCGTCGCCGTCGGCTGGATCGTCGGCGGCGGAGTTGCCACCGGCTGAACAACCTTGCCAGGCGTGTTAGGCAGCAGCGAGATGATCGGCAGCAGGGGCGCGGCTGGTGCGGGGGTGCTCGTCGTCGGCTGGGGCGTGGGCAGCGGCGGCAGGTGAGCAGCCCGTACGCTGGCCGGATCGTGAGTTCTGGGGTCACTCGGCGGGCTGGCGCTGGAGCCGGGCACGGCCACATACACGCCGGCAGCGATGATGGCCGCCGCCGGAATCGCCGTCATGGTGGCTAGCCGAACGCGGCGGCGTTCCAGCGCGGGCCACGCGACGGAACTCCGGGTGTGCCCCCGGTGCCGACCAAGCTGTCGGTCGGCTGCCAGGACGGCCCTGACGCTGTGCCGCCAGACGGAGTCCGGTACGGAGGCCAGCGGAAATTCCGCGAGCTGGTCAGGGCTCGGACCCGGGCCGCTACCAGCGACATGCTCGGCGAGACGCAGCCGGTGATACGCCTCATCGGCAGGCACACCCAGCACCGCGGGCAGATCGTCGGGATGGATGCCATGGCGGTAGACCAGGTCGAGCACCTCGTGGTCGCCGTCGAGCGGCGTCCAGAACGCAGCCAGCTCCACGCCGCGTTCACCGTAGAGGCCAGAGCCGGGATACGTCACGTCGGGGTCGTAGGCCGGGAACTCCGGCAGTGGATCAAGGGGCGGGTACTCCAGTTCGCTCGAATCGGCGGGCTGGAGTGCGAGGACCTGGCGGCGCGCAGCGGCAAAAAGGGAGGCGCGAAGCAGACTCGGATCCTCAGGGACCGACCGCGCGGAGACGAGTGCGGCTTCTGTAGCCCTGGCGGCGACGTCGTCGCGCCCGGCCAGGCTGCGGCAGTAGTCGAAGACGTGCGACGCGTGCTCGTCGAACATCCGCGCGAAAGAGTCGAGGTCATACTGCTCGGGTGGCCGAAGGTCCTGGCTCGCGCGCCATGCGGACCTAGGTCCCTTCGCCACGGCCCCTCCTCGGCAGCGTCGCCTACCGTGATCTCGGCTGTGAGCTGATCCTCCGCGCCCCGCAACATGGTAGGGGCTGCGCTGCGCAACTATGGCCAATGCACGCAAAGTCACGATTTGGGCGCAGGCCGGAATGACTGCTCGTCAGCACCCACGGCGTCCGGGGTGAAGGCCGAGATACGAGAGCGCCATGATCAGCTCGACGACGGCGTCGGGGACGCGCTATCGGTCGGCGACGAAGAGTCCGTCGGGCTCGGCGATGACGGCGAGTCGGTCGGGCTCGGGGACGATGACGGGGAGTCCGTCGGGCTCGGGGAGGACGACGCCGAGGGTGACGGCGACGCCGAGGGTGACGGCGACGAGGTAGGCGCGCTCGACGACGCGCTCGGTCCGGGCGTCGGCTGGCTCGTCGGCGGCGGGGTTGCCAGCGGCTGCACGGTCCCGGCCGGCGTGCTGGGCAGCAGCGAGACGATCGGCAACGCCGGCCGGCTGCCCTCCTTTCCGGTCGCGGGCGTGCTGCTCGTGGCGGTCGCGGGCGTGCTGCTGGTCGCGGTCGCTGGCGTGCTGACCGGCTGTCGCCTGGCCCGCGGCAGCTGTTCAGCCCGGACAATGGCCGGACCGCGGGTTCCCGCTGCACTCGGCGAGCCGACGGGCCCGCTCGGCCCGGCCAGGTACACCACCGCGGCGATGATGGCCGCTGCCGGGATCGCCGCCATCGTGGCTACCCGGACCCGCCGACGGCCTGGCTCCGGCCACGCGATGGAACGCCGGAGACTGCCTGCCCTACCGCTCCGATGCCGGGCGTGCTGCGCATCGGCCGCCAGCGCGGCCCCGACGCTGTGCCGCCAGACGGAGTCCGGCACGGCGGCCAGCGGCAGGTCCGCGAGCAGCTCAACGCTCGGACCCCAGCCCGCGGCTGCGGCGTCCTCGGCGCTGGCCAGCCGATCCAGCGCCGCATCGGCGGGCACGCCCAGCACGCCGGGGAGCTCATCGGTGTGGATGCCGTGCCGGTAGACCAGGTCGAGGATCTCCTGGTCGCTGTCCGGGGGCGGCCAGAATGCAGGGTCGAGGGCGAGGACCTGGCGGCGCGCTAGGGCAAAGAGCCACGCGCGAGCCCGACCCGGGTCCGGGGCCGCTGCCTGCGCCGAGATCAGGGCGAATTCAGTGGCGTCGGCGGCGACATCGTCGCGCCCGGCCAGGCTGCGGCAGTAGTCGAAGACGTGCGCAGCGTGGTCCTCGAACATCCCGGCGAAGCCGTCAAGGTCCAGGCGTTCGGGCATCCCGGGGTCCCGGCTCGCGCGCCAGGCGGACCCAGGTCGCACGGGCAAGGCTCCTCCTCGGCAGCAGACGCGCCGCGATCAACGATCTAGTGCTGAGGAGCGAACGATCCGCGCCCCGCAACATGGTAAGCGCTCCGCTGCACAACTATCGCCAAATGGACTCGAAGTGAAGAAACGGGCGGACAGATCGTAACGGATCGGCATCACCCAGAGCGGCAGACTTCGGTCCGGTCGGCCGAGATACGAGACGGCTACGTTCCCATATGGTCACGGCTGCCGTATCGATACGATAACCGGATGAATCAGACGTCGGCGGCGGCTCGCCGTGCGGCAATCGCAGCGCACCTCGCCGGCTTCCGGCGCGTCGCGGCGGACCGGCCCGAGTTGCGGCAGGCCTCGGTAGCCGTGTGCGTCCTAGCGGCCGAGGGCGGCGACCGGCTGCTGATCACCCGGCGGGCACGCGGGCTGAGCAGCCACGCCGGCCAGTGGGCGCTGCCCGGCGGGCGCCGCGATCCCGGCGAGTCGGCCGCGGACGCGGCGCTGCGCGAGTTGCACGAGGAGACCGGCCTCCAGCTGCGCCCCGATGCCGTACTCGGCGTGCTCGACGACTACGTCACCCGCTCTGGCTACGTGATGACCCCCGTCGTGCTGTGGGGCGGCGTGCCGCCAAGGGAGCTAGCCGGAGCGGTCACCGAGGTCACCCGCGTCTACCAGATACCGGTGGCCGACCTGGACGTCGAGCCGGAGCTGCTGACAATTCCCGAGTCGGACGCACCGGTGATCAGGCTGCCGCTGCTCGACCGGTTCGTGCACGCGCCGACGGCGGCGATCATCTACCAGTTTTGCCAGGTGGCGCTGCACGGTGCCGAGCAGCGGGTCGCCCATTTCGACGCGCCAGCCTACCTCTGGCGCTAGCGAGCTACCTGGCCGAAGCGCCAGATCCCGGTACGACCAGTCCAGATTCGTACGCCGCGATCACCGCCTGCGTCCGGTCCCGCAGCCCCAGCTTGCGCAGCAGGTGGCTGACGTGGGTCTTGACGGTTTCCTCGCTGACCACCAGCCTGCCCGCGATCTGCTGGTTTGACAGGCCCTCGGCGACCAGGCGGAGCACTTCGATCTCGCGCGCCGTGAGCGCGCCGAGCGACTCGGACGCGACCGCTGACCGGGGCCGCAGCCGGGCAAACTCGCCGATCAGCCTGCGGGTGACCGCAGGAGCCAGCAGCGCCTCGCCGGCCGCCACCACCCGGACCGCGTCAAACAGCCGCTCCGCCGTCACGTCTTTGAGCAGGAAGCCGCTGGCGCCGGCGCGTAGCGCGTCGTAGACGTAGTCGTCAAGGTCGAAGGTTGTCAGCATGAGGACACGCGGGCCATCATCCGGCCGTCCGCCGGTCAGCTGCCTGGTCGCCGCTATGCCGTCGACGCCGGGCATGCGGACGTCCATCAGCACCACGTCGGGCCGGAGCTCGCGGCTGAGCCGGACCGCCTCGCCGCCGTCCCGCGCCGTCGCCAGCACGGCGAAATCCGGCTGGGTGCCGAGCAGCGCGGCGAAGCCGGCGCGCACCACCTGCTGGTCGTCCGCGACGATGACCCGGATCACGGGTACCAGATCCGCCGTCGTCATGCCGCGTCCTGCGCTGTCTGCGCGGGCAGCATGGCGTGCACCACGAAGCCGCCGCCGGCCGCGGCACCCGCGTCGAGCGTGCCGCCGACCGCGGCGATTCGTTCGCGCATCCCGAGCAGCCCGTGTCCGCCGGACGACGGCTCGCCGGGGCCGGGGCCAGGCCCGTTGTCCCTGACCCGCAGCCACAGCTCGTCCGGTTGGTAGCGAAGCTCCACGTCCACGGCCGCACCGGGAGCGTGCCGCCGAGCGTTCGTCAGCGCCTCCTGCACGATTCGGTAGGCAATCAGCTCGACACCGGGATCGAGCGGTGCGGGGCAGCCGCTGACGATCAGCCGAGTGCGAGACCCCGCCGCGTCCCTGGCCTGGTCCACCAGCTCGGCGAGCTGTGTCAGGCCAGGCTGCGGCTGGCGAGCAGGCGGCTCAGCCCTGGTGTCTTCGCGCAGCACGCCGAGTAGCCGGCGCATCTCGGTCAGCGCGGCGCGAGCCGTGTCAGCGATGGCAACAAGGCGCTGGGCTCCCTCGTCCGGCATGCCCGGCGTCGTCAGCCGGGCCGTCTCGGCTTGCACGGCGATCATGGAGATGTGATGAGCCACCACGTCATGCAGGTCGCGTGAGATCCGCGCGCGCTCGCCACGGGCCGTGTGCTCCAGCAACGAGCCCGCGATCGCCTCGGTCTCCGCGTCGCGAGCCATCGCTTCGGACCTGGCTCGCCGCACGTGCCCGGCCCAGGCCACCATGGGCGTGCCGACCGCCAGCAGAACGACCGAACGTTCCGCGTGATGACCGACCGACTGGCCCACGGCGACCACCGCGAACGCGACCGCGATGGACGCCGCCACGAGCTGGGCGCCGGTGCGGCCAAGGCGGTACACGGCGACCAGCACCGCGGCCGCGCCAGCCAGCGTCAGCGCGTCCGCCACCTCGATGGACAGCAGGCTGGACGCGCCGATGACGAATGCCATGGTGACCGGCTGAGACCACAGCAGGCCGAGCGGCAGCGTGGTGGCCAGCGCTATCAGCACCAGCAGAAAAGGCGCCGGAACCCCCTGGCCAATGCCGGGAACGGCGGCATGCGACTGCGCCAGCACCTGCACGACCGCGAGCACGGCGAGCGACACGCAGCACACCGCCGGTGCACGCGGGTCGGCGAGCGCCTGGCTCGCCGACGTGATCCACCGGCTCGGCACCGGCTTGGCCGCAATCATGGCATCCATTCTCACCGCCGGCGGCAGTGGTCGCGTCCCTTCGGACGGGAGTTTCCGCGGCCCGCCTCCCTCGCGTGGGGGACACGCGAGCGGGGCATCCCCCAGCGCGGTAGCCGGGAAACGGTCCCGTCGCGGGACGACTGGACCCGCGCCGCATCCCTAGCCTGTCGGGCATGGCAGCGACAATCGAGGTGACCAGCCTGCGCAAGAGGTTTGGCACGGTCACGGCGCTCGACGGAGTGACCTTCCGGGTTGAGCCCGGCCAGATCACCGGCTTCGTGGGCCCGAACGGGGCCGGCAAGTCCACCACCATGCGAGTCATCCTCGGCCTGGACTCGGCGGACGAGGGAAGCGCGCTGATTGGCGGGAAGGCGTATGCCCGGCTGCGTCATCCGCTGAGCCACGTGGGCGCGCTGCTCGACGCCGGCGCGCTGCAGCCCAGCCGGAAGGCCCGCAACCACCTGCTCTGGCTCGCTCAATCGCAGGGCTTGCCAGCCAGCCGGGTCGACGAGGTGATCGAGTTGACCGGGATCGGGCCGGCTGCCCGGCGGAAGGCAGGTGGCTATTCGCTCGGCATGCGACAGCGGCTCGGGATCGCGGCAGCCATGCTCGGCGACCCGCCCGTGCTGATGTTCGACGAGCCGTTCAACGGGCTGGACCCTGAGGGCATGGCGTGGATGCGCGGCTTCCTTCGCTCGCTCGCCGCCGAAGGACGAGCCGTGCTGGTGTCCAGCCACCTGATGAGCGAGCTGGAGGGGAACGCCGATCACCTGCTGGTCATCGGCCGCGGCCGGCTGCTCGCCGACACCAGCGTCGCCGACATGATCGCCGCCGCGTCCAAGGACCGGGTCATCGTCAAGACGACCAACCGGGCCGCAGCCCTGACAGCGCTGGCCGGGGCCGGGGCCACCGTGGCGGTCACCGATCACGACACCCTGGCTGTGTCCGAGCTGCCAGCCGACCGGATCGCCGCGGTCCTCGGGGAGCAGTCGGTGCCGTTCTCCGGGCTGGCCATGCACCGGGCCACGCTCGAGGAGGCCTACATGGAGCTGACCAGGGACGCGGTCGACTTCCGCGGCCGGCCGGCTGGCCCCCCGACGGGGGCCGGGCCAGCCGTCCGGGCCGGAGAGGAAGTGGCGCGGTGAGCCAGCTGATCACGCCGTACCGGTCGGCGCAGCCGACCGGGCGGGACGGCTTCATCCAGCTGCTGCGCGGCGAGTGGACAAAGTTCCGCACCGTGCGCGGCTGGGTTATCGCGGTCCTGGCGGTCGCGCTGCTCACGGCGGCCGTGCCCGTGCTGCTGGCCAAGTCGGCTACCACCAACGACGCCATCACCTGCGTTCGCGGCCAGTGTCAGGCGGAGTCGCAGAACTTCGCGACCGGCCCAGCCGGAACCGCTGTCGTCGACAGTTTCTACTTCGTGCACCAGCCGATCACCGCTGCTGGCAGCATCACCGCGCGCGTGAGCTCGCTGCATGGCTCGGGGTCCCGCTCGCTACCCCCGGCGTACTACGCCCTGCAGCCAGCGACGCAGCCGTGGGCCAAGGCCGGGATCATGATCAAGGCGAGCACCCGTTCTGGTTCCGCGTACGCGGCCATGGTGATCACCGGCAGTCACGGCGTCCGCATGCAGTACGACTACACCCACGACATAGCGGGCAACGGGGCCGCCGGAACCTCACTTGCCGCGCAGTGGCTCCGGCTCACCCGCTCCGGCGACACCGTCACCGGCTACCAGTCCATGAACGGCACCGAGTGGACGAAGATCGGCACCGTCACCCTGCCCGGGCTGCCGGCCACCGCGCAGGCCGGGATGTTCGTCGCTTCGCCGCAGTTCGTCGCGGCACAAGGCTCAGGTGACAACCAGCTGCGTGCCGTGACTCAGGCGACGGCCAGCTTCATGCACGTCAGGCTGCGCGGCGGCAGCGTCAACCAGGCCTGGAGGGGCACGCAGGTCGGCGGCGAGGCGGCCGTCCCGCGTGACGTCCGCTACCACACCAGTTGCGGCAAGCCGCACTGTCCGGGCGCCGTTCCGCCGCCCCAGGGCGGGCACGGCGTCACCACCGGACCAGGTGGCAGCTTCACGGTGACCGGATCCGGCGATGTCGCGCCGTTCGTGCCGATCACGGACCCGGTCGGCGTCACGTTGCTTGGGACGCTGTTCGCGCTCCTCGTGGTCGTCGCGCTCGGCGCTGTGTTCGTCACGGCCGAGTACCGGCGCGGCCTCATCCGCACTACCGTCGCCGCCAGTCCGCGCCGCGGCCGGATTCTGTTGGCCAAGTCGCTCGTGGTGGCAGCCGTGACGTTCGTGGCGGCGCTGATCGGATCGGCCGTCGCACTACCAGTGGCAGAGCACTACCTCCGCGCCAACGGTTGGCGACCGCCGGTATGGGCGCAGCTGACGCTCACGAGCGCCGCGGGCCTACGGGTCGTGCTCGGCACCGCGGCGATCGCGGCGGGCGCCGCCGTGCTGGGGCTGGCAGCCGGAGCGATCTTCCGGCGTAGCGCCGCCGCGGTTCTCGCCGTGGCCGGCCTGCTCGTCGTCCCGATCATCTTGTCGCTGGTGCTGCCGCTGACGACGGCCAGCTGGCTGCTGCGGATCACGCCGGCCGCAGCCCTCAGCCTGCAGACCGCCGTGCAGCGATACCCGCAGGTCAGCAGCGTCTGCGCGCCCTACCACGATTGCTTCCCGTTGTCCGGGTGGGCCGGCTACGCCGTCTTGGCCGGCTGGGCCGTGGCTGCCCTGGCCGGCGCCCTCTACCTGCTGCGCCGGAGGGACGTATGAGTCGCGCCATTCACGCCGAGTGGACCAAGCTGCGCACGATTCCGGCGCCCGGCTGGCTGCTGCTCGCCGTCGTAGCCATGACGGTCGGGGCCAGCGCATTGGCCACGGGCGTCGTCAAGTGCCCGGCCTCCTGCGGGGACGACACGACCAAGCTCAGCCTGACCGGGGTCATGCTCGGTCAGGCAGCGGTCGCGGCACTGGCGGTGCTGGCGGTGACCGCCGAGTACAGCACAGGGATGATCCTGATCTCGCTGGCCGCGACGCCGCGGCGGACGGTGCTGCTATCCGCGAAGGCGGTCGTCGTCACCGGCGTCGTGCTGGCCGCCGGTGCCGTCGCGGTGCTCGGCTCGCTGCTCGCGGGCCGGATGCTGCTGCCCGGCAACGGCTTCACGACTGCCCACGACGTCCTCGCGCTGTCGCTGTTCCACGGGCCCACGCTGCGCGCGGCCGGCGGCTCGGTGCTGTACCTGGCCCTGATCGGCCTGTTCAGCCTCGGCGTGGCGACTGCGGTCCGCGATCCGGCCGCCGCGATCGCAGTGGTGCTCGGCATCCTCTACGTCATCCCGATCATCGGCGACGTCGCGCTCAACGCCACCTGGCAGCACCGCATCGAGCGGTGGACACCCATGGACGCAGGCCTCGCGATCCAGGGGACCAAGAACCTAGCGCAGCAGGCGATCGGCCCGTGGTCGGGGCTTGGCGTCCTCGGTCTGTGGGCGCTTGCCGTACTGCTGGCGGGCTGGCTCGTACTGCGGCTGCGCGACGCCTGAACTGCGGGCGTCGCGCAGCACATGAGTGAGATTAGGCCTTGCCGCGGTTCTTCTTCCCGGTCGCACGGGCACCTGCACCAGCCAGCGGGGCGATCACGAGCCACAGGCCGATCGTGACCACCATCGCGGTCAGGTAACCGAACGGCCGGATGCCCACATCAGACGCGGTGATGCCGGCGAACAGCATGAGCAGCCACGCGCTCACGAAGAAGAGCGGCCCTGCGGCCAGGATCCGGAAGAAGCCAAACATTCGCTACTCCTTGACGTCGATGTACAGCCTGCCGGGCAGTTCGCCGGTGCGCACGCTAGCCTCGCCGGGCAGGCCCAGAGCGATCGTGACCACGCCTTCAAAATCGCCGGCCAGCACCCAGCTTCGCAGCGCCGGGAAGCCCAGAACCTGCACCGCAGCCGAAATTGTCGGCACCCCGGCGCTGCTGTGCGCCTGGGCCGGGCGCAGCGTGACGATCAGGAAGCGCTGCCCGGGCAGCGCGATGCGGGCACCAGACGCGTCAGCGATGACCTGGCTTGCGTACCGAATCGTGTACGTCGGCATGGACCCGGTGATATCCAAGACGATGCGGTCATAACCACATCCGGGATGCTGGGCAGCGCGCACCGACACGATTGTCGGCACCCCGGACACTACATGCGTCACCGTCAGCGGCAGCGTCACCCACCTGCCTTGCTCGCACCCGGCCGTCGATGCTGGCGCGGATGACGAAGCGCTCGGTACCGCCGATTGTGCCGGCCTGCTCGTTTGCGGCACAAACGGGCTACGCGGGCTCGCGGAGCCGCAACCGGCGACAGCAGCTAATGTCAGCGCGGTCGCTGCCACACCGAGCAGCAGGCCACGAAAGTACCTGGCCATGACGCCCTCCCGACGAGTAGAGGACACACTCCTGCAATCTTCAGCGTCGCCGTGGCGTGGGCAGCTGACCAGAGCAGATAGTCACACACCGCGGGGGCTATCGGCCCATCATGGTGTCGCGAGTGCCAGCGAAGACGTGGCCGAGCGGACTCGGTCGGCGTTACTACTTGAAGTCGATGTACAGGTGACCCGGCAGCTCGCCGCGACGGTCGGCACCGGGGGCACCGCTGCGGCATGCGGCACGACGACCGGGGCGCTCTGCCACGCGGCGCCGTCGCACCCGGTGGCTGCCGACCCAGCCGTAGCCGCTGGCGAAGCGGCGCTGCGCGCGGCTGAGTGTGAGCCGGATGGGCCACTAGCGGCGCACCCGGCGCCGAGCAAGGTTGTCGCCACCGCCACGGCACTGACGACGCACGAACTGCGAACGCGGCTAACCATCACACCCTCCCGGTAGGCCAGCGGTTGCGCTGCGGCACGGTTGCTGGCAGGCTCCGCCTGGACAGACACGGTCGCCTCTGGCCGGACCAC
>Ga0187814_10001100_pt1 | contig 10134 bp, 8 predicted proteins | sample NC_S_4_FD_132450 | JGI IMG/M metagenome (GOLD analysis project Ga0187814, IMG submission 132450) | Wetland sediment microbial communities from Neuse River Estuary, North Carolina, USA - ASW-S_4 | ecosystem: Environmental > Aquatic > Freshwater > Wetlands > Sediment | place: USA: North Carolina...
GGCGAGGCCCTCGGTGATGGCCGTCTTGCCCACGCCGGCGTCGCCGACGTGGATGGGGTTGTTTTTGAGGCGGCGGCAGAGGACCTGGACCGTGCGCTCGATTTCGGCCTCGCGGCCGATGACCGGCTCGAGCTTGCCCTCGCGCGCGGCCTTGGTCAAATCCGAGGCGAAGCGCTCGAGGGGGCTGACCCTGCTGGCCGGGCGGGCCTTCCGGGGATCGTGCTCCTCGTGGCCGTCCTCCTCGTCCTCCTCGTCCTCCTCCTCTTCGAAGGCCTCGGCCTCGCCGCCCTCGCCGTGCGAGATGACTTCGAGGAGTTGCAGTCGCTTGACGCCGGACTTGCGAAGGTAGTAGGCGGAGTAGTTGCGCTCCTCGTCGTAGAGCGACACAAGAACGTCGGCCACTTCGACCTCTTCCTTGCCCGCAGCCTGGGACTGGAGCACTGCCCGCTCGATGACGCTCTGGAAACCCGCGGTCTGCACCGGCTCGGCGTTCTTGACCTGGGGGATCTTCTGCTCGAAGTAGGCCTCCATGCCCCTTCGAAGCTGCTCCACGTCCGCTTCGCAGGCCGCGAGGATGGAACCCACCTGCTCGAAGGAGAGGGCCGCATAGAGAATGTGCTCCGGAGTGAGGTACTCGTGGTTGCGGAGCTTTGCCTCGTTGTATGCGGCATTGAATATGGCCTGGACTTCCTGGCTGACCTTCATATGTCCTACGCCTTCTCCATGGTGCACTTGAGGGGGAAGCCGTTCTGCTTCGCCAACTGATGCACCTGATTGATCTTCGTCACGGCGATGTCATAACTGTAGATTCCAACAGTGCCCTTTCCTTTCCTGTGCACGTCGAGCATGATCCTCGTCGCCTCCGGAATGGGCTTGTGGAACACCGTCATCAACACCGAGACGACAAACTCCATGGTGGTGAAATCGTCATTGATGAGCACGACCCTGTATTCATCGGGTTCCTTGAGCTCCTCTTCTGTACGGGTGCGAACCGCACCCTCCAATTCCGAGTTGTCCGCCATGGTTGTTTCTATCGTTAAAATAGCGACTAGGCTGGGCAAAAACAAGTAGCGTGGCCGGGCGGCCCCGCGTCCAAGCGACTTTGGCCTGCTTTTTGCCCGGCTTTCCTCCACATCTTGACAGTCCGCGGGCCTCTCCGGATAATTCTCCTTGAAGACGCGGAGTCTGGCCCGAAGGGCGCAGGCCGCGTCGCGCGAACGGCTGTGATGGAGACGAGTAGCCGTGTCACCGCGTCATAGAGAGGGGGGCCCGTGGCTGGAAGACCCCCCGGCGCGGCATGGCGAAAACCACTCCGGAGCCGCCGCGGTGAAGGCTCGAGCCCAGGCTCGGGCGACTAATCGCGGCCGTATGTCGGCGTAAACGGCGTCGAGCGCGGCCCCCGTCGCGGGGTGCCGAAGTAGGGTGGTACCGCGGATTCCCAAAGCGGTCGGGCCAGCAGCAGGAGCGGGGTCCCCGTGGAGTTCGTCCTTACGTGAAGGCGCGTCCGCACCGCAAGTCGGGCGGACCGAAGGCCCTCCGTGCGGACGCATTCCCCGGAGGCCCCGTCGCTTTTTGGGGGCCATCGACGCCCCCGTCGTGGTCGGCCGTCACGGAGCGGCCGATCAGGAAAGGAGCTGTCATGTCCGCGAATGTCCAGACCATCCGGCACTCGGCCGCCCACGTCATGGCCGAGGCGGTCCTCAGACTTTATCCCGGAACGAAGCTCGGGATAGGGCCGGCCATCGACGACGGGTTCTATTACGACTTTCAGTTCCCGACGCCCATTCAAAACGAGGACCTTCCGGCCATCGAGAAGGAGATGCGCCGCATCATCGCGGGCGGCGCCCGGTTCGCGCGCAGCGAAATCTCCAAGGCCGATGCCCTCAAGCTTTTCGCAGATCAACCTTTCAAGGTGGAACTCATCGAGGCCCTTCAGGACGGCACCATTTCCACCTACGAGCAGGACGGCTTCGTCGATCTCTGCCGCGGCCCCCACGTTGAGAACACCCGTGAGATTCGCCCCGACGCCTTCAAGCTCCGCGCAGTCGCGGGCGCCTATTGGAGGGGCGACGAGAAGCGGCCCATGCTCACCCGCATCTACGGCCTCGCCTTCGCGAGCAAGGCGGAGCTCGACGCGCATCTCAAGATGCTCGAGGAGGCCGAGAAGCGCGACCACCGCAGGCTCGGCAGGGAGCTCGACCTCTTCTCGACCCACGAGGAAGCGGGCGCGGGCCTCATCTATTGGCATCCGAAGGGCGGCCGCTTCCGCGTTGCGCTCGAGAATTGGTGGCGCGAGGAGCACTACAAGAACGGCTACGAAATCCTCTTTACGCCGCACATCGGAAAGAGCTGGCTCTGGGAGACCTCGGGCCACCTTGGCTTCTACAAGGAGAACATGTACTCGCCGATGAAGATCGACGAGGACGACTACTATATCAAGCCGATGAACTGCCCCTTTCACATCATGGTTTACAAGAGTCAGACCCGCTCCTACCGGGACCTGCCCCTGCGCTGGGCCGAGCTCGGCACCGTGTACCGCTACGAACGCGCGGGCGCCCTCCACGGCCTCATGCGCGTCCGGGGCTTCACCCAGGACGACGCCCACGTCTTCTGCACCCCCGACCAGATCGAGGACGAGATCGTCGAGGTCCTCCGTTTCAGCCTCCACATGCACCACACGCTCGGCTTCAAGGACATAAAGGCCTACCTCGCGACCAAGCCCAAGGGCGACGGCGCGGTCGGCGATCCCACACGCTGGGAGCAGGCCACCGAGTCGCTCCGCACGGCCATCGAGAAAGAGGGCCTCGCCTACGAGCTCGACGAGGGCGGCGGCGCCTTCTATGGGCCCAAAATCGACCTCAAGGTGAAGGATGCAATCGGCCGTGAGTGGCAGCTGACCACCATCCAGTTCGACTTCAACATGTCTGAGCGCTTCCAGATCGAGTACATCGACACCGACGGCCAGCGCAAGAGGCCCTACATGGTCCACCGCGCGCTGCTCGGCTCGATCGAGCGCTTCTTCGGCGTCTACCTCGAGCACACCGCCGGCGCCTTCCCGGTCTGGCTCTGCCCCGATCAGGTCGCAGTCATACCCGTTGGCGCCGACTTCGCGAGCTACGCGAAGTCGGTCGTCGCCGAGCTCCGCAGAGCCGGAATCCGCGCCATGGCGATGCTCTCGGACGAGCGCATGAACGCGAAGATTCGGGACGCCCAGAATCAAAAGATACCCTACATGCTCGTTGTCGGACAGAAGGAGTCGGAAGGGAACGTCGTATCGATCCGCTACCGCGATGGTCGGCAAGAGAGCGGGGTGCCACTCGCGGACTTCACCACCAGGATACTCGAGAAGATAGCGACGAAGGCGATCGAAGCGTAGGAGTCGATGGGCGCGCAGAAGAGAGGATCAGACCTTCTTACCCTGACGGCCGTTCTCGGCTTGGCCGCAGCCGGCTGTGTCCTCCTCTACGCGCTCAGAGTCGCCATCTCCGGGCGCATCTGGTACCTCTACCTCGTCCTCAACCTTGCCCTCGCAGCCGTGCCCTATCTCGTCGCCGTAGTGGGGGGCAGCATCCTCCAGCGCCTCACGCGGCGGCGCGCGCGCGCGCTCATCGCCCTCCCCATCGCGGCCATCTGGTTTCTCTTCTATCCCAACGCGCCCTACATTTTTACCGATTTCATCCACGTGGTCGAGCGCACCTATCTCCGGGCCGTGCCGGACGACAGCCTCCGCGTAAATGCCCTGCTCTGGTACGACCTCCTCATGACCGCAGCCTTCGCGTTCATAGGGCACTTCATGGGCCTCGTCTCCATGTGGCTCATCCAGGATTCGATGCGTCGCGTCTGGGGCAGGGCCGCGGCCAACTGCCTCCTCCTGGCGGCCTGTCTTCTCGCGGGCTTCGGCATCTACCTGGGACGCTTTTCGCGGCTCAACTCCTGGGACGCCCTCCTCCACCCGCTGCGCGTCCTGAGCGAAGCGGGCGAGGCCGCCACAGACTTGAAGGCGCTGCTCTTCTCGCTCGCGTTCATGTTCTTCATCCTGCTCAGCTACGCGGCCCTCGTCGTATTCAAGCGCGTGGGCGGACCGGATGGCGCGCGGGGAAAGAGCGGCTCCGAAGCCTGAGAAAGCCGCGAGGCTTTCGAGCCACGTTGCGAGACGGCGGGTCCTGCCCGGCGCCGTAATGTGAAAGTGCCGCACGTGGAAGCGGGGAGGAGCATTTAGCGCAACGGCGCCGATGATTCGCGCACCACGAGCTCGTGGCCGAATACGGCCGCGCCATCGACATCATTCTCATCGGCAATCGATCTCGACATCAGCTCTGCGGTTTTCCTTCCCATTTCGAGGATGGGCTGCCGAATCGTCGTGAGCGCGGGGGCCAAGTAGGCGCTGATGTCTATGTCGTCGAAGCCGACGACCGACACATCGCCTGGCACCGCGAGCCCCGCTTCGTAGAGGGCGCGCACCGCGCCGATGGCCAACTCGTCGGTCGCCGCAAAGACGGCGCTGAGCCCCGTATTCTGCCGGAGCAGGGTCCGCATCCCGGCTCGGCCATCTTCGGGCGTATAGGAGGGCACGAACACTATGCGCCCTTCGTCGGGAGCTATGCCCGCCTCGGCGAGCGCGGCGCGGTAGCCCCGGGCCCTCTGTGCGCCGAAGGAGAAGTGACTGCCGGAGATGAGGCCGATGTTCCGGTGACCGAGGCCGATCAAATAGCCGGTCGCCGCGCGGGCGGCGGCCTCTTCGTCGACGTGGACCGCGGGGAAGCCTGATCCTTCGCGCGAGAAGGTGCAGAGGACGACCGGAACGGAGCCTTCGGCGAGGTAGGCGTAAAAACTCGGATGCGTGACCTCGTGCAGCATGATGATGCCGTCGAGCTTCTCCGCCTTGAGGCGCCTGAGGCACGCGAGCTCGCTCTCCGGCTCCCATTTGACGAAAAGGAAAAGCGTCCGATAGCCGAAGCCCTCGAGGCTGCGCTCGATGGTGGAGAAGAGCTGCCGCTGGAACATGTTGAAGGTGTCCGGAATGACGATCCCCACGGTGAAGGTTCGCTTGAGAACCATGGAGCGGGCAGCGTTGTTGGGCACATAGCCGGTTTCCTTCACGAGCTCGAGAATGCGCTCCCGGATCTCCGGCTTGACGTACTTCTTGCCGTTGACGGCACGTGAGATCGTCGAAGGCGAGACGCCCGCGATGCGGGCAAGGTCTTTGATGCTTATCATGGCTCGGTCTTCAAAGACTCTACCCGGCGGTGGAGAGTGGGGCAAGGGCCCGACGCTGGCTCTGGTCGCGGCGAAGGTTGCTGAATCTTATGCCGCCTCATCTTAAGTAAACTCCCCCTGCGGGCACGAGGTCGTAGGAGGTGGGCAAGAAAATATCGCGCTCCGCCGAGGGAGAAAGGATACGGAAAAAAAAATTGACAAGACCGAAAAGTGGGATGATAATCATTTTATATATGAAAACGTTTGCAGAAAATTTCTGAAGGCGAGCTGTTCATGGTGCATCGAGGGCCAATTTCGTCCGTATTTGGGTGCGCAGACGTTTCGGGCCGGAGGAGCTCAACAGGGAACTGAGGGGCGGTCTTCCGTGCATTTACACCGAGAGAGTTACGCGATTTCCGATGGGAGTGGACATCGATGACTAAAGATGTGGCGCTGCTCAAGCTGTCTGGGGTTACAAAACGATTCCCCGGAGTGCTCGCTCTCGACTCCGTAGATATGGAAGTGATGTCCGGAGAAGTCCATGGCTTGACCGGAGAGAATGGAGCCGGGAAATCGACACTCATCAAGATTCTTACTGGCGCATATACGCCCGACCAGGGTGAAATAGTCTTTGCCGGAGCGAGGCTGACGCAGCTGACGCCTCTGAAGGCCATGGGTCTGGGGATCGCATGCATTTACCAAGAGTTGAACCTTATTCCCCATCTGACCGTTGTGGAGAACATTTTTCTGGGACGCGAGATTTATAAAGTCAAGCGCCTGAAAATTCTCGACCGTACAAAGATGCTCGAAGAAGCGGGGGCCTTGCTTCGCGATCTGGGTTTGAGCCTCGATCCCAAAAAACGCACCGGCGATCTCGGTATCGGGCACCAACAGATGGTCGAGATCTGCAAGGCCGTCCATTCCAACGCGAAGCTGATCATCATGGATGAGCCGACGTCCAGCTTGAGCGAGCACGAGGCCGAGGACCTTTTCCGGATCATCGCGCAGGTCAAAGCCAGAGGTGTGACCGTCGTGTTCATTTCTCATCGCCTGGACGAAGTCAAACGTATATGCGACCGCGTCACTGTCCTGCGCGACGGCAAGAAGGTCGCGGATCTGAACACCAATGAAGCGACTGTCGATAGCATAATCAGGTTGATGGTCGGTCGCGATATCGTGAATAAATATCCCAAGGCGAAGGGGCGGCGCGATAAAGAGGCCCTCTCGGTCGAAGGACTCGAGCGGAAGGGAGTTCTGCATGATATTTCCTTCAAGGCTTACACCGGCGAGATCCTGGGAATCGCCGGCTTGGTGGGGGCCGGCAGAACGGAGACCGCGCGTGCCATAACGGGGGCCGATAGCATCGACGCGGGCGTGATAAAGGTCTTCGGCAAGGAAATTCGGATTCGCTCGCCCAGAGATTCCATCGATGCCGGGATCGCCTTTTTGACGGAGGACCGCAAAAGCCAGGGGCTGATCCTGATCAAGAGCATCGCGTTCAACGCCTCCTTGGTTCGTCTTGAGCGCTATTCGCGCCTAGGCTTTCTCAAACTGAAATTGATCAAGCAGATGACCGAGAACATGGCCTCGGAATTGAAGCTCCATGCGACCACCGTCGATGCCGTTGTCGGTGACCTGAGTGGCGGCAACCAGCAGAAGGTCGTCATCGCAAAATGGCTGCTCACGAAAGCGAATATCTTCATATTCGATGAACCGACGCGCGGCATCGATGTCGGAGCGAAGGTGGAAGTCTATGGCCTCATGAATGCGCTCGTGGCAAATGGCGCCGCGGTCATAATCATCTGTTCCGAGATGGATGAGGTGATGGGCATGGCCGACAGAATCATCGTCATGCACGAAGGCAGAATTATCGCCGAATTCAGCCAAGGGGAAGCTACCCAGGAGAAGATACTATACGCGGCCTCGGGTATCGCTGCTTCTGGCGAGGGGAAGCCGGCATAAGGGTGGACAAAGGAGAATTGGCGATGGCGGACAAAAAAAAGAGTCTCGGCACCGCTACGGCGGAGGCTGCTCCCGTGAGCAGGAAAAAAAGAGGGAAAAGCCTCTACAACCTGGGCGTGCTCATCAGCTTAATCATTTTGTTCCTGGTCATGACGATTCTCTCGCCCCGCTTTCTCACGATCGGAAACCTGACCAATGTCGCTTCCCAGGCGGCCATAAGCGCCATCGTCTCGGTGGGTATGTTCTTGGCGATACTCACTGCCGGCATCGATCTTTCCGTGGGCTCGGTCCTGGCCCTGTCGACGATGGTGATGGGCATAGTCAGCGTCAATCTCGGCGTCAATCCATATCTCTCAATACTGATATGCCTCGCGACTGGAACTCTTCTGGGCCTGGTGAATGGTTTGCTGCTCACCAAGCTGCATCTTCCCCATCCCTTCATATCCACACTCGGCATGCAGAAAATGGCACGGGGCATAGCGCTCGTCGTCACCGCAGCCGCTCCCATAAGTCTCTTCCCGGCTCCCGTTCAGTTTCTGGGCAACAATTATATCGGAAGGCTTCCAGTCAGCTTCGTCTTGGTCGCCGTTCTCTACATTTGTGTCTATCTCTTTTTGACCAGAACCGCGACGGGGCGCTACATCTACGCGGTGGGCGGCAACAAAGAGGCGAGCCGCCTGAGCGGCATCAAAGTCAACTCGATTCTCAATATGGTCTACATGATGAGCGGATTTACCGCCGCGTTGGCCGGCATTGTGTTGGTCGGGCGCGTCAATGCCGCGTACCCGCTCGCCGGGCTGGACTACGAAACCGACGCGATCGCGGCCGTCATAATAGGCGGCGCAAGTTTCTTCGGCGGCGTCGGATCGATAGGCAATACGGTCGTCGGCGTACTCATCATCGCCGTTTTGCGCAATGGTCTCAATCTGCTCAATGTCGACTCGAATTATCAGACCTTCGCTATAGGCGCGGTCATCATAGTCGCGGTGGCGATAGACGTGTTTCGCCAGAGGGTGATGAGAGGCGGGAAGCAATAGAAGGATGTACCGACCCCAAACCGCTGTTCGTTTGGGGTCGGCGCCGATCAATCCATTTCCGGTCCGAGCGGCGTATCGGCCCGGAGAAAGGAGGTGGCGCGGCGCGGTCCCAACGTGAGGCTCTGAGCCCCACGAAAAGAGCAAAAGTCTAGGAGGCAGGGAATGAAACGGTTTATTACGTTCGTCACGGTGGTGGCGTTCACGTTTGCCATGGGCGCCCCAACCTTCGCCCAAAATCATCTCAAGGTCGGCATGGTGCTTAAGACTCTCAGCAGCCAATATTGGAAGATTGTCGCCGCGGGCGCAAAGGCGGCCGCCGAAAAGAACAACGTCGATCTTATCCTGCTCGGGCCCCCCAGCGAGGACGCAGTCGAGCAGGAGATCAATATGGTGCAGGACGTCCTGTCGCAGAATATCGACGTGCTGGTCTTCAGCCCATCGCAGCCGGCCGCCTCCGTCAATGTTCTATTGCAGGCGAAGGCGAAACACGTCCCCGTCATCCTCGTCGATACCGGCATGCCTGCGAGCTTCACCGATTACGCCACGTTCATCGGCACCGACAACATCGCGGCGGGCAGGGCCGGGGGCAAGGCCCTGGCGGCGCAGCTTCGGCCCGGCAACAAGGTCATCCTTCTTGACGGCGCGCCGGGCAATCCCTCCATGAGCGACCGCATCAAGGGCGCCGAGGAGGTGTTGAAGGCCGCGGGTATGGTCATCGCCGCCAAGCAACCTGCCTATAGCGATCGCGAGAAGGCCTATACCGTCACGCAGAACGTCCTTCAGTCTACTCCGGATATCGATGGCGTGTTCGCGGGGAACGATGAGGAGGCTCTAGGCTCTCTTCGCGCCATGCAGCAGGCCGGGAAGAAGATTCCGATAATCGGAGTCGATGCGACCGAAGACGCCCTCAAGGCCATCCTTGCCGGCGACATGTATGGCTCCATTGCGCAGGGAAACTACGACATGGGACGCCTCGCCATCGAAAAGGCCATTGAGCTCAAGGCCAGCAAGGGCGTTGATAAGCGCATCGACTCTGGCGCCACGCTCATCGTGAAAAACAATGCCCAACAGCTGCTCGACTTCCGCATGACGATAAAATAGCCGCCGCCCAAAAACGCAGGGGAGGGAGCATAGGCGCAAGGCGCTGCCCGTGCTCTTCCCCTTTGAGGAGTTCGGAGTGTCGGGGAACATAAACATAGGCATCGTCGGCCTCGGCCGTCTCGGCCGGCGCCATGCAGAGAACCTGGCAAAGAAGGTTCCCGGAGTCTCCCTCGTGGCGGCGGCGAGCCCGGTGAGATCGGAGCTCGAGTGGGCCAGGGAGAGCCTGGGTGTCGCCGCGTACGCCGACCTCTCCGCGCTGTTGGACCATCCGGACCTGGATGCGGTATGGCTTGTCACGCCTACGTCGCTGCACGCCGACCAATCCATTCAGGTCCTCGAGGCCGGGAAACATCTCTTTTGCGAAAAACCGCTGTCCATCGATATCGCCCCCTGCGATCGCGTCATCGAGGCGGCGCGAAGGCATCCGAGCCAGGCGGCCGTAGTCGGATTCATGCGGCGCTTCGATCCCGCCTACGCCGAGGCCAAGCGCGCAGTCGCGAGCGGAGAGCTCGGAAGCGTTTTCCGCATACACTGCGAGTCTCACGATCCAGTAGATCCCGATGGCTTTTTCGTGAAGTTCGCTCCCACGTCGGGCGGCATCTTCCTCGACTGTTGCATCCACGACATAGACCTTGTGCGTTGGATGCTGGAAGGGGCCCGCGCCTTGCGGGTGAGCGCCTATGGAACTCGCGTAATGTATCCCGGACTCGCTATCTGCGGTGATGTCGACACCGCCGCAGCCACCGTGGAATTCGAGAAAGGGGTCCTGGCCACTTTCCATGTCTCTCGAACGTCCCATCGAGGCTATGAGGCCGTCATGTCGGTTACAGGGACCGCC
>Ga0187814_10001103_pt1 | contig 10124 bp, 8 predicted proteins | sample NC_S_4_FD_132450 | JGI IMG/M metagenome (GOLD analysis project Ga0187814, IMG submission 132450) | Wetland sediment microbial communities from Neuse River Estuary, North Carolina, USA - ASW-S_4 | ecosystem: Environmental > Aquatic > Freshwater > Wetlands > Sediment | place: USA: North Carolina...
CCGACCCGGTCTCAGCCGCCGAGGCCTCCGCCGGCCCGGCTTCCGCTGACGAGGCCTCCGCCTGCACGGCTTCGGTCTGCGCCGCCCCGGCCGACCCGGCCTCCGCCTGCCCCGTCCCGGCCGCCGCAGTGGCGGTCTGCCGCCGGGTGGGCGCACCGAGAGCGTAGAACACCAGGCCGATGAGTATCATCCCGCCGAGCGGTATCGCCTGAGACAGCGTGTACGCTAGGCGCTCCCCGGTGAACGCCGTCGGCAGCGAGTTGTCAGGATGCGCCGTGAAGGTGCCCGGGTAGATGATCTCGATGGTAGTCAACGCCGCCCAGGCCGTGGTCAAGATCCCGGCCGCCCACAGCCCGACCGTTCCTCCCGGTATCCGGTACGGACGCGGAATCTCGGGGTGGCTGTACCTGAGCTTGATCACCGACGGGAAGATCAGCACGTAGGTGATCGTCACCATGGAGATGACCAGCCCCAGGGTGACGCTGAAGTACTTCTGCGCATTACCATGGGTCAGCTGCAGCGCCAGGATGAGGACGATGGTCGACACCACGCCCGATAGCAGGTTCACCACGATCGGCGTCCCGAGGCGCTTGGAGAAGTGCCCGAGCGGCCTGGGCGCCGCGCCGTCGTATCCCGCGACCGCCTGCGCCCGGTCGGATCCGATCAGCCAGACCACGCCCGAGGACAGCAAGCCGAGGATCACCCCGATCGCCGCGATATCGGCGAGAACCTTCCCGGCACCGGTGAGCACCGCGCCCGAGCTGGTCAGGTGGCCGCCGTAGACGACGAAGACCTGCTGCAGCGCGTTGAGGAATCCTGTCACGTTGGACAGCCTGGATGCCGGGAGCACGAGCAGGATGGCCAGGATAGGCACGCCGTAGAACAGCACGGTGCCGATCCCCGAGCGCAGAATGGCGAAGGGGACATCCCTGCGCGGGTTCTTCAGTTCCTCAGATGCGGCGCTCGGCAGCTCAAAGCCCTCGAGGTCGAAGATCAGGATGGGCGCCGCCGCCAAGAACACCAGCCAGGTGGGCTTGAACGACCCGGCCCCCAGGCCGTGCACGCCATGCTCGCCGGCGTAGATGAACACGGTGAGGGTGAAGAAGGCCATCAGCAGCACGCGGACCATCGCGCCGATGTTGGCCACCCATTTGCCGAACTTCAGCGCCATGATCACCGATGCGATGCCAGCCCAGACGAACAGCAGGCCGAAGACGTACTCCCAGGTCAGCGAGAGGCTGACGAAGAACGTGCTGAAGGTGGCCATCGCCGTGACCGCCAGGGTGCCGGCCAGCCAGATCGGGTTATCCACCCAGTACATGACGGCGACCACCGCCGCCGCGGGTCGGCCGAAGGCCTCCCTGACCCAGACGTAGGGACCGCCCTCCTCGGGGAAGGCGGTGCCCAGCTCGGCAGTGATCAGGCCGTAGGGGAACAGGAAGAACACCACCATGACGATGAGCCAGGTGAACGCCTGAGCCCCGTAAAACGACACAGCGCCTAGCGTGTCGAGCACGATGATCGCGGCGAGCATGAGGAACGCGGTGTCGTAGCGTCCCAGGCTGCGCCGAAGCTTTGTCCGCTCCTCGGTGGCCATCGCCGTGTCCACAACGTGGAACAGGGCTGGGTCGGCCGTTTCTTGCTCCAACGGATCCTCCGCCTGAGTAGTGCAATCACCGCATCATCGGTGCTCTGTCCCTCTTGGGCGTACTGTGCGACTGTAGCGGTTTCGCCAGCCTAAGCACCATTCATCCTGGGTAGAGTTTCGTCACGTACCGCGGGCGCGAAGGTCGCCCGGCAGCATTCTGGCAGGAGCGGAAGCGGACATTGGAGATATGGCCGGAGTGTGACAGGTTGAGCTTGATGTGGCGCAAGCTTCGACGGGCAGCGTTGTCCGATACGGAATTTCCCTTCATATTAGGCATACGCCGCCCGGTTAGCCGTTAGAGTGGCGTCGACTATACCGTCGGTTCGCCGAATAGGCCGGTAGGGAGGGCGCCATGCTGAATGCACCGCCGGGTCGGCTCCCGGTGCTTCACAGGGCCGGGCGCCTCGATCCGTACGGAACCTGGCCGTCCCGGCATCACACCGTAGAAGGCATCAGGCGTATGCCTCGGGCCGTCGGCAAGATTGCAGTGGCATGCTGAGCGAGATCCTGGTAGTGCTTCTGCTGCTGGTGGTGGCGGTCCTTATGGCGGTCGATCTGGCGAGGACACGGGGCGAGGTCCAGCACGGGCACGCCGACAGGCAGGCGCACGGTGCCGAGCGAGCGGTCGCCGCCGCTCCGTCCCGCAGCCCCGCGGCGAGGATGTTCTCCCCGGAGCCCGCCAGGGCCATGCCTACCGTCCCCGCTCCCGCTGCGCCCCTGCCTGCGCGGGAGGCAGAGGCGGCGCGTGCCTTCGACCAGATGCGCCGGGAAATGTCGCAGTCGGCGGCCAGCGAGGCTGCGCTCCGCGGCAAGTTCAACGCCATGTACCTGAACCTGTCCCGTCGGAGCCAGGCTCTGGTCGAACGCCAGCTCCGCCTGATCGAGGGCCTTGAACACGGCGAGCAGGACCAGCAGCGCCTGGCCAGCCTGTCCAAGCTGAACCGCATCGCCATGCGCATGCACCGCAACTCGCAGAACATGCTCGTCCTGGCTGGTCAGGAGCCGACCACCGGCTGGAATCAGCCGGTGACGCTGGCGCATCTGGTCGAGGCCGCGCTGTCCGAGGTCGAGGACTACGAGCGTGTCTCATTTGAGGTGCAGCCTGACATCGCGGTGCGCGGGCCTGCCGTCCACGATGCGGTACACCTGCTCGTCGAGTTGATCGACAACGCGACGTCGTTCTCCGCGGCGGAAATGCCGGTCCATGTCACGGGCCGCATTCTGACCAGCGGCGGCGCTTTGGTCGACATCACCGACCGGGGCATCGGAATGCCCGCGAAGGAGATGGCCTACGCGAACCAGCAGCTAGATAATCCTCCGGCGCCGGAAATCGACGTCCCTAAGTGGATGGGACTGCTGGTGGTCGCCCGGCTGGCCGCCCGGCACGGGATCAGGGTCCGGCTGAACCAGACCGACCTCGGTGGTCTCACCGCGCTGGTCTGGCTTCCGGATGAGATCCTGACTCGCTACGGCGCCCCCGCAGATCCCGGCCTCTCCGTCGCCGAGCCGCGGGGCGCCGCGGCCGGTACAGGGGCCTTTGCGTCGGCCCGGGTGAATATGCCGGCCGCGCCCGCCGCACGGCCTGATCCGGCCTGGTCAGCCCGCGGCCCGCAGGTCACGGTCCCAGCCGAGCCGCTGGCGGCCGCCCGGCTCGCCACCGCCGGGCGGTCCGACGTATCCGGCGGGGACGTGGGCGTCGTCGTGCCACAGGAGGAGAGCCACGTAAGACTCCATGGGCCGCCCATCTATGACGAGGTCGAGTCGCGCTGGTCCCGGAGCGGCCGCGAGGCATCCGGCTCACCCGGCTCGGTCGCGTCGCCCGGCTCGGTCGCGTCGCCCGGCTCGGTCGCGTCGCCCGGCTTGGTCGCGTCGCCCGGTCCGGTCTTGGCGGCCGGCCCGTCGTCGTCGGCCGGCCCCGCGGCGTCGGTCGGCCAGTCGTCGTCGGCCGGCCCCGCGGCGTCCGGGCTGCCCAGGCGCCCGCCACCCGCGACGGCGGGCCCTCACGCCGTGCCGGGCACGCCCCCCGGAGCGCCGAACCGGCCGGGCGCCATGCCCGGCGGGCGCACCGGGTTCCAGCGCGGTTCCAGCCCGGGCTGGGCCGGGCCCGCCGATGAGCCGAATCCCGGCGCGCCAGACGAGCCGTGACGCGCGTCTCTTGACCTTTAATGAAAGTGGCCCCTAACGTTAGTAGCTACGAACGTTAGGGGTGAGGGAAGAATGGCTCCTCGTCCGCCTGCGGTCCCGGGTGACGAGCGGGAGCACGAAATGGACGAGGCGCTCCGCGCGCTCGCCGAGCCCCGCCGCCGTGCCATCCTGCGGCTTGTCGCCCAATCCGAGCTCGCCGCGGGCGAGATCGCCGGCTTCTTCGAGGTGACCAGGACCGCCGTAAGCCAGCATCTGACCGTGCTCAAGAACGCAGGTCTTTTGACCGAACGAAGGGTGGCTACCCGTCGCCTGTACCGTGCTCGCCCCGAGGGGCTGGCGGGTCTGCGCCTGTTTCTCGACCAGATGTGGGCGTCATCCCTGGAGGTCGCCCGCGACCTGGTGGAGGCCGACCTGGCCGCCGGTGCCGACGACCGCACCTCGGCCGCCGGCACCCACGACCGCACCTCAGCCGCGGCGGGCTAGAAGGGGTACGCGCATGGCACAGGACGGCGACGGCCAGGTACGGGGGACGGTGACCGCGCTGCGGCGGCCGCCGGTCCGGCAGTCGGTGCTGGTCCGCAGCGACCGGCACCACACCTTCGACACGTTCGTGGACACCATCGGCGTCTGGTGGCCGGTCACTCCGTTTTCGGCCGGGAAGGACCAGGTCCGGGACGTGACGTTCGAGCGGCGCCGCGGCGGGCGGGTCTTCGAGACCTGGCGGGACGGCACCGAGGTGGACTGGGGTGAGGTACTGGTCTGGGAGCCGCCCGCCCGGTTCGTCATGACCTGGAACATGGCCGCAGCGGTCACCGAGGTCGAGCTGACCTTCACCGAGGTCGGTCCGGCGCTGACCCGGGTCGCGGTCGAGCACCGCGGCTGGGAGCAGCTGACCGACGAGCAGCTGGCCGACGACTGTGCCCTGCCCGGCGGCTACCTGGGCGGCGCGTACCGTGAGGGCTGGGAGCGCATTCTCGGCCGCTTCGCCGCTGCGATCGGATGCCAGGCATGAAAGCCGTGGTAGACGTGGCGGGCAAGGCGCCGGCCCACCTGGCCGCGCACCGGCTCCGGTGGGCGGAGTTCGGCCGCCGCGGCGAACTGCTCATGATCGGGCCCTTCGCCAACGCGCAAGAGGAAGGCTCGATGGGCATCTTCACGACCCGCGAGGCGGCCGAGGAATTCGTGCGCGGCGACCCCTTCGTCCTCAACGGAGTAGTCCGAAACTGGTTTATCCGCGACTGGATCGAGGCTCTCGTTCCCGGGGAATGACCTGCTAGCCGAGATCCGGCCACTGGTCGAGGGTGTAGGCCATGTCCCAGAACATTCCCTCGAGCCGCGAGCTCATCATGAAGATCTCGGCGAGTTGCTGGCGCTTCTCGTCGCTCACCGCCCCGGCCCGGGTCATGTCGTCGAACGTCTCGCGGATGTTCATGACGAGATTCGCTTCCTCCTCCTGAAGGTAGAACGCCACCCAGTCCGAGTACACCGGATGAGCGGCGATCTCGTCCTTCAGACCCGCGGCGATTTCGATGTAGCTCCAGGAGCACGGCAGGATGGAGGCGGTAATCTCCAGCGGGCCGCCTCCCGCCGCGGTGGCCAGCAGGAAGCTGGTGTAGGCCACGTTGGCCGGAGCCATCCCCCGTGAGCCGCCCCGGTCTTCGGCACCCAGGCTGATCACCTGGTCCAGCAGGCGCCGGTTGCTCGGGATCTCCAGCTGGATGATCCCGTCCAGCTGCCTGGCGAAGAACGCCAGGTCCGCGTCGCTGGCCGACTTCGCCGCGCCCAGGGCCATGCAGCGGGCGAAGGCGGGCAGGAACAGCAGGTCCTGCTCGATGAAGAAGCGGAACCGGTCGAGCGGCAAGGTTCCCCGGGCCAGCTCGCCCAGGAACGAGTGCGCGTGCAGCCCGGCCCAGATGCGATCGCATTGGGCGCGGAAGGCCTGTGAGGTCTCCATGACCGCACCCTAGCCCGGTAGAGGGATCACAAAAGCCGTGAATCGCGGGCCGCCCAGCTCGAGACGGGCGTCGGCTCCAGTACCCTGCTCACCACCCCTGCCAGCGGGGCGCGCCATGAGTCGGCACCGTATCGCATCCAGCGAAAAGCCTTAGGGAGCACTGGGCCTGTTGTGAGCGGGGTGCCGCCGACAGGACGCGGCACCCCGCTCTGGACGGCGGGCGTCTGCGGGGCCAGCGCCGCACCGCGCGCCCGCCTTATGGCGCGTACCGGGGCCGTGTCCCAACCGTCCCTTAACCCCCCAAACCGGTCAACTCATTTTCGCGCCGCGGGTCGCGGCAGGGTGAACGCCGCCGCAGTGGCCGCGACCAGCACGACGACCGCGATCAGCAGGCTGGCCCGCATGCCGGGCAGGAACGACGCCCCAGATCAGCGCGCCGAACACCGCGACGGCCAGCGTGCCGCCGGCCCGACGGCTCGAGTTGAGCAGCCATGGCCGCCCCGGGCAGTCCGGACTATGACGCCATGGTGCTGCTGAACGTGGTCGGCGTCGTCGGCGCCACCCCCGGCACCCAACCCGGAAGGCAGCTCCCGCGACTCAGGACTATCCAGTCCACGGTAGTCCCGGGGGTGCACACCCAAGCGGCGGGTGCGGGCGCGAGCGTTTTGGGGCGCGTGTGCCACCGGCCCCGATAGGCGGGGCCGGTGGCACACGCGCCCCATGCAGGGTATCGTGGGCATGTGGCTAGCGGTGCCTACGAGGTACATGAGGTGATTGTCAGCAGATGGCCGGAGCTGCCATCCATCCCGAGACTCGCGTCAAGGGCCAGCTATCGTGGCCGAGAACTCTCCCCACAAGCCGGAGCCTCCACGGTCCCGTCGTACCGGCCGCCCCACGCACACTCGCGGCCGCCGAACCCCCCGCCACCGACCCGGGTTACCTGCACGGCTCGCCCGGGCCGTGGTGGGCGCCGCGCTGCTGGCGGCCACGTGCACGCCGGCGTCGCCGTGCGCTTCATGCTCCCTTCACTGTGAAACGGCATCCTTATGCGGGTGAAAGCCCGGCCCAGGAAGCACAGGACCCACATCGTGCGCGCGGTCGGCGTGCTGGCCGGCCTCTACGCCGCCGCGGCATGCGGCTCATCGCCGTCGGCCACGCCAGCCGCCTCTCCGGCCATCTCCGCGGCCCGGACTGACCCGGCCACCCCGGCCCGCGTCGCCGCCCAGGGTCCGCCGCGCGTGACCGTGTCCCAGATTCGGACCGCAGACGGATCGGTCGTGACCGTGGCCGTCTTCGGCGGTCCGGTCCAGTACGTGTTGCACAACGGTAGCCAGGATCCCGGGACCGCCTACGCGGCGCTGGTACGGGCCGGACCCGCCGTCGCCGGCGCCGAACGCCGCCACCTGCTCGCCGCCTTCAACGGCGGCTTCCTGCTGCACTCACGGGCGGGCGGCTACGAACAGGAAGGCCACGTATTCCGGGCCCTGCGTCACGGCCTGGCCAGCCTGGTCATCGACCGCTCGGGCCAGGCCCGGATCGGTGTGTGGGGCGTGGACGTGCCCGTCTCCGGTGAGGCCGTCTACAGCGTCCGGCAGAACCTGTGGCCTCTGGTCGAAAACGGCCAGCCCACCCGGGAGGCGGCCCGATGGTGGCGGTGGGGAGGAACCGTCGGTCATGCCGAATACGTCGCTCGCAGCGCACTCGGCCAGGACGCCTCTGGCGATCTCATCTACGCCGCGAGCATGTCCACCATCCCGGAGGATCTCGCCGTAGCGCTCGCCCGCAGCGGTGCGCGGATCGCCATGGAACTCGACATCAACCCCGAGTGGGTTCAGCTCGCCATCGCCCGCACCCCGGGCGGCTCGCTCAGAACCCCCATCGCCGGCCAGGTCCGCCCGGCTACCCAGTACCTCACCGGCTGGACCCGCGACTTCATCACCGTCCTCGCCCCTCCCTGACGCTCACAGACCCTGCATTTCATGATGGTGGCGAGTCCGGGCCAAACAGCGACCCAAAAAGTGGCCACAATCATGGGAGAGGGCCGCAGCGTGAGGCCACGAAGCCCGTCGGCTGCGGTCCGGGCCGGCAGCGGGTTAGCGCAGGTCGCCGCGCTCGCGCATGGCCCTGATGTCTTCGGCCACCCGGAATGTGACCACGAAGAATTCCAGGGTTATGCGGTATATCGCCAGCACGATGAGGATGAACAGCGGGTCGCCGAAGACCAGCGTCAGGATTCCGAATGCCACGCTGGCCTTGAACACGATGATGGTGAACACCAGGGCGCTTACTACGGTGCCGATCACGATCAGCATGTAGAGCACCCTGATGACCTTGGGTGTCACGAACGAGGTGAAGCCGAAATCGAACAGGCCGCCCAGGAAGCCCCTGGCGTCTGCCGTTCCGCCCGGCGCCGGGTCGCCGGTCGTCACCACCGGATGCCCGGCCTCCGGGCGCGCCGTTCCGGCCTCGGCCGTCACCGTACCGGAAGCGGCGGCCGTGGCCGGCTCGAACGGGTTGGCGAGCCTGGGCCCGAAGGGATCGGCGTCCCCGAAGCGACCGGCGTCCCCGAAGGGGTCGGCCCCTCCCGCGCCGTACGTGTCGGCCTGCCTGGCCCCGAGCGCGTCGGTCTTTCCCGCGCCGTACGAATCGGTCCTGGCTCCGAGCGCCTCGGTTATCGCCGCGCCGTAGGCATCAGTGGGCCCGGTAACGAACCCGTCTGTGGTTCTGGCCCGGTGCGAGCCCGCCGTCCCCGCCTCGTAAGCATCGGATGCCCCGGGCCCGGAGAACGGTCCGCGGGCGGCGTGGCTGCCGTGATTCCACTCTTCCGGCACGCCCTGATATGACGACCGATCCTGCATCGACCTCTCCCAGGGAATGAGCTGATCGTGGCGCGCTGACTGCGGTGCCTGGCCAGGCAGCGGCGCTGGCCTCGGGGCCAGATTACGTTCCCGGAAGCAGCGGAATACGGCCTTTCCAGAAGATGACAGATAATGGTAATCCGTTATGCCAATGGCGATTTGCGGCCTTTAGCAGCTATTCAGCGGGGCTTAGCCGGCCCGCAGGCGCAAGCCGCGCGGAGTCGGCCGGAAACCGGCCGCCTCGAGGGCCCGCGCGAGCGGCGAGCCGTGGATGCCGGACCCGACGGTGAGGCCGTCGGCCCGTTCCACGCTCATCCGGCCCAGCGCGCCGTCCCGGACGGAAGCGGCCAGCGCCGCCGCGCTCGGGCCCAGCAGCTCCGGATCATCGGTCCAGGACAGCAAGGTCCGCCCGCCTCGTTCCACGTACAGCGCGAGCGACCCGTCCACCAGCACGACCAGCGCGCCCGCCTTCCGGCCTGGCCGGTGCGAGGAAGGCGTCTCGCCGGGGCGGTCCGGCCACGGCAGCGCCGCCCCGTACGGCTGCGCCGGATCGGCGGCCGCGAGTACGGTGCCGACCCGGGGGGACGACCCCCCGGAACCCCCCGCTCCTGGGGGGACCCATCCCCCCAGACCTCCCTTGGCCCCCCCGACCATCGCCCGCATCCGGTCCACGGCGCCGGGTAGGGCGAACTGCGCCGCGCCGAGACCCTCCACGAAGTAGCCGCGTCGGCACTGGCCGGCCTCCTCCATGGCCCGCAGCACCGGGTACACCGCGGCGAAGCCGCCCGGGATCCGCTCGGAGGCGACCGCGCCCCTGGTCAGCACGCCGTGCCGCTCCAGCAGCGTCAGGGCGAGCGCGTGCGCGCGGATGGTCTGCGTGCCATCGCCACCGGAAGGCTCCGGGCGGCCCGGCAGCAGCGACCACCGGCCGCTGACCGTGGGCGGTCCGGTGCGCGTCGGCATCGGCGGCCTGCCGAAGCCGTATCGTCGGCCAGGTCCGCCCGGCCGCGGCCGCGGGACCGCCGCCCGGGCCGGCGCGGCCGACCGCCGCTGCTGGGCGCCGAGCGCGACCCGCAGCGGGGCGAGCGTGTCGTTGGTGAGCAGCCCGGCCCAGACCAGGTCCCAGATCGCCGCGGCCACCTCGCCGTCGTCAGGCAACGCCCGGGAACCGCCGAGCAAGGCCGCGGCCCGGTCGCTGAGCATCCGGAAGAACAGCGCGCCGCCGCCGCTGAGCACCTCGAGCACCGCCTCATGCAGCGGGGTCATGCTCACCTCGCCGGGTTCGGGCAGCATCAGCGGGGCACCGTCGGCGGGCGCCAGCACCAGCCAGCCGTCCCCGCCCGGCAGCGCGCCCGCGCCGGACCAGACGACCTCACCCGCCGAGGTGAGCTCGTCGAGCAGGGCGGGGGAGTAGCCGGGCACCCGGCCGGGCAGGACCAGCGTCTCCAGCGCGGAGGCGGGCACCGGCGCTCCGGCCAGCCGCTCCACCACCTCCAGGACCGCCCCGGCGTCGGCCCGC
>Ga0187814_10001106_pt1 | contig 10115 bp, 10 predicted proteins | sample NC_S_4_FD_132450 | JGI IMG/M metagenome (GOLD analysis project Ga0187814, IMG submission 132450) | Wetland sediment microbial communities from Neuse River Estuary, North Carolina, USA - ASW-S_4 | ecosystem: Environmental > Aquatic > Freshwater > Wetlands > Sediment | place: USA: North Carolina...
ACGACGGTCCCGCTCTGGGCCGTCCGCTGGCGGACCGGGTCTCCGGGTCCCGGCTGCACAACCTCAAGGAACTGCGCCCGGGCTCCAGCGGCACCACCGAGGTGCGGATCTTGTTTATCTTCGACCCGGCCCGCAACGCGGTATTGCTGGTCGGGGGGGACAAGTCCGGCCGGTGGGAACAGTGGTACCGGGACGCGATCCCGGCAGCCGAGGCGGCCTACGAGGCGTACCTGAAGGGAAGGGGACAGCGATGAGCGAGGAACCGGAGTTCTTCAGCTACACGCGCGAGGAGTTCCTGGACGAGTTCGTCCACCCCGATGACCGGCCGGCCGTGGAGGAAGCCCGCCAGCGGCGGGCGCTGCAGGTCCGGGCCGAGTACCTGACCGAGATGCGCAAGAAAGCTGGCCTGACCCAGGCCGAGGTCGCCGAGGCGATGGGCGTGTCCCAGCAGCGCGTCTCGGCCATCGAGAGCGGCGCCGTGGCCGAACTCGCCACCCTGGGCGACTACATCCGCGCGCTCGGCGGGGAACTGAAAGTCATCGCCGACTTCGGCGACTCCTGGCGCCGCGTCGCCTGACCCGAGCTGCCGGTATCCATCAGGCGCCCAACTGAGGTGCGCGCGCCTCCCGGACGCGCAGTTCATCAAGTCCCGAGCACCGGAAAATGCGGCAGCCTGCACACGCGGACAGTCCACCGCGGCCACGCGCCACGCTGACGAGGGCGGGTACATCCGAGGTGCACGACAGGTATACCGCAGGTCCAGCCGTCACGCCCGGTCAGCGATCGTGACCACGTCCCCGGTACGGGCGGAGATTACGGATCGTGACTAGACCTGAAGCGAGTTCCCGCGCCGGAACTCTGGACCACTAGGAGCGGTTCTTCCGCCGACTATGATGATCATTTTCGTAGTGGTCTAGACCTTCAGGTTTCCGTGGTTGCTCCATGTTTGCTCGGCAGTCCCGGTACGCCCCGGCAGAGACCGGTACGCACCGGCACCACGGTCGTCTGCCGACCGACACAAAACGGCACGTCCCGGCACTATCCGATAGAGATCAATCAGTAAAATCGAATAGAGCAGCGGACTCTTAATCCGCGGGTTCGGGGTTCGAGTCCCTGGCGGCGCACCCGTTCTGACCTGGGGTTTTACCGCTCCAGGTCATTTTTGTGTCCGGTTTGTCCGCATGTTGGCTCCGTGTTAGCTCGTGAGTTACGACTGGGTCGTGGCGGGCTTGTCAAATCTGGCAGGATCCGGGGTTGCGGCGGCCAAGTTGGCTGGACAACTTCCTAGACCAATGGTCTAAACCTTCGACGTCCTGGCCGCAGCCGGGTCCGGGACCACCGCCGACGCTGTCACGCACCGTGAAACCTGCTGGTAGTCCACGCCCGCGAAGGCGATCCGCCCGTGGTGGCGGGACGGCGTGCCAGGAGTCTGCTGCCCGATGCGCATGGCAGCGGCGGAGTGTCCGGGCCAGCGGTGCTGGCGACCCCGTTCGGGCCGGATGGGAAGTCCGCTGGACGCCGCGACGGCTTGTCTTCACGGCTGAGGCCCAGGCCCGGCTGCTATCCTCGATGACCAGCGCAGACAACCCGAAAACCACCGTTCCCACAAGCTCTGTCACGTCAATCATGACTGATCGTGACACATCAGCACATCCCGCTACCACCGAAAATGCGACAGAGCCGAGCTAGAAGCTCTAGCTCACAGGGGTAGTGGCGTGAGCGCATGCATGTGAGTGGCCGGTGCTTGTCTGCGTCGATCCGGTAACCGGCGGAATCGGCTTTGCCCGTCCCGGGACAGCTGGCTTCCAGCACCTGGGCGTTTGACGGAGCGCTTCAGCCGAGGCGGCGGCGGATTTTCCAGAAGCAGATTCCGGCGAGGGCCAGGGCCAGGGCCAGGGTGATTGCCGTTTCGTAGGCTTGCAGGGGCCAGTATCGGCTGGCGGGCTGGTAGGCGAGGAGCATCTGGGCGTGCAGCGAGGCGAACGCCGAACCGCATGCCGGTGTGGAGGTCGGGCCGTTGTAGCACGTCTTGAGGATCTGGATGGCGGGGCCGGTATATACATGGCCGGATTCGGAAAAGATCCATGCGCCGGGTATGGCTGCTTTCCCGGTGATCAGCAGTCCGTTGCCGACGGCGACCCAGTTGGCGTCACCAGCGCTGACCGCGACGGTTGTGTGGGCGGCCGGGATGAGGTGAGGGCGGACGAAGTTGGGCATGATGAGCTGGACGGCGGCGAAGATGACGATGGTGACCGCCATGGCCGGTACCGTGCGGCCGATCAGGGCTCCGGCGGTGGCGCCCAGGGCGAAGGCGAAGGCGGCGTAGCCGATGGGGACGATGCCGTGCCCGGCGAACAGCAGGGGCATCATCCGGTTCGCCAGGATCGGTGAGCCGAGTGTGGCGGCCCGGTCGAGGGGGCTGGCCCACCAGGTGATGATGAGGCTGAACAGGCCGGTGATCGCCATCGCGGCCAGGCCGAGCAGCCCGAGCTTGACGGCGAGCCAGCGGGTGCGGGTGACGCTCTGGGTCCAGGCGAGCCGGTAGGTGCGGTCTTCCAGCTCGCGGGCGATCAGCGGTGCCCCCCAGAACATGCCGATGATGGCGGGGACGAGGAACATGATTAGGACGCCTGCGGCGTAGAGGACGGGGTAGGCGGCGTCGGCGCGTACCTGGATGATGAAGCTGGCGGCGAGCCTGCCGCAGTCGTTGCTGGCCTGGCATGCGGCGATTCCGCTGGCGGAATACATGTTGCTGAGCGGCGGCCGCGTGACTAGGAAGGTGGTCGCGATTGCCGCCAGCGCGGCGGCCGCTATCCATGCCTGGGTGCGGAACTGGCGCAAGGTGAGCCTGATCATGACGCCACTCCCAGCGGTGACCTGCGGGCAGGGGTATCGTTCGCCTGGCTCATGTAGGCGAGCACCAGGTCCTCCAGGCTGACCGGCGTGACGGTCCAGGCTGGGTCGTTGACCGGCTCGCCAGTGCGGATCAGCAGGACGGTCTGCCTGTCGGTGTGGCTTTCCTCGACGACTTCCTGGCCTGCGGGGAGGGTGCGCAGGTCGCGGCGCGGCCCGGACAGCCGACGGTGCGCGGCGAGCAGTTCGCTGACCTCCCCGGCGATCCGGACCCGGGAGGCGACGAGCACGATGAGGTAGTCGCAGACCCGTTCCAGGTCGCCGATCAGGTGCGAGGACAGCACGACGCTGAGGCCGCGCTCGGCGACCGTCTCCATCAGGCCCCGCAGGAACTCCCGCCGGGCCAGCGGGTCGAGGCTGGCGACCGGCTCGTCGAGGATGAGCAGCCCGGGTCGCTTGGCCATCGCCAAGGTGAGGGCGAGCTGGGCCCGCTGCCCACCGGACAACGACCCGGCCCGCTGCTTCGGGTCCAGGCCGAGCTCCCCGATCCGGCGCCGCGCCAGCTCGCCGTCCCAGCCGGGGTTGAGCCAGGCGCCGAGGCGGAGGTGATCGGCGACCGTCATCCTAGCGTAGACGGAGGTGTCCTGGGCGACGAAGCCGACCTGGGCCAGCTGCGCCGACCCGGCCGCCGGGCGCTCGCCCAGGACGGTGATCGTGCCGCACGTCGGCGCGAGCAGTCCGGTGGCCAGGCCCAGCAAGGTGGTCTTGCCCGCGCCGTTGGGGCCGACGAGGCCGACGACGTGGCCTTCGGGGATGGCCAGCGTGCAGTCGCGGAGCGCCCAGGTCCGCCCGTAGGCCTTGCCTAGCCCGATGGTCTGGATGATGTTCATGCGACTCCCTCGGCGAAGCAGTTGCGGAAGGCTGTGCGGTAGATCGCCTCGATGTCATCGGGACCCAGGCCCGCCGCGCGTGCCGAGCGGAGCCAGTCGGTAATGGCTGTGAGGAACCGGGTCTGAGTGGCCGGGTCGGGCCCGGACGGCACGCGGGCGACAAACGTGCCGAGCCCGGGCCGGGCGCGCACCAGTCCCTCCCGCTCCAGCTCCCGGTAGGCCTTGTGCACGGTGTTCGGGTTGATGGCCAGCTTTGCGACGACCTGCTGTGCGGTCGGCAGCCGGTCGCCCGGCTCCAGCATCCCCATCCGCAGCGCCTGGTGGACTTGCTGCGCGAGCTGCAGGTAGGTGGCCACGCCCGACGTCTCGTCGAGCTGGAATTCAATCATCAGATCTCTCATTCAACTAAGAGCTTAATGGAATGAGAATAGCTGATGCCCGGCGCTGGACGCAAGAACGGATCTGTGAGTGTGTCGTTACGGCGGTTCCGGGTGGACTGCCGCCAGGATCGGTTCCGGTGGTCCGGGTAACTCGCTACGGATCTGGCCGCGGTTGCGTGCCCTTCTTCTGACCTGTCCCCGGGTCGCCGAACCGGCCTGGCCCACCGCGTTGACCTGATCAGAAGCCTGTCCGCCAGCTGGCGTGACCCGTCACAGATGTGCCACCCGGTGACTCCACCCAGGCCGACGCCGACGTCGGCCCTGACCCTGGAAGGAGACATGAGGCCGCATGACCGTGCTGGCAGAGACGGTTGATGCCGTCATCGGGATCGACACTCACCGGGACAGCCACGAGGTGGAGATCGCCGACGCGGCGGGCAAGCCGATCGCGGTGATGCGGATCGGCAACGACAGCGCCGGATTCGCCCAGCTGCTGGCCGCGATCGCGGAGCTGGTGCCCGGGCCGCGGGTGGCGGTCTGCATTGAGGGCACCCGCGGCTACGGGATCGGGCTGGCCCGGGCGCTTGCCGCCGCTAGCCTGCTGGTGCTCGAGTGCGAGCAGCCTAGCCGCAGGCAGCGCCGGGGGAAGGGCAAGTCCGACCCCATCGACGCGCACCTGGCGGTGCTGGCCGCGCTGCGCTTGGACGCGGACCGCCGAGGGAGAGACCACCCGGGAGATCCGGCGCTGCCTCAAGCGATACATCGCCCGCGAGCTCTACCGGCAGCTCACCCGGTCGATGAATCTTCCCGTGGGTCTTTGACAAACATAGAAGCGTCAGAAGGCTTGGAGTACAAACCCACCGAGCGTTGCGCTTGCCGAAAATCTCATCCGTCCAGGTGGGAGTTGCTATTCGTTTCGGCGGCAGCCCGGATGAGCTGGTTGCTCTCCGGAGGTCGGCCTGCTGCGGAATGATGATCGGCTGTGCTGCTTCGACTGGCTTACCTCGGTGTGACGAACGTGTTCGCGTTACTGCGGCTGCTTCCAGTGAGTGACCGGGACAAGGACGTCGAGATCCTGGCGCTGCGCCACCAGATCACCGTGCTGGAACGGCAGCTGGGTACGGCCCGGCCGCGGTTCTGCCTCGCCGACCGGGCGTTCCTGGCCGCCTTGCTGCACTGGCTCCCGCGGGACGTGCTCGGCCGGTTCCGGCTGCTGGTCCGGCCGGACACGGTGCTGCGCTGGCATCGGAACCTGCTGGCGCGCCGCCACGCGGCCAGATCCCGGCCCAAGAGCCCGGGCCGACCGCTCACTGTCCGCTCGATCCGCCTGCTGGTGCTGCGCCTGGCACGGGAGAACCCGTGCTGGGGCTACCGCCGCATACACGGCGAACTCCTCGTCCTCGGCATCAAGATCGCCGCCTCCACCGTGTGGGAGATCCTGCAGCAGGCCGGGATCGATCCCGCGCCCGAGCGCACCTCCGGCACCTGGGCCAGTTTCCTGCGCTCCCAGGCCGGTGCGCTGCTTGCCTGCGACTTCTTCGAGACCGTGACCCTGAAAGGCGCCCGCCTGTACGTGCTGGCGGTCATCGAGCACGCCAGCCGGCGGATCCGGATACTGGGTGCGACTCCTCATCCCAGTGCTTCCTGGGTTGTCCAGGCCGCGAGGAACCTGGTCATGGATCTTGAGGACGCCGGCAGCCGAGCGCGGTTCCTGATCCGGGACCGCGACGGAAAGTTCGCCGGCCTGTTCGACGCCATCCTCGCTGATGCGGGCATCAAGGTCGTGCTCAGCGGAGTCCAGATGCCGAGAATGAACGCGGTCATGGAACGGTGGGTGCAGACTTGCCGCCGCGAGCTCCTGGACCGCACGCTCATTTGGAACCGGCGCCACCTCCTGCACGCGCTCCGGGAGTTCGAGTACTTCTACAACGAGCACCGGCCGCACCAGGGAATTGACAACTCCCGGCCACTACACGCACTGCCCTCTCCCAGCCCAGGGCCGGACGCCGCTACTCGCCTCCGCATAGACAGACACGACCGCCTCGGCGGCATCCTCCACGAGTACCGGCATGCCGCTTAACCTGCACGGATGAAATTTTCGGCAAGCACAACGTCATGGATAACACGAACCGCCTTCCGCAGGCACTGGTCGTCGGCGAGGGCATCGCGGGGCTAGCGGCGGCCGGGGCGATCCGCGAGCTCGGCTGGGACGTGAGCCTGGTCGAGCGGCGGCCGGATTTCGACGGGACCGGCACCGGGCTGTTCATCCCGGCGAACGGGGTCCGGGCGCTGGCCGCGCTCGGCGTGCTGGACCGCATCGCCTGCCGCGGGCGGCGGATCGGGCGGCTGCGGGTACGCAGCGCCGACGGGTCGGCCGAGTCGGCGGCCCGGCTGGAGCTGGTCTGGCCGGGGGCCGGGCCGTCGATCGCGATCCACCGGTCGCGGCTGCAGGAAGCCCTGCTGGAGGCCACGCTGGTCCCGGTCCGGATGGGCGTCCGGCTGACCGGCATCACGGCCGACGGCGGCCAGGCCTACGCGACGTTCGACGACGGCGCCACGGCGGGCTACGACCTGATCGTGGGGGCCGACGGCGCGGGCTCGGCGGTACGCGGCCTGCTGTGGCCGGACGCGGCCGCCGGCTACGGCGGCGAGTCCTGGTGGCGGGGCATCGTGACCTGCCCGCCGGAGCTGGCCGACTGGACGCTGACGCTGTGCCGGGCCGGGAACCTGGTCACCATCCCGGTCGGGAACCAGATGGTGTACTGGGGGGCCGGCGTGAGCCGCGAGGCTCCGTTCCGTGACGAGATTCCGGGCCGGGCAGCCCGGGTACGGGACCGGTTCGCCGACGCCACCGGGGTGGCCGCGGCCGTGCTCGACCAGGTGACCGACGACGACGTGCAGTTCAGCGCGGCCGACACGGCATGGGTGGAGGATCCGGTAGCCGGGCGCGCGGTGCTGATCGGGGATGCCTGGCATGCGACCACGCCGAGCATGGCCCAGGGCGCCGCGATGGCCGCCGAGGACGCCCTGGTCCTCGCCCAGGAACTGGGCCGCGACCCGCGACCCTGCGCCATCGGCGGCGCGCTGCGCCGGTTCGCCGCCCGCCGGCTGCCGCGGGTCCGGCACGTGCAGGACACCACCGCCATGCGGAACCAGCTCGCGACGCTGCCGCTCGAGCAGCGGCTAGGGGTCCTGCCCCACTGGGAGCAGATCAGCGTGGCGTGCTTCGCGCCGCTGGTCGGCGAGCCCTGAGTTGTCGCCGCTTACCGCTCGACGCCGGCGATGACCGTGGTCACGACCTTGCGGACGGCTTCGGGCTCCGGCGGAGGGCCGTCCCGGCCCGCGAACAGCAGGTGGGTGGCTCCGAGCAGGGTCGGCGCGAGCGTGTCGACGTCGGCATCGGCCGAGATGCGGCCAAGGTCGCGCTCGGCGGCGAGGTAGGACGCGATCATGGCCGCCGCTTCGGTCAGCAGCGGGACGCCGGCGTGCCCAGCCTGGCGCAGCCGGGCGCGCAGGTCGTCCCTGAAGGTGATGAGTGCGACGATCGCCACGGCGACCGACCCGAGCAGGTCCGTCAGCACGCCGGTGAGGTTGGCGGCGACGGTCCCGGTCCCGGCGGCCTCGCGCAGGGCGGCGGCCTGGTCGCCGAGCCGGGCGACGCGGTCTTCCACGAGCTCGGCGAGGAACGCGTCGAAGTCGGCGAAGTGCCGGTACAGGACCCCCTTGGCCACCCCGGCCTCCGTGGTGACCGCCCGGCTGGTCAGCGCGTGCGGCCCGTCCCGGAGCAGGATGCGCTCGGCGGCGTCGAACAGCTGGGCGCGCACGTCGCGGAGGGCCACCCCGGTGGGCACCGTGCCACCTTCCCTTCGCTGTTGCGCGAAGCCGGTTGTTAAGTGGGCGTGTGCCCACTTATAGTGGGCGCATGCCCACTATACCGCCGGAGCCAGCGCGTATGCCCAGGCTCGAGTCCCATCACTACCGGCAGATGGCCGAGTCGTTCGGTGTCGACCCCGAGCGTTACGACCGGGCCCGGCCCCGCTACCCCGATGCTCTTGTGGCGCGGATCGTGGCCGCCAGCCCCGGGCCCCGGTTCCTGGACGTCGGCTGCGGGACCGGCATCGCCGCGCGGCAGTTCCGGGCGGCGGGCTGCCACGTGCTCGGGGTCGAGCCTGACGCGCGGATGGCCGACTTCGCCCGGCGCAGCGCGGTCGAGGTCGAGGTGGCGACGTTCGAGGCCTGGGACAGCGCCGGCCGGACCTTCGACGCGGTCGTGGCCGGGCAGGCCTGGCACTGGGTGGACCCGGCCGCGGGAGCGGCGAAGGCGGCCCAGGTGCTGCGCCCCGGCGGCCGGCTGGCCGCGTTCTGGCACGTGTTCGCGCCCCCGCAGGACGTAGCGGAAGCCGTCGGGGCGGTCTACCGCCGGGTGGTGCGCGACTCGCCGCTCAACTTCCAGGCCCGGCCGGAGCAGGCCGGCCGGAACGCGATCCTCTTCACCAGCAAGGCGGCGGACGGGATGCGGGAGGCGGGCGGGTTCGGCGACCCGGAGCAGTGGCGGTACGACTGGGAGCGGTCCTACACCCGCGACGAATGGCTCGATCAGCTGGCCTCGTCCGGCGCCCTGACCCAGCTTCCGCCGGACAAGCTGGCGGAGGTACTGGAGGGCGCCGGCGCCGCGCTCGCCACGATGGGCGGCCGCTTCACGGTGAGCATGATCACGGTGGCGATCATGGCGGCGCGAGCCGGCACCGCCTGACCACTGGCGCCGGCGGCCGCGCAGGGGTCGACTGGACCAGGCTCCGGCAGACGGTGCGCACCGCAGTGCCGTTCCTGGACCGGGTCATCGACCTCGGCTACTACCCCAGCGAGCAGGCGGCGTGACCGGCGACGTCAGCTTCGAGGAGGACTTCTAGCTAGCATCGGAGGGTGCCCGATGCTGCCCCCGGCCCGCTGCAGCTGGTCCGGTCGTTCGCGAACACGCTGAGCGCCGAACCGGACGCGGACCTCCTGGGCACCCGCGAGGCGGCCGCCGCCTGGCTGCGCGGGGCGGCGTTGCTGCCCGCCGAGGCCGGCCTGAGCAACTCTGAACACGCCGCCCTGCTCCGCCTGCGCGAGTCGGTCAGGGACGTCCTCGCCGCCCAGGCCGACGGCCGGGAGGACGCCGAAGCCGCGGCCCGGCTGACCAGGGCGCTGGCCGAGGGCCGCCTCGTCGTCACCGTGGACGCGGCGAGCACGGTGCGGCTGGCCAGTGCCGCCCGCGCCAGCTATCCCAGCGTCGTGGCGGCCATCGCCGTCGCCATCGCCGAGTCGGCCGCCGCGGGCACCTGGCCCACCTGAGGGCCTGGTCACGGCCGGGAACTGAGGCCGCGCCGCACGAAGCGGGAGCGGGGCACGCACCACGTTCCGTTCGGCATAAATATCGTCCTGAGAGCTTCGTCATGCGGCGACGGGCACGCCGTCAGTCAATGGATGTGACATCGTCATGGGAAGAGGGGTCTTGATTAAATCCCACATTGCGCCCGGCACCCCAGGTCGTCAGCTCAGGATCGAAGCCGCATATCCACTCTGCCCCTAGTGTCCTGCGCGGGTTCAAGCGCTCGCTACTTGTTGAGGGAGCGGCAGTAGCCGGCGAGTCGGCCGGGGATCTCCTCGGCGCTCTTGGGCCAGGTAGAGGGTAAGGGGTTGTCGTTCCGATGGCTAGAATCGTCGGGATGCCAGGGCCGGCCGCAGGAAGCGCCGTACCGGTGGGTAGGGCCCGCACACTCGCTGAGGTGTACCGGCGCTTCGGTGAGGTCGAAGCCGCCGGAACATCGCCGCTGTACGAGCGCGTCGCCGTCGCCCTGAGTGAGTCCGGCGAGGCGCTGCGCGCCATCGAGGCGGCGCCGGCGCGCAAGCGGCACCCCGCGGTGATCCTCGCCGCGCTGCACGACCTCGCCCTCGCCGGACGCGCCCCGGCGCTTGCCGCGGCCTATGCCGCTGCGGACGGCGACGCTGC
>Ga0187814_10001109_pt1 | contig 10102 bp, 11 predicted proteins | sample NC_S_4_FD_132450 | JGI IMG/M metagenome (GOLD analysis project Ga0187814, IMG submission 132450) | Wetland sediment microbial communities from Neuse River Estuary, North Carolina, USA - ASW-S_4 | ecosystem: Environmental > Aquatic > Freshwater > Wetlands > Sediment | place: USA: North Carolina...
GGCGTGGCAGCTCGGCCAGCAGCGAGGCGATCGCGCCGATGTCCACCTCGGAGAGCCAGGCCCTGTGCGGCGATTCGCCTCCCTCCTTGTTCTCCTCGCCGGGCAGGGCCGGCTCCATAGTCAGACCCGTGCCGGGATCCCGGTCTTTTCGCCCCTCCGCTCCCGCATCATCGTAGCCGCCTTCGCCGCCGTCTCTCCCTCCGTCGGCCATGGCTTCGAGACCATCCACGGCTTCGGGACCGCTCGCGAGCCCCCTTGCTTCCATTTTGGCGGCGAGAGAGGCTCGATCGCGCTCCCGACCTTCGTCTCCTTCGGCGGAAAGAGCGGCACGACGAATCCGGGCAAGACGGCCGGCTTCGGGTCTGAGCCCTTCCGAGAGCGAGGCTTGCAGAGCGAGCCTCGCAACCGCGTCACCCGGCAGGCCCAACGACGCGAGGAGGGACGCCTGACGATCTCCCGGATCGAAGAGGGGCCGAAGCACGAAACCCTGCGACCCGCGAGCGACTTCGGCACGAAAGCTATCGCCGGCGACAAAGGTCCGATCGGTCTTGGCGATCAGTTCCTCTCCGCCGATCGAAAGCCGCACCGCTCCGGGCCCGGCCGCTCCGAGCACCCGAACGGAAACGACTGCGCCGGCCTGGAGCGATGCTCCCCGGCCGGCGCCAGTGATGTGAATCGTTGATAGATTGAGCGACGGCAACCCCGTGGGGACGCCGCCCCCGACGGCCATGCGACCGGTCCTCCGGTCTTAGGCCTGACGGTTCTCGGTCTTGCGCTCCGCCTTGCGAGCGGGCAGGAGTTCCTTGATCTTGGCCTTTTTGCCGATCTTGGTCCGGATGTAATAGAGCTTGGCCCTGCGGACACGGCCCGCGCGAAGAAGTTCGACCTTCTCGACGCGGGGAGAGTTGACCGGAAAAACTCGCTCGACACCGACTCCATAAGAGTTCTTGCGGACGGTGAAGGTACGGCCGATCCCGGCGTTTTTCATCGCGATCACGAGGCCCTCATAGGCCTGAACGCGCTCGGTCTTGCCTTCGACTATCTTGAAATGGACGCGGACCGTGTCGCCGACCTTGAAACCATCCGCCTCCGGCTTGATCTGCGGCGCCTGGAGCTTCTGGATGAGGTTCATATGTCTCCCCCTTCGATGGTTATTTCTTTGAGCAGGTCGAGGGCCACTTTCGGGAGCCCCCCCTTCGCGAGCAATTCGGGGCGGTAGGCCAAGGTCTTGCGGAGCTGTTCCTTGAGCCGCCAACGGATAATCTTCGCGTGGTGCCCCGACGTGAGGACATCGGGGACTTTGAGGTTATCATAATCGGCCGGACGTGTATACTGGGGGTATTCGAGGAGGGTGGGTCCGACATCGCCGGACTTGCCCGGATCCTCGCCCGCATGGGAGGAAAAACTCTCCTCCGCGAGACTCTCTCCCTTTATCACGCCGGGAACGAGACGGTACACGACATCGACGAGCACGAGGGCGGCCACTTCACCGCTCGATAGAACATAGTCTCCGATGGAAACCTCATCGTCCACGTATCTGTCGACGATGCGCTGGTCGACACCTTCGTAACGCCCGCATACGAGAACCAGATGCTTTTCGGCCGAGAGATCGCGAGCCAACGCCTGGTTGAGAAGGCGGCCGGAGGGCGTGAGGAGAATCGTGCGCGGGGCGTCCGCCGAATCGGTCGTGACGACTTCCTTTTCGCCCCTCCCCATGGTTGCCGATCCATCGGACCTCGGCCTGACGCCGCTGGCCTCGAGGGCCCTTCCGAGCGGACCGGGAAGCATGAGCATGCCGGCTCCTCCGCCGTAGATTTCGTCGTCGCATTTGTGGTGCCGGTCGGTGGCGAAGTCGCGGATGTCGACGAGCTCGTATTCGACGAGCCCCTTGTCGACCGCCCGCTTCATGATGGAATCTTCGAAGAAGGCTTTGAGGATATCGGGAAAAAGTGAGAGCACGCTGATCTTCATTCGAGCACCCAGGGAGCCGTAAGGACGACAGTCCCCTTTTGAAGGTCGATGTCGCCGACAAACTCCTCGCGGAATGGCACGAGGGCGCACTGGCGCCCGTCCGACGAGAGCAGATCCGCTTCGAGAAGAACTTCGAGCATCGGGTCCGCGGCGCCTTCACAGACCGCGCGAACCCGCCCGAAACGGGTCTTTCCGTCCTCCGACACGAGGACGAGGCCGACCAGGTCGACGACATACCATTCACGTTCGGCAAGAGGCGCGCCCAGGGCCCGATCGACGATGATTTCCATGCCGACGAGCCGTTCCGCCATTTCGCGGGTCGCGTAGCCTTCGAAGGCTATCGTCAAGCCCCCGGATCCCTCTTCGACTCGATCGACTCGAAGCTTCAAGCTCGTCGCTTTCGAGCGGTGGGCGGACTTGCGCTCCAGATCGACCTCCCGCAACGCGAGGAAGTGGGAAGTCTCGCCGGAGTATGAATGGACATGAAGATCGCCTTCGATTCCGCGCGGCGCTCCTATCCGACCGATGGCGAACCTTCCGTCGGCGCGCCGGCCGCCTTCGATGCCCGCAGCCCCTTCTTCGAACTGTCCGGTCGACGGAGAGTCGCCATCGCCCGTTTGCGGGCCCCGCCCCTCGATCGCCGCCCCACTTCGCGGATCGAAGGTTGGCGAACGCTGCTTGTCGAACGCTCGCGAACGCTGCTTGTCAATCGCGATGGCTGCCCGCCGCCATGGGTTCGGCACATCTCCCGAGTCGAAGGCGCTCCCGTGGCCCCGAAGTGATGGGGGCGGTTCGGATCGCGTTTCTGAACCGAAACGGGACCCCTTACGGGGCCCCGTCTTGCGACCGCGACCGGGGGCCTGTCCGCTCCCGGAATCGCCCATCAGTCGAGAATTTCGAGGCTGACGCGTTTCCCGCTCGGCGACGAGGAGGCGGAAAGGATGGTGCGAATCGCCTTCGCGATGCGCCCATGCTTGCCGATCACCTTGCCCACATCGTCGGGCCCGACGCGGAGCTCGAGTATCACTGCACGATCCTGTTCGATGACGTTGATGCTCACCGCCGCCGGATCGTCGACGAGAGACTTGGCTATATATTCTACGAGATCGCGTTCCACGAATGTCTCCTGAGCCGATTTCAAAGGTCGGTCACTTTTGAAATTGGCTTTGCATTTGCTCCGGTTTCCGCGAAACCGTACGCAAATACCGCATTTTAAGGTAGCTTTTTCAAAAGTTGTCTGACTTTTGAAAAAGCCTCTCCCGGGCCGATTTCAAGAATGGATCACTTTACGTGGATGCCTTTCTTGTTGAGCAATCCGCGTACGGTGTCGGTCGGCAAGGCGCCCTTGCCGAGCCATTCCTTGGCCTTTGCCTCGTCGACGATCAACTGCTTGTCCTCGGATTCGATGGGATGATAAAGACCGATCTCGTCGAGGGTACGCCCGTCGCGGGGCGAACGCGAATCCATGATGACGATGCGGTAGAAGGGGCGGGCTTTCGCCCCGAAGCGCTTGAGCCTGATTTTCACTGCCATGACTCTGTCCTCCTGGAATGAATGCGCGAATGCCGAACCGGCATCGCGGGGCCTTCCTTACGACTGCGCCATTCCGCCGATCGGAACGACTCCCGGACGGAAAGCCCGAGCGGGAATGAATACATCTTCATACACCGCAAGGCAGACGAGGGTCAATCGTCGAAGCCGGGTCTCCGGCAGACGAGCGCCCACCCTTTCTTCTATTGTGATGGCCGCATGAACAGTACTCTTCCGGTCCGGAGCCTCCTCCTCGCTCCCATGGTGGCCCTCAGCCATCGAGCGCTCCGCGAGCTCATCCTCTCGTTCGGCGGCCTCGATCTGGCTTTCACCGAAATGGCGAGCGCGGGCGCGGTCACCGCGCACTCGCTGTATGACCGATATTTCCTCGACGTCGACCCTTTGCCGAACGGAACGATCTTCCAGTTCTATACGACGAAGCCGGAGCTCCTGCCCGAAGCTCTCGGCATGGTCGCTGAAAGGGGGGCATTCGGAGCCGACATCAACTTCGGCTGTGCGGCTCCCCGCATTCTTCAGGCGGGAGGCGGGGCGGCGTGGATGAGGGAACCAGAAAAGGCCGCAGACCTCGTTCGACTTGCCCGCCTCGGGTGGGCGGCATCGCTTTCGGCCAAGCTGCGAATCGGACTGGACGACGATTATGGCCGACTCCTCGATTTCTGCCTCCGACTCGCCGAAGCCGGTCTCGATTTCCTCACCCTTCATCCTCGACTCGAAGGACAGAAGTTCCGGAGAAAGGGGCGCTGGGACTATGTGGCCCGCCTTGTAGAGGACCTTTCAATTCCCGTCATGGGAAACGGCGACGTGCGGGGCTGGGCCGATTGGTCGCGGTGGATGGCCGAGGCGAAACCCGCCGGCATCATGATCGGTCGCGAAGCCGTGCGCAGGCCATGGATATTCGCGCTCATCCGCGGACTCGAAGCCGATCCTGCCTTCGAGCTGACCGTTGATCTGCGGGAAACCGCATTCCAGTTTCTCGATCTCGTCGAGGCTCTGCTGCCGCCCGAATTCCACGAGTCGAGGGCGAAGAAGTTCTTCGACTATTATGCCGACAACTTTACTTTCGCCCACCATCTCAAGTGCCGGCTGCAGAATTCCTCCGATATCCCCGCGATGCGACGCGTCTTGGACGAGTACCTCGCCGAAGTCCCTTCGGACCGTCAAACAGTTCAACGAGGGTAGATCCGCTTGAAGTTCCGGGATACTCGAAGGAAGCCCATGGCAATCAATCGCGAAGGGCAGGCCAGCCGCCGCGACAGGAAGCTTTTTCTTGCGCAGTTTTACATTACCTGATATTCTGTCACCTTCACCTTTTTGGTCGGTCCGATCAACGGCAAGGGGGATGGATGGCTGACACGGTATCGAGAATGTTCCTCGAGGTGACGCGAAGGCAGCCCGAAGTCGCCGCGCAATATACGAAGAACGAAAGGGGTGAATTCGAGCCCATCAGCTACGCCTCTCTACTGGCCAAAGCCAAGGTCGTGGCCGCCGGACTTCTCGAAATCGGCGGCAAACGTGGCGACAGGATAGGTCTCATTTCCGACAACAGGGCGGAATGGCTTTGGATCGATCTCGCCATCCTGGGCATCGGCGCGGCCGACGTGCCGCGCGGTTGCGATGCCACGGAACAGGAGATCCGCTACATCCTCTCGTGGAGCGAATGCCGACTCGCCTTCCTCGAAAACGAACGCCAGCTCCGGAAGGTGTTGTCATCGAAAAGCGCGATGCCTCTGCTCGAAAAGGCGATCCTGATCGAGCCCTGTGGGGGAACGGCGAAGGACGAGGCCGGAAAGGCCGGCTTGCAGGTCCTCGCCTGGGAGGAATTCATCGGTTTCGGTACGGCTCGCCTCGCCAGGATGCCCGACGAATTCGAGGGAGAAATCGCCGCGGGCAAGCCGGAGGATGTCGCGACGATCATCTATACGTCGGGAACGACCGGCGATCCGAAGGGAGTCGTCCTTAACCACGCCAATTACGTTTTCCAGGCTGAGTCCGCCATCCCCAATATAATACACGTGCTGCCAGGGCAGATCTTTCTCACCGTTCTGCCGGTCTGGCATTCTTTCGAGCGCATGGCACAATACCTCGTGCTCTACGCCGGAGCGGCCCTGGCCTATTCCAAGCCGGTCGGCTCCGTGATGCTCGCGGACATCCAGGCGATCCGACCGCAGTGGATGACATCGGTGCCCCGGATCTGGGAGTCGGTGATGGATGGAGTTTACCGGACGATCCGTCAACAGGGCGGGATCAAGAAGGCTCTCTTCGAGTTTTTCGTGGCGGTGGGAGGGGCTCACGCCCGGGCGAAAAACGCCGTCTTCGGCAGATTGCCGGAATTCCTACCGCGATCCAAAGCAGTCGACGCCATCTCGGGTTTCCTTCCTTGGATTCTCCTCTCGCCCTTCGTCGCACTCGGCGACGCCCTCGTTTTCGGAAAGATAAAAGAGAAACTCGGCGGCCGCTTCATCGCAGGCATTTCGGGCGGCGGGGCCCTGCCCCCGGCTATCGACCGTTTCTTCGCCGCGATCGGAATCACCGTCCTCGAAGGCTACGGTCTCACCGAGGCGGCTCCGCTCATCAGCGTCCGCCCTCAGGATTGCCCCAAGCCCGGCACCATCGGGCCCGTCATCCCCGGCACCGAAATAAGGATCGTCGACGAGACTGGCAAGGATCTCCCCTGGGGCCACAAGGGCCTCATACTGATCCGCGGCCCTCAGGTGATGCAAGGTTACTACAAGCGTCCCGATCTTACCGCGAAGGTCTTGCGCGAGGGCGGTTGGCTCGACACCGGCGACCTCGGCATGGCGACGAGGCAGGGAGAACTCGCGATCACCGGGCGCGCCAAGGACACCATTGTCCTTCTCGGCGGCGAGAACATCGAGCCGCTTCCCATCGAGCAAAAGCTCTGCGAAAGCCAATACATCCAAACCGCGGTCGTCCTGGGGCAGGACATGAGATATATCGCCGCCCTCATAGTCCCCCAGGAAGAGACGCTCAGCACCTGGGCCAAGGAGAATAACGTCGCCATCGAGGATTGGGAGACGCTGATCACGCGACCCGAGGTGGTCGAACTCATCGACGGCGAGGTGAGCGATCTCGTTTCGACGAAAAACGGCTTCAAGACCTTCGAACGCCTCTTCCGTTTCACTCTCCTGCCACGGCCCTTCGAAGTCGGCAAGGAGCTTTCCGCGAAGCAGGAAGTCAAACGGCACGCCGTCAACACGATCTATTCGAAGGAGATCGCCGCGCTGTTCAAGGGATGAGAGCCTCCGGCCCATGCCGAAGGTTTTTCCGCCGCGCCCCGCAGGTCCTCCGCGAGACGCGGCCTTTTTTTCGGCCGCTATCCGGCTCGGAGTCCGGCTCGCCCGCTGATCGCCACCGCAGGAATGACGATGGTGCGCCGAAACCTCGAACGTGAATTCTCGGGTCAGGCGAGTTCGTCCAGGCCGTTCTCCATCACCTTTTTCACGTACGCGCGAGTTTCGGCATAGTCGGGGATTCCCCCGGCCCGATCGACCGCCCCGGGGCCGGCGTTGTACGCCGCCAAGGCGAGGGGCACGTTGTCCTTGTAGCGGTACAGCATCTGCTTCAGATAGCGGACGCCTCCCTCGATGTTCTGGGCGGGATCGAAAGGATCGCGGACGCCGAGAGCTCTGGCGGTCGAAGGCATGAGCTGCATCAACCCCTCCGCGCCCGCGGGAGACACGGCATGGGGATCGAAACCGGACTCGACCCGAATGACCGACTTGACGAGGTCCGGATCCACGCCGTATTTTTCGGCGGTTTGCCGAGCCATGCTCAGCAAGCTCCGAGGGCCGGAACCCGCAACGTCGGCGCTGGAGCCGACTGCTACAGGGGCGGGTGATGGCGCTGCTGCCTTCACGGACTCGAGCGAAACGGGAATGTCCGGAGCCCGCTCGGCGGCTCCTCCGCCTTCAAGCGCCTGCAGGAGCAAATCGGCAAAATCGGGTGTCGAGCCGGAGGCTCCCCCCGTGCCGTCCAGAGACAGGCCCTGCGAGAGCCACGCGTCCTGAATGACGCGGGCGAGGGCATCGAAAGTATAGTCCACCGCTCCGCCTCAGTAATCTATTTCCACGTTTCCCGACACGCTCTTGGCATGGAAGCGTCGGCCCCCCTTGCCGATGGTGAGCGCCGTTCGGCGCGGACCCGCGGCGCTTCCGATCTCGCCTTCCGGCACGTAGAGCCGTCCCGAAAGCGTTTCCGCGCGGAGTTCGAGGTCGGCGCCGTCGAGATTGAGATTGATATGGCCGCTCGACGTCGCGACATCGCCGCCCCCGAAAGGGCCGACCGCTTCCACTTCGATATCGCCGGAATTAGTCTGTATCATCACGCGTCCCGCTGGGCGCACCACGTCGATCTCTCCCGACTTCGTCTCGAGGTTGAGTTCTCCGGTGGAATCCTCCACTTCGATGTCTCCGGTGACGCTCTTGGCGATCAGGCGCTCCTTGATACCCTGGCAGACGATCTTGCCCGACGTGCTGCGAAGCTCGGCATGAGCGATGTTTTCGACTTGAATGTCGCCCGCGATGCAGAGCACTTCGGCGGATTCGGCGTCGCGCGCGCTGATCCGGCCCGACTCCGACTCGACGAGAAGGCCTATGCCGGGCACGTGCACATCCACTTCGCCCTCGCGGTTGTGGATCTCGAGGTCGCGTATGGAGGAAGGGACCCTCACGCGAAGACCGGTCACTTCGATCGAATCATCCCCCGGACCGAGAACCAGCAGTCCCTCGACCCGGCGCATCGACGGCACCCAGGAACCCAGAGCTTCGCTCGGACCCCTGAGTTCGATCTCGATCCTGACATGTCCGTTTTCGGCGCCCAAGGCCGAAAGGTCGGCCTTGGGAAAGCGGAGCACGAGGCGTTCGGCACCCTCGATGGCGAGCTCCGAGCGATAGAGCCCCGGGGCGTGGGCGTCGGACATGGCACCTCCAGAAAGCTTTCGGCAATGATCGTAAAAAGCGGCGTACCTTACCACACAACTATTGACTTGGACAATGGAATATGTCAGGAGGGCTGGACTTCTTGGCCAATTGAGTTATATTCCCAACTGGTTTACAGTACAAACCAAGGGGTATTCAATGACGCTCCAGGAACTCGAGGAACTCAAGACCGACCTGCGCACCGTCAGAAAAGCGGTCGAACGGCACAGCCCCCTATTTAGAGAAATTGCGGCATCAGGGGCTTTTTCGTTTCTCGCACTGCCCTACGGGATTCTAACGCTCGTCTTCGGCATCGGGACCCAGATACTCGTCTGGGATCGCGGCGGGTTCGATCGTCTTCCGATCTGGTGGCCCGTGAGCTTTTGGCTTTATGTTTTTTTAGTCCTTGTTGTCGGGGGTGTCGTTAAAGTGGCCTTTCTCCGCAAACGGGCCGCCAAGGCCGGGGGAGGATTCTGGTCTCTCGTCCTTACGATCTGGGCCAATGATTGGTTCCACGTCAATGTTTCCGGCGCCTTGACCCTCCTGGGGATCTCGGTCTTCGCCGCGAGTTCCGGACATCCCTGGTTCATCCTTCCCGCCTGCACAATCTATTACGGTTTTATGATCAGCTCGATGGGCTTCCTCCTCGTCGCGCGCTTCGAATACTTCGCGGCCGGCTGGTTCGCAGTGTTGGCCGGGACCATTTCCATCTTCACGCTCGAACGGGCGCCTTGGCTATGGCTCGGCATTCTCGCCGGGGGGATGCTCCTCATTTTCGGCGTGGGGGGCCTGCTTCCCCAGAAGGCCGACAAGCCGGGGGGCGACGAGTGAATACGCGGTCCATCGGTGACCTAAATCTCGACCGCGTGATCCATGAGCGGGCCCGCCTCGTCATCCTTTCCTATCTCGCGGCCTGCGCGTCCGCGGAAGTCCCTTTTACCGAACTGCGCGACGAGCTCGGCATGACGGCCGGGAATCTTTCCATACAGCTCAAGGTTCTTACCGATGCGGGCTATGTCCGCATAGACAAGCGTTTCAAGGAGCGCCGCCCTTTCACCGGCGCGACACTCACCGCGGAGGGCGGCGCCGCCCTCACGACCTATCTGCGCGAGATCGAGAGCCTGATCGGTTCGATCCGCGACGGGATCGACAATCGCAAGAAGCCGCGGACGGAGTCCGAAGGAGGAGAAAATGGCGGTTTTGGAATTATCGAAGATAGCTAGGGTTTACAGGAAGGGCGAGAGCGAGGTCCGCGCCCTCGATGGTGTCGACCTGTCCATCGAGGCGGGCGAATTCCTCGCGATAGTCGGGCCTTCGGGCTCGGGCAAGACTACGATGCTCAACATTCTCGGCTGTCTGGACTCGCCGACGGAGGGCCGGATCGTCTACGACGGCACCGACCTCCACGGTCTCGACGAAAAGGGATTGTCGGCCTATCGCCGCGATCGGATCAGCTTCGTCTTCCAGTCCTACAATCTCATCCCCGTGTTGACCGTCCGCGAAAACGTCGAGTTGCCGCTCGTGATAGAGGCCCGCGCCAAGGGGAAGGGGGCGGGAAGGTCGGACTCTCAGATCAAGGCCCTCGCGCTCGAGATGCTCGAGGCGGTCGGACTCGGCGGCAAGGCTGACCGCTATCCACGCGA
>Ga0187814_10001110_pt1 | contig 10094 bp, 9 predicted proteins | sample NC_S_4_FD_132450 | JGI IMG/M metagenome (GOLD analysis project Ga0187814, IMG submission 132450) | Wetland sediment microbial communities from Neuse River Estuary, North Carolina, USA - ASW-S_4 | ecosystem: Environmental > Aquatic > Freshwater > Wetlands > Sediment | place: USA: North Carolina...
GGCAGCACGAGGTCCCCCACGCGACGGAGCTGGAGCGCAAGCCCGGTGTCGAGCACGTCGCTGGAGGTGAGGCCATGGTGAATCCAGCGACCTGCGGGGCCGGCCGAGGCGGCCAGGACGTCGACGAATGCGGCGGTGTCATGGTCGGTGACGCGCTCGCGCTCGGCGATCGCATCGACGGTGAAGGCGCTTGCCCGGACCGCATCGAGGTCCTCGGCACTCGGGCCCTCGAGCTCCTCGGCCGCGGCAACCTCGACTTGGCGCATCGCGTCAAAATGCGCCTCCTCGGACCAGATCTCGGCCATCTCCGGCCGGGTGTAGCGCCCGATCACGCGGCGATTATCACCCGCCCGCCAGCTGCACGGCTTTGATCACCAGCATCACCACGGCCAGCAGCAGGTAAGCCTCCATCGACAGCATCGCGGCTTTGCGTGCCGTCGAGGCCTGCGGCCGGGCGAGCAATGCGATCGGGGGCATCGTCCACTGCTCCCTCGGCACCGCGGGCGAGATCCCGGCCGCCGGCTTCTCGCGCCGGCGCATCGAGCGAAGGGCGAACGCACCAAAGATCAGCAGTCCGGCGGTCAGGACGATTCCGCCGACCAGCGCGAACGCCGTCACGTTGATACTCGGGAACACCGTGGTCGCCATCAGGATCAGCGACAGCAGCAGCAGGATCGACACGATCACCGTGGCGAGCACGTTCAACCACGCGCGGTTGACCCACGGCCCCAGGACCTCGCGGTCGTTGCACAGAAGCAGCAGGAACATGCTGGCGCTGGGGAGCAGCACCCCGGCGAGCGCCTGCACCGCCTCGGTGATGACGCCAAGCGGTGCGCCCGGGACCACCACGATCGCGGCCGCGCCGACGACCACGAGCGAGAACAGCGCATAGAAGCCCTTGGCGTCGCGGAAGGTGCGATGCAGCGAGCTCTTGGTTCCAAAGATGTCGCCGAACGCGTAGCTGGTCGAGAGCGTCAGCGCTCCGGCGCCGATCAGCGAGGCGTTCAGGAGCACCAACGCGTAGAAGTCACCCGCGGCCGAGCCCAGCGTATTGGCCAGCCCACTCGCGGTGACGCCGGCATTGACGAAGTGACCGAAGTACGAGGTGTGCTCGAAGGCAAAGGCGGATACACAGATCAGGGCGCCGGCGCCGAGCACGACCACGAACGCCCCGATCCAGGTGTCGAGCCGCTCGTAGTTGATCCACCGCGGAGTGATCCGCTTGTCGACGACGTTCGACTGCTGGAAGAACAGCTGCCAGGGGGCCACCGTGGTACCGACTATCGCGATGATCAGCAGGACCGAGGTGGAGTTCGCGCCCCCCTGGATCCCGGGTACGAAAAGGTCGTGGACGATCGGACCGGCCTTTGGATTTGACACGAAGAACAGCGGGATCACGAGCAGGTTGGCGAACACGAACACGAACATCGACCGCTCCCAGTTGCGAAAGCTGCCAGTGGCCGTGATCCCGATCAGTGCAACAGCAGCGATCGGCACCGCGATGTACTGCGAGACGCCAAAGTACCCCAGCGCAAGGCTCACGCCGATGAACTCTGTGACAACCGTGAGGAAGTTCAGGATGAAGAGGTCGATCACTGAGAACCAGCCCCAGAAACGGCCAAAACGCTCCTGGATCAGCCGAGCATGGCCGACGCCCGTCACGGCCCCCAGGCGGACGACCATCTCCTGATTGACGATCAGCACGGGGACGAGCAGCAGCAAGACCCACAGCAGGCTGGTTCCGTAGTTCTGGCCGGCCTGGGAATAGGTGGCAACACCGCCCGCGTCGTTGTCACCGACCATCACGATCAGGCCCGGGCCCATGATCGCGAGGAGGGCCAGCATGCGCGCGCGGAGGCCGCGGTGGGACTCCTCGTGCTGCTTGATCGTGCCGAATGCGCCCTGGATGTCCCCGACGTGCGCGGAGTCGAGCACGGCGCGCTCGCGCTCGGCGACGGGGACGTCCGTCGATGGATTGCTCGCCATGTGCCCGACCTCCTTTCGCCGTTTCGCCGCGCTCGCCGCGGCCGGCTGGAGGTCCCTCAGGCTCCGGGATCAGGTCCCGGAAACGGAGAAGACGCCCACGACGCCGGCCGCGAGCTTGCTACTTCGCGGTAGCTCGTCGCTGTCTAGATGTCCGTCGTGGTCAATCATCGTGATCCTTCTGGAGCCGCCCGGATGGGCGGCACAACGAGGGTACCAACGCTCCGGCGGTCCTACCAATCAGCTGCGGGCAGCTCCGGCCCGCCAGCGCCACTCCTCGGGAAGCAGCAGCTCGAGCACATCGTCGACGGCGATGATCCCAACCGGCTTGCCGTCGCCATCGACCACCGGGATCGCGATCATGTTGTAGTCGGTCATCACCCTGGCGACCTCGGGCAGGTCGGCTTCGACAGCGACTGTGGGCAAACTCCCATCGGTGAGACTCGCCACCGGCTGGTTCTCGTCCGCCCGGACTAGCTCTGCCAGCGACAGCGTCCCCACCAGCTTGCCCTGCCCATCGAGCACGCACACAATCGAGACCTGCTGCGGTCCGAGGTCGCTCGCGCGCACCTGCGCGAGCGCCTGAGAGACCGTCGCGTCGGCGGGCACCGACACGAAGTCCGGATTCATCATTCCGCCGGCCGTCGAGGGGTTGTGGCCGAGCAGGCTCCTGATCTTGCGCTGCTTGGGTGCAGGCAGCTGGTTCAAGATCGGCAGGCGGCGCTCCTGGTCGAGCTCCAGCAGGAGGTCGGCGGCGTCGTCGCTTGCCATCCGCGCGAGCACGTCCGCGGCTTCCTTGTCGGAGCGCTCGCGCAGGAACTCAACTTGATGCTCGTCATCGAGCTCCTCGAACACGTCCGCTTCGAGCTCCTTGTCCTCGCCGACGGCTTCGAGGATCTCCTCGCCCTCCTCGTGGGAGGCGGCCTCGACCAGGTCGGCGATCTGAGCGGGGTGCAGGCGGCGTAGCCTCCAGGTAGCGAGCTTCAGCCGTGAAGTTGGGACATGTGCGAGGAACGGCTCGATGTCACTCCAGGGGATGAACCGCTTGTGCTCGGTGTCGTGCCCGCGGAAGCGCCGCGGTAAGAACCGCCACAGGCGCGGGCGCAGGCTCGGGTCGATCCCGGCCACGCGCCACGCGCCGTCCTCGCAGATCAACTCGACCTCGCGGGCCTTGACCAGCCGCGCGGTGGCGACGTTGATCAGGCTGCGGTCGAGGACGTCCTCGCGCAGCAGCAGCTCGTCCTCGCGTCGCTCGAACTGGGCGAGGTCGAGCTTGGTCGTGGAGGTGCGCACGGCGTCTGGACCGAGCTGCTCCACCCGGTCGATCGGGACAAACAGCTCGCGGCCGCCGATGCGCGCCTTGAGGCCCATGGCCACAGGCAGGCTGGGCCCAGGCTCGAGCCGGACGATCAGGTCTTCGACACGGCCCAACCGCTCGCCGCTGGAATCGAGCAGCGGACTGCCCGCCACGGATGACAGATGGATTATCTTGGGCATCAATCGCCGCTTGCGGGAAGGCTAGCGCCGTCGTTCAGGCTTGGAGGATCCGAGCCGCCAGCACGGCGGCATTGCGGGCGTTGTCTACGCCGACGCACGCGACCGGGACCCCGGGCGGCATCTGCGCGATCGCCAGCAGCGCGTCCAGCCCGCCGCCGACCGAGGTCCGGCTGGTGAGAGGAACCCCGATGATCGGGAGGTCGGAGTGGGCTGCCACCACCCCGGGCAGCGCCGCCGACAGCCCGGCCCCGGCGATGATCACGCGCAGGCCGCGAAGCCTCGCGTTGCGGGCGTAGTCGGCGACCTTGTCGGGTTCGCGGTGTGCCGACATGACGCGCACCTCGCTGCGGATCCCCCGCTCCGTCAGCTCGCGCTCGGCCGCCTCCATCGCCGGCATGTCGCTCTTGGAGCCCATCACGATCCCCACCTGCGGGGCGTCGACGTCCAGCCCTTCGAACTCCTGGGCCGGCTCGGCGTAGGTCTGCGGGCTGCTCTCGGGTCGCTCGATCATCCCGCGCCCGCTCAGGCCGCTCGCAGGGCGACGTCGCGGCGCAGTTGCTTGCCCGGAAACTCGATCATGTCAGCGGCAGCATATGCGGCCTCCCGGGCGGCAGCTGCGTCACGGCCGAGCGCCGTGACGGCCAGTACGCGGCCACCCGCGGTCAGAACGGCTCCACCGTCTCCGCGAGCGGTCCCCGCATGCGTGACGTACACGCCTTCTGGGACGCGGTCGAGGCCCGTTATCTCGTCGCCGGTCGACGCGCTCTCCGGGTACCCACGGCTGGCCAGGACGACGGTGACGGCCATCTCAGGCGCCCATTCAAGGCGGGCGCCTGAGAGTCCGCCCGGCTCCGTCGCGGCGTGCGCCAGCGCGAGCAGGTCGCTGCGCAGGCGCGGCAGGATCGCCTGGGTCTCGGGGTCGCCGAAGCGGACGTTGAATTCGAGCACCTTGGGCCCGTCGGTGGTCATCATCAGGCCCGCATAGAGAACTCCCTGGAAGGGGGTGCCACGGCAGCGGAGCTCGTCGAGGACGGGCTGATGGATCGCGCGGGCGAGCTCGGCGGCACGCGCCTCGTCGACCGCCGGAACCGGCGAGTAGGAGCCCATTCCGCCGGTGTTGGGCCCACGGTCACCGTCGAAGATCCGCTTGTAATCCTGGGCGGAGGCGAGCGGAAGCGCGGTGTCACCGTCACACAGGGCGAGCAGCGAGAGCTCCTCGCCCTCCAGGTACTCCTCGACCACCACCCGCTCGGTGCCAAATCGGCGCTCCACCAGGAGCGCGTCGAGCGCATCACGCGCCTGACGCTGATCCTCGGCGATCACTACCCCCTTGCCGGCCGCCAGACCATCCGCCTTGATCACCACCGGATAGCCGCCGATCGCACCCAGGCCCGACCGCGTGTCGGTCACCACGTGGTAGGTGGCCGTCGGCACCCCGGCCGCGGCCATCACCTCCTTGCAGAAGGCCTTCGACCCCTCCAGCGCCGCGGCCGCAGCGCCCGGACCGAAGCAGCGGACCCCGGTGCTTGCGAGTGCGTCGCCGAGGCCCGCAACGAGCGGTGCCTCTGGGCCGACGATCACCAGGCTGACCCGCTCCTCGGCCGCTGCCCGCACGAGGCCGTCGACGTCCTCGGTGCCGACGGTGAGCACGCGCGCCTGCTCCGCGATCCCCGCATTGCCAGGCGCGCACAGCACCTCCGGGCGGCGGGGCGAGCGCAGGAGCGCCTGGACGAGCGCGTGCTCGCGCCCGCCGGAGCCGACGACCAGCACGCGCTCGGGCGCCCCGCCGTCGGTCATCGTGGAGTGACAGCGGCGGCCTCGGGGCTGGAGCGCTCAGATCGAGCCAATGAAGTCGTCGATCGGGATCGCGGTGAGCGTCTCGTACTTCCCCGTACCGCGTGAGCCCAGCTCAAGCGACACGCGCGCGATCGTGTTCTCGTCCGGCGCCTCGATCACGTTGATGAAATCGAACTGACCGAGCGTCGCCCACTGGGCCTTCACGGTGGCGCCCAGTTGCTCGACCTCACGGTTGACCTCTTTGATCCTCGACGGGTTGTTCTTGATCGTCTGCACGCCCTCGGCCGTGAGCGTGGTGAGCATGATGTAGGTGGGCACTGCTCCCTCCTTTGCTGGTCCGTCCGGTCGGGTCGCGTCGCTTCTGCGACTTGTACCCGATCTCGACCGACTACGCAGCGGCGGCCGCGGCAGCTGCCTTCGACAGGATCAGCTCGCCCTCGACTGCGTCGACTCTGACGGTGTCGCCTGAGACGAAGCGTCCCTCGAGAATCGCCAGTGCCAGGGGATCGACGAGCCGCTTCTGGATCACCCGCTTGAGCGGACGCGCGCCGTAGGCCGGGTCATAGCCGAGGTTGCCGAGCAGGGTTCGCGCGGCATCGCTCAGCTCGACCTCGATCTCCCGCTGACGGACGCGCTCGATCACCCGCGCGACCTGGAGGTCGACGATCTCGCTCAGCTGATCGCGGCTCAGCGGATGGAAGTCGACGATGTCGTCGAGGCGGTTGATGAACTCGGGCTTGAAGTGCGCATCCACGCCGGCCCGGCCGCCTGGGATGTTCGAGGTCATGATCAGGACCGTGTTCTTGAACGAGACCGTCCGGCCCTGGCCGTCGGTCAGGCGCCCGTCGTCCATCACCTGAAGGAGCGTGTTGAACACGTCCGGATGCGCCTTCTCGATCTCGTCGAGCAACACCACCGAGTAGGGACGGCGCCGGACCGCCTCCGTGAGCTGCCCGCCCTCGTCGTAGCCGACGTATCCGGGCGGGGCGCCCACCAGCCGTGAGACGGAGTGCTTCTCCATGTATTCGGACATGTCGATCCGAACCATCGCGTCCTGGCTGTCGAACATGAACTCGGCGAGGGCGCGAGCCAGCTCGGTCTTGCCGACTCCGGTCGGGCCGAGGAACAGGAACACGCCGATCGGGCGATCGGGATCCTGAAGCCCGGCACGTGAGCGGCGCAACGCGCTCGCGACGGCCTCGACGGCCTCGTCCTGGCCGATCACCCGCTCGTGCAGCCGCTCCTCCATGTGGACGAGCTTCTCGATCTCGCCCTCCATCAGGCGGCTGACGGGGATCCCCGTCCACTTCGAGACGATCTCGGCGACATCCTCGGCGTCGACGTCGTTCTTGAGGAATCTCGGACCGGCACCGGCCTCGGCCGCGGCCTCGGCGCTCTCGGCGGCCTCCAGCTGCTTGGAGAGCTCGGGGATCCGGCCGTACTGGAGCTCCGCGGCGCGGCCGAGGTCGGCCTCACGCTGCGCGCGCTCGAGGTCGATCCGCGCCTGGTCGAGTTGCTCGCGCAGGTCAGACGCCGCGCCGATCGTCTCCTTCTCTCGCTGCCACTCCGCGTGCATCGCGGACGAGCGCTCGGTCTCCTCGGCCAACGCGCGCTCGAGCTGCTCGCGGCGAGCGACGGTGCCCGGATCGTCGTCGTCACCGAGCGACTGGAGCTCGATCTCGAGCTGCATGATGTGGCGATCGACTTCGTCGATCTCGGTCGGCTTGGAGTCGATCTCCATCCGGATTCGCGACGCGGCTTCGTCGACGAGGTCGATCGCCTTGTCAGGAAGGAACCGATCGGCGATGTACCGATGGCTGAGGGTCGCAGCGGCGACCAGCGCCGAGTCCTGGATCCGCACGTTGTGGTGGATCTGGTAGCGCTCCTTAAGCCCGCGGAGAATCGCGATCGTGTCCTCCACGGAGGGTTCACCGACGTACACGGGCTGGAAGCGACGTTCGAGCGCCGGGTCCTTTTCGATGTGCTTGCGGTACTCGTCGAGCGTGGTCGCGCCGACCGCGCGCAGCTCGCCGCGGGCGAGCATCGGCTTGAGCATGTTGCCCGCGTCCATCGCGCCCTCGGCAGCGCCGGCGCCGACGATCGTGTGCAGCTCGTCGATGAAGACGATGATCTGACCCTGGGCGTCCGCGATCTCCTTGAGCACGGCCTTGAGCCGATCCTCGAATTCTCCGCGGTACTTCGACCCGGCGACCATCGCACCCAGATCGAGCGCCACGACCTTGCGGTCGCGCAGACCCTCGGGCACATCGCCGGCGACGATTCGCTGGGCCAGCCCTTCGACGATCGCGGTCTTGCCGACTCCCGGCTCGCCGATCAGTACAGGGTTGTTCTTGGTCCGGCGGCTGAGCACCTGGATCACCCGTCGAATCTCGTCGTCGCGGCCGATCACGGGATCGAGCTTGCCCTGAGCCGCCGCCTCGGTCAGGTCGCGGCCGAAGCGCTTCAGCGCCTGGAGCTTGTCCTCAGGGTTCTGGTCTGTGACGCGATGCGGGCCGCGCACCTCTGAGAGCGCCTTCAGGAGCTGCTCGCGGGTCGCGCCGTTCGAGCGCAACGCGTCTCCTGCTCGTCCTGGGTGGGCACTGATCGCGAGCATCACGTGCTCGGTAGAGACGTATTCGTCGCCGAGGTCTCGTAACTCGTCCTCGGCAGACCTGAGCACCTGCATCAGCTCGCTCGATCCGGCGGCCGGCCCGGGGGCGGTCTCGCCACCGCTCAGCGTGGGGAGCCCGTCGAGCGCGGCGTTCACGTCGCCCCTCACGGAGGCGGGCTCGACCCCGAGCTTGCGCAGCACCGGGACGACCACACCATCCTCCTGCTCGAGCAGCACAGCAAGGAGGTGCTCGGGCGTGGTCTGGGGATTTCGGCGGTCATCAGCTAAGTGCTGGGCCGCTTGGAGCGCCTCCTGAGACTTGATCGTAAATCGGTCTGGTTGCATCCGGCCTTCTTGTCGAAATCAACGCCCCAATGTATCCGAACCTGGGGCGAAATCTAAGTCTTTGCGACTTAGATTATTGCACGTGATCGCGGTTTTCACAAGGGATTGAACTGCTGCGCGTCGTGCCGCGGAGCGCTCCCGAACGCACAAGCTGCGACGGCGCAAGCCCTCCATCACACGCGCTCGGCTACTCGGCCCCGCCGACCCACACGCTGAATCGCTTCAGATCTGCGCTCCGGACGATCTCCCCGCCACGAACGTACGGGACGATCTCCGCCCGCAGCTCGCGGCGCACCTGCTCGAGGCGCTCGACCTCAGCCTTCAGCTCCTTCGCCCGCCGCTCCATGCCCGCCACCCTGCTCGCCATCGCCTCGAGTTGCTGCTCGAGTTCGAAGACGCGCTCGACCCCGGCGAGGTTCATGCCAAGCTCGGCGGTCATCTCCTGGATGCGGCGGAGCCGCTCGACATCTTCATGCGAGTAGAGCCGTGTGCCCTTGGCGGAGCGCTTGGGCTCGATCAAACCTCGTGCTTCGTACATCCGAAGCGTCTGCGGGTGCATCTCGGCGAGCTCCGCTGCGACCGAGATCATGAACACTCCCCGCTCCGACGAGACCTCGATCTTGGTCCTGGATCGCTCCACCCGGCCAACGGATCCCTCGAGCTGGGTCTTGCGGTTTCGCCTGCTGGCCATCAGGCCTCGCTCCCCGCGGAGGCACCCGCGGCCGCACGGTCACCCGTGGCCGCATTCGTGAACAGCTTCGCGCGCGGATCTCCGTTCATCACCTGCGAGAGCCTGTCGACGGCGGCCTCCTGTTCAGGGGACAGCGACGCCGGGACGTCGATGACGAACCGGTAGTGGATGTCCCCGCGACCCTTGCCGCCAAGGCGCGCGGGGCCCTCGCCACGGAGGCGCTGGACCGTGCCGTGCTTGGTGCCAGGCGGCACTCGCAGCCGCTTTGAGCCGCGCAGCGTCGGAACCTCGATCACGGCCCCTCTCACCGCCTCGGGGATCGTCAGCGGCACCTCCACCTCGAGGTTCTCACCAACGCGCTTGAAGACCGGCGACTCCTGTACGCGGGTGATCACGTAGAGGTCGCCCGACTCGCCGCCGCGCAGCCCGGCCTCGCCCTTGCCCGCCAAACGGATCCGGCTGCCGTCGCGCACCCCGGCGGGGATGTTGACCCGCAGTCGCTTGACCGTTCGCTGCGCACCGCTGCCACCACACGTCGGGCACGGATCCTCGATGATCGTGCCGGCGCCGTGGCAACGAGAGCACGGCTGGGAGATCGAGAAGATCCCCTGGCTCTCGCTCTCGACGCCACGTCCGTTGCACACCGGGCAGACCTTGGGAGAGGTACCCGGCTTGGCACCGGTGCCATGACAGGTGGGACAGGGCTGCGAGGTCGGTATCGCGAGCGGCACCTGAGCGCCGTTCACGGCCTGCTCGAAGGTCAGGGAGACCTCGGTCTCGAGATCGCGACCGGGCTGCTGGTTATGAGTGCGTGCGCCTCCCGCCCGGTCGCGAGCGCCACCTGCGGCGCCCCCGAACAGGTTGGAGAGGATGTCCCCGAACCCACCAGCGAACGAGCCTGGGTCGAAGCCCGTGCCTCCACCAGCGAAGCCGCCAAAGGGCCCGGTGCCGCGGTCATAGGCCTTGCGCTTTTCGGGATCGGACAGCACGTCGTGGGCCTGGGAGACCTCCTTGAAGCGCTCCTCCGCCTGCTTGTCACCGGCGTTGCGGTCGGGGTGATAGCGGCGCGCGAGCTTCCGGTAGGCCTTCTTGATCTCCTCATCGGAGGCGTTCTTGCCTACCCCGAGGATCTTGTAGTAGTCGGGTCTCGCAGCCATTGCACCCGCCTCA
>Ga0187814_10001111_pt1 | contig 10093 bp, 11 predicted proteins | sample NC_S_4_FD_132450 | JGI IMG/M metagenome (GOLD analysis project Ga0187814, IMG submission 132450) | Wetland sediment microbial communities from Neuse River Estuary, North Carolina, USA - ASW-S_4 | ecosystem: Environmental > Aquatic > Freshwater > Wetlands > Sediment | place: USA: North Carolina...
CACGTCAAGCCGCTCGCGGGCACCGACCTGTGCGAGGCGCCCCACTTCCAGTACCACGTCCAGGGCGTCCTGCACATCGTGATGGCGGACGGTTCGGAGTTCGACGCCCGTCCCGGCGATGTCACCGCGCTGCCTCAGGGGCATGACGCCTGGGTGGTCGGAGACGAGCCGGTCGTGGTCGTCGACTGGTACGGGGCCAGCAACTACGCCCAGGGCTGAGTGGTCCCGGGTCTGGATCCGCGAAAATCTTAGCCATAACTGAACTAGTTCGGGTGTAGGTCCTAGTAAGCGTCGGGGCATGATTACCAGCAGAGTTCCTTGCTTCTCGCGGTAGCCTCCCTGCGGCGCCGCGGGTGATGGGGAAAGGGTCCGCGCTGATAAGGCAAACCCTGCAGCCTTATCAGCGCGGACCCCTTTGCTGTTCAGGAGGGTACGGCCTGGCTGAGCTCGACTAGGTGGCCGTCCGGGTCCCGCAGGAAGCAGCGGATCTCCCCGCCCCAGTCGTACGGCGCGGTCAGGAAGGTGGCGCCGCGCTCTCGCAGCGCCCCGTAGGCCGCGCGGCAGTCGGCCACGCGCAGCGTCATGGCGTGACTGACCTGATCGGCGTCCGGCGGCGGCCGGAAGACCACGGTGGGCTTGTCGGGGGTCGGGCCGCCCCCGCTGACCAGCAGGAGCCAGGTGCCGGCGAACCGGAGCACCACGCTGGTCCCGCCGTACTCGCGGTATAGCTCCGCGCCTAGGACGTCCACCCAGAAGTCACGGGACCGGGCCGGGTCGGCGACCACCAGGATGTGCGTGACCGCGACGTCGGCCCCGAGCGGGCCCGCGGGCGACTCCGTTGTCATGCTCCCTCCGGCCGGGCGTCGACTTGGACGGTATCCTCGGCCTCCCTTGGGGGACGCCCCGGACGGCGCTGGGGGCCGACGCGGCCGGGCAGGCGCCCCGCGTCGGACAGGGCCCTGCGGAGCAGGAACTCGATCTGGGCGTTCGTACTGCGCAGCTCGTCCGAGGCCCAGCGGGCCAGCGCGTCATGCACGGCCGGGTCCAGCCGCAGCAAGATGTTCTTCCGCTCACTCACAGAAAACCTGGGCTACTGGTACAGCGAGCCGGTGTTGACGACCTGCTGGGTAGCCTGCTCGCTGCACAGCACGACCAGCAGATTGGACACCATCGCGGCCTTGCGTTCCTCATCCAGCTCCACCACGCCCTGCTCCTGCAGCCGCTGCAGGGCCAGCCGCACCATCCCCACCGCGCCCTCCACGATCGTCAGCCGCGCGCCCACCACGGCGGCGGCCTGCTGCTGGCGGAGCATGGCCTGGGCGATCTCCGGGGCGTAGGACAGCCGGGTCAGCCGGGACTCGATGACGGACACACCCGCGGAGGCGACCCGCTCGGCGATCTCGGCGGACAGCTTGGCGGTGATCTCGGCGGCGTTGTCGCGCAGGGACAGTTCGCCCTCGTGATGGCTGGTGTAGGGGTAGGACAAGGCGATGTGCCGGACCGCGGTCTCGGTCTGGATGGCCACGAACTTCGGGAAGTCATCGACCGCGTACAGCGCCTTGGCGGTGTCCTGGACCTGCCAGACGACCACCGCGGCGATCTCGATCGGGTTGCCGTCCGCGTCGTTGACCTTGGCCGCCGCGCTCTCGTGGTTCCGGATCCGCACCGACACCTTGCGCCGGTCGGCCAGGACGTTGACCCAGTGCAGGCCCGGCTCCCGCAGCGTCCCGCGGTACCGGCCGAACAGCTGCACCACCCGCGCCTCGCCGGCGACGACCTGGGTCAGCCCCCGGTACATGAACGCGGCCAAGAGCAGCAGCAGCACGCCGGACGCGATCAGCGACCCGCGATTCGACCCGGCGCCGATGGCTGCGGTCAGCAACGCCACGGCGCCGAGGAAGCACACCACGCCGATCAGGAGCATCATGATCCCGGGCAGCGAGTACGCTTCTGACTCGGCCAGCGGCCGAGCGCCCGGCGCCCGCGCCGGACTGACCGGGGCCTCCTGCATGCTCATCGCCACCACCTCCGGTTTGACACCGCGGCTATTACATAGTGATATCAGTTTAAGGGCTACTGTATCCGAACCGCGCGAGAAGGTTCGTAGCGACGCGCAGGGGCTTTCCGGTCAGGCGTCCGGTCGGGCGGAATCGAACCGCCACCTGGCCGTGGGGCGGTAAGCGAAAGATGCTGATCGCGGCTGGGCTCACCCGTCCGCGTCGACGAGGTCCTCGACCGGCTTCACCCCGGCCGTGCCCTTCCTGAGCCGCCACAGCAGGCCGCCGAAGTACCACAGCGCGGCCAGGGCCAGACCGTAGCCCAGGACCTTGTCGGCGCCGTGGAACGGCGAGGGGAAGGACAGCACCACCATGATCAGCACCGTGTACGCCAGGACGAACCCGATGACCGGCCAGGCCCACCGGCCGAGCGTGAACGCACCGGGGATGCTGTCCGTGGTGCGCCGCTTGATCGCGTAGGCCACCGTGATCAGGAAGTAGATGATGTACGGGAGGATCGCGGTGGCGCCGACCAGCGTGCCGAACGCGCTGGTCTGGAAGTACCCGTAGATCATCACGCCCACGTCGATGACGCCGAACACCAGCAGCGCCACGATCGGGGTCTGGCTGCGCGCGTTGATCTTCCGCAGGAAGCCGGAGAACGGCAGCATGTTGTCCCGCGACAGCGAGAACACCAGCCGGGCCTGGGCGCCCGAGCCGACGACCAGGATCGCGAACATCGAGAAGATCACGAACGCCACGAACACCTTGACCAGCCAGGACGGCAGCCAATAGCCGGCGATGGCCAGCAGCGGCAGCGGGGAGGACTCGACCGTCTTGAGGCTGGGGATGGCGACCGTGAAGCCGATCAGCGCGATCATGCCCAGGACGGCGGAGGCGCCCACCGCCCACAGGACGCCGCGCGGCACGCTGCTCCGGGGATTCACCGCGTCCTCGGACATGTCGGCGGCAAGCTCGAACCCGACCAGGGTGAACGCGCCGAGCAGCCCGGCCAGCGCGAACGCGTACCACGTCGGGTTGTGGTAGACCGACGCGGTGCTGGTGAGGATGCCCGCGCCGTACGGCGTGGGCTTGGCGTGGACGCCCCACAGGACGAACAGCAGAACGCCGAACAGGACGGTCCCGACGATCTCGGTGAACACCGCGACGTTGTTGACCCGCGCCGCGACCTGGATGCTGATGATGTTGATGAACACCGGCAGGATCATCAAGATGATCGCCACCGTCAGCACCAGGTGCGGGCTCGGGTTGCTCACGTTGAACTCCGACAGCAGCAGCGGGGAGGCGACGCCGAGCATGATCGCGCCGCCGCCGACCGCCATGTACAGCAGCCCGGCGAAGCCGACGAACCAGCCGTAGGTGGGGTTCACCAGCCGGGCGCTCCACTGGTAGGCGTAGCCGGCCAGCGGGATGCGGGTGCCCAGCTCGGCCACGACCAGGGCGATCGCCATGTTGCCGACCGCGACGATCGGCCAGGTCCAGATCGACGCCGGCCCCCAGTACGCCAGGCCGAACCCGTAGTTCAGGAAGATGCCGGTGGTGATCGAGATGATCGAGAACGCGATCGCGAACATCGAGAAGAACCGCAACGACCGCCGGAGCTCCGGCTTATAGCCGGCCCGCTCGACGACGGCCTCCGGGGAGTCCGCCGCTGGCCTAACCGTGGCCGTGGCCGGTCCTGGCGAGTTGGGTTCGGCTGCTGTACTGGACATACTGGCCTCCTAGGAGATCACTGGCCGAGGTGCTTGCGGACGGCGGCGAACGCCTGGTCGGTTGCGTCGAGCGCGAGGGCGAGGTCGTCGCCGGTCATGGCGGCGGAGACGAACCAGTTGTGCCGGGGGTGCACGTAGGCGCCGCCGCGCAGGGCCTGCGCGGCGAACACGCTGGCCAGCTCGTGATTGTGATCCCCGGGGAAGGTGAGGTAGGGCATGACCGGCGGGCCGGTGTAGTTGACGGCCAGGTCCCAGGCCCGCGCCTGGGCCAGGATCCCGTCGCGCAGCGCCTCGCCCGCCTGGTGCATGGCCTGCACCGCGCCCTCGTCCCGGAGGGCGCCGATCGTGGCGATCGCGGCCGCCATGGGCACGGCGGAGAACCAGAACGAGCCGGTGACGAATACCTGCTGCGCGCCGCCGCGGAAGGCGTCATTACCCAGCACCGCGGCCAGGGCCCGGCCGTTGGCGATCGCCTTGCTCCAGGCGGACAGGTCGGGGTCCACCCCGACCGGCTCCCAGCTCCCGCCCAGGTGCAGCCGGAACCCGCACCGGACGTCGTCCAGGATCAGCGCGGCGCCGGTGGCGTCGGCGAGGGCGCGCAGGCCGCGGGCGAACGCAGGGTCGACCAGTTCCTGGTCGTACCCGGCGTCGTGCTTGAACGGGCTGACCATGATGCCGGCCAGGTCATCGCCCGCCTCGGCGGCGGCCTGGCGCACGCTGGCCAGGTCGTTGAACGTGTAGTGGCCCAGGTTGGCGCGGTCCTCCGGGGTCGTCCCGGCGGGCCGCGGCGTGCACCACGGCGCGGCGCCGTGGTAGGCGCCGGTGGCGACCAGGATCTTCCGCCGGCCGGTCTGGGCGCGGGCGATCGTGCAGCACATCGTGGTGGCGTCCGTGCCGTTCTTGGCGAAGATCGCCCAGTCGGCGTGGCGCACGGTCGCCACCATCAGCTCGGCGAGGTCCACCATGACCGGAGCCGGCCCGTTCTGGCAGTCCCCCCGGGCGGCCTGGGCCGCGGCGGCGGCCTCGACCGCCGGGTGCTGGTGGCCGAGCACGACCGGACCGTAGCTGCACATCAGGTCGACGTACTCGTTCCCGTCGACGTCCCAGACGCGCGCGCCGCGGCCGCCGCGCATGAACTGCGGGTACGCGTCGGGCAGCGGCCCGGCGTTCTGGTGTCCGTACATCCCGCCCGGGATCACGGCCCTGGCCCGTTCCCGGAGCTGCCGGTCAGCCTCGTGCGTGCTCATGGGCGTGCTCCTTCATCCGGTCGTTGATCCGGGCGGCTACGGTCGGCTGCGAGCGGCTCAGGAAGCCCACGACCTGGCCGAGGTTCTGGATCCCGGCGTCCGAGCCCAGGCCGGTGGCGACCAGCGAGCCGCACGCGAGGCCGAGCCACGCCGCGTCGGCGGGGTCGGCGCCGAGCAGTAGCCCGGCGAGCATCCCGGCGTTGAACCCGTCGCCGCACCCGGTGGTGTCCACGACGTCGACCTCGAGGGCCGGCAGCGCCACCGGCGTCTGGCTGTCGTGGCTGGCGAGCAGGCAGCCGTCCGCGCCGAGCGTCACGGCCACGCCGCCGGTGCCGAGGGCCAGCACGTCGGCGATGGCCGAGCTCAGGTCCTGCCGGCCGGTGAGGGCCAGCAGCTGGTCGCCGTTGGGCAGGAACCAGTCCGCCGCGCCCAGCAGCCCGCCGAGCCGCTCCAGGTCTTCCGGCCGCCCGGGGTGCAGGACGTCGACCGCGACGAGCGCCCCGCCGCCCCGGGCCGCCGCGGCGACCGCGGTCAGGTCAGCGCCGGTCAGCCCGCCGAGCGCGTCCGGGGCGCCGACGAGCAGGGCGCGGCCGCGGCGCACCTGGGCCAGGTCGATGTCGGCCCGCTCGAGGAGCCGCGTCGCGCCCGGGACGTGGAGGGCGGGGCGCTCGCCGTTGCCCCGGATCGGCAGGATCGTGGCCGACGTCTGGGCACCGCTCTTGCGGACCAGGCCGCACGTGTCGACCCCGTGGCTCGCCATCGCGGCGACGACGATGTCGCCGAGCAGGTCATCGCCGAGCGCGCCGATGGCCAGCACCCTGGCCCCGAGCTTGGCCAGGTCAACCCCGGCACCGGCGGCCGTGCCCGCGGCCGTGGCCCGGATCTCCTGCAGCCGGGCGCTGCCCTGGCCGGGCGGGATCGTCTCCACCGGCCGGCCCAGCACGTCCAGGATGTGCGCGCCGAGCACGGTCACTGGCCCCAATGGGAATTCGCTCATGGCTGGCCGCCACGGCGTTCGCCGTAGCGGCGGCGCTTGGCCTCCGCGGCGACCTCGGCCAGGGCCTCGGCCGACAAGATTGAGGGTTCTCCGTAGGAGAGCGCCAGGCGGTAGGTGCGGGCCAGCCATTCCAGCAGGAGGGCCCGGTCGTAGGCCTGCGCGAGGTCACGGCCGTAGGTGACGGCGCCGTGGTTGCGCAGGATGACGGCCTGGCGGCCGTCCAGGGCCTCGACGGCCGCCGCGGCCAGGCTGTCCGAGCCGAAGCGGACGTAGGGCGCGACGCGGACCGGGCCGCCGAGCCCGGTGATCTGGTAGTGGATGGCCGGCAGCTCGTCACGGGACGCGGACAGGGCGATGACCTCGGGGGAGTGCGTGTGCACGACGGCCTGCGCGCCGGTTGCCGCGTAGATCGCCAGGTGCATCGGCGTCTCGGTGGACGGCGTTTCCCGGTTAGCGCGCCCGGCCTCGTCCGTGAGCTCGGTTCCGGCCGGCGTGACGAGGCAGACGTCGTGGGGCCGCATGTCCGAGTAGCCGATCCCCGACGGGGTGATGGCTACCACGTCACCCACGCGCACGCTCATATTGCCTGCGCTGCCGACGGCCAGCCCGTCGTCAAGCAGGCGTGCACTGTAGGTGACGAGCTGCGCGCGAGCCGCCTGCAGCTCGTCCGGGTCCGTGGCATACACTCAGTTCGGATGTTAGACGGACGTCCGACAAAAAACTAGCGTGGTGCGGGCCCGGGGCATCTGAGCAGGCCGGGGCCCGCGCGGGAGGCTCATGCCGAAGATCGTCGACTGGGATAACAGGCGGGACGAGATCCTGTCCGCCACCTGGCGGGTGATCGCGCGCGACGGCATCGCCGGCGCCACCATCAGGGCCATCGCCCGCGAGGCCAACTGCTCGCGCGGCATCCTGGCGCACTACTTCGACGACAAGGCCGACATCCTCGGCTCGGCGCTCGTGATGTCCCACCGCCGGGTGGTGGCGCGAATGGAAGCGAGGGCGGCCGGCCTGACCGGGCTCGACGCGCTCCGCGTGATCATGCTCGAGGCGCTGCCGCTGGACGAGCAGCGTGATCTCGAGGCCCAGATCGAGATCAGCTTCTGGGGCCGGGCGCTGGGCAACCCGGGGCTGCGCAGGCTGCAGCACGCGGAGTTCGATCGTTTCGCCGAGCGGCTGCGCAATCACCTGGCCGAGGCGGAGTCCCGCGGCGAGTTGCGCGACGGCGTGGACCTCGCGCTGGCCTCCCACCAGCTGCTCGTGCTGATCGACGGGCTCAGCGCCGAGCGCGTGCTCTACCCGGACCGGGTCACCCCGGCTCGCCAGCAGCAGATGCTCGATGAGCTGCTCGCCAGCCTGCGCGCCCGGTCTGACCGGGCCGGGCTGCTCTCCGGCAGGCCGGCGGGCTAGCCACGGCCCTGTCGGAGTTCCTCGAGGAGGACCACCGCGTCGGGTTCGCCGTAGGCCACTCCCTCACGGTAGGCCGCCTCGGCACCCGGCGCGTCCCCCGCGCGCTCCAAGAGCAGCCCGAGGTTGACGGCGGCCTTGGGCGCCTCGGTGCGGTGCCCGGAGGCCAGGGCGCAACGGTAGAACGTCTTCGCGCCGTCCGCATCGCCCCGGTTCTGGAGCATGAGCCCGAGGTTGAAGGCCGCCATCGGCGCCGCGTTGGCGTCCCCGGAGTCGACGGCCCGCCGGTACTGGGCCTCCGCGCCGGCCTCGTCGCCCCGGACCCGCAGGATGTTGCCCAGGTCGAACGTGGCCATCGCCGCCACGCCGGCCGACCCGGAGTCGATGGCCCGCCGGTAGAGCGCCTCCGCACCTGCCTCGTCGCCTTCGCCCTCCAGCAGGGGGCCTAGGTTCACCATCGCCTTGGGCGCCTCGTCCGGATGACCGGAGTCGATGACCCTCAGGTAGGCCGCCTTCGCGCCGGCCAGATCGCCCCGGTCCTCGAGCAGGGCCCCCAGGTTGAACGCGGCCTTGGGCGCCTGGTCGGGATGCCCGGAGTCGATGGCCCGCTGCCAGGCCGCCTTCGCGCCCTCGTCGTCGCCCTGACCGTGCAGCACGATCCCCAGGTTGACGGCGGCCATCGGCGCCGCTTCGGGGTGCCCGGACTCGAGGGCCCGGCGGTAGGCCGCCTTCGCGCCCTCGGCGTCCCCCGCACTGTCCAGCAGGATGCCCAGGTTGTACTCGGCCGCGGGCCCGGCGTCGGGGTGCCCGGAGTCGATGGCCCGCTGGTAGGCGGCCTTGGCGCCCGCCACGTCTCCCTGACGCCGCAGCAGCACGCCCAGGTCGACCTCGGATACCGGCGCATCGGGTTGCGCCGGGTTGATGGCCAGCTGGAACTCACCCTCCTCGGCGTCCCGCTCGTCATCCCGACCCTGCACTCGAAGTTCTCCCGCGTTAGATTTACGTGGTTGTGGCTATCTAGTCGGACTCAATCACAAGCGAGGGAGGCTGACCGTGGCGTTGCCCTACGATTCCGCGGCTAAATTCCAGGAGTACGCCCACCCGGAGATGATCGTGTCGACCGAGTGGGTGGCGGCGCACCTTGACGACCCCGGCCTGGTCGTGGCCGAGTCCGACGAGGACGTGCTGCTGTACGAGACCGGCCACGTCCCCGGCGCGGTGAAACTCGACTGGCACACCGAACTCAACGACCCGGTCACCCGCGATTACGTCGACGGGGCCGGCTTCGCCCGGCTGATGGGGCAGAAGGGGATCACCAGGGACACCACGCTGGTGCTCTACGGCGACAAGAACAACTGGTGGGCGGCGTACGCGCTGTGGGTCTGCTCCCTGTTCGGGCATCCCGACGTGCGCCTGATGGACGGCGGGCGAGCCAAGTGGATCGCCGAGGGACGCCCGCTCACGACCGATGTCCCGGAGCGTCCGCAGACGGAATACCCGGTCATCGAGCGCGACGACAAGCAGATCCGGGCGTTCCAGGATCAGGTCCTGGCTCACCTGGGCCAGCCGCTGGTCGACGTCCGCTCACCGGGCGAGTACACCGGCGAGCTGCTGCACATGCCCGATTACCCGCAGGAGGGCGCGCTGCGCGGCGGGCACATCCCGGGAGCCAAGAGCATCCCGTGGGCGCGGGCGGCCGCCGAGGACGCCACCTTCCGCACCCGCGCCGAGCTCGAGGCCATCTACCGCGACGGGGCCGGGCTGGGTCCGGACGACGACATCGTGGTCTACTGCCGGATCGGCGAGCGGTCCAGCCACACCTGGTTCGTGCTGCATCACCTGCTCGGGTACCCGCACGTGCGCAACTACGACGGGTCGTGGACGGAGTGGGGGAACAGCGTCCGGGTGCCCATCACCCGCGGGGACAGCCCGTGACCGCTGGGACGCTCAATCCCCGGCTGCAGGAGATCGTCGACGACTTCAACGCCGTGTCGGGCCGGGATCGGCTCCAGCTCCTGCTGGAGTTCTCGCAGGAGCTGCCGGCCCTGCCCGACCGGTTCGCCGAGGACCCTGGCCTCCTGGAGCCCGTGCCGGAATGCCAGTCACCGCTGTTCCTCGCCGTCGAGGTCGACCCGGACGAGACCGTGCACCTGTTCTTCCAGGCGCCGGCCGAGGCGCCGACCACGCGGGGCTTCGCCAGCATCCTGTACGCGGGTCTGGACGGGCTTGACGCCGACGAGGTCCTGGCCACCCCGGCCGAGTTCTCCAGCCAGCTCGGACTGGCCGACCTGGTGAGCCCGCTGCGGCTGCGCGGGATGGCCGCGATGCTGGCCCGGATCAAGCGCCAGGTCCGCGACAAGCGCGGCTGACGACGAACCTGGCCAGCACGGCGAGCTCGGCCAACGCGGCACGGGTGCGGCCGTACAGTGGGCGGGTGATCACCGTGGTCGACTACGACCCCGCGTGGCCCGGCTACTTCGAGAGCTTGCGAGCCGAGTACGCCGCGGCCATGGTGGCAGCCGGGATCCCGGTCGTGGCGATCGAGCACGTCGGAAGTACTTCTGTACCCAGTCTGGCGGCCAAGCCGATCATCGACGTTGACATCGTGGTGCAAGCCGCCGACGTAGCGGCGGCGAGCGGCGTCCTGATCTCGCTTGGGTTCACTCCGCTCGGGGACCTGGGCATTCCGCAGCGCTGGGCGTTCAGCGCGCC
>Ga0187814_10001113_pt1 | contig 10089 bp, 6 predicted proteins | sample NC_S_4_FD_132450 | JGI IMG/M metagenome (GOLD analysis project Ga0187814, IMG submission 132450) | Wetland sediment microbial communities from Neuse River Estuary, North Carolina, USA - ASW-S_4 | ecosystem: Environmental > Aquatic > Freshwater > Wetlands > Sediment | place: USA: North Carolina...
AGCGTGGAGGCTCGCCAACGCCGGCGGACCGGCTTCTGGCCACGCAGTTCGGGGTAGCGGCTGTCACCGCCGTTCACGACGGTGCGTCGGGGACGATGACGGCGCTCGATGGCTACGAGGTGAGGCTGATCTCCCTCGATGACGCGACGAATGGCATCCGAACGGTTCCAAAGGCGCTCGTGGACGTAGCGACAACGCTCGGCGGCTGACAACCGCTCCTGTGCCCAGACCGCTCGGCGATCGGCAGGAGCCGTCATTGGTGCTCGACCTCGCGGCCGAGTTCGGCTGCCTTCAGGGTCGGATCGCGTGCGGCAGTGATCGGCGCCGAACGGCTACCTGACCGCTCCGTCCCGGTGCTCACTGTCCACGCGTGACGGCCTTGTTTTTCAAGCGGTTGCTGTGGTTACCCGATACGTGAGCATGCGCGAGCACACGCTCCTTGACGAACGCATGGCCGCTCGCCGGGCGCCGTCGGGCGAAGTGCCTAAGGTGGGTCCGGGTACTGACCATTGGCTCGAGATGTGCCAGGACCTGTCGGCGTTGAGCGCATCACATCCGATGATGGACGCGGTCATCGAGGAGATCGATGGGCGCATGATCCGCGTCGGGGATCGCTGGCTTGCGGATTTCGCCTCCTGTAACTACCTCGGTTTCGACCTGGACCCCGAGATCATCGCTGCCGTCCCCGCTTATCTCGATACCTGGGGAACGCATCCGAGCTGGTCGCGGCTGCTAGGGAGCCCGGTGCTCTACGAGCGGATCGAGGAGCGCCTCACGCGGCTGCTCGCCAGCGAGGACGCGCTCGTTCTGCCGACGATCACTCACATCCACATGTCGGTGATTCCGGTGCTCGCCGCGTCGGGGACGATCTTCATGGATTCCCGAGCGCACAAGACGATCTATGACGGCTGTCAGATCGCTCGCTCGCGCGGCGCGGCGGTCAAGCGTTTTCGATTCGAGGACGCCGGTCACCTCGAGGAATTGCTGCGCGCCGAGCGCGACCCCGTCCGCCTTGTGTGTATGGACGGCGTGAACAGCATGACCGGCAACGCGCCGGATCTCCCGGTGTTCGCCAAGGTCGCACGCGAAAACGGAGCGTTGCTGTACGTCGATGACGCGCACGGGTTTGGTGTGATCGGCGAGCGCAGTCCCTACGAGCCGTGCCCGTATGGGATCCGCGGCAACAGCATCGTTCGCTACTTCGCCGAGACCTACGACAACATCGTGCTGGTTGGCGGATTCTCGAAGGCCTACTCGTCGCTGCTGGCGTTCATTGCCTGCCCCACGGCCGTGAAGAACCTCCTGAAGGTCGCGGCATCGCCGTACCTCTACTCCGGTCCCTCGCCGATCGCCTCGCTGGCGACGGTCCTGGCCGGCTTCGACGTGAACGACAGCCGTGGCGACGACCTCCGCCGCGTCCTGTATGAACATACCCGACGGGTGCTCGACTGCCTGGCCCGCCTCGGGGTCGACACTCCGAACCGTTCCGGCTTTCCGATCGTGGAGATCCCGCTCCGTGACCATCGGCGGATCGGCGAGGTTGGACAGCTGCTGTTCGAACGCGGGGTGTACGTAACGCTCGCGGCGTTTCCGCTCGTGCCGAAGGCCGACGTCGGCTTCCGGGTCCAGCTGACAGCAGCGAACACGGCTGCCGAGGTCGACTCGCTGTGCGCCGCGCTAGAGGAATTGGCAAGCCTCGGCGACCTGAGGTCGGCCGACCACCCGCAAGCACAGGCGGCATGACAGTGGAACTCGCTCAGCGCATCAAGCGCGTGCCCTGGCAGCGGGCGAAGCTCTGGCAGATATACCTCGTCGTCGGCGGCATCGGCACAGCGCTCTACGTCCTCGTCCCTCCGTTCAAAGGCAGCGGGCCGGTGATCAATCTCCTCGGCCTTTCGGGGGTCGTGGCGGTGATCGTCGGCATCCAACGCAACCGCCCCCAGTCACGCCTGCCGTGGTGGCTGATCGCCCTCGGTTTCTTCTTGTACTGGCTTGCCGACGTCTACACGTACAGCTATCGAATTCTGGCCCACGCGAACATTCCGTTCCCGTCGATCGGCGACGCGGTCTACCTGATGGTCTATCCGGTGCAGATGGCGGGCCTGCTGCTGCTCGTCCGGCGCCGCAACCCCGAGCCCGACCGCCCGGGCCTGATCGACGCGCTGATCATGACACTCGGGCTGTCGCTCGTCCAATGGATCGCGCTGATCGCTCCATACGTGCACGATCACACGCTGCCGCTGCTGCCGAAGCTCGTCTCGATCGCCTACCCAACTGGCGACATCCTGATGCTGGCGGCGATCATCCGGCTCGCGGTCGACAGCGGCAAGCGCAAGCCGGCCTTCTACCTGCTGGTCCTGAGCGTCGCCACGCTGCTCGTCACGGACTTCGTGTACGGCGTGTTGACGCTCGACAACGCCTACACCCACCAGCTCTGGCTGGACGCCGGGTGGATCGCCTACTACCTCTTCTGGGGCGCCGCCGCGCTTCACCCGTCGATGCGGGAGCTCGAGCAGCCCGCTCCAGACCGGCAACCGAGGCTGACGAGGACGCGCCTGGCGCTGCTGACCGCCGCCGCGCTGATCGCACCGGCGATCGAGATCGCGCGGGAGGTTCGGCGCAGCGACCTCGACCTGATCATCACGATCGCCGTCTCGGGGATTCTGTTCGGGCTCGTCGTCGCGCGGATGGCGGGACTCGTCCGCCAGCGCGAGCGCTCGATCGCGCGGGAGCGCATCCTCGCCGCCGCCGCTGCCGAGATCATGGCGGCGACCTCGCGCGAACAGATCTGCCGGGCGGCGCTGGATGCCGTGCCGTCGCTCGTTGACGCAAGAGCCATCGCCAGGCTCTGCTTCGTCGATGACGGTCTAGTGCACGTCGTGGCAGCGAGCGCCGAGCCGCTGGCGGAAACCGCACGATGGTCAGCCGGCCGGGAAGGTTGTGATTCGCTGCTCGTGCCACCCGGCTCCTTCGGTGGGGAGGTGCGGTCGCTGACGGACCGCCAGCGAGCCGATCTCAGACTTCCGGGCGACACGGCGCATGTCCTGGTCGTCGAGCTCCCTCTGCGGGGCGACCGGCGGACGCGGGGATTGCTACTCGCCGCCGGCGAGCGCGTCAAGTCGCGCTCGGCCCAGGGCGCGCTGCTCGCGCTCGCGACGCAGGTGTCACTTGCACTCGAGAGCAACGCCCTGACCGAGGAGCTGCATCGCCGCGCGAGCGAGGCGCGCTTCCGCTCCCTGGTCCAGCACACCCACGACCTGATCACGGTGCTTGATTCGAACGCCACGGTGATCTACCAGAGCCCGTCGATCGAAAAGGCCCTCGGCTACACGCCCGAGGAGGTCGTCGGGACCAGGTTCGACCGGCTGCTGCTACCGGGTGAGAACAGCCGCCTGCTCCACCTGCTGGCGGATGGGCCAACGTATGCCGGCGGCGAGGCTGAGGTGATCGAGTGCTCACTGCAGCACCGCGACGGTGGCACCCGCCAGTTCGAGATACTGCACACGAACCTGCTCGAGGACGAAGCGGTCGGCGGGATCGTCCTCAACGGTCGCGATATCAGCGAACGCAAGGCATTCGAGGCGCAGCTCGAGCGTCAGGCGTTTCGCGATCCCGTGACGGATCTCGCCAACCGCGCGCTGTTCAACGAGCGGGTCCGGCACGCGCTGGCGCGAGCCCGGCGCGAGCATTTTGAGCTCGCCGTCATCTTCCTCGACATCGACGACTTCAAGACCATCAACGACAGTCTCGGTCACGCTGCAGGCGACCGAGTGCTGCTGGAGGTAGGCAAGCGACTGGCGACCAGCATCCGGGTCAGCGACACGGCGGCCCGCTTCGGGGGTGACGAGTTCGCGATCCTCCTCGAGGACACCGCGGGTCCGCAGGAAGCCGCAGAAGTCGCCGAGCGGATCGTGGAGGTGCTGAAGAAGCCGCTGCGCCTGGAGGAGAAGGAGATCGTCCCCCAGGCGAGCCTCGGCATCTCGGTCGTCGACCATGAGTCCGGGGTCGGCGCCGACGAGCTGATCCGGAACGCCGATGCCGCGATGTACATCGCCAAGCGCGACGGCAAGGGCACCTATCGGCTGTTTGAGCCGGAGATGCACGCGGAGGTGCTCGCACGACTCGAGCTGCGTGCCGACCTTCAGCGCGCGCTCGTGAACGACGAGTTCGAGCTCTTCTACCAGCCGGTGATCCGCCTCGCTGACGCCACGATCATCGGCGTCGAGGCGCTGGTGCGCTGGCGCCATCCGGAACGTGGGCTGATCGGCCCGACCGAGTTCATCCCGTTCGCGGACGAGACCGGACTGATCATCCCAATCGGGCGCTGGGTGCTGCGCGAGGGATGCCGTCAGGCGAAGGTCCTTCAGGAACAGGTTCCCTCGGATCCGCCGCTGTCGATGAACATCAACCTCTCCGTCAATCAGCTTCACCACAGCGACATCGTCGCGGACGTCTGCGATGCGCTCACCGAATCGGGACTCGATCCGAAGACCCTGACGCTCGAGATCACCGAGACCGTGATGATGGCCAACGCCGACCTCGCTGAGGAGCGCCTCGCAGAGCTCAAGCAGCTCGGGGTGAGCATCGCGCTCGATGACTTCGGCACCGGGTACTCCTCGCTCGGCTACCTCGCGCGTTTCCCGGTCGATGTCATCAAAATGGACCGGTCGTTCCTTGTCGCCGGCGCTTCACCCGTGACCTCGGGCCTTGCGACCGCTGTAATCGGGCTCGGGAAGACGTTCGAGCTCGCCGTCGTCGCCGAGGGGATCGAGTTTCCCGAGCAGTGGTCGACCCTGCGCCAACTCGGCTGCGAGCTCGGCCAGGGCTTCTACTTCGCCAAGCCGATGGACTCGAGCAAGATCGTCGAGTACCTACAGTCCGTCGCTAGCGCAGCGGAACCATCGCCGGCTCCGCACTCCAACGGTTCGCGCCCCGTCAATGCAACATAGCTACGAGGCGCTCGACAGGGGCGGCGGCTTCAACCGCGTCCGTCTGCTCGATCCACTGAGGCATCGCGACTTCCGTGTACTTTGGGGCGGAATGTCCGTCTCGTTACTCGGAGACGGCATCTTCTTCGTGGCGCTCGCCTGGCAGGTCTACGCGCTCTCGAATGTCCCCGCCGCACTGGCCGTCGTCGGCGTCGCGATGACGGTGCCAACAATCGGTTTTCTCCTCCTCGGGGGGGTGATCAGCGACCGGCTCGACCGTCGGCGAGTAATGCTCGCGGCGGACATCACTAGGGGCGTCGCCGTCGGGATGATCGCCCTTCTGTCACTCGCCGGGGTGCTGCGACTCTGGCACGTCGTCGTGCTAGCCGCCATCTACAGCGTGGGCACCGCCTTCTTCGCTCCCGCGTTCGACGCAATCGTCCCCGAGATCCTCCCCGCGGAAACCCTCGCACAGGCAAACTCGCTGGACCAGTTCGCGCGGCCGATCGCCCAGCGCCTGGCCGGACCGGCGCTCGGCGGGCTGCTGATCACAAAGCTCGGAGCAGGCGTCGCGTTCGCGTCCGACGCCGGTTCGTTCGCCGTATCCGGAGCCTCGCTGCTGGCCATGGCCGCCCGCCCACGGATCCCGGACGACCGGCCGAAGTCGGTCGCTCGGGAGATGCGCGCCGGCTTCGCGTACGTCCGGCGTCGTGCCTGGCTCTGGGCAACCCTCGCCAGCGCAGCCATCGCCTACCTCCTGTTCATGGGCCCCACCGAGGTGCTATTGCCGTTCGTGGTCAAGAACGGATTGCATGGCAGCGCCGCCGACCTTGGGGTCGTGTTCGCCGCAGGTGGCGTCGGATCGGTCGCCTGCGCTCTCGCACTCGCTCAGCACGGTCTCCCACGGCATGAGATCACGTTCATGTACATCTTCTGGACTCTGGCGACGTTCGCGGTCGCGGGCTACGGCCTCGCCCACGCGCTCTGGGGGCTGATGCTCGCGAGCCTCGCCTTCAACGCGCTCGAGACCGCGGGAACGATCATCTGGGCGACCGCCAAGCAGCGCCACGTGCCCGCATTGCTGCTCGGCCGGGTCTCGAGTCTCGACTGGCTGATCTCGATTGGCCTGATGCCGCTCTCGTTCGCGCTGACCGGACCAGTGAGCGGCGCCATCGGGGCGCGGAACACACTGATCGGCGCCGGCGCCGTCGGCGGCATCGTGACCTTAGCCGCGCTGCTCGTGCCGGGCGTGCGCACGATCGAAGAACCCCGCGGCGATGAACCCCCTGAGCCTCCCGTGCCGATGTTCAACCACGCCCAAGCCGGGGTCATTCCGTGAACCGTTGAAGCGTGGCGGCCTGCGCCTGCCGGGCGGCTGAGCGTGGAGATGATCGCTCGGCGCCCACGTCACTCGGTTGCGGCGGCGGCGATTTCGTCTGCCGCGCGGTGAGCGCCCTCTTCGGTCGCGAGATTTGCCTGCATCCTTTGGGCTGCCTCGCGGTAGGCCGGTCGATCGAGGACCTGCATTATGGCGCGCGAGAGCTTGCGCGCGGTTAGGGCGGTCGGGCGTAGCGTGATGGCGGCACCCGTGGCCGCGGCGCGGATCGCGACGTCGCGTTGGTCTCGGGCGAACGGCACGCAGACGAGCGGGACGCCGTGGGCGAGTGCCGACATGACGCTGCCGTGGCCGCTGTGCGTGATCATGACCGCCGCGCGATCGAGCAGGGGCCCGTGCGGAACATAGTGGCGGACGACGACGTTGTCCGGCAAGGGAGCGAGGTCGCCGGCGTCGTATCCGGCCCCGGTGGTCACGACGGCGCAGACGGGCAGGCTGCCCAGCGCGCTGATCAGTACGCGGAGATAGCGCTCGGCGGCTTGGTAGGTGGTGCTGAGCGACGCGAGGACGAGTGAAGCGGGCGAGGGCTCGGGTAGGTCCAGTGGAGTATCGGTGGGCGCTTCCCAGGACGCTGGCCCGACGTAGCGAACGTTCTCGGGGAGACGGCTTGCCGCGAAGTCAAAGGTGGGGCTCGAGAGGATCAGCAGCCGCTGCGCGTGGAACCATTGGTCATAGACACGGGAGACGGGGGCGAGCTGGTAGCGGGCGCGCGTGTCGTTCAGTACATGGAGCCAGCGGCGCAGAACCTGGTCTCGCGCCCGTGCCAGGAACTCGTCGCGCCAGCGCCCCAGTGGGCCGTGCGCGGGCTGCAAGCCGTAAGGAATCGGTGGGAGCCCCTCAAGCGGAACGACGGCGACTGTGTGCACGAGCGCGACGCTTGGGATGCCACACGCCTCGGCGCCCACGAAGGCGCCAAGCAGCATGAAGTCGCAGGCGACCACGTCGGTCGGCGTGGCTTCTAGGCTCCTGACCACATCGGCTGCATGAGCGGTTGCGGGACCGCACATGACGTTGAAGAGCGCGTGTACGGCCCCGATCGGGGTCCGTGCCTCCCAGTCGCGCAACTGGTCGGTTTCTCGCCGGGCCGATCCGAAGTCGGGTGCACGCTGGAACGGCTCGTACGCGAAGTCTGCTCGGGTCAGCTGGCGCTCGAGTGAGCGGGCGGCGAGAAACCTCACCGCGTGGCCCTGCTCCCGAAGCCGGCCTGCAATCGCGACCGCCGGCGGCACGCCGCCGCCGCAGTCGGTCTGGACGAACAGAACGCTCAGCCGGTGCATCACCGTCAAGCACCCTCGTGCACCCGCGGGCGGTGGCGACCGAGCTGGCGTTCGCGGGTGCTCCCGGGAGGGGATGACGTGCTTGCGGTTCGCTGCATCCGCTGTCGCGCCTGCGTGATGGAGCGCAAGGCGCTGTCGGGGTGATCGCCGAAGCCGACGTAGAGATTGCGCGCCATCGCCGAGAAGTGCACGATCACCTGCTCGATGCTGAGCACGTGCGCGAGGACGGCGCAGATCATTCCGTGTCCGGCGGTCCAAAGCTGGACGGCGAGTGACTCGGGGTCTGCCGGCTGGAAGCGGCCGGCTTCGATGCACCGGGCCACGGTCGCGATCAGCCGCTCGAATGTGGAGCGACCGATGAGTGTCTCGGCGTCGTCGATCGGCGCGTCGAGGAAGATCGCCCGATAGAGGTGTGGGTTGGCGAGCGCGTTGAAGCTGTACGCCCAGCCGAGCGCGGTGAGATCGGCCACCGGGTCGCCCGTGGCGGGCACGGAGCGCAGGTGGCTCATCAGCCGAGCGAAGCCCTCCTCTCGGACGGCGCGGTGCAGCTCGTCCATGCCGCCGAAGTGGGTGTAGACAGCCATTGTCGAGGTGCCGACCTCGGTCGCGAGGCGACGGGTGCTGAGCGCGGTCGGGCCCTCCTCGGCGAGCAGGCGCGCGGCGGCCTCGATCAGGGCTTCGCGTGTCTCGGGGTCAGCGGTCTTGGGGCTCATCCTTGACCCTGAAACATACCAGCGTTATGCTTTATTCACAACAGTGTTATGCCACGGGAGGATAGCCGTGCACATCGATGATCCAGAGAACCTGCATCGCGCCTTCGCCGAGCGCGTCAACGTCGGCGATCTCGAAGGGCTTCTCGCGCTGTACGAGGACGGCGCCACTTTCGTCGGTCCCAACGAGACGCACGCGAGCGGCAGCGAGGCGATCCGTGCGCGTGTAGAGGGCCTGCTCGCGATCGCGCCGCAGATCACCCCCACCAGCAGCCGGGCGGTGATCGCGGGAGACATCGCGTTGCTGTCCAACAGCTTTCGCATCACGATGGGCCCCGGCGACGGCGAGCGGGCGGGGCTGGAAGGGACCAGCACCGAGGTTGCGCGCCGTCAGCCAGACGGCAGCTGGCGCTACGTGATCGACGATCCCGCCTCGGCAACGGTGTTGGCCGGCGCTTACACGGCAACCGTGAGCGATCCTTCGAAGTTCGAGCAGCTGCTCTATGAGCACGACGGCCCGGTCGTCCGCATCACCCTCAACCGGCCCGAGCGGCGCAACGCACTATCGATCCAGCTCTCCGAGGAGCTGCTCGCGGCGCTCGAGCTAGTCCAGCGCTCCGAGACGGTCAAGGTGCTCGTGATCCAGGGCGCCGCTGACACGTTCTGCGCAGGGGATGACATCACCGAGATGGGCCTCTGGGGAGACGCCAACCAGATCATGCGGCGCGTCCGGGGCTACCAGCGGATGGCCGACACGCTGGCGGACCTCGACAAGATCACGATCAGCGCCGTTGACGGATTCGCCGTGGGCGGTGGCCTCGAGATCACAATGGCGTGCGATTTCGTGATCGCCACACGCCGCGCGAAGTGGGGCATGCCGGAGGTGGACGTCGGGATCACGCCCGGCTGGGGCGGCACGACACGCATGGCGCGCCTGATCGGACGGCGCATGACCAAGGAGATCAACCTGCTCGGAGCCCTACACCCGGCGAGCCGCGCCGCCGAGCTCGGGCTGTGGAACCGCGTCGTCAACGACGACCAACTGCAAGCGGAGGTCGATGCACTGATCGAGGTCGTGCTCTCCAAGAACCAACAGGCGGTGCGCCAGCTGAAGTTGATCATCGACAAGGGCGTCGAAGCCGACCTGCACACCGCGCAAGGCTTCGAGGCGCTCTCGGCCGGTCTCACTGGCGCGGTCAACGGCGCCTGGCAGATCAAGGACGCCGACCAATCCAGCGGCATTGTCAGCTTCGTCACCAGCGGCGAGCAGTGGCGGATGCGACGCGCCACCGCTCGCAGCTTCTGGACCGACGGGCCGATCGTGGCTCCCAAATCATGACCGGGCTGATCCCCATGTCCCCAGCGTGCGGATGGCGTGCCTACACCAACGGGCGCCGACGGGCGGAGTTTGAGACGCGTGCCGAGCTGCTGTGGGCTGCGCGGACCGGCAGCGATCTCGACGCAGTCTCACACGACCTACCGACACGGCGGCGCCGAAGCGGGCCGCCGTGCTCGCCGGGGCATGGGCGCTCCCACCGCGCAGGAACGGAGTGCGGGCTCGGACCGGTTCAAGACGCCCCCATCCGCGAACAGCAAGCAGCACGGCGATCAGTAGGACCGTTTTGGCCGCAGCCGCAAACAGCCTGTCAAGATCGGCGCGACGGGCCATGACGGGACGGCTGCTACTGGGCCTCGGATCGCTATTCCGGCTTGCCGTCGGAGCCGGCTACCTCGTCATGCCGGAGGCGATGGCCCGTCATGAACTCGCACCGGACATC
>Ga0187814_10001114_pt1 | contig 10089 bp, 3 predicted proteins | sample NC_S_4_FD_132450 | JGI IMG/M metagenome (GOLD analysis project Ga0187814, IMG submission 132450) | Wetland sediment microbial communities from Neuse River Estuary, North Carolina, USA - ASW-S_4 | ecosystem: Environmental > Aquatic > Freshwater > Wetlands > Sediment | place: USA: North Carolina...
CTTTCCCTGGCCTTCGCTTTCTATGCCCTCGGCGATGATGTCCTTGCCGAGTTCGTGGCCCAAGGAGATGATACCCCGAAGAATCCGCGCGCCTGCCTCGTCGCCCTCGGCCGCCCCCAAAGAGGCGACGAAACCCTGGTCGATCTTGATCGTCTTGATCGGGAAACGATGGAGATAGGCCAGCGAGGAATAGCCCGTGCCGAAATCGTCGAGCTTGACCGAAAAACCCCTGGCCACAAGATCTTCGAGGAGAGGGAGGACGGTCTCGGGGTTTTCGACGATGGCGCTTTCGGTGAGTTCGAGATGGATCGCCGAATTCGGCAGGTCGTGCCGGCGCATGGCCGCCACGAGGACTTCGGCGAAGTCCGGCTCGGCGAGCTGGCGGGCCGACACGTTGACCGCGACGAAGAGGTCTTGCGCGCCGTCGTTCCTCATGGCGGCGGCGGTCCGGGCGGCCTCCATGAGTACGAAACGGCCCAGCGGCACGATAAGGCCCGCCTCCTCGGCCACGGGGATGAATCGGGCGGGCGCGACGTCTCCCATCTCCGGATGTCGCCAGCGGGCCAGGGCCTCGCAGCCGACCGTACGGCCCGTGTCCAGACGCACGACCGGTTGGAAAAAGAGTGTGATGCCACCCTCGACCAGGGCCGTCTTGAGGTCGTTCGTCAGCTTGGTTCGTTCGAGCGCGGCGGCGCGCATCTCGGAGGCGAAGGTTACGCGACAGTTCTTGCCCGAGTTCTTGGCTCGGTACATCGCGAGATCGGCGTCGCGGAGGATGTCTTCGGGGCTCTGGTGCTCGTCGGATGCGACCAGCATGCCGATGCTCGCCGAAGGCACGACCGAACCCGCGCCGACCTTGAGCGGGATGGCGAGTTCCAAGGCGACGCGCGAAGCGATCTCCTCGGCTTCGTCGGTTGCCGAGCCGTCGAGGAGGATGACGAACTCGTCGCCTCCGAGGCGAGCCACCGTGTCGATGGCACGCACCGCCCTCGTCATTCTCGCGCCGACTTCCTTGAGGAATTGATCGCCGGCCTGGTGCCCGTAGCTGTCGTTGACCAGCTTGAAGCCGTCGAAATCGATGTAAAGCAGGGCGAAGGACGAATCGGGATCGCGATGGATTCGCTCGAGGGACAGACCCAGCCGGTTGACGAGAAGGCTCCTGTTCGGGAGCCCCGTGAGGGGGTCGTGGAGGGCGAAGTAGGACAGCTGTTTTTCGGTCTCGCGGCGACGGTCCAATTCTTCGCGAAGCCGGTCGTTGGCCGCCAGAAGCTCCGCCGTCCTCCCGGCGACCTTGTGTTCGAGGTCGTCGTTGGCCGCGCGCAGGCGCTGCTCCGCCCTGATCCGCTTGGCTCCGTTGCGGGCCAGGAGAATCGCGAGGGCGGTGGACACCGCGGACGAAGCCGCGAGGACGGATTCGGCGAAGGCGGTCATCAGGGCCTGCCCAGGATCATGTGCAGGATCGTCGCCCTGAAGGCGAACTTGAAAACCACGGACCGAGTCACCGAGGCAACTGCTCGATCGGCGCAGTTCGGGCTTCAGGCCTCGATCGCAAGGGCGAGATCCTCCTCCCAAAAGCTGGAAGGATAGCGGGCCGGCCGCTCGGGCTCGGGCGGGGCCGGGGGATGGGCGAGATCCCACTCGGACTTTCGGCGGCCCTTGAGGTATTTTTCGGCGACGCTCGGGAAGAGTTCGAGGAGCAGCTCCTCCTTGGGATTCGCGGCGAGCCTGACTCCGCCGAACTGGGGAAGTTCGGGGTTCGGATTGGGCGTGTATTTCGAGGTGTCGTAGGGGATCTCTTCGGGCGCCCCCGTTATCTTCTTCCTGAATTCGGGATTCACCGGCCAGGGCGTCTTGCCGTAGGCGCCTTTGACGAGCTCGAGGAAATTCTTGGAAACATTGGAGTACATCGGCTTGCCCTGGTGTCGGTCGACGACGCAATTCACCGCCTGGACGCCGACGATCTGGCTCGTCGGCGTGACGAGGGGGGGCACCCCGCAGTCAAGACGGACGACGGGCACCATCCGGAGCACCTCCTCGACATGTTGCTCGAGCTTGGACTCCTGGAGCTGCGAAAGCATGTTGGTGTACATGCCGCCCGGGATCTGGGCGGTCTTGACGACTTCGTCGGGATTGGGATAGTTGAACCTTTTTTCGATGCGTTGGCAGAGCGCGAGCGATTTCCGCGCGTCGCCGGCGACCGCGGCCTGCAGGGCGTCGTCGAAGAGACTGTTGTCGTCGACGGGCAGTTCGTGCTTGGACAAGTCGAGTATGGGCGGATGGTTTCCCTTGTATTGGTCGTATTTTTCGAGCTCGCGGCGGATGGAGCGGAGCTGGGTGTCGATCCTGCCGACGGCCGCCGCGTCGACGCCCGTGGGCCGGCCCAGACGCCGGGCGAAGAGTTCGACGATCTCCCAGGCCGGCGCCGCCGGGCCCCCCGAGAAGGAGAGAACGACCGTGTCGACGACGTCCACGCCGTTGACCATCGCCATCAGCGCGGATGCGACGCCGTAGCCGGGCGTGCAGTGCGTGTGCAGATCGACGGGGATGCCGACTTCGGCCTTGAGCGCGCGCACCAGGGTGCTCGCCGTCGAGGGGTCGATGAGACCCGCCATGTCCTTGATCGTGATCATGTCGGCGCCGAGGGCCGCCAACTGTTTCGCCTTTTCCACGAAATACTTGATCGTGAAGAGCCTGCCCGGAAGCCGCTGTCCTTTGAGGAAGGCGTTCACCCGCTCGCCGAAGGTGAAACGGGGATCGACCGTGTAGCAGATCGCGCAATCCGCCATGCCCCCCGCCTCTTTCACGAAACGGATCGAGCTCTTCATGTTTTCGATGTCGTTGAGCGCGTCGAAAATGCGCATGATGTCGACGCCGGAAGTCACGGCGTTCCTGCAGAATCCTTCGATGACAGAGTCGGGATAGGGGTTGTAGCCGAAAAGGTTGCGTCCCCGCGAGAGGGCGGTGAGCTTCGAGACGCCACCGACGCCTTCCTTGATCTTTTCGAGGCGGGTCCAGGGATTTTCGTCGAGGTAGCGCATCACCGAATCGGGTACCGCCCCGCCCCAGACCTCCATCGCGTAGAATTTGGCGTCGCGATAGAGCGGCAGCACCCGATCCACCTGTGCCTGGTTCATCCGAGTTGCGAACTGGGATTGCTGTCCGTCTCGAAGGGTGAGATCGCGGATCAGAAGGGGCTGTGGCATGGTCGTGCTCCTTTTCCCGTGCGAACGATGTCGCCGGCCGTCTGGCTTTTGACATAATATACGACTTTGTCGGGATGCGTCGAGACCAGTGACCATTGCGGCCGATGCTTTTTGCGAAGACTTGACTCGGCGGGAGAAGCCAGTAAACTAGAAAATGAAACAGCGTATTCAGTGAGCCCCGGAATTTCACGGATGGAATCCGCTCTGTGACCGTGATCCCCAGGGTGCTCAGAGAAAAAAGAGGCCGTCGGATGGGTGGGGATCTTCTCAGCGCTTTGGAGGGCCCGAATTCCGTGCGGGAGACAGCCGAGATTGTCGCCGATGACCGAAAATCGAGCCGGGGCACCGATTCCCTTTTCTTCCAGATCCTCGACCGGATCGTCAAAGGTCGCAAGATCGAATTCGGCGCCGACGGCGATGGCGAGACAAGCCTCGACATCCTCATCGAAAACTCCTCCATCGCGCTCGTGGCGATCACCTTGGAAGGCGGCATCGTCAAGGCCAATCCCGTGTTTTGCGCGACATTCGGATATTCCGAGGCTGAACTCGCCGATACCTCGATCCTCGAGCTCCTGACCGCGGGCTACAGGACGTCCTTTCTCGAAGCGCTTCGCAGACTCGAGAAGGAGGAGTCGATCGAGTCGGGGGCGAGCGAGATTCTCGCCCTTCGGGGTCTCAGACGCGACGGCAAGCAATTGTCGATGGACTGCCGCTTCGCCCTCGTCGAGAACGGCAAGGTCCCCCGGGTGCTCGCGGTCATCCACAATCTTTCGGCGAACCGGGAAATAGTCGAGGAGCTTCAGCAGAGCAAGGATGAATATGTCGCGCTCACCGAGACGATCACCGAGGCGATTCTCAGGATCGACAGCGATTTCAAGATAGTATTCGCGAATTCCGGCGTGAAACAGACCTTCGGATACGACCGCGAGGAACTCGTCGGGGGGACTCTCGTGCGCCTTTTCCCCGAAGAGGTGTTTCGCAGGCACGAAAACGATTTTCGCAAGTACTTCTACGTGGACGATCAGGACAGGCTGAAAGTCGGACTCAAACCGACGATCGAGCTCCTCGGCCTGACCAAGCATCGCGGACTGGCGCCGATGGAAATTTCCTTCGGCAATTCGAAGGATCTCCGGGGGCGTACGCTCACCTGCATCATCCGCGAGATTTCCCAGAGAAAGACCACCGAACGCAGGCTCAGACACCTCGCTTTCCACGACACGCTCACCGGTCTCGGCAACCGGGATCTCTTCACCCAGGACATGAAGAGCGCGCTCGAAGAATGCCAGAGGGAAGGCGCGATCAAGGCCGCCCTCCTCCTCATGGATCTCGACGGTTTCAAGCACGTCAACGACACCTACGGGCATCCGGCGGGGGACGAGCTCCTCATACAGACCGCCAAGAATATCCGCGATTGCCTGCGCGACAGCGACTCGGCCTATCGCCTCGGGGGCGACGAGTTCGTCATCCTCCTTCCCAAGGTGGGCGATGTGAAGGATATCGCCATCGTGGGAGAGCGTATCCTTGGGGCGGTCCACCAGCCTTACGTCCTGAATTCGGGGTCGCCGAACGTGGCTCGCATCGACGTGGGAGTCAGCGTGGGGGCCGCGCTCCTTCCGGATCACGGCCGGACGACAGAGGAGGCGACGAGGTCCGCCGACATCGCGATGTACTGCTCCAAGGAAGCCGGAAAGAATCTCCTCACCGTTTATGACGAATCTCTGTCGACGCGGGCGACCAGCGACTGGCGCCTGGAGCAGGAGATGCGGCAGGCTCTGGTAAAGGGCGAATTCGAGATGAATTACCAGCCGCTGGTCGATCGTCAATGCAGGATCGTCGGACTCGAGGCTCTCATCCGGTGGAAGAGGGACGGTCAGGTCCACTTGCGACCCTCCGAGTTCATTTCCAAGGCCGAGAGCAACGGCATCATCGTGCCGCTCGGCACCTGGGTGCTCAGGTCGGCGCTCGCGGACCTGCGTCGCCTCGACGCCGCCGGCTTCCACAAGCTCGACATCAGCATCAACGTGTCGGGAATGCAGCTCGAGCAGGCCGATTTCCTCGAGGGCCTTACGGTCGCGGTACTGGAGTCCGGCCTGGAAAGTTCGCGGATCAAGCTCGAGATCACCGAGACGACACTGTTCGGCGATCGGGAGGGCGCGGATTCCCGGATTCGCGCCATCAAAGAGCGTTTTCCCGAGATGATGCTCGTGATCGACGACTTCGGGACCGGCTATTCCTCCCTTTCCTATCTCGCCCGATTCCCCGTCGATTTTCTCAAGATCGACATTTCATTTGTCCGGTCGCTCGCGGATGGACAGAACCGCAAGGTCGTCAATGCCATCCTCAATCTCGCGGAGAGTCTCGACATCCAGGTCGTCGCGGAGGGAATAGAAAACGCGCGACAGTTCGCCTATTTCCGCGAGCGTCGATGCCGGCGCATGCAGGGTTTCTATTTCATGGAGGCCCTGCCGATCGGCGAACTCGAGCGCCAGTTGATCGGGCTCCGCGACCGCACTATCGCCGTGGCCGTGCCCGCCCCGGGCCATATTCCGGTTTCGGCGACTCGATCCCCTCAAAGCGGCGCAAGCGACCGAGCCTAGTCATCATGATGATGACTAGGCTCGAAAGGCCGCTCTATGATCTCGCCCATTCGAGATCGTTTGTCCACAGAGCCGGGTCGAAGGTCTTCGAGACTTGGGATCGAAAACTTTGACGCCTTCAAACCGACATTTTGAAGCCGCCGCCGATTTCAATCCGAGCCGTCCAAATGGGGCAAATCGTAGCGATTTTACTTGTGCCTCTGACGCTGCGGTCTTAGACTTGGCCATATCGCCGCAAGCGCCGATCGGGTCATGCGTCGATCCCCGCATAGGCCATGCCGACCATGTCTCCGAAAAGTCCGTTGCGAAACGACAAGGATAGTTCTTCCGTCGCCCTGGGCGACGATGTCGGTTTTCATGGCTGAATAGGAGGCATCATGGGTACCTATGCGCAGGACTTCATGGCCGAAATCAAGGCCAAGAATCCCGGGGAACCGGAGTTCCACCAGGCTGTCTTCGAGGTCGTCGAGAGCCTCGTTCCGGTATTCGAAAAAAGTCCCCATTACCGAAAGAACAAAGTGCTCGAACGCATGTGCATACCCGAACGCGTGCTCATTTTCCGGGTTCCCTGGATCGACGACAGGGGCGAAATCCAGATTAATCGCGGCTATCGGATCGAGATGAACAGCGCCATAGGACCCTACAAGGGCGGACTCCGCTTCCATCCGACGGTCTATCTGGGACTGCTCAAATTCCTGGCCTTCGAGCAGGTGTTCAAGAACTCCCTCACAACCCTGCCGATGGGGGGCGGGAAGGGCGGTTCCGATTTCGATCCCCACGGCAAGAGCGACATGGAAGTCATGAAATTCTGCCAGAGCTTCATGACGGAACTCTGCCGACACATCGGCCAATTCACCGACGTGCCCGCGGGGGACATCGGCGTCGGCGGCCGCGAGATCGGATTTATGTTCGGGCAGTACAAGCGCGTCAAGAACGAGTTCGTCGGGGTGCTCACCGGCAAGGGCCTCAAATGGGGCGGCTCCCTCATACGTCCGGAGGCGACCGGCTACGGCTGCGTCTATTTCGCCCAGGAAATGCTCGGCACGAGGGGCGAGTCCCTCAAGGGGAAAACCTGCCTGGTCTCCGGCTCCGGCAACGTCGCCCAGTATACCGTGGAGAAGCTCATTCAGCAGGGGGCGAAGGTGGTCACGCTTTCGGACTCCGACGGACATATCTACGATGAAAGCGGCATAAACGCCGAAAAGTTGGCCTTCGTGCTCGATCTGAAGAATAACCGCCGCGGGCGCATCTCGGAATACGCCGCCAGATTCAAGGGCTCCGTGTACACTCCCGCGAAGCCGACGGGAGAGGCCAATCCTCTCTGGGACCACCCGGCGCAATGTGCCTTCCCCAGCGCCACGCAGAACGAGATCAACGGCAAGGACGGCGCCAATCTTCTCAAGAACGGCGTCTACGTCGTCGCCGAGGGCTCCAATATGCCGACGACTCCCGAGGGGGTCGAGCTCTTCCTGGACAAGAAGATACTCTACGCTCCAGGCAAGGCCTCGAACGCCGGCGGCGTGGCGACCTCGGGCCTGGAGATGTCGCAGAACAGTCTGCGCATGAATTGGTCGCGTGAGGAGGTGGACAGTCATCTCCACCGGATAATGAAGGACATCCACAAGGCCTGCATGGATGCGGCGGCGGCCTACGGCATTCCCGGAAACTATGTGGCCGGAGCCAACATCGCCGGCTTCCTCAAGGTGGCCGACGCGATGCTCGACCAGGGCATCGTCTGACGCGAACGGGCTTGCGGAAATCGCGGCGTCCCGGGCCCGGTGAGGGTCCGCGGCGTCGGCGGAATGCCGCGCGACGCGGCGCGGCCCTCCCGGAGGCCGGATGTACTTCGACCGGATAGTCGACGCCTTCGATCAGGCCCGTCGCGAGCGGAACGTCTTTCACGATCTCATGAAGTATCGCGTGCGCGAGGTGCTCCTCGTCGGCTCGCTCTACGATTCCTATATCGTCGAATCCGACGGGGTTCTCGCGGACCAGATCTACGGCGAATACTTCAAGCTCAACCTGCACACGGTGCCGCGCGTCACCTGCGCCTACACCGCCGAGGCCGCGTTGCAGTCGTTCCTGGACGGGCGACACGATCTCGTGATCATCCTCGCCGGGGCCGAATTCGGCGTGCCGCTCGCGCTCGCGCGCTCGATAAAGGAAAAGAGCCCCGACACCCCCATCCTCCTCATGGTCACGACGAACACGAGTCTGGTGTCATTGGAGTCGTTACCCGCCGCTTCCTCGGCGGTCGACCGGGTCTTCGTGTGGAACGGCTATTCTTCGCTCTTCGTGGCGATGATCAAATACGTGGAGGACCTGCGCAACGTGGAGTCCGATACCGATACCGGGCTCGTCAGGGTGATTCTCCTCGTGGAGGATTCGATCCGCTACTGCTCGCGCTACCTGCCGCTCCTCTATCAGGTCGTGATGCGGCAGACGCAAGTCCTCATCGAGGAGGAGAAGGGGGATGAGTTCTACAAGATGCTGAGGAGCCGGGCGCGTCCCAAGATTCTCCTCGCCGAAAGCTTCGAGGAGGCCGAGACCCTCTTCGGCCGCTTCGAGCCCTTCGTGCTGGCGGTCATCACTGATCTGGTCTTTCCGCGCGGCGGCCGGCTGGACGAGGAGGCCGGCTATGCCATCCTCAAGATGTCGCGCGAGCGCCGTCGGGACCTCCCGGTCCTGGTGCAATCGACAGGCGTCGGGGCGAGGGAAAAAACCAAGGCGCTCGGCGCGGGCTTCATCGACAAGAATTCGGCCTCGCTCGAATACGAGTTGGGAGAATTCCTGAAAGAAAACCTCGGCTTCGGTCCATTCCGCTTCCGGAACGGTGACGGGACGGAGATCGCGAGCGCGCGGACGGTGGACGAGTTCGCCGCGATGCTCCCGGGCATCCCCGCCGAAACCCTTCTGCATCACGCGGCGCGGAACCATTTCTCGGCCTGGCTCATGGCCAGGGGCGAAATCCAGTTCGCGAAGCTCCTGCGGAGTTACAGCGTCTCCGATTTCACCTCGGCGTTGGAGCTTCGCGACTTCCTTTGCCGGATCTTCGATTCGGCCCGGCGCGACAGGATCCGCGGTCCGCTCCGGCCCTTCGACGAATCGGCGTGGCGCGACGAAGGTTGTCTGCTCCGCCTCGGCGGGGGATCGGTCGGCGGCAAGGGGCGCGGGATCATCTTTGTCAGAAGCCTTCTCGACAACCTCGGCCCCGACGCCGTCGTCGAAGGGCTCCGAATCTCGACACCGAGGTCGGCCTTCATCGGCATCGACGAGTTTCAGACCTTTCTCGAAGTCAACGACCTTTGGTCTTTCGCCTATTACGGCGGCGGCGACGACGTGCGAACGCGCTTTCTCGAGGTGCCTCTCGGCCCTTCCCTGGTCGAGTCGCTCGCCCGCTTTCTCTCCGCCGCGGAGGGCCCGCTGGCGGTCCGCTCGTCCGGCCTGTTCGAGGACATGCTGCTTGTGCCCTTTTCGGGCATCTACGAAACCTACCTGATCCCGAACTCGCACCCCGATCCGGCCGTTCGCCTTCGCCAGCTCTGCGATGCCGTCCGCCTCGTCTGGGCGAGCCTTTTCAGGCGCGACACGCGGAACTATTTCCAGGCGGCCCGCTACGACCTCGAGGAGGAGCGGATGGCCGTGGTGATCCAGGAACTGGTGGGCAGCAGGAAGGGTCGCTGGTTCTACCCGGATGTCTCGGGAGTCGCGCAATCGCACAATTGGTATCCTGTTTCGTACATGAAACCCGAGGACGGGCTCTGCCTCGCGGCCGTCGGCCTCTGCACCTGGGTAGTCGAGGGCGGCGAGTCGCACCGTTTCTGCCCGAGCTATCCGAAGCTCCACGTCGTGCCACCCGAGGGCGCGAGGGAGGAGTCGCAGCGGGCATTCCGCGCCGTGGATCTGTCGCGCGACGACCCGGACCTTCGCCTGGGCGAGGATGCCGCGCTCGCAGAGCTGCCGATCGACGAGGCCGAAGGGGACCCGGCCTTTGCCCTCCTCGTGTCCACCTGGGACGCCGAGAACGACAGGCTCGTTCCCGGCACCGGGGTCAGGGGGCAGCGCGTGGCCGATTTCTCACCGATACTCATCCACGACGCCCTGCCCTTCGCGAAGGCGATGACGATTCTCCTCGACGTCTGCGCGCGGGCAATGAGCACCCCCGTCGAGATAGAGTACTCCCTCGCCGTCGATCCCAAGGGCGTCGCATCGACCCTTTACGTCCTCCAGATCAAACCCCTGGCGAAATCTTCGGCCCTCGAGGTTCGCTTTCCCGAACGGGTCGACCC
>Ga0187814_10001115_pt1 | contig 10088 bp, 9 predicted proteins | sample NC_S_4_FD_132450 | JGI IMG/M metagenome (GOLD analysis project Ga0187814, IMG submission 132450) | Wetland sediment microbial communities from Neuse River Estuary, North Carolina, USA - ASW-S_4 | ecosystem: Environmental > Aquatic > Freshwater > Wetlands > Sediment | place: USA: North Carolina...
CGACATCCCCCGGATGATCGAGCTGTACCGGGCCGGCAAGCTCAAGCTCGACGAGCTGATCACCACCAAGTACCGGCTCGATGAGGTCAACCGGGGCTACGAGGACATGATGGCCGGCCGCAACATCCGCGGCGTCATCATCCACGAGCACTGAGGCGCCGGTTCGTTCGCCCGTAAGCCCCACGGTCCCCAGCGTCACGACGGCGCTGGGCACGATCCTGTCAATGCGCCATTAATCAATCTCTGCTGGGACGTGCCAAGTCCCCAACGCGCCGTCTTGCCGTCGAGGCAAGCTACGACATCCAAGACCGGCAGGCTCTCGCCGCGCCCGGAGCGCGGTGGTCATGATCGTGGGTAGTTTTCCGCGATATTCGCGGAAAACTACCCACGATCATGAAAAGCAGCCTTGCTGATCACGGCAAGAAGCGCTCCGCCGCACGACCGGCTGGCCTGGTCTTGCCCTGCTGGTTGCGCGATCCGCCTGCTCTAGGGGGCGTGCCAAGTCCTCAGCACGCAGCCTCACGATTGAAGCGGCATACGACCTTGAAACGATGGCGGCGTCGCCCCACAAGTCCCACGTGCCCCAACGTCACCAAGATCGGGATAGCGCTGAAGGGCCCGGCCCGCGCGACTTGACGGTGCAGAAGAGGCATTCCGGACGTGGCGGTGCCCGTGTGACCCGAGACCCGGTCCTGTCATTTGCGCGATCGGCCTGTTCTATTAGTGGCGATTGCGCAATCGGCAGGTCGTGGTTAGCGGCGCAGCTCGACCAGGCTCGCGTCGAGGTCGGCCAGGATCCTGTCCACCGTCTCGTCGGCGGACAGGCCGGTCGAGTCGAGCCAGAGGCCGAGCCGCTCGGTCTCCTGGCGCAGCACGGCCCGCAGCTCGCCGACGTCCCAGCGGTCGTCTCCGTAGGCGGTCTTGGGTCGGGCGCGGTCCCGCTCGGCGACCGCGTCCCCGTCCGGGTCGAGGAACACCAGGTGCATCTCGGAGACCGGGACCAGGGCCAGGAACTTGCGGAAGACGGGGCCGATGATGACGTCCTCGACCACCGCGTGGAACCCCGCGCGCAGGTAGACCGTCGCGACCGCGAGCGCGCCCTGGTACCGGAGCAGCAGCTGGCGGAGGGCGGCGTCGTCCGCGTCCGGCGTCATCTCGGCGCGCCCGGCGACGACCATCGCCCTGATCGAGTCGCCCGGCACGCATACCGCGTTCTCGAGCCGGCTGGCCAGCAGGCGCGCCACGGTCGTCTTGCCTGCCGCCGGTACCCCCGAGATCACGAACAGCGACACCCTTCGATCCTGCCACTTCACTCCGTTCACTCTGCCGTCGCCGTACGATGACCGAGTGCGGGCTATCGACTTCCACGTGCACCTGCCGACGCCAGACTGGCTGGACGGCAGCATGGCGGGCTACGTCGAGGCGGCGGAGGCCTACTTCCGGTCCACGGTCGAGCGGCAGTCGCTCGGCGAACTCGCGGACAAGTACCGCGCGCTCGACGTGAAGGCGGTGCTGCTGGCCTGGGACGCCGAGACGGCCACCGGCCGTCCCCGGGTGCCGAACGAGACCGTCGCGGCCGCCTGCCGCGAGTACCCGGACGCGTTCACCGGGATCGGTTCTGTCGACCCGCACAAGAAGTCGGCGCCGGACGAGGTGGTGAACATCGCCGCGCTCGGGCTTCGCGGCGTCAAGTTCCACCCGTCACTGCAGGCGTTCGCCCCCGACGACCCGGCGTACTGGCCGGTGTTCGCTGCCTGCGAGGAACAGGGCCTGCTCGCCCTGTTCCACACCGGGACCAGCGGGATCGGCGCCCGGCAGCCGGGCGGCCAGGGCATCAGGATCGACTACGCGCATCCGCTCAAGCTGGACGCAGTCGCGGCGGCGCATCCTGGGCTGACCGTGGTGGCCGCGCACTTCGGCTGGCCGTGGCACATGGACCTGATCGCGGTCGCGCTGCACAAGACCAACGTCTACATCGACATCTCCGGCTGGTCGCCGAAGCGGATACCGCCCGAGGTCGTCCGCGAGCTCAAAGGTCGGCTGTCCGGCCAGTTCGTCTGGGGCAGCGACTTCCCGTTCATCGCCCCGGAACGCTGCCTGGCGGAGCTCGACGACCTCGGTCTCGCCAGCGAAGCGCTGCTGCGCGACAACGCCGCCCGCATCCTCGGGCTCCCCGGGCCGACGTGAGCGCCGAGCCAGACCGCGCCAGCCCAGATCACGCCGACATGGTGCGCCGCGGGTACGACGCGCTGTCTTACCACTACCGCGCGGACGACGCGGGCGAGGGCCGGTACGCTCCCTGGCTGGCTGATCTCGTAGCCCGACTGCCGACCGGCGCCGCGGTGCTCGACGTTGGCTGCGGCTGCGGAGTTCCGGTCGCCCGGTCACTTACCGCGGCGGGGCACGCGGTGACCGGCGTGGACATCAGCGAGGTGCAGGTCGAACGAGCCAGGCGGCTTGTCCCAAGCGCCACATTCCTGGTGGGAGACGTGGCCGACAGTGTCTTCCCCGCCGCTTCTTTCGACGCGGTGGTCTGCCTGTACTCGCTCATCCACATGCCGCTCGACGGCCAGTCCAGGCTCCTCGCCAGCGTCGCGAGCTGGCTCCGGCCGGGCGGGTGGCTCTTGGTCACGACCGGTTGGACGGCATGGACGGGCACCGAGGAGAACTGGCTAGGCGGGCCGGCCGCGATGTGGTGGAGTCATGCCGACGCGGCGACCTACCGCCGCTGGCTGCCTGAATCCGGGCTGGAGATCGCTGCGCAGGAGTTCGTCCCCGAGGGCGGCAGCGGGCACGCGCTCTTTTGGGCCCGCAGACCGGCTTAGTTCGGGCTGTACGGCTCGTAGTTGAAATCGGGCGCGGGGCGGGACGTGGTGGCGCGCAGCATCGCCGTCTCGCGGGTCAGCAGCGAGCGCTCGGCCTTGAGCCTGGTGACCGTGTCCGGCGCGGCGAGCAGGGCCTGCCGGTCGGGCAGGTCGATGATCATGGCGGCGCCGACCACGTACGAGAGCAGTTCGGGCTCGTCCGGCAGGCTGGCGACGCTGATCACGCCCCCGCCGCGGTCGGCGAGCGCGTTGAGGTAGCCGCGGAACGCCGCCTGCACGCGCTGGGTCAGCGGCGCGGCCGGCGCGGCGTCACCTGTCTCGTCGGCCAGGAACTCGATCTCGCCCTGGAAGTACGCGAGCGACCGGTCCACGCGCAGCAGCCGGAACCGGCGCGTGCCCACCGTCTGCAGGTCGTACTGGCCGTCCTGCCGCGCATCGACCTGGCGGACCGCCGCGACGCAGCCGATGTCGTAGAGCGCGGTGACGCCGTCCACGCCGGTCTCCCGCCCCTTGCGGATCGCGATGATGCCGAACTGCCGCGGCTCGGGCCGTTCGAGCAGGTCGGCGACGAGCTGCCGGTACCGCTGCTCGAAGATGTGCAGAGGCAGGCGCATTCCCGGGAACAGCACGGTGGACAACGGGAACAGCGGCAGCATCTCGCTCATGGTCTGACAGTATTATCAAGCCGCGACCGGCACGGAACGCGCCACCCGATAATTTCGTTGCTGCGCCGGGCGGCGGCCTCTACCCTAGCCAGCCATGATCCGCGTGCCAGTAGCCCACCTTCGCGACCATGCCGGGGAAACCGTTACCGTGGCGGGCTGGGTGCAGACCCTGCGGCTGCAGCGCGCGATGCAGTTCGTGCTGGTGCGGGACCACACCGGAACGGTGCAGGTGACTCACCGCCGCGACGGCAGCGCGCTGGAGAAGGAACTCGACCGGCTGACCGTGGAGTCGGCCGTGCGCGTGACGGGCGTCGTGACCGTCAACCCGGTGGTCAGCCTTGGCGGCCTTGAGGTCATCCCCGATCAGGTGACCGTGGAGAGCCGCGCCGAGACACCGCTGCCGGTGGACGACAACACGGGCCCGGAGGGCCGGCTCGACTGGCGCTTCCTCGACGTGCGCCGCGACCCCGCCGCGCGGCTCGTGTTCGCGGTGCAGACGACCGTCGAGCGGGCGATGCGCGAGTTCGCGTACGCCGAGGGGTGCACCGAACTGCACACGCCGAAGCTGATGGGCACCGCGTCGGAGTCGGGCGCCGAGGTCTTCGAGCTCGGCTACTTCGGCCGCAGCGCGTACCTGGCGCAATCGCCGCAGTTCTACAAGCAGATGGCGATCGCGGCGGGCATCGACCGGGTCTTCGAAGTCGGCCCGGTGTTCCGCGCCGAGCCGTCGTTCACCTCCCGGCACGCGACCGAGTTCACGGGCGTGGACGTCGAACTAGCGTGGATCAGCGACGTCGAGGACGTGATGGACTTCGAGGAGCGGATGCTCGCGCACGTCCTCGCCCGCGTCGCCGGCGCGCACGGCGCCGAGATCAAGGAGCATTTCGGCAGCGAGGTGGTGGTACCGCGAGTCCCGTTCCCGCGGGTCACCATTCGCGAAGCGCATGAAATATCCGGAACGGACCTGGCTGACTCCGCAAGCGCTGACCTGGACCCGGCGGGCGAGCGGGCCGTATCCGCGGGCATCCGCGAGCGCACCGGGCACGAGTTCGCCTTCGTCACCCGCTACCCGGCGAGCGTCCGGCCGTTCTACCACATGCGCCCGGCGGGCGAGCCGGACCTGACGTGCAGCTTCGACCTGCTCTGGCGCGGCCTGGAGATCACCACCGGGGCGCAGCGCGAGCACCGCTACGAGGTGCTGGTCCGCCAGGCCGCCGAGAAGGGGCTGAGCACCGAGCCGATGCGATCCTACCTGGACTGCTTCCGGTACGGCTGCCCGCCGCACGGCGGCCTGGGGCTCGGCCTTGGCCGCCTGCTCATGGCGCTGCTCGGACTCGACTCGATCCGCGACGCGACGTTCCTGTTCCGCGGCCCGAACCGGCTCACCCCCTAATATGTGGAGCCGTCGACGGCGGTCAGCAGGTTCTTGTCATAGACCAGCACGAGGTAGTCGCCGCCCCCGACGACGTAGACCCGCGCGGGCGCGCCGAACTGGCCGCGAAGCCGGGCCTCACCCTGGGCGACCGTGGCGTAGTCCAGGACCCGCTGCGCGACGACGAAGTTCGCGTCGCTGGCGCCGGGGGGGTACCAGTTCCCCTTGGCGCCCCACAGGAACGCCTTGTCGCCGTCGGCGAGCGCCCGCAGCCTGACCCGGCCGCCGGTGTCCACCGTGACGCTGCTGGCCTGCCAGTAGCCGGCGACGCCATCGGTCAGGTGGTGCGCCTCCAGGAAGGCCGCGAGCGGCGCGTCCTCTGGCGCCGCCGACGGCAGCGTGGCGGTGCCGATGAGGCAGGCGAGATATCCGGACAGGACGGCTGCCCCGAGGATCCCCGATGTGCGGCGGACGGCGCCCGTCAGGCCGCGGCGGGCCAGCCAGCCGGGTGTCCGCATGCGGGTGACGACGCGGCCGGCGAGCACCGCGCCGAACGGCAGGACGACGGCCAGTTCGTGCGGATTCATGGTCGCCATGTCGCTGGTGGCGAACAGGACCAGGTTGGCCACGATGCCGCCGGCAAGGACCTGCTCGGCCAGGTCCGCGGCCGGGCGGAACCACCGCCACAGCGCGCCCGCGACCGCCACGGCCGCCAGGGCCAGGCCGGCGACGTGCAGCGCGGCGGCCGCGAGCCACAGACCGTGCTGGCCGCGGACGCCGGCGCCGAAGAGGACCAGCACGGCCTGCCAGGTCAGCGAGAGGTGGGTGCCGAGGTCCTGGACCCCGGTGAAGCGGAACTGCACCGGGTACAGGTGCAGGCCGCCGAGCGCGCGCACCGCCCACAGCCCGGCCTCCGCCACCCCGATCGACGCCAGCGCGGCCACGGCGAGCTGCGCCTCGTACCGGCGGACGCGAAGCGCCGCCGCCACCCCGGACCGGCGTGCGGCGGCACCCGCGGCGGCCCGCCGTGCGGCACCGCTACCGGACCGCGCCGCTACCGCGCCGCGGGCGAGGCGATAGCCGCAGGCGACGGCCAGCGGAACCGAGCCGAGCACGTACGTCAGCGGGTCGCCCACCGTGGCCCAGGCGAGGAGCAGGCCGACGATAACAGCGGTGCGCCAGCCGGGACGAGCCCGGTCGAGGACGAGCAGGACCACGAGCAACGGCACCGACGCCCCGATGTGCCCGACCGAGAGCACCAGGACGAAGACACCCCGGCTGTACTGCGGCGCGAGCATGATGCCGCCCGCGATGAGCGCCCGGGCCAGCGCCGCCCGGCCGGCCGCCTTCCCCGTGGCCAGCGTCATGGCCAGCAGGACCGACAGCGTATAGGTCATCGCCGCCGCGATGTGCGTGACCGCGGGCGTGAGCCCGAACGCCGCCTCGAGCAGCGCGTACTGCGGAATCTCCGTGGTGAGATAGGACACGTCGAACGCGTACCAGCCGCGCAGGGACACGTTGCCGTGCAGCATGTCCCACGCCATCAGGTCGATGTTCGCCCCGTCGGAGTTGACCGGCAGCGTCCGGGACAGGCGGAGATACGCGACGTACAGCGCGACCGCGGCGACCGCGAAGCCGACGATCCAGGCGAGCCGCTCCCGGCGCCGGGCGCTGGCCGCCACCCCGGCCGGCCGCTCACGATCCGTGACTGGCTCGCCGCCGGCCACCGCCCCCTGAATGTTACGCATTCGCCTTTTCCGCGACAGAAATTGAGCTAAGCGGAAAACAGAGCTTAGTGGCGGTCCGGCCGTTCCCTCCCCTGCCGCCGGCCTACTTTAGAGCTAATTAGCAACCTCTGAAGATTTAATGAGGAATCGGCCCAATTTTGTTTTGCGACGAATTGTTCAGCTCCGCAGCCGCCAGCTGTACAGCCGCCAGCTGAACACCTGGCCGATGTGCAGGGTCGGCCTGCCGAAGAGCTGGGTCAGGACGCGCACAACTGGTGACTGCGGGCCGGCGACCGCGACGATCGCGGCGGGCCGCCAGTAGTCGAAGACGGCCTGGAGTTCCTTCCTCGGCGGGCTCGGCGGATGCTGTCCCTTCCAGAGCCCGTTGAGATAGCTGGCGACGGCCGTCTCCGGGCTCGGGTGGGAGAAATAGAACGAGGCCTGCCCGGTGGAGTCGGGCCCAAGGAAGTAGCCGCCGATCATCGACTGGGGCCAGCCGGTATCCGCCTGCCAGCGCAGTACCGCGTGAGGCAAGCCGCCGGCGGGGAACGGGAAGGCGAGCACTGCCGCGTCCGGCGGGAGTCGCAGCATGGTGGACGTCGCCTGCCAGCCGGCCGGGACCGGCGTGAGCGAAGCCACCTGGTAAGGCAGCGGTACCAGCGGCACTACAGCGAGCAGTGCGACCCCGGCGAGAGCCCAGCGTGGCCAGCGCCGCCAGCCCCCGGCCCGCGGCATCGCCGCGAGCGCCCGGTCGAGCGCGAACGCGAGGGCCGCGGCAGCCGCGCCGTCGGCGAGGATGGAGAAACGCCATGGCAGCACCTGGGCCAGCCCGGGCAGGCCCTGGAGCCAGTGCCAGGGCAGCAGCCGCCCCGGCCACGTGACGTTGCCGACGTGCAGGCTGGCGCCGCCGAGCGCGAACATATCCAGCACCGCCCAGGTCACCGCCGCGGCCCGGACACGCACGTCCCGCCAGAACGCCGCCGCGGCGATTACCACGATCACGATCAGCGGCCAGCCCAGGTAGATCAGGTCCTCAGCCGTCCCGGGCGCGACCAGCGGGGTGGCGGCCGCGCTGGCGCGGGTATGGAACAGGAGCTGGGCCGACGGCGTGACAAACCAGACGGGGTTGGTGGTCGCGGAAGCCTGCAGCGCACTGTGTTCGGCCAGCGGGCCGAAGAACTGCACCCACAGCGCATACCCGTCGACGAGCAGGAACACCGCCACCGCGGCGGCCAGCCCGGTCACCGCGTCGCGGGCCCGCCGTCGCACCGCCCCGGGGTTGCTCAGCGCGAGCGCCGCCGCCAGGATCACGCATGCCAGCACCGTGTAGACGAGGATCTCTTCCCCGATGAACAGTTGCGCGGCGTACAACAGCCCGAGCCAGGCGCCGACCCGGACGCTGTGCCCGCGGCCGGTGATCAGCCGCAGCACGGCATCGGCGATCAGCGGCGGCAGGACCGCGAACTGCAGGTGGTAGTGGGCGAAGCCCGCGTTCACCATCGCCGGGGAAAACCCGTAGACTGCCCCGCCCAGCGCGGCCGCGCCGACGCTCGCCCCCCACCGGCGCAGCACCCAGAACAGGCTGGCCGCCGACCCCGCGAAGCCCAGCGTCACCACCAGGGTCAGGCTGACCTGCGGGCCGGCCAGCAGGGTCAGCGGTGTTAGCAGCACCCCTGGCAGCAGGAACGACGTGTTCCACATCAGGTTGATGCCTTGCGGCGCGTTCATCGCGACCGTCACCAGCGCGGGCAGCCGGCCGTGCGCGACCGCCGTTGCCGCGTACCTGAGGAACCAGGAGAACAACTCGTTGTCGCCCACCCCGGCGAACTGCTCACGGCCAGCCGGATCCGCCCACAGCCGGGCTGCCACCGCCACCGCGCCGATGAGGTAGCCGCACATCACCAGCCACGGCGCCGCCGTCCGAAGGCGACGCCATCGGCGCTCCGCGCGCCCCGTGGCGTCACTCGATTCCCGTGCCGGCCAGCGAGTGCGCATCTGCGATCCTTCAGGCTCGCGCGTTAGGCCGCCCCAGCGGGCAGATCTCAGGAGCCTAGCCGGCGACCCGGCTGGTGCCGCCCCGCCGGAATTTATGGGACCGTTCTACCTGTGAGCGCGTACGTGGTCAGTCCCGTCTTCAGGGAAGCCCTCGAACGCGATCCGAGCCTGGCCGCCAACCAGCCGGGCCAGTCCGGGCCCCCAGCGCGCTCCGGCCGGGCGGGCCACGCCGAACTGCCCGCCGCGCTGGCTACCACTGGTACGCGGCACTCGACCTGCCGCGCGCGCTGCCCGCCTCGATCGACGCGGCCGCGCACGCGATGGACTCCTATGCCCCCGCCGAGGCGCTGCGGCACCTGGAACGGGCGCTGGAGATCTGGCCCCGGGTCGCCGATGCCCGGGAGCGCACCGGCCTGGACCGGGTCGAGGTCAGCAAGCGTGCCGCGGAAGCGGCGTACCGGTCCGGGGCGCTGGACCGGGCCCAGTCGCTGTTCGCCGACGCCATGGCCGAACTCGGCGGCGACGCGGACCCCCGTGCGCAGGGCGCTGCTGCTCGAGCGGTACGCGATGGCGCAGCGGGACTCGGGCGCGGGCGCGGCGGCGGCCGGGTCGCTGCGGCAGGCGCTCGGCCTGCTGCCGCCCGGTGATACCACCCGGGCGCATGCGGAGGTGCTCGCCGCGCTGGCCAACGCGCTGCTGCGCAACGACGACATGGACGGCTGCGCGGAGGCCGCCAGGCAGGCGATCGACGCGGCGCGCGCGGCCGGGGCGAAGGACGCGGAGGCCGAGGCGTCGATCACGCTCGGCGTGGCGATGGCGTACCTCGGGCAGGCGGACGCCGGGCTTGACGCGCTACGGTTCGGCTTGCGGCTCGCGCTTGAGATGACCCAGACCGAGGGACCGTCAACCGCGCTGCGCGGCTACGTGAACCTCTCGGATGTACTCGAGCTGCTCACCGAGCACGCCGAGGCCGCGCAGGTGGCGGCCGACGGCCACGAGCTGGCAGTCCGGGCCGGCCTGTCCCTGACGCTCGGCTGCTTCCTGATCGGCAACAGGGCCGAGCCGCTGCTGGTTCGGGCTCACTGACCGCGAGCGGGAAGTGCTGCTGCTCGTCGCCGCCGGGCACTCGAACCCGGAAATCGCCAGGACGCTGTTCATCAGCGCCAAGACGGCGAGCGTGCACGTGTCCAACATCCTCGCCAAGCTCGGCGTCGGCGGCCGGGTCGAGGCCGCCGCGGTCGTCCACCGGCTCGGCGGCTACCACGTCTAACGGGCAGCCGGAGTCATCACGGGCCCGTTCGGAATAACCTCACAAGCCACCCGCGGTGAGGATGACCACGGCTCGCTCCGCGGCGGCGCGAACCCTGGGCACCGCGTCGTCGCGGAGCCCGGCCACCGCGTCGAGCGCGTCGCCGACCCGGTGCCTGGCGACCACCTTGCCCGCCATCTCGCGGACCCGCCACGCCTCGTCCTTCGTCGCGTGGATGATCGCCGCCGTGGCGGC
>Ga0187814_10001116_pt1 | contig 10079 bp, 8 predicted proteins | sample NC_S_4_FD_132450 | JGI IMG/M metagenome (GOLD analysis project Ga0187814, IMG submission 132450) | Wetland sediment microbial communities from Neuse River Estuary, North Carolina, USA - ASW-S_4 | ecosystem: Environmental > Aquatic > Freshwater > Wetlands > Sediment | place: USA: North Carolina...
GGGATTTCCGGCCTTCACGCTTCTCGGTCGAGCGGCGTGCCCTGGGCAGCGGTCGCTTCCTGGGCTTTGGCCGGGCCGCGCAGCACATACGCAACGCCCACGGCGATCACGGCGCCAGCCGCGGGCCCGATCAGGTAGACCCACCAGGTGGCCAGGTTCCCGATGGCCAGGTCGGGTCCGAAGCTGCGGGCAGGGTTCATGGAGGCGCCGTCGTAGGGGCCGCCCATGGTGCCCCAGGCCATGATGTAGGCGCCGACGGCCAGAGGGATGAACGGCCCGTTGAGTTTGGGTCCGTTGGCCAGGTTGAGGATCATGAGCACCAGGCCGAAGGTGATGATGGCCTCGAAGCCCGCGGCCTGCCACGACTGGCCGGGCTTGGGCATGGTGGCGGCCAGCTTCCCGGCCGGCCCGAAGAAGGCGCGGGCCAGCAGGGATCCGCAGACGGCGGCGGCGAACTGGACGATCCAGTAGACGCCGACCATCACCCAGTCCATGTCCCGGCGCAGCGCGAAGGCCAAGGTGGTGGCCGGGTTGAAGTGGGCCGAGATGTCGCCGAGGAAATACACGGCGACCACGAGCCACAGCGCCGAGACGGCGGACAGCACCAGCACCGTCTGCCAGGGCTGCAGCGCGCGGCCGCCGTAGCGGGCGAGGATGGCCGCGCCGCCGGACAGGATGAAGGTCAGCCCGGCCATGCCGATGAACTCGGCCAGCAGCCGACGCAGCCGGTGGTCGGGGTTGGTCCAGTCGGCGTAGCCCCGCGTGCCGCCGACCGAGGCGATCAGGGCCGCCTTGCCGATGGGCTCGAGGCTGCGAGCCGATGGTTCGGTCTTGGTGTCCGGGGTGTTCATGTCAGGATTTGCGCGGGCCTGACGGGATGTCGGCCGAGCCGGGGCGGGTCAGCGCGATCGGGTTGACGACCCGGTCGAACAGGTCCTCCGGCACCCCCTTGGCCAGGGCAGCTTGCTTGAGGGTCAGGTCGTGGTCGATGGCGTAGTAGGAGATGGCCGCGGCCTTGTCGTAGCCGATGACCGGGGATAGGGCGGTGACCATCATGACCGAGCGGTCGATGTTCTCGGTCAGCTTGGCCTGGTTAAGTTTGGTGCCTTCGACCATGAACTCGCGGAAGTGGTCGCACATGTCGGCCATGATCAGCGCCGAGTGCAGGTAGTTGCTGATCAGGATCGGGCGGAAGGCGTTGAGCTCGAAGTTGCCCTCGGCACCGCCCATGGCGATGGCCACGTCGGAGGCGATGACCTGGATGGCGACCATCAGCATGGCCTCGGCCTGGGTCGGGTTGACCTTGCCGGGCATGATCGATGATCCTGGCTCGTTTTCGGGGAACAGCAGTTCGTGGATGCCGGTGCGGGGTCCTGAGCCCAGCCAGCGCAGGTCATTGGCGATCTTGAACAAGGTGACGGCCGCCACCTTGAGCCCGGCGTGCGCGCGCACCATCCGGTCCAGGGTGCCCTGGGCGGTGAATTTGTTGGGCGCCGTGTCGAACGCGGCGCCGGTCATCGCGGCGATCTCCGCGGCCACCTGCTCGCCGAAGCCCACTGGCGCGTTCAGCCCGGTGCCGACCGCGGTCCCGCCCATGGCCACCTTCAACAGGCCATCGGTGCCGTGCTCGACCTCGGCGATGGCGTCATCGAGGGCGCCGGCGTAGCCGGACCATTCCTGGCCGACGGTCAGCGGGGTGGCATCCTCCAGATGCGTCCGGCCGATCTTGACCACGTCCGCCCACTGCCTGGACTTGGCGTCGATGGCGTCGAGGAGCCTTTTCAGCGCCGGGATCGTCTTCTCGGTGGCCATCTTGTGCGCGGCGATGTGCATGGCCGTCGGGAACGTGTCGTTGCTGGACTGGCCCATGTTCACATGGTCGTTCGGGTGGATCGGCTGCTGCGAGCCGAGCGTCCCGCCGGCCAGCTGGATGCACCGATTGGAGATGACCTCGTTCACGTTCATGTTGGACTGGGTCCCCGACCCGGTCTGGAACACATACAGCGGGAACTCGGTATCCAGCGCCCCGCTGATCACCTCATCGCACACCCGCTCGATCAGCTGGCCCTTCCAGGCCGCCAGGCGGCCGGCCCGGGTGTTCACGATAGCCGCAGCCTTCTTCACGTAGCCGTAGGCGTGGTACACCTCCTTCGGCATCCGGTCCCGGCCGATGTTGAAATGCTGCAGGCTGCGCTCGGTCTGCGCGCCCCAGTACCGGTCCGCTGGCACCTCCACCTCGCCCAGACTGTCGAACTCGCGCCGCATCCCGGTCGCATCCAGCCCGATGGGGAGGTCGAGGATCTTCGGTGCCTCATCATTCGTAGCCGTCATGGTGCGTACCCTCCTGAAGGCTGGTCGGGGTTAGTTCTCGGGGGAAAGCCGCTGGGTCGCTCGCCGGGACGCGGCTCGCGCCTGATCAGCCAGGATCCGGACCAGCGAGTCGGCCGGATCTCGGCGCCAAGCTGGAAGGTCTGCCCCACCCACAAATGCCGTCAGGTATGCCCCGCCACGTAGCCCAACCCCCGGCATTGCCGACCGCCACGGCCAGCCGTGGCGTGGACGAGACGCCAGCCAGCGCCGCCAGCACGATCGGTATACCGAGTTGGCCCGCGGCCTGGCTGGTGTGGTGTGTCGTGGTCATCACACGGCTCCGCCGGGGTAGGCCGGCTGCCACATCGCGTCCTGCACCGCCCGCACCAGGTCGCCGGGCTTGGTGGTGGCGACGCCCTCTCCGATGGCGGCCTGCGCGACGGCGACCGCCGTGGTGGCCGAGGAGGCCCGCAGGTTGCTCACCGGCGGCACCAGCGGCGCGCCCGGCGCGCTGACGTCGACCTGGCCGGCCACCGCCTCGGCCGCCGCCAGCAGCATCCCGTCGGTCACCTTCGACGCGCCCGAGACGATGGTGCCCAGGCCCAGCCCCGGGTAGACCAGGGCGTTGTTAGCCTGCCCGATCTGGTACGTCACGCCCTGGTAGTCCACCGGCCCGACCGGGATGCCGACGGCGACCAGCCCCTTGCCGCCGGACCAGGCGATCACGTCGGCGGGCATCGCCTCGATCTTGGACGTGGGATTGGAGATCGGGAACACGATGGGCCGCTCCACGGCCGCGCTCATCGTCTCGATGACCTCCCGGGTGAACGCCCCGTGCACCGTGGAGGTACCCAGCAAGATGGTCGGCGCCACATGCTTGACCGCGTCCAGCAGCGAGATCTTCCCGCCACTGCTGGCCCAGCCCTTGACCTCGCCCGGGTCCCGGGCATAGGGCCTCTGGTAGTCGCGCAGGTCGGTCATGTCGGACGTGAGCAGCCCCTGCTTGTCGATCAGCCATACCTGCCTGGTGGCCTGCTCGGGAGACGCCCCGCCGCGGACCATGGCGTCATGGATCTGGTCGGCGATGCCCACCCCGGCGGTGCCTGCGCCGAACACCAGCAGCTTCTGCTCCCGCATCGGGACCCCAGTGACCTTGACCGCGGCCAGCAGTGCGGCCAGGGTGATCGCGCCGGTGCCCTGCATGTCGTCGTTGAAGATCCGGTACCTGTCCCGGTAGGTGAGCAGGATCCGCCGGGCGTTGCCCGGCCCGAAATCCTCGAAGTGCAGCAGCGCGCTCGGGAACAGCGACGACGCCGTCTCCACGTACTTTTCGATGAAGGAGTCGTAGGCGGCGCCACGGACGCGGGCGTGCCGGTTGCCCAGGTACAGCGGGTCGTTCAGCAGCGCCTCGTTGTCGGTGCCCACATCCAGCGACACCGGGATGACCCGGCGCGGGTCGACGCCGGCCGCAGCCGTGTAGACGGCCAGCTTGCCGACGGAGATCTGGATGCCGCCCACGCCCCAGTCGCCGATACCCAGGATCTCCTCGGCATCGGTGCACACGATCAGGTCCACGTCATCAGGGCCCAGCCCGAGGGTCGCGAAGGAGGCGCCGATGTCCTCCGGCCGGTCGATCGACAAGAAGATGCCCCGCGGCCGCCGGTACTCGTGGGAGTACTTCTCGATCGCCTCGCCGACCGTGGGGTCGTAGACGATGGGCAGCAGCTCGGCTAGGTGGTCAGTCAGCACCTTGTAGTACAAGATCTCGTTGCGGTCGTGCAGCTGCTCCAGGTACACGTTCTTGGCCAGGTCGGTCGGCTGGACCTGCAGCTGGGCGTAGGCCCGCTGCGCCTGCTGGTCCAGGGTCAGGACTGCGGACGGCAGCCGCCCGGTCAGGCCGAGCCTGTCCCGTTCGGCCGGAGTGAACGCTGCTCCGCGGTTGAGAAACGGATCGCCCAGGACGGCCGCGACGGCCGGAATGTGCCCGGTGTGCTTGGTCATGGTCTTCTCCTTCGTATTGATGACCGCCGTGACCAATGCCTCACGCATGGCTTGATGGGTCGACACCACATCGGCCAGCTGAGGCGAGGGCGAGGTGCGCAGGCCCTAGCCGCGGCCGGGTTCGCCGATCCACACCGTCTTGGCGTTGCAGAACTCGCGGATGCCGTGGTAGGACAGCTCCCGGCCGAAACCCGAGGTCCTCACGCCGCCGAAGGGCAGCTGCGGGTAGGAGGTCACGTTGCCGTTCACGAAGACCATCCCGGCCGCCAGATCCCGGATGAACCTGCTCCGCTCGGCGCCGTCATTGGTCCACGCGTTGGCGCCGAGCCCGAACTCGGTGCCGTTCGCCAGTTCGATCGCTTCGTCGATGTCGGCGACCCGGTAGAGGCTGGCCACCGGGCCGAAGACCTCCTCGCGGTACAGGCGCATCTCGGGCGTGATCCCGGCCAGCACGGTCGGCGGGTAGTAGAAGCCGGGCCCCTCAGGGGCGGCGCCGCCGCACAGCACCTTGGCTCCCTTGGCCACCGCGTCGGCCACGAAGTGCTCGACGTCGTCGCGCTGCTGCTCGGAGGCCAGCGGGCCCACGTCGGTGGTGTCCAGCATCGGATCGCCGACGATCTGGGCGGACATCTGTTCGGCGAACAGCCGCTCGAAGGTGTCGTAGACCGCGTCGTGCACGATGAAGCGCTTGGCGTTGATGCAGGACTGGCCGTTGTTCAGCAGGCGCGCGAAGGTGCCCACCCGGGCGGCGGCCGCCACGTCGGCCGAGGGCATGACGATGAACGGGTCGCTGCCGCCCAGTTCGAGCACGACCTTCTTGATCTCGCTGCCGGCAATGGAGGCCACCGACGACCCGGCGGGCCCGGAACCGGTGAGCGTCGCGGCCATCACCCGGCTGTCGCGCAGGATGGGCTCGACCCGCGCGGAGCCGACGAGCAGGGTCTGGAAGGTCCCCGGAGGGAAGCCGGCCCGGGCGAACAGGTCCTGGATGAACAGGGCGGTCTGCGGCACGTTCGAGGCGTGCTTCAGCAGTCCGACGTTGCCGGCCATCAGGGCGGGGACGGCGAAGCGCATCGCCTGCCAGAGCGGGAAATTCCACGGCATGATGGCCAGGACCGGCCCGAGCGGCTGATAGCTGACGTAGGCATCCTCGGCGCCTACGGCGCCGGCGTCGGCGGGCTCGTCGGCGAGGAGCCCGGCGGCGTGCTCGGCGTAATACCGGCAGGCACCGGCGCACTTGGCGACCTCCTGCCGGGCGGCGGCCAGCGTCTTGCCCATTTCGGTGGTCATCATGGCCGCGATCTGGTCCTGCTCCTTATCCAGGAGGCCGGCGGCGCTGTGCATCCAGCCGCCCCGTTCGGCAAAACTGGTCAGGCGGTAGCTCGCGTGCGCCGTGGCCGCGGCGGCCAGGCGGCGCTCGACCTCCGCCTCGCTCATCTCGTCAAAGGTCTTCAGGGTCTGCCCGGTCGCGGGGTTGACGGTCGCGATCGCCACGGTGTGCTCCTTCCGGGATGTTCGCGTCCAGCAGCGCGGTCGAGCCGGCCGGACGGGTGACCGCGTCCGTGGTTCGCTGCCGCAGGCGCTCGAGCAGCTCGCCGTCGCCGAGCGGAATGGTCGCCTCAAGGCGGGTGCTCGCCTGAACCTCAGGCAGGTCCATGACGGCATCGACCAGGTTCGCCCGGTAACCGGCGGGAACGTCGGTGGACATCGCGTGCAGCGAGGTCCGGGCCGTCCCCGCCGGACCCTTGGCCGTCGTCACCTCGGCGGCCGCGACGGTCCGGTCTCCGTCCTTGACTTCGACGTGACGCGGCGGATCGGGGTTCATCGTGGCTGCCTCCCGGGATCGCTGGTACTGGCAAGACCAAGCGCGCCAAGCCCATCTCCCTCGCCTTGGCGTGCCCCTAGCCGCCCGGCACGCACGGCCACATTGCTGCCGGAGGTCCGGTTACTGCCTTGCCCGGGCCTGTCCGGATGAAACCGGCCCGCGGGCGGACATGTGTGAACCTTTTAGGGTGAGCGACATGATCGGATGCGACCGCCTCGCGCTGGCCGCCGCGCTGCAGCTGCGCGAGAACGGCGTGGCCTCAGTGGCCTGACTTACCTGACCGGCGGCGGGGTGCCGTCGGCGGTGGCCGCGAGCCAGCTGTCCCACCCGCAGACGGCACAGGCGTGCCGGAAGGCCGAACGGGCGAACTCCAGCGCGGTGGCGTGTGGATCCTCAGCCTTCCGGACGTCGTCCCAGTCCAGGATGTACTCCCCCAGCGCGCCGTCCCAGTGCCCGGCCGACGGGGACAAAGTTATGCCCGCGAAGCCGGCCGGGGCCGGGTGCGCGTAGGCGTAGAACGCGGCCTTGCCGTAGCGCGCGTCACCGGGCCACCAGCCCACGGCGACCTCCTGCGCGTCCATTGCGTTGCGCATGATGAAGTCCTCCGACGGCGGATCGGCGGGCAACCCGGAGAACAGGCTCACCGCCAGGTCGAAGGATCCCCACCACGCGTTGACCGGCGTCGAGCGCCCGCGATAGGGCGCCCGGTAAGCCGCCAGGACCAGCGCGGCCTGGGTCGCCGCGGCGAAATAGTCGGCGACCTGGCCGGGATCATAGGTCGCGTGCTCTGTGTCCTCGTCCAGCGGCACGTGCCACGGGACCTCCTGCGGGGTCGGGTCGATCTCCACCGGGCCGCCCAGGTCGCGCACCGCGGCCAGCACCTCCCGGGTAACCGCGCCGACCGCCCGGTCCGGGGTGAGCGGGACGCGGCGGGTACGGCCGCCGCTGTGCTCGACCACCGCTTCGTGCTGCCGCAGGTCAAGGACCACGACCAATGATCCCGAACGATCCGGAGCGGGCAGCGGCAGCGTCTCCCAGCCTCGCGCGGTCAGGCGCAGCGCGGCATGCTGCAGCTGCGGCTCGGGCGGGGCCAGCTTCACCGCCAGCTTGCCCAGCACCTGAGTGTGGGCGTGCAGCGTGTCACAGGTCGCTCGCCACTGCGCATAGGCCAGCGCAGGCCAGGCCGAAGACATGAACGCCACGCTACCTTCCTCTTAGTCGAGGAAATCGGCCAGGGCGGCAGTAGTCAGGTCCGGTGCTTCTTCAGGCAGGAAGTGACCGGTGGGCAGCGCCTCGCCGCGGACGTCGGTGGCGTACTCGCGCCAGACGCTGAGCGGTGAGTATTCGCGGCCGACGAAACCCTGCGCTCCCCACAGCACCAGGACCGGGCATCCGACCTTCTGCCCGGCAGAAAAGGTCTCGTCATCGTGCACGAGATCAATGCTCGCGGCCGAACGGTAGTCAGCGCAGGAACCAGCGATGGTTCGGGGGTCGCTGAAGCAGCGGATGTAGTCATCCATCACGGCCGGGTCAATGCTCGCGCCCTTGCCAAGGAGCGGGCCGATCAGGGAACGGATCCAGTACGCGGGGTCCGCGCCGATCAGGTGCTCGGGCAGGCCGTTCCCGGTCGGGAGGAAGAACCAGTGGTAATACGCCGTCGCCATCGCGCGCGTCACGTTATGGAAGACGTGCCGGGTCGGCACGATGTCCAGCACGGCCAGCTTGGTGACGGCGCCGGGATGGTCCAGGGCCAGCCGGTGCGCGACCCGGGCCCCGCGGTCGTGGCCGACCAGCTGGAACCGCCCGAAGCCGAAGTGGTGCATGAGCCCCACCTGGTCGCGGGCCATGAACCGCTTGGAATAGGCGTTTCCCTCTGCATCGGGAGCGGGCTTGCCCGAGTCGCCGTAGCCGCGCAGGTCAGCGAGAACGACCGTATGGTCCCGGGCGAGGACGGGGGCCAGGTGACGCCACATGAGATGGTTCTCGGGATACCCGTGGAGCAGTAGCAGGGGCGGGCCCGACCCCCCGATGACGCAGTTGATCATGATGCCCTCGACGTCGATGCGCCGGTACTCGAAGCCGGACAGCAGCAATGGAGCGGCCGCGGTGCTGGCAGTCGGTGTAGTCATGAGTGCTCGCTCCTCAGCAGTGTGGCCAGCGCAGGCCGGTCAGGCGGTGCGGCCGTAGAACAGTTTCTGGGTGAGCTCATTCAGTTTCATCGCCGGGTGTTCTCCGTAGGTCAGCACCGAGTTGATCCGCGGGCGCGGTCCGCTGACCGGGGTGACCCGGTGCAGGGCGTGCTGGCCGCGGAAAACCGCGAGCGTGCCGGGGCTCGCGGCCAGCCTGACGACGCCGTCCGGACGGCCGAGCAGGACGTCCTGGACGCCGGGGTAGTTGTCATCGTGTTCGGTCCGCAGCGCGGGATAGTAATCGAAATGGCCGCCCGCCTCGGATTGGGCGTACATCGGTCACGGAAAACTCGCTGTTGTCGAAGTGCCATCCAAGTTCGTCCCCCGCCTCGAAGGTCGCGATCTCCAGGGCGTCCAGCGGGTCGGCGCTGCGATAGAGCACGGGCTTGCCGAGAACCGCGGCGATGAAGGCGGTCAGGTCATCGGACTCATACAGCCGCCGGATCGGCGCGGCGGCGGGGATCTGGTCGTAGGCGATGGCCTTCTTGGCCGAGTGCTGCAGGAGTGCGCGCGGATGATCCGGTCCCGCGGAATTATCGGGGGGCTCGAAGTAGACCGTATGGGTCTGGTCGCTGGCCCACGCCTGGGCAGCCAGCCGACCGGCCAGCGCGACCATCTCACTGACCGCGGCCGGGGCGAGAAAGCCATCGAGCTGGGCGACCCCGCGATCGCGTAGCTGGTCCCGGCAGCCCTGGACCAGGGCCTGGTATTTGCTGCTGGCCCTGTCGTCGATCGGGTAGCGCTTTAGGTCGATGACGTCGTCGTACCTGGGGGCCTGCGGCCGGGTGGTGGTGGTCATGGCGCTGGCTCCCTGGTGTCCGCTGGCTGGTGTCCGCCGGCTGGCGTCTGCTGGCTGGCGTCTGCTGGCTGGCGTCTGCTGCTGACGGGCGAGCGTAGCTGAAACCAGCGCACGTTGCCGCACCCAAACGGGGTGATCAGAGACGGCCGCGCGCACAGCCAGCACGGCTGACCGGCGTCCGACTCTGCCAGATAAAGAGCATTGCTAATTCTTATACTTTTGCGTCGGACTGTATATCAATAACGGTCGCAACGATCCTGAATTCAACAGGCATGCCGCCGGCGTACCGAACGGCGGGAATGTGTGCCTCAGTCAGGTCTCAACGCCGGCCGGGCCATTGCGTAGAAGGTGGCCCGGGACAGGTTCCGGCTCGCTCGTTCCAGGTAGCGAGGTGTGACTAGGTGGGGCGTGGCTGCGTGATTCCTGGTCCGCAGGGGTTCAGTCTGGGACGATGCTGGGTGTGATGGAAGAGGCACTGGTGCGGGCGGGTGAGGCGCATGCCGATCTGCCACCCGGCGTGTCCATGGCCGTGCCAGGGCCGGACCAGGCCACGGACGGGGCAGGCGGCGCACCGGCCGGGCCGGAGAGGTGACGCTATGCCGAAGTGGGGTGCGGGGTGGCGCAGGGCCCTTCTGACCGTCGCCGCCGCGGCTGTCGCGCTCGCCGTGCTCGGCGTGCTCGCCTCCTGCGCCTCCGCCGGGGCGGCCGCGACACCGCCCGGGCGAGCGCCCGGCACCGCTGTGGTGGTGGCCTCGTTCAACTTCCCGGAAAGCGAGCTGCTCGCCGCCATCTACGCCCTCGCCTTGATGCAGGCTGGGATCCCCGCGCGCCTGCAGCTTGGCCTCGGGCCTCGTGAGCTCGTGCGGCACGCACTGGCGCAGGGCGTGGTGGACATGGTTCCCGAGTACCTGGGGACAGCGCTGACCAGCCTCGAGCCTGGGGCCGACGTGGCCAC
>Ga0187814_10001117_pt1 | contig 10076 bp, 15 predicted proteins | sample NC_S_4_FD_132450 | JGI IMG/M metagenome (GOLD analysis project Ga0187814, IMG submission 132450) | Wetland sediment microbial communities from Neuse River Estuary, North Carolina, USA - ASW-S_4 | ecosystem: Environmental > Aquatic > Freshwater > Wetlands > Sediment | place: USA: North Carolina...
CCGAACGGCACCTCAGTCGCGGTTCGTGCCGACATCGCCGACGAGCTCGACGTCGAGCGGCTGTTCGCTGAGACGACCGAGGCGTTCGGGGGTGTCGACGTCGTCGTGCACGCCGCCGGACAGATGATCCTTGGTCCAGTTGCCGACTATGACCTCGACACGTTCGATGCACTCCAGCGGACCAACGTGCGCGGCACCTTCGTCGTCAACCAGCGGGCCGCGCGCCAGCTCCGCGATGGGGGCGCGGTCGTCAACTTCTCCACCTCTGTCGTAGGCCTCGCCTTCCCGACCTGTGCCGCGTACGCGGCGAGCAAGGGCGCGGTGGAGGCGATCACAACCGTGCTCGCCCGCGAGCTGAGTGGACGCGACATCACGGTCAACGCTGTCGCGCCCGGGTTGGAGCCCGGCACCCCAGCGGACATCGCCAACCTCGTCGCATTCCTCGTCAGCCACGACGGCCACTGGGTCAACGCCCAGGTGATCCGGGCCACTTGCGCGACCGTGTGAACACACGCGGCTTCGACCAGGGCACCGACCAGGGCTTGACACGGGCGCGACCAGCGGGCCGAAGCGCGACGGTGATGCGAACACCAACAGACGGAGGTCAACATGAGCAGCACCGGCGTAAGCAGTGAAACCTCGGCCCAGCTGCCCGAACCTGGGACGATCGACATCAAGCTCGAGGTCGTGAACGTGCCCGTTTCCGACGTCGATCGGGCAAAGCGCTTCTATCAGAAGCTCGGGTGGCGGCTGGATGGCGACTTCGCGGTCGGCGAGGACTTCCGGGCCGTGCAGCTGACGCCCCCCAACTCGCCGTGCTCGATCACCTTCGGCAAGGGCGTCACGACGGCCGCGCCGGGCTCCGTTCAGGATCTGATGCTCATCGTCAAGGACATCGACGCCGCGCGAGACGATCTCATCAACCGCGGCGTCGACGCGAGTGAGGTGTTCCACTACGAGACCCTGCCCTTCCACAGCGCAGGGACTGAAGTACGCGTGCCCGGCCCGGACCCGCAAGGTCGCTCCTACTTTACGTGGGCCTCGTTCAAAGATCCGGACGGCAACGGCTGGCCGCTGCAGGAGATCAAGACGCGGCTTCACGGGCGCGAATGGGAGGACTGACCATGGACATCGCGACCCTGGCAGACCTTTTGCACGAGACAGCCGAACATCACGACCACTACGAAAAGACCCACGCCCAGCACAACTGGTGGGACTGGTATGCCGCCTATATGGACGCACGGGAGCAGGGGAGCACTCCCGAGGAGGCATCCGACGCCGCCGGTCGCTACATGACCAGCGCCAGCGGCGCACGCGCGTCGATGACACCAGTCGTTTCAGCGAGTGGTGCGTAGATCGTGGTAACTGCGGAGGAGATCGGCAGGGTCCCGGTCTTTAAGGCTCTCCACGAGGCGGAGGAGGAGCGGCTTTCGCGGGTGGCAGCGGATATCACCCTGGTTGCGGGCGAGTACGCGGTGCACGAGGGCGAGGAGCGCGCGCTGGTTTTGCCCTCCTGAGCGGCCGGATCGAGGCGGTCAAGCTGGTCGATGGGATCGAGCGCGTGGTTGGTGAGCGTCACCCGGGAGACATCTTCGGAGAGGTGCCGATCTTGCTCGGGACGCTGTTCCCGGTGGGCTTTCGTGCGGCGGAGGTTCGCGCATCGTGCGCGTCGAAGCTGCGGACTACCATGCCCTCGCGGCGGTGGAGCCGGATGTCGCGAAGCAAATCGGGAAATTGGCGGCCCACCGGATGGGAGGATCGCATGGGCTGTCGGGCATCGCGGCCGAGCCGCCGCCCCCACGCGTGATCGTGGTCGGACATCGTTTGGGATGCGTCCCGCACTGGGGGTGCAGCTGCAGGAGGGTGCGATGCCGCCAAAGCTGACGGTCGTCGAGCTCATCGAGCTCTTTGCGTCGTTCTGTGCGCATCCGGCGGACGCCGGGGAGCTGCTCGACCTGCTCGGTTTGACCCCCAAGCGCAACGCCTATTACAAGCCCTCTCGGGCGGGCAGAAGCAGCGCCTCTCGATCGCGCTCGCCCTGATCGGCAACCCGAAGGTGGCGATCCTCGACGAGCTGACGACCGGACTTGATCCGCAGGCTCGACGCGAGACGTGGGGACTGGATCGAGAGCGTCAGGGACCGCGGCGTAACGATCCTCCTGGTCACGCACTTCATGGATGAGGCCGAGCGGCTGTGCGACCGAGTCGCCCTGATCGACGCAGGGCGCGTCATCGCGATGGACACGCCGACGCGGTTGGCGGAGTGCGAAGGCGGCGGAAATCACATGCGCTTCCATCCCAGCCGGCCGTTTGACGACCAGCTGCTGAGGCACCTAGCGGAGGTGGATCATCTCGAACGCCGAGGCGACGGTGTCGTCGTCAGCGGCACCGGCGATCTGTTGGGCGCCGTCATCTCAGCGCTTGCCAAAGCCGGCGTCGAAGCCAAGGACGTTCAGCTGGAGAGCGCAACGCTCGAGGACGCACCTCCAAGGCTTGCTCGTAGGGTGGCTCGAGCGGCGGGATTCGCGGCTCGGTTGCAATCTCGGGCATGAGCTATCCTCCTGCTTCGGAAATCAGAGCGGCTGACAAATGGTAGCTTCGAATTCCAAAGCACGCAAGAAGACCCCGCTTCCCGGCCGCCCCGTACGCGGATCGCGCACCGGACGGCCGCAGATGGCCTTGCTTGATCTGCTTGGCCGCCGCTGGGCTCTGCGCATCCTCTGGGAGTTGCGGGACGGATCCGCGCCGACCTTCCGGGAGCTCCAAGCCCGCTGCGGCGACATCTCTTCAAGTGTGCTCAACGACCGGCTACGGGAGCTGCGCGACTGCGGGATCCTCGCCAGCGAGCCCGCTGATGGCTACCGGCTCAGCAGCGACGGGCACGACCTGCTGCAAGCACTCGCGCCGATCGACGCCTGGGCCAAGCGCTGGGCCAGGCGCCTCGCGCGCTGACAGCCAACGATGCGACTGGAAAGCCGGACGTCGACGACTGCGTCGAGGCCCTGGCGCGTGCACGCGCAGCATCAAGGGCCTACGATTGGATCATGAGCGACGAGAGCATCGCAGCACGGATCGAGGACCTTGTCGCCGAGGAACACGAGCTCCGTAGGCGCGAGCAGTCAGACAGCAAGAAGGAGGAGCTGCTCGAGGAAGATCAGGCGCGGTTGCGGGCCGTGGAAGTCGAACTCGACCGCTGCTGGGACCTGCTCCGCCGGCGTCGCGCATTCCGAACGGCCGGAATCGATCCCGACGAGGCGCAGGTCCGCGACGCCGACACCGTCGAGCGCTACCTGCAGTAGCTGCCGACCCCATGTCCTACCAGCCAGGGCTCATCGTCCAGCTGCCGCGCGGCGGAGCGGTCGAGCGACAGCTCACCGCGCGGGCGCCCCAAAGCGTGGTCACGGGACAGGTCGTCGTTGAGGTCGGCCCGACCGACGCCGAGGGCCACCTCAAGCCACCGGGCGCAGGCCAGGTCGTGCTGTCCGTGCCATCGCCAGAAGCGCTTCAGCGCGAGGCCGGCGAGGTCCGCCGCGTGATCAGCCAAGCAGGCACGGGTCCCGAACCGCTGGTAGTGGTCATCGAAGCTGCTGAGGAGCTGCGCGAGGACGAGCTGGCGGCGGTCCTCGACGCAGCCGGCCACACGTCGCGGCCGGTGATCTTGCGCATCATCCGCGATGGCTGATTCGGCGGGCCACCGGCGGGCTCAGGTCGGGTCCCGCGAGCTGTAGGGGTCGTCCTCGCCGCGAAGGTCGCGGTAGCGGCGGCCGAACAGCTCCAGCACAGCGGTCACGTCCGCCCGGTCCGTTGACGCCGTGGCTGACCCTGTGGGAATCCGGCGTGGAATCGGCCGGCTCGGCATCCCCACGTTCGATGAGCTTGTGCTCAAGGCCCAAGAAGCGCAGCTCCGCCACTCCACGCTCGCGATCAAGTACGCCGATACTGGACAGATGCTCCTGCGACCGGCGCGACCGGCGGATGCGGCGGCGGTGGCCGGCGTCCATGTGCGCTCGTGGCAGGTGGCCTACCGAGGATTGCTCCCTGACGAGTACCTCGACGGGCTCGAACCCGAGGACCGGGCTCGGCGGTACAGGTTCGCTGAGCTCGGGCCAGGGCAACCGCAGACAATCGTCGCGATTGAGGGAGAAACCGTCTGCGGGTTCGCGACCGTCGGACCGTCTCGAGACGATGACCGGCGAGGAACCGGTGAGCTGCTGGCCCTATACGTCGATCCGCAGCGCTGGGGCCGCGGGCTCGGCCGTGCACTCGTGCATGACGCCCGGGCTCGTCTGGCCCGACAGGGCTTTGAGGAGGCGGCCTTGTGGGTCCTTGCTGCCAACGAGCGCGCTCAACGCTTCTACCGGATCGACGGGTGGGCGCCAGACGGATCCCGTCGTCTGGACGAGGTCTGGGGACTTACCGTCGACGAGCTCCGCTATCGCAGGTCGCTGCGCTAGCGGATCTCGAATTGATCTCCGTCAATTCGAGGAAAGCGCGGCGCGTGTCTGCCAGTGCTGGACGGAATCCTCTCGGAGGGCATCGAGTTCCTCGAGCAGCTCCGGACCGGGCTCCTCCCAGCGCGGGGTCGAGCACCGGCACGCCCTGTCGCGTCAGCAGTAGGCACACCGGCCGGGTCACCTGCTCGATCGCCACCCGCCAGGCCTGGGCGGTCTCGTTGGCATCGGCCGGTCTGGTCACGGTCAATCCCGGGATCGCGCGCAGCGCGGCGTGGTGCTCCACCGGCTGATGCGTGGGACCATCCTCCCCCACCGCAACGGAGTCGTGGGTGAACACCCACACCACCGGGAGTCCCATCAACGCTGAGAGCCGGACTGCCGGGCGCATGTAGTCGGAGAACACGAGGAAGGTCGAACCGTACGGCTTCACGATCCCACCGTGCAGCGCGAGACCGTTGACCGCCGCGCCCATCGCGTGCTCGCGCACGCCCCAGTGGACGTTCGACCCAGCGCTTGTCCGGGTGAACGAACCCTTGCCGGGCAGCTCTGTCTTGGTCGACTCCGCGAGGTCTGCCGATCCGCCGACCATCGTCGGCAAATGGGAGGCGAACGCAGCCATCACCTTGCCTCCGGCCGCCCGCGTAGCCTGGTTCGGGCGCTCGGCGGGGTCGAACGCCGGGATCGCGTCCGCGAGCCCCGGCTCGGGGGCGCCGGCCCACGCGCGCGCCCACTCCGCAGCGAGCTCCGGGTTCGCTTCAGACCAGTTCGCAAACTGCTCGTCCCAGCGACGGTGTGCGAGTTCCCCACGCCGCCGAGCCGCGGCGAACACAGCGCGCACGGGACCTGGGACGAAGAACCGCGAGTCGGGGTCCCAGCCGAGAAGCTCCTTGGTGGCAAGCACCTCTTCCTCCCCGAGCGGCGCGCCGTGCGCGGCGGCGGTGCCCTGCTTGGTCGGAGCGGGATAGGCGATCAACGAACGCACGCGAATCAGCGACGGCCGCTGGTCCTAAAGCACCGCCTCCTCGATCGCACCCGTCAGAGCCTCCAGGTCGTTGGCATCCTCGACGGCGGCGGTGTGCCAACCGTAGGACCGGAAGCGAGCCTCGACGTCCTCGGTGGCGAAGCTCAGCGACGTCTCGCCGTCGATCGTGATGCCGTTGTCGTCGTACAGGTAGACGAGCCGGCCAAGGCCCAGATGCCCCGCCAGTGACGCCGCCTCGGCAGACACTCCTTCCATCAGGTCGCCGTCGGAGCAGATCGCGAACACACGATGATCCATCACCTGCGCGCCATAGCGCTCGCGCAGGAAGCGCTCGGCGAGCGCCATCCCGACGCCGTTTGCGAACCCCTGGCCGAGCGGCCCGGTGGTCGTCTCCACGCCCGGCGTCAGGCTGGAAGCACCGCACTCACGACGGCGCTCCCAGCTTCACCGGCACCGGCGGATGGGTGACCGCCTCCTTGGCGCGGGTGCCCTCCCCCCCGAGCGCAAGCGTGGCCTTGACGGTCACGAGGTGGTACAGGATCAGCAGCTGTACGAGCGCGAGCGACTCGGACCGGTAGAGCTCGGTGCCGATCGTGAACTCTCCAAGGCGTCGTGCGCGCAGATGGGTCGCGAAGTGCATGCGCTCCCAGATCGCCTCCTCGACCGCAGCGGCGTGGTCCGGATCCATTCTTCCGGGAATTCGCAGGACGCGGGCATGGTCGCGCTCGACCAGCGTCAGCCCATCGGGCTTGCCGTTGATGAACGGGGCGAGGTCCGGATGGGGGAGCCCTTCGTAGAGGGTCAGCTCTGCATCGAGGTGCATCTGGTCGTCCTCGTGCTCGCCGTGGGGTGGCTTGAACGAGACGAGGATGTCGGTGTAGCGCCGCTGCGGGCGGATGAACGCCTCTGAGTCCGGCTCGCGGCGGTCTAGCTCGGCCAGCACCTGATCGGTCGTGTACCCGCGGCGCGAGCAGTCGCGCTGCACCTTCCACTTGCGCCGCAGCTCCTCGGGCGGACCCAGGAACACGCGCACGTCGTAGACGTCGCGCATCTCGGGCAGGTAGTAGCCGAGCAGCCCTTCGATCACGGTGAAGCGCTCGGGCTTGACGTACATGGGCGGCCCGAACGTGCCATCCTGGTGGCGGTAGACCGGCTTCAGGATCGGCTCGCCGCGACGCAGGTGTACGAGGTGCTGGGCGATGATGTCCATGTAGTTGCATGCCGGGGCGAGCGGCGTGATCCCGAGCTCTGCCCGTTGCTTGCGGTCGTAGCGGTGGTAGTCATCGGTGCAGATGTGGGCGACGTGCTCCTCGCCAAGCACACGCACTAGCCCGCGGGTGATGGTCGTCTTGCCCGCCGCCGAGTCGCCAACGACGCCGAGGATCACGGGACGCGGGATCACTCAACCACCCGCGGTGTACTCGAACACCCTGCTCGCGCGAATGTCCTGCGCTTCGATCCGGACGAGCGATTCGACCGTGGGCTGCTCCCCCGATCGCGCGGCCTCGTAGATCCGATTCGCATGCCGCAGGCGAGCGCGCTCGATCGCGTTGCGCACGCTGCGCGCGTGCGCGAACCGCGGCTGGCGGATCCTGCGCTCCAGGTACTCACGGAACGCCTGGGCCGCCTCGGGCGAGAACTCGTACGCCTCGGCCGCGAGCATCAGCTGTGCGATCGCCAGCAGCTCGTCGATCGTGTAGTCGGGGAAGTCGATGTGGTGCGCGACGCGCGAGGACATGCCCGGGTTCAGGCGGAAGAACTCGTCCATCCGGTCCTTGTAGCCGGCGAGGATCACGACCAGGCGATCGCGCTCGTTCTCCATCACCTGCAGCAGGATCTCGATCGCCTCGACGCCGTAGTCGCGCTCGTTCTCCGGCCGGTACAGGTAGTACGCCTCGTCGATGAACAGGACGCCGCCGTACGCGCGCTTGAGCACCTCTTTGGTCTTCGGCGCGGTGTGCCCGACGTACTGGCCGACGAGATCGTCGCGGGTGACCGCGACCACGTGGTTGCGCTCGATGTAGCCAAGGCGGTGGAGGATCTCGGCCATCCGCATTGCGACGGTGGTCTTTCCGGTCCCGGGATTGCCGGTGAACGACATGTGGAGCGTCGGCCGGCCCGCGCTCAGCCCGGCCTGTCGGCGCAGCTGATCGACAACCAGCAGCGCAGAGATCTCGCGAATGCGGGTCTTGACCGGCGTGAGCGCGACCAGCTCGCGGTCGAGCTCGTCCAGCACGGCCTCGATCTCGGCGTCGCGCAGGATCGCGCCGATATCCGGCGCCTGCGCCGTGGGTTCTGCGAGTGCGCTCACTTCGTGGAGCCGTTGCGGTAGCGCCAGCCCGCAGGCTCGTCGGTGGCGTACGCGTGCAGGCGGTAGCGCTGGACGCGGTCGTGGGACTCGGTGCGGTCAAGGCGGAAGCCGGGCTCGCGCCGTGGCCGGTTGACGATGAAGCTGAGTGCCGTCGTCTGGCGCCCGAGCGAGGAGTCGTAGGCGTTCAGCTTCACGTAGTGGTCGGGGTGCGCCTCCCGGCACGCGCGCACCTCGCGCAGCACGACCTCGGCCTCATCGACCGACAGATCGAACAACGGCAGTCCCCACATCTCCCAGTAGGAGTTGCGCGGATGCGGGTCGTCGGTGGACTCGACCGACATCGCCCAGCCGCGCGCAAGCGCATAGCGGATCTGCGCGGCGATCTGCTCGTCGGTGAAATCGGGGAGGAACGAGAAGGTTCCCTGGGTGATGCGCATGCGGGCTCTCCTGGTCAGCCGAGCGTGGGCGTGACCACGTAATCAGGGGTGTCGGTGGACTCGAAGTCGAAGGTGACGTCCTTCCAGACCTGGAGCGCGGCGTTCAGCTCGGGGCAGCCCTTGGCGGCCCGCTCGAGGATGTCCGGGCCCTCCTGGAAGTAGTCGCGGCCCTCGTTGCGCGCCTGGATCATCGCCTCGACCGCGACGCGGTTGGCGGTCGCGCCGGCGGCGATCCCCATCGGGTGACCGATCGTGCCGCCTCCGAACTGGAGCACGACGTCCTCGCCAAGGTAGCGCAGCAGCTGATGCATCTGGCCGGCGTGGATGCCGCCGGAAGCGACCGGCATCACAGCGGGCAGCGATGCCCAGTCTTGATCGAAGTAGATGCCCTCCTGCGCGTTCTCCGGGACGTGGTCCAGGCGCAGCGTGTCGTAATAGCCCTTGATCATCGAGGGGTCGCCCTCGAGCTTGCCGACCACGGTGCCCGCGTGGATGTGGTCGACGCCGAGCAGCCGGCACCACTTCGCGATCACCCGGAACGACACACCGTGGGTCTTCTGGCGCGTGTAGGTGCCATGGCCGGCGCGATGCAGGTGCAGCAGAACCCCATTCCGGCGCGCCCACTTGGACATCGACTGCATCGCGGTGTAGCCGATGGTGAGGTCCATCATGACGATCACGCTGCCGATCTCCTTGGCGAACTCGGCGCGCTCGTACATGTCCTCCATCGTCGCCGCGGTCACGTTCATGTAGTGGCCCTTCACCTCCCCGGTCGCGGCGGAAGCCCGGTTGACGCCCTCGATCGCGTACAGGTAGCGGTCGCGCCAGCGCATGAACGGCTGCGAGTTGATGTTCTCGTCGTCCTTGGTGAAGTCGAGGCCGCCCCTCAGCGCCTCGTAGACGACCCGCCCATAGTTCTTCGCCGACAGGCCCAGCTTCGGCTTGACCGTCGCACCCAGCAGGGGCCGGCCGAACTTGTCCAGGCACTCACGCTCCATCACGATCCCGTGCGGCGGCCCCTGAAAGGTCTTGACGTAGTGCGGCGGGATCCGCATGTCCTCCAGCCGCAGCGCCTTCAGCGCCTTGAACCCGAACACGTTGCCGATGATCGAGCTCGTCAGGTTGGCGATCGAGCCCTCCTCGAACAGGTCCAGGTCGTAGGCGATCTTCGCGATGTACTCGCCCTGGCGACCCGGAACCGCGGCCACGTCGTAGGCCTTGGCCTGGTAGTGCTCGTGCGCGGTCAGCCGGTCGGTCCAGACCACCGTCCAGGTCGCGGTCGAGGACTCGCCGGCGACCGCGGCAGCCGCCTCGATCGGATCCACCCCCGGCTGCGGCGTAATCCGGAACGCCGCAAGGATGTCCGTGTCCCTCGGCTCATAGTCGGCGTCGAAGTACCCCATCTCGGCGTACGGCGTGACGCCGGAAGCCCAGCGGTCCCTCTTGTGGGTGGTCGTCGCGGGAGTCAGCGTCATCTTCCGGTGAACCTTTCGGGTCGAACTTCAGGCTGTCGGAGGAGGCTAGGACCGCACCACATAAACGTCAAGTACTAAATCTCCGTATTTCAATTGAGCTTTGCTTATAGGTAATGACATAGCCTGAAGTCTTGGAGTTCTCGGTTTATCTCTGTTGTTCACTAATGGATTGGCCGCTATCGTGCCCTGCCCCTTGAGCACCACCACCACTCCACGCCGCCCGCTGCCACCCTCGACGGTGGGGGTGGTCGATGACGACCTCGTCCGGCGTGCGCTGGCTGCCACGCGCGCGGCCGCGGTGGCCGCGGCAAACTGGTCGGGGCGCGGCGACGCGACAAGCTGGTGCTCCCGGCAGCGGCTCGTGATGCTGCCCAGATCACCGACCCGCCCGAGACGACGGTCGAGAACGTCGCCGAG
>Ga0187814_10001118_pt1 | contig 10071 bp, 9 predicted proteins | sample NC_S_4_FD_132450 | JGI IMG/M metagenome (GOLD analysis project Ga0187814, IMG submission 132450) | Wetland sediment microbial communities from Neuse River Estuary, North Carolina, USA - ASW-S_4 | ecosystem: Environmental > Aquatic > Freshwater > Wetlands > Sediment | place: USA: North Carolina...
CGTGGCCGACCAGTTCATCGTGATGGTCACCAAACACGGCGTCATCAAGAAATCCGAGCTCACCGAATTCGATAACCCCATTTCGCGCGGCATCATCGCGGTGTCGCTCGATGAGGGCGACGAGCTGATTGCGGCCAACAGTACTAATGGCGAAAACTATATCTTCCTCGGCTCGCATAAAGGCCAGGCCATCCGCTTCGCCGAGAGCCAGGTGCGGCCCATGGGCCGCCAGGCGCGCGGCGTGCGCGGCATCCGTCTTGGCCCGGACGACCACGTCGTGGGCACGGCCGTGACCGACCAGGGCCATGACCTCGTGGTCGCCACCAACCGCGGCATGGGCAAGCGCACCGCCTTCGGTCAGTTCCGTGCGATCAACCGGGGCGGCAAGGGCGTGCGCGCGATCTCCCTGACTCACCGCAACGGCTACGTCGCGGCGGTCCGCTCGGTCAACGAGGAGGACCACCTGATGCTCGTCTCGGCGCAGGGCGTGATCATCCGCATGAGCGTGGCGGAGCTGCCGCGCTACAGCCGCGCATCGCAAGGCGTGCAGCTGATGCGGCTCGACCCCGAGGACGAGCTCGTGGCGATCGCCCGTCTGACGCAGGTCGAGGAGGAACTCCTCGACGGCGGCGACCAGGAGTAGTCGGCCGAGGACACGGAAGGGGCCCGAAGCCAGGCTTCGGGCCCCTTGCCGCGCGACCGGCCGGATCTAGTGGCGATGACTGCGCGTCGTGTCCAGGTTGGGCGCCCCGTAGCGGGGGCCCGTCGTCGTCTCGCCGAGGGTGCGGTCCGTGCTCGGGGCACCTGAGGCCTGGTAGCCGTACGTGGCACCGGCGGGGGCCCTGCCGTAGGCGGACTCGGCCGGTGCGGCGGCGTGGCCCCTGTAGGCCTCTTGGATCCCGGCCGTGCCCGTAGCGTAGACGCCGCGCCCGTCCTGCGCCGTGAAGGCGTGGTTCGAGCCGCTGGCGACGTACTGCGCGGGCGGGAGGTGCGTCGAGCGCAGCCAGTCCTCGGGGGACTCGTGGGGTTGGAGGCTGGGGTACCAGCCGTGCTGCTCCGCGATCTTGTAGAGCTCGTAGGCGGAGTCCAGGTGCTGGCGCGAGATGTCGGCCAGGGTGCGGCGCAGGGTGGGCGACGAGCATTCCGTGGCCACGGTCATGCACGTCACGGACGCCGACTTGCAGTCGACGAGCGAGTCCATGACCATCGTGTGATCCTGGAGGCGCCGGCCGGTCGGCTCCGGGCGAACCGTCTGCCTGCTGGCCTGCTGGCCTCCCTGGGCGCCGTAGAACTGCGTGCCGCCGGTCTGCGTCGTGTACCCGGGACGCGTGCCCTCATCCCTGGTGAAGCCGAGGAGCTCCTGGTAGGTCCGCTCGGCAGAGCGCGCATGCGAACGGAACATCCCCTCGAGCTCGCGGTCGTTCGTCGAGTCGGCGAAGAAGGCGAGCTTCTCGATGGATGTCGCCGTTTCGAGCAGGACCTCGTGCAGACCCATCGCCTCGGACACGGTCAGCTGGTGCGAACCGATCAAACGGGCAGCCCCCCTCCGATCGCCCACCTTTTCGGCGGGCAGACATAGCGTGTCCCCGGAGGGCGGCGGCATGTTGGAACTTGCCGGGGCGCCAAGGCGGCCCTGGCAGCCGACGAGGCGCTGCGCGTCGCGATCAGTACAGGGCGCGCAGGGCCGAGATGAGGTTGGCGACGTCGGGGTAGCCGATGCCGGTGCGCGGGTCGTAGATCTCGTTGTTCGGATTGTGCAGGGCGCCTGCGTCGTAGCGCGACGACGCGACCGCGTAGAGGGCTCTTTGAGCGGTCGGGACGTCCGGCACCGCCGTACGGCAGAGCGACCAGATGGCCGCCCAGGAAGGCGCGCCCAGGCTCGTGCCGCCTTCGACGAGCCAGCTGCCGTCGAAGTACACGTCGACCCCCGTCTGCGTCGACGGGTTGGCGTCGAAGGCGACGTCCGGCACCTGGCGCTGGGCGAGGCCCGTCACCTGCTTTTGCCAGTACGTCGCGGCGTAGGGGGCCGCCCCGAACGACGAGCTCGCGTCGGGCTGGTCCCAATAGGACTCGAAGTAGTTCGCCGGGGTTCTCTCGATCAGCGACGTGCCGCCGACGGCCACGACGTTCGGGTTGACCGCCGGCCAGTAGAGGGGCGGGGGGCCGGAGAGCCCGAGGTTGTCGCCGCCTGCGGCGAAGAGCGAGAAGCCGCCGGACGTCAGGGCGGCGAGCACCTGGTCCGCTCCTGCGTCGCTGGCCGCTGAGGGCAGGACCCCCCACGAGTCGCTCGCGATCTCGCCGCCGTTCAGGGCCTGCGATTGGAGCCCCTGCGCCAGGCTCGGCGGAAAGGCGGCGGACGATCCGCTCGCGTCGTCCTCGACCACGATCAACTGGGCGAGCGGCGCGAGCGCGTGCGCCCACTCCACGTCCATGGTCGCCTCGAGGCTGGGCGGGAACGACCCGCCCGAACTCTTCACGCGGATGCTCGGCGCCGGCAGGCCGAAGACGTCGTCGAACGTGGACACGTCCTGCATGGAGAAGCCCTGGGGCTCGTAGAGCACGATGGCCTGACCCTGGCCGAAGTCTCCGCCGAGCCACGTGTTGTAGATGTCGTAGGCGCGCGCGATGGTCTGCGGCGGGTACCCGAAGGCCGGCGCCTTGAGCGAGGCAGGCGGCGTGCCCGTGATGTGGATGTCCGCCGACGCGCTGGCCCGCCCCCCGCTGCGCCCGTCCGTGACCGTCACCATGATGGTGTAGGTTCCGTGCGCGGCCGAGGTGCCGAAGGGGATCTGCTCCGAGCTGGCGCTATCCCCCCCGAGCAGCGGCACGAGGTTGCCGTCCGGTCCGCGCATCGTCCATGTGTAGCCGAGGGGGTCGCTCGCGGGCACGCCCCCGACGCTCGCCGAGACGGCCAGCACGCTGCCCGGCTGCAGCCGCGCGACCGGCAGCTGGATCGTCGTGTACATGCCGGACGGCGTCTTGTGCTGCGGCCACGTCATCGGCAGGTTGAGCGCCGTCGAGAGCAGCGAGGCCGGCATGTACATGGTGAGCCGCGTGTAGAGGGCGTCGGGCAGCTTCTGGCCGCCTAGCGCGAGCAGCCGGCCGGCGGGCGTCCAGCTGCGCCCGCGAACCGTGAGCCCGACGCGCCGCGTCTGCACCGCCAGCGCCCCGGAGAAAGCGCGCGCGGTGGACGGCTTGTGGACCACGGCGCGCGACCCGCTCAGCGAGACCGTCTGCTGCTTGCGCGACCAGTGGATGCCGAGGCGCGCCAGCGACGCCGCCCAGCGGACGGCGACGTACAACCGCCCCTGGTAGACGAGGGAGACCGGCGCCCACTCGCCGCCGTTCCAGAACGCGTCGCCATTCGGTGAGACGCTCTGCCCGCCGAGCAGCAAGGTCTGGCTTCCGGCGTACGCGGTGACCTTCGCGACAGCCAGGGCCGGCTCGGCCGCGGTGAGGCAGAGGGCGCCGCAGAGCGCGGCGCCGAGGATCCTATGCTTCATCCGGCCCCTCCACGATGTCGATGCGATCGCCCACCTCGACCCGCGCGCGCGCGATCGTCCCCTCCGGCAGCTCAAGGACCGTGCGCGCGGTCCTCACCACCGGGGAGAAACCCCATGGACGCAGGTTCATGACGCGGCAGACATCGCCGCGGCGATCCAGGAAGACGATATCGAGGGCAAAGCGCATGAAGGCCATGTGCACGCTGCGGCAGGGCACGATGACGAGGCCCTCGCCCGGGGCCAGCACTTCTCGCCCCATGAGCCCCCACGCCCGCGCAAAGAAGCGGTCGGCGACGCGTGCACGCTCAGCCAGATCCGTCGCCTTCGTGACATCCACGATGCGCGCGAACGACATCTTCCGACCTCCACGCTAGTGAGTACGCCGCGCGGTGGACAATGCCTGCTGGAATGTGCCGGGAGCGGGGCGCGACGGCTTGTGCCGCATGCTAGAATGATGCTGTCGCAGGCAGGCACGCGACGATTATACATGCACGCACGTGCAAGACAGGGCCAGCCTCGGCCGGCCCTGTTGCCTCAAGGAGGTCTTGACAGTGGCAGAGGAGCGCGAGGTAGGGACCTTCCGGGTGAAGGCGGGCCTGGCGGAGATGCTCAAGGGCGGCGTGATCATGGACGTGACGTCGGCGCCGCAGGCGGTGATCGCGGAGCGGGCCGGCGCGGTGGCGGTGATGGCGCTGGAGAGGGTTCCGGCGGACATCCGGGCGGCGGGCGGCGTGGCGCGGATGGCGGACCCGCGGGTGATCCGGGAGATCATGGACGCGGTGACGATTCCGGTGATGGCGAAGGCGCGCATCGGGCACTTCGTGGAGGCGCAGGTTCTGGAGGCGCTCGGGGTGGACTACATCGACGAGTCCGAGGTGTTGACGCCGGCGGACGAGGAGTACCACATCGACAAGCGCGCGTTCAAGGTGCCGTTCGTCTGCGGGGCGCGCAACCTCGGGGAGGCGCTGCGGCGGATCGGGGAGGGCGCGGCGATGATCCGCACGAAGGGCGAGCCCGGGACGGGCAACGTCGTGGAGGCGGTGCGCCACGCGAGGACGGTGAACCAGCAGCTGCGGCAGGTGATCGCGGCGCCGGAGGAGGAGCTCGGGACGATCGCCAAGGAGCTCGGGGCGCCGCTCGATCTGGTGCGCGAGGTGAAGCGGCTGGGGCGGCTGCCCGTGGTGAACTTCTCGGCGGGCGGCATCGCGACGCCGGCGGATGCGGCTCTCATGATGCAGCTCGGGGTGGACGGGATCTTCGTCGGCTCGGGCATCTTCAAGTCGCAGAACCCCGAGGCGCGTGCCGCGGCGATCGTGCGCGCGACGACGCACTTCCAGGACCCGAAGGTGCTGGCGGAGGTCTCGGAGGGCATCGGCGACGCCATGCCGGGCATCGAGATCTCGCAGCTGGCACCCGCAGAGCGCATGCAGGAGCGGGGCTGGTAACTTGCTGACCATCGGCGTGCTGGCCCTGCAAGGGGCCGTGCGGGAGCATTCCCGCGTGCTCGAAGCCCTCGGGGCCGAGGTGCGGCCGGTGAAGCGCCGCGAGGACCTCGCGGGGCTGGACGGGATCGTGCTGCCGGGTGGAGAGTCCACGACGATCGGCATGCTGCTCGAAGAGTACGACATGGCGTCCGTACTGCGCGGCGGCGACCTGCCGATCTTCGGCACCTGCGCCGGCATGATCCTCATGGCGACCGAGATCGAGGGATCGGACCAGCCGAGGCTCGGCGTCATGGACATCACGGTGCGGCGCAACGCGTTCGGCCGCCAGCGCGACAGCTTCGAGGAGCCGATCGCCGCGCCGGCCGTGGCACCCGGGCCCGTGCGTGGGGTCTTCATCCGGGCGCCCTTCGTCACCGAGGCGAGGGACGGGGTGGAGGTGCTCGCCCACGTCGACGGCAAGATCGTGCTCTGCCGCCAGGGCATCTACCTGGCCAGCTCCTTCCACCCCGAACTGACCGACGACACCCGCGTGCACCGCTATTTCCTCGAACAGATCTGCGGCGCGCGCCGCGCTGTGACCGCGCGCTGACGGAGCCCGTCGCCGGGGCCCTCCCTCAACGGGGAGGGCCTCTTTGATGGGCTTGCGCCCTGACTAGCCGGCGAGCCAGCGGTAGACCCCCAGCAGGTCCGAACGTTCGGGATGGAACTGCGTTGCGAGGATGCCCCTGGAGGCGTTCTCCATCGCCTCCAGGTGGCCGTCCGCGTCGGCGGCGGAACCCAGGAAGTCCGCGGGCAGCGCGCCGACGCAGGTGCGGTGGTTGCAGTACACGCGCAGGCGCCGTGCGGGCAGCAGATCCGCGAGCACGGAGCCGGGCGCCACGTCGATCGAGGTGTGCACGTTCCTGTGCGGTGCGGCCATGCGCTCGAGCGCCCCGCCGTGCGCGACCGTGGCGAGCTCCATGCCGCGGCAGACGGCGAGGATCCTCTGCCCGTTCCGCTCCGCCCGACGCAGCATGCCGAGTTCCAGGCGATCCCGGATGCGGTTGAGCGGTGACACGGGCGTCTCCTCCGCGACCAGGGATTCGACGCCGAAGCCGCCGGGCAGCAGCAGCGCGTCGCTCCCGTCGACGTACGCCTCGATCACCCCGGGATCGACCTTGATGTACGGGTAGATGGTCCGAATCTCGACCGTACCCGTGCTGGCGACCGCCCACGCGTACCTGCGCACCTGCGCCGGGTTCGCGAACCCCAGCATCACGGCGGTGCGCTTCATCCGACCCCACCTCTCGCAGGGGCCTCGGCCCAGCGCTCCATCGGCCCCGCGCTGGGCATCGCCCGGTGCGCGGTGGCAAGGCTCGCGAGCGCGGCCCCGCGCTGCGCGGAGTAGGTCAGGTAGCCGAGCCATGCGACGACGGTGGTGCCGAGGATCCACTCCAACACGGCCATGCCTGCTCCTCACGTCCCACACGGGACGCTTCTGGGCGAGTCCGCACGAATCCTTGCGCGACGGGCGACGCGAACCCGGGGACTCGATCTGCGATGCGCGGGAGCGGACCCGTCGCCGCTCGCCCCGAGGCGGCGCCGAACCCCGCCCAAGGAGCGCCGCCGCCAAGTTGCTCTGGCCGCCTCCAGCGGCTAGAATGGATGCACAAACCGACCAGGGCGAGGATGGGGAAGGTCCCGCGCGCAGCGGTGAAGAGAGCCGGCGGCAGGTGCGAGCCGGCACGCGGTGCGGACGCTTCCACCCCGGAGCCGCCGGCGAGGAGCCGGACGCGTGGCGCACGTGAGCGCGCCGAGAGGACGCAGGCCCCCGCCTGCGCCGAACGAGGGTGGCACCGCGACCGTTCGCCCCTTGGGGTGGGCGGCTTTTTCGTTGCTTCCCGAAGGGAGACATTCTCATGCAGGCCGTCGACTTCACCGAGGACACCCTGCGGCTCCTGGATCAGCGCCGGCTGCCCGAGGCCGAGGTCTACCTCGACATCGCCACGTCGGAGGCGGCCGCGGCCGCGATCCGGGACATGGCGGTGCGCGGCGCGCCGGCGATCGGTCTCGCGGCGGCCTACGCAGTGGCGCTCGCCGCGCGCGAGGCGGCCGCCGCGAGCGACCCCGCGCGCACCCTCGGCGCCTGCGCCGAGCGGATCGCCGGAGCCCGCCCGACCGCCGTCAACCTGCGGCGCGAGGTGGAGCGCTCGCTCGCGGCGCTCTCCGGAGCGCCCGAAGGGTGGTACCGCATGGCGCTCGAACGCGCACGGGCCTTGCACGAGGCGCAAAGGGCCGAGGACGCCGCCATGGCCGAGAACGCCCTGCCACTCTTCCGACCGGGCATGCGCGTGCTGACGCACTGCAACACCGGGGCCCTCGCGACGGGCGGCCTCGGCACCGCGCTCGGCGCCATCCTGGCGGCGCACCGCAGGCTCGGCCTCGAGATGGTGCTGGTCGACGAGACGCGGCCGCGCCTTCAGGGCGCCCGCCTGACGGCGTTCGAGCTCGGCCGCGCCGGCGTGTCGCACCGCGTGATCGTCGACGGCGCGGCTGCGCACTTCATGGCCCGGGGCCTGGTCGACCTCGTCCTGGTCGGTGCCGACCGCATCGGGCGCGACGGCCGCGTGGCCAACAAGATCGGCACCTACGGGGTCGCCGTCCTGGCGCACCACCACCGCATCCCGTTCGCGGTGGTGGCGCCGCGATCTAGCTGCGACCTCCTCTGGCCGGGCCAGAGGGAGGTCGAGATCGAGGAACGCGACCCCCGCGAGGTCCTTGAGATCGGCGGCCGCCGCATGGCGAGTCCTGGCAGCGAGGCGTACAATCCCGCGTTCGACGTGACCCCGGGCGATCTCGTCTCCGCGATCGTGCGCGAGGACGGTCTCTTCCGGGCGCCGTACGCTTTCTGATCACGACGAAGCGAAAGGGAGGACTCCGATATGCACGATCCCAAGAAGCTGCGCGAGCAGGAGGCCGAGTACCGCCGCATGCTGGGCCGCCGCGGCGCCGAGGACCTGCTGGACGCCGCCCTTGCCGTGGACGAGGAACGGCTCACGGTGCTGAGGCGCGTCGAGGAGCTGCGCGCCGAGCGCAACCGCGCCAGCGAGGCGATCGCCGAACTCCGGCGCGCCGGCGTCGACGCGCAGGACGCGATCCTGCGCACACGCGCAATCGGGGACGAGCTCAAGACGCGCGAGGCGGATCTCGCCCAGCTGGAGGACAAGGTGCGCGAACGCTGGCTCGAGATCCCGAACGTCCCGTCGGAGGACATGCCGGACGGAGACGAGCCGCGCGAGGAGCGCGTCGTGTTCGAGCGTCCCGCCTTCGACTTCCCGCCCAAGCCCCACTGGGAGATCGGCGTCGACCTTGGCATCCTGGACTTCGAGCGCGCGACGCGGATGTCCGGCTCGCGCTTCGCGATGCAGCGCGCGGAGGGTGCCAAGCTCGAACGCGCGCTGATCGACTTCATGCTCGACGTGCATTCCTCGCGCGGCTACGAGGAGATCTTCCCGCCGTTCCTCGTCCAGGAGCCCGCGCTCTACGGCACGGGCCAACTGCCCAAGTTCCGCGAGGAGATGTTCCAGGCCCAGACCGGGCACTACCTGATCTCCACCGCCGAGATCCCGGTGACCAACATGCACCGCGAGGAGATCCTCGCGGAGGCGGACCTGCCGCTGCGCTACTGCGCGTACAGCGCCTGCTTCCGCGCCGAGGCGGGAGCGGCCGGGCGGGACACCCGCGGGCTCATCCGGCTGCACCAGTTCAACAAGGTCGAGCTCGTGCACTTCGTGAGGCCGCAGGACTCGATGGACGAGCTCGGCCTGATCGTCGACGAGGCCGAGGAGATCCTGCGCCGGCTGCACCTGCACTACCGCGTCGTCACGCTGCCCACCATGGACTACGGCTTCTCGGCCCACAAGACGCTGGACCTCGAGGTGTGGCTGCCGTCGCAGGACATGTTCCGCGAGATCTCGTCCGCGACGAACTTCCTCGACTTCCAGGCGCGCCGGGCCAACATCCGCTACCGCGACCAGGACGGCAAGGTGCACTTCGTGCACACGCTGAACGCGTCGGGGCTGGCGGTGGGCCGGACGATGGCGGCCATCCTGGAGCAGGGCCAGCAGGCGGACGGCAGCGTCGTGATCCCGGAGGCGCTGCAGCCCTACATGGGCATGGCCCAGATCGGACCCCGCTGAGGCTCTGCTATAATGGCGTGGCCCGGGAGGGGTGGCCGAGCGGCTTAAGGCGGCGGTCTTGAAAACCGCTAAGGTGATGAGCCTTCGTGGGTTCGAATCCCACCCCCTCCGCCAAGCTTGCGCGGCGCCCCCGCCGAAAGGCCGGGGCGCCGCGTCCGAGTGCGCCAGAACTTGCCGCCGAGCTGGCCCAAGGCTAAGGTACCAGCAGGCGGCTGGCGCCCGTCCCCCTTCGCTCAGGGGAGCTGGCGGCGGCCCGACCGCCGGAAAGCGGGGGGATCGCCTGCTGCGACAATCCGGTCGCCCGATGGGCTTCGGCGACGTCCTGGACGCCGCCTTCTCGCTCCTGCGCTCCGCGTTCTGGCGGTTCGCGCTCGCAGAGGCGATCGTCGCCGTGCCGGTCGCGGTCATGCAGTTCTACCTGATGCCGTCGAGGGTGCCCGCAAACTTCGGCGCAATCCTGGCGACCTTCTCGGCCCGCGCGCCGGTCACGCTGCTCGTCGGCGTGCTCGGCATCCTGCAGTCCGGGGCGCTCGTGTCCCTTGCGGAGCTCGCCGGTCAGGGGCGGCCCGCGGACGTCGGCCAGGCGTACCGGAGGGCCCTGCTCCGCTTCCCCGAGCTGCTCGGCTACGGCATCATCTACGGACTCATGGTCGGCGTGGGGCTCGCCCTGTTCGCCGTGCCGGGGATCGCCCTGGCCGTCCTGTTCTCCCAGGGACTCTTCCTCATCGTGCTCGACGGACGGGGCATCGTCGCGAGCTTCGGCGAGAGCTACCGCCTGGTCGGGGGCCACTTCTGGCGCGTGCTGGGCATCGGGCTCGTCGCGTACCTGATGATCACCATCGTCAGCCTGCTCGTCACGGCGCTGATCGCGGCCGTCACGGGCGGCGGCGCCTCGCATGCCTTCACGGCCGCGCTGACGACGCTCATCTCGATCCTGATCGGGAG
>Ga0187814_10001119_pt1 | contig 10066 bp, 9 predicted proteins | sample NC_S_4_FD_132450 | JGI IMG/M metagenome (GOLD analysis project Ga0187814, IMG submission 132450) | Wetland sediment microbial communities from Neuse River Estuary, North Carolina, USA - ASW-S_4 | ecosystem: Environmental > Aquatic > Freshwater > Wetlands > Sediment | place: USA: North Carolina...
CAGGGTGGAGATAGACCGGACGGCAGGCTTGAGCCCGATGCGGGAGGCGGAGCGCCTCCGGCTGGACGCGCTCGGCCTCCCTCTCGACGGGCGCATAAGGCTTGCCTGTCAGACTCACGCCTTCCGCGACACCGACCTGCGCGGATGCCTCGAAAAGAAGGAGGAGCCGTGACGGGACGATGGTGGCAGGACGCCGTCTTCTATCAAGTCTACCCCCGGAGCTTTGCGGACTCGAACGGCGACGGGATCGGCGATCTTCGCGGTCTGATCGGGCGTCTCGACTATCTGTCCACCCTCGGCGTCGACGCTATCTGGCTCTCGCCTTTCTTCCCCAGCCCCAAGAAGGATTGGGGCTATGACGTCGCCGATTATCGGGGGGTCGACGCCGATTACGGCAGCCTCGTCGACGCGCAGGCGTTGGTGGCCTCGGCCCACGACCGAGGCATTCGTGTCATCCTCGACCTCGTCGTCAATCATAGTTCGGATGAACATCCATGGTTCAAGGCCGGAAGCGCGTCGAAGGACGCGCCCGAACACGACTACTACATCTGGAAGCCGCTCGAGGGGAAAAGGCCCAACAATTGGGTCTGCCTTTTCGAGCAAGGTTCGGCATGGTTCCCCAACCCGCCGACGGGCGAACGCTACCTCGGCACCTTCACCCGGTTCCAGCCGGAATTCAACTGGCGCGAAGGGCGTCTCCGCGCGGAAATCTACGGCGTCATGCGGCATTGGCTGGACCTCGGCTTCGACGGTTTTCGCCTCGATGTCGCCACCGCCTACATAAAGGACGAGCTCTTCCGCTCGAATCCCTTTTCGCTCAATATCGTGCCCGATCTCCTCCAGCGGCACGTCTACGATCGCAACCGACCCGAGGTCCACGAGATCTTTCGCGAGATGCGCGCGCTGACCGGCGACGAGCGGGTGCTCGTCGGCGAGACTTACGGCCCGGACCCCGCGCTCGCCGCAGCCTGCTATGGCCGCGGCGACGAACTGCACCTCGCCTTCGATTTCGAACTCCTCGATGCCAAGTGGTCGGCCGGCGCCTTCAGATCCGCGGTCGAGCGATGGTACGCCGCTCTCCCCGAGGGCGCCTGGCCCGTGATCACTCTCTCGAACCACGATCGGCCTCGACATGCCTGGCGGTACCGCGGTCGCTCGGTCCGGGAGACCGAGGAGCGGGCGAAGGTGGCCGCGGCCTGCCTCCTGACCCTGAGGGGGACGCCGTTTCTCTACTACGGCGAAGAGATCGCGATGGGCTGCCGCCGCATTCCCCGCGCGCGGCTCCGCGATCCCCTCGGCATCAAGACCTGGCCGCTCGGCTTTCTCGGGCGTGATCCCGAGCGCACGCCGATGCAGTGGAGTTCGAAGCCGGGCGCCGGCTTCAGTTCAAGAGTCGGTGCGGCCTCCGGCGACGATAGGTCGGGAATCGGCTCGACGGGGGTTCCAGAACCATGGCTGCCCCTCAACCCCGATTGGCGCGATCGCAATGTCGAAGTCCAACTTCGCGATTCGGCATCGGTGCTCTCCCGGTACCGCGAACTCACGGCCCTGCGTCGCGCCCATGCGGCTCTTCGGCAAGGGGACATCCGATTCCTCGACGGCGGCCGCGACCTTCTGGTCTTCGAGCGGCGCACCTCGGATGAAGTCCTGCTGGTCGCGCTGAACTTCGCCTCGCGATCCCGGGCCTTCGATCTCGACCGGCAGGCGACCATTCTCCTCGGCGACTCGGACCGTCCGGCGAGAGTCGGCCCCGGCTCCGTCGGGCTTCGCTCGCTGGAAACGATGGTGTTGAAGCTGTCGTGATGCGAAGCGCTGAATTCCCTCGACCGGCACGCGGCGCGTCGACGCTTATGGGGACGAGGCGTCGATGCTCATAAAAACGAAGCGTCGAGGGAAAGGTTGCCCTTGCGGATGACGATTCCCCAGACGAGGAGTTGGAGAAGACCCGCCTCCATCTGCGTCCCCGCGGCCCGGATACGAGCGTCGAATTCGGAGAGAAGGCAGAGAACGCGTTCGCAGGCGGCGCGATCGAAGCGGCGCAGAGCCTCGCGATGGGTCGCCTGGAGGCTCTTTGCCCTGATTCCGGATTTGAGACAGGCGCTCTCGAAGTTCTCTCCCCCGTCGAGGGATGCATTGAGTCTGAGGAGACGTTTCCAGCTCCATGCGAGGGCGGCGATAAGGGGGACGGCACCTCCCTGGCGATCGGCCAGTACTACCTCGAGACATTCGAATGCCCAGATCGGCTCGTCGGCGACCATCCGCGCAAAAAGGCTGAAGGCGTCTTCGCGCCGATTGCGCGCGATCGCCCGATCGATGTCCTCGGCGGAAAGCTTCGTCCCTTCTGGAAAGAGCACCGCCAACCTCGCGCAGACGGAATCGAGCGAAGCAGTATCGTTTTCGACGAGTTCCAGAATCGTCTCGATGCCTTCTTGGTCGATGGCGAGCCGCGCTTCGCCGAGGCGTCTGGCGATCCACTGTGGCTTTTCGTTCTCGAAGAGTTCCCAAAATACTTTTTTCCGATCCTTGCCGACGCTCTCTTCCAGGGCCTTGTCGATCCCCGGCAAGGCGGTCACGAGGAGGAGAACGACGTCGGGGGCGGGCCGCTTCACGTACTCGACGAGCGTCTGGAGCTCGGCCTTGGTCTTGACGAGGTCGGCATCCCGATACTCGATGAGGCGGGAGGACGAAAAGAGTGCGCCGTTCATCGCCAGCGAGAGGAGCTCGCCGACGGGAGTCTCCTGGGCGTAGAGACGATGCCGTTCCGGCTCCGCGCCGGAAATCTGCGCCATTTCCTTCCGAATCGATTCGACGAAGGTCCCGCGTCTTCCATCGTCCGGTCCGGCCAGGATATATACCGGGTCGATCTTCATGCCACGTTCCTGCCCGAAATGCGCGCGGATCAATAGCTACGGATGATTCCGCACAGCCTGCCGATGATCCGCACGTCCTGGGTATAGATGGGAGAGTAGGCGGGGTTTTCCGCGACGAGTTTGACTCGATTGTTTTCGCGGAAGAAACGCTTGAGGGTGACCGCGTCGTCGATCATTGCCACGACTATTTCGCCGTTGTCGGCGGTCGGACGCTTTTCGATGATGGCAAGGTCGTCGTGGTAGATGCCGGCATCCTTCATGCTGTCGCCCCTGACCCTGAGGGCGAAGCAGCCTCCCGCTCTCGTCATTTCCCTGGGCACCTGGACGGAACCCTCGAAGTTCTCGTCGGCGAACAGGGGTCTGCCGGCAGCGACGACTCCCAGGAGCGGGACTTCTGAGACCCGCGCTTCGCTCCTGTCCCGGCTCAACACTTCGATGGCCCGGGACCGATTTTCCCCCAATTTGAGCCTTCCCTTCTTCTCGAGGGCCTTGACGTGGTCATAGGCGCCTTTGACCGAGATGGAGAAGCGCTCGGCGATTTCCCTGATGGTCGGAGGGTAGCCGTGTTGCTCGACGAAGGAGGTGATGCAATAGAGGACTTCGCCTTGGCGAGACGTAAGTGTCTTCATTTTTCCAGCTCTATCCCCAGTTTCTTTATTCTGGCGTGAAGCCCGCTCGGATAGACTCCGATGGCTTCGGCCGTCTTGGACACATTATAACCTGATTCCCTGAGTTTCCAAGTAAGATAGTCTTTCTCGAACAGTTCCCGGGCGTCGGCAAGACCCCGATCGAGGTATCGATCGGGAATCTCCGAATCCCGATCGGCTCCCCGGTCGGCCGGAACGCCCAGTATCCTCGCCACCGCTTCCTCGCCGATGGGTTCGTCGTCGCAAAGGACCCGCAGGCGCTCGACCGCATTCCGGAGTTCCCGGACATTTCCCGGCCATGGACGCTCCGAAAGGGCCTTGATCGCCCCGGGGTCGAAGGACCGGTCCTTGCCGACGAAGGTACGGGCGAGAATGCCGACGTCGCCCGGCCTTTCCTTGAGCGAAGGCATGCGGATCGGCACGACGGCCAGCCTGAAGTAGAGATCTTCGCGAAAGCGCCCGGAGGCGATCTCGGAGCGGATGTCCTTGTTCGTCGCGGCGAGGATCCTTACGTCGACGTCTATGGATTGTTCGCCCCCGAGACGCTCGAAGCGCATCTCCTGGAGCACACGGAGGAGCTTGGCCTGGGCGGCGAGAGAGAGGTCGGCGACTTCGTCGAGGAAGAGGGTTCCTCCGTCCGCCGCTTCGAAACGACCCCGGCGCCGCGCATGGGCGTCGGTGAAGGCCCCCCGTTCGTGGCCGAAGAGTTCGCTTTCGATGAGGTTGTCGGGTATGGCGGCGCAATTCACCGCCACGAAGGGTCGATCGGCCCGCTTGGAAAGTCTGTGGATGAGCTTGGCCGCGAGTTCCTTGCCCGAACCGTTGTCGCCGGTGATGAGGACGCGGGCATCCGAATCGGCGGCCTGCGCGATGAGGTTTCGGACCGCAGCGGAGGCGATCGAATCGCCGAGGATGTCCTCCTCCTCGCCGGCGACATTCCTGAGCCTTCTGTTCTCCTTACGGAGTCCCGCCATGGCCAGGGCGTTGCGGCAGGTCGCGAGGAGGCGGTCTATGGAAAGGGGCTTTTCGATGAAGTCGAAGGCGCCGAGCTTGAGGGTGCGGACGGCCATGTCGATGGTCGCGTGGCCTGAAATGACGACCACCTCGAGCTCGGGGCGGCGCTTTTTGATTTCTTCCAGCGCCTCGATGCCGCCCAGCCGGGGCAGCCACACGTCGAGGAGGACGAGATCGGGCGAGAGCTTTTCCATGAGGTCGAGGCCGACGACGGCATCCTCGGCGAGAGAAACGACGTAGTGTTCGTCCTCCAGGATGTCTCGGACGGTCGTGCGGATGCCCGGTTCGTCATCGATGACAAGGATTGATGGCAACCTGGAATCTCCTATCGCCCCGCTGGACTTCGTTCAACGCTCGACGGGAAGGTCCAGCCAGAACACCGTGCCCAGCCCTTCCGCGGACTCGAAGCGGATGCGTCCGCCGTGATCGTGGACGATACGCTCGACGATGGCGAGGCCGAGGCCCGTCCCCTTCTCCTTCGTGGTAAAATATGGCATGAAAACCCGATCGCGAATGTCGGGCGGTATTCCCTTGCCCGAGTCGCTCAATCGGAGCCTACAATAGCCCGAGTCCCCCGCCTTTACAAGGTCGGCCGAAAAGCCGATTCGACCTTTGCCGTTCATGGCTTCGACGGCGTTGGCGACCAGATTGCCGAGAGCTCTCCGGATCATCGAGCGGTCGACGTTGAGCCTGAGCCCCGAAGGCAGGTCTCCCACGACAAATTCCACTTCGGGATAGGACTGGCGATACATCGCCACCGATTCCTCCACGAGATCGTCGATGGGCACCCAATCGCGCTGGGGGGAGGGCAGCCGGGCGAATTCGCGGAAATCCCCGAGAAGCGCGTCCATCCCGTCGACCTCGGCGATGATCGCGAGGGTGGTCGACTCGGTGATCGCCCTGGCTTTTTCAGGATCGTTTCGGGCGGCCCTCAGAAGGCGCTCCGACGCGAGTCTGATCGGGGTGAGGGGGTTCTTGAGCTCGTGGGCCAGACGTTGCGCCAGATCCTTCCAGGCGTCGATGCGCTCCTGGATGAGCTCGCCCTCGCGGCCGCGTTCGAGTTCGTCGAGCATGCGATTGAACGAGGAGATGAGCCATCCACGCTCGTCGCCCGCCTTGGCGAGAAGACGGAGGGACGAATCGCCCGCGGCGATGCGCCTCGTGGCGTCTTCGAGGCTCGCCAGCGGTTCGGCGACGAGGTCGGCGCTCGCCATCCCCGCCAGAAGGGCCAAGAGAAAGAGGGGGAGCACGAACAGGGCGTACGTGAGGGCTATGAAAGATGGCCAGCGCGCCGATGATTCGGCGAGGTTTCTCATGGCATCGTGGCCGGTCGCCAGGGAGGTGGTCGCCGTATCGAATTCGTCCGGCAGCCGGAGGCCGAGGACGGCGACCGTCCCGTCACGGGAGATGGCGTAGCGGAGGCGGCTCACGCCTGATCGCGTCTCCGGCGGCAAGGATCCCGAAGTGCCGGGCGGCGGCGCCGAGGCGAGGCGCGATCCGGGCGGGCCCACCGATCGGCGGCGTGCGCCGGGCCCGAAGATCTCCAGCGATTCGACAGCCGGATCGAGGGCCTGAAGCGATGCGAGGATGGCGGGAAGGTCGACGTTCCGATCGAGGAAGCCGGGCAGACGGTTCAGGGTGATCGAAGAGAGGCGTTCGGCCGCCGCCTCCTGCCATTCGCCTATGAGTCGGACCGCCGAATCCATGCCTGCTTCCGCCGCGCGGGAGGACTGACGGCCGGCCGCGAGGGAGACGAGCCTTAGAGCGAACCAGGATTGCGGGAGGCTGGCCACGACGACGAAGGCGAGGAAGACGGCGGCGAGCTTGAGCCTTAGCCGCGCGCCGTAGCGGCGCAGCCCCACGCTTCGCACGAGCTGACGGGCCTGAACGGCCAATATGACGAGCGTCGCCAGCGGCAACACCCCGAGAAGGAGAAAGGGCGGCGCTATTTCCATCGACGAGGCGGACGAATCGACCACGAAGCTGGCCAGAAGCAGGAAGCCCGTTCCCGAGATCAGGTAGATGAGGAAGACCGACAAAATGTCGGGAAGGAAGCGTCTGCCCGTTCCCGAGCCGGTCGAAGCCGCCTCTCGTGCGGCTTCCCTCTCCTTCATTCCTCCTCGAAGCGGGTTTCGAAAAGGTGAAGGATGGCCTCGGCGGCGGACTCCTCGTCCGCGCCGTCGGTCACGATCCTGATGGCCGTCCCGTAGCTGGCCCCGAGCGTCATTATGCCCATGATCGATTTGGCGTTGATCCGGTCAGATCCCTTTTCGAGCCAGACTTTGCAGGGGAATTTGCTGGCCGTCTGGACGATGAGGGCCGAAGGCCGCGCATGGATGCCCGCCCGGTTGCTGATCGTGACGCTGCGCTCTGTCATCTCGTCTCCCGTGGTCAGATGTAGTCGTCGCGGTTGAAGTAGACGGCTCTCGCGCTTTCGCTCTCGAGCCATCGCAGTATGTTCTGGTTGAATTCCTTCGCGGAATGGTAGCCCATTTTCTTGAGCCGCTCGTTCATCGCCGCGGTTTCGACGATTATCGGGATGTTTCGGCCGGGCTTCACGGGAATTTCGAGGGTGGGCACGCGCACTCCGAGAATTTCCGTCGTCTTCTCCTCGACGCCGATCCGATCGTAAACCTTGTCCGGGTCCCATTCCTCGAGGGAGCAGACGAGTTGAATCTGCTTCTTGTCGCGTATCGCGCCGACGCCGAAGAGGTTGGTGATGTTGATGATGCCGAGACCGCGAATCTCCATGTGGTGGCCGATGATCTTGTTGGCACCCTGTCCCATGAGTATGGAGCCGTTCACGCAGCGGATTTCGACCACGTCGTCGGCGACGAGACGGTGTCCGCGTTCGATCAGTTCGAGGGCCGTCTCGCTCTTCCCCACTCCGGAGTCGCCGGTGATCAGGATGCCGATGCCGTAGACCTCGACGAGGACTCCATGGACGGTCGTTTCAGGGGCGAAGAGATCGGAAAGTACCCGGAGAATGCGGCTCGTGAGCTCCGACGACGCCAGATCGGTCTGCAGGATGGGGCAGCCCGAGCCCTCGGCGATCTCGAAGAAGGACTTTCCGGGGGTCAGGTTGTGGGTGAAGATGCAGGCCGGAACCGGATAGGAAAAGAATTTGCGCAGGCTTTCGGTGTTTCCCTCTTCTTCGAGCCTGTGAAGAAATGCGTTTTCTCCCCGGCCGAAGATGTGGAGACGCTGCCAGGCGAAGGACTCGAAGAACCCCGACAGGGGAAGGCCGGGACGATTGATATCGGGGACCGCGATGGGCCTGGAAAGGCCCGCCCTTCCGCCGATGCAATGAAGGTCGAGGGCGTTCTGTTCCTTGAGCTCGAGGGAGATGAGGTCGAGGACGGTGATCTGCTTTTCTTCCATGCGCGCGCAGTGTACCGCGAAAACCGCGCACCCGCAATCGCGGGCTGCCGCGGCTTTCGAGTCCGCCCGCGATCGAGGGCTCGGCAGCCCTCCGACCGGCTTTATAGGGAGACGGGGCCGGCCTTGTGATCCTTGAGCTTTTCCTTTTCCTTCGTGATCTTCTGTTCGAGCCGGTCCACCAGCCTGTCTATGCCGGAATGCATGTCGAAATCGTGTTCCTCGAGATGGGCCTGTCCTCCTCTGCGGAAATTCGCCGTGACTTCAAGCTTGAAATCCTTTTCCTTGGTAAATACCAGAATGAGATCGACGATCATGTCCTTTGCGTAGCCGATCCGCTCGAGTTTCTTGTCGAGGTAGTCCCGGGACGCTTCTCCGAGGTCGAAATGAACGGAACGGACGTCGACGGTCATGAGCACCTCCTCTTGCATTTCCGGTCCCTACGGGCCGGAGCCGGCGCATGTTCGCGGGCGCCGTTTCCGCGGGTTCAGGCGTTTTTCTTCCGGCCGAAGGAAGAATCGAGATCGAGCTCGCCCCGATACTTGGCGACGGTCCGGCGGGCGAGGGGAATGCCTCTGCCCGCCAGGGCGTCGACGATGTCCCGATCCGACAGGGTCGATTGCTCGTTTTCGATGATTTCCTTGATGATCTGCTTCACCCCCTCCTTGGAGTAACGGGAACCGGCCGATCCCGCGCCGGAAATCGAGTTGGAAAAGAAGAAACGGAACTCGAAGATGCCCCAGTCGGTCTGCATGTACTTGGAATGCGCGATGCGCGATACGGTCGTCTCGTGCACTCCGATCTCCTGGGCCACGTCGCGCAAGGTGAGGGGGACGAGGTGCTTGGGCCCGTCGATGAAAAACGGACGCTGGCACTCCACCACCGCCCGCGCGACCTTGAGGAGCGTCTGATTGCGCTGATGGATGCTTCTGATGAAGAACTTCGCCTTGCGGATGTTGTCTTTCACATAGGAGGCAGTTGCCCGGTCGCCCTTCTTCTGGCCGGCGAGGCGATCGAAAAAAGGATCGATCCCCAGCACCGGTATCTCTTCGTCGTTGAGGATTATGACGAAGTCTCCTTCCTTGAGTTTGACGAGGAGATCGGGGATGACGTACCGCGGCTCCTCGGTCGAATAGGCCCGTCCGGGGAAGGGCGAAAGGTCCTTGATGAAGGCGAGGGCTTCCTTCAAGTCCTCCTCCTCCAGCTTGAGACGTTTTTGGATCTCCGAATGGCGGCCCTTTTCGAGAAGGTCGATATGGTCCTTGAGGATGGTAAGGGCGGTCGAAGGCGCTCCCGGATCGAGGAGGGCTTGAACGAGGAGGCTTTCCCGGAAATTCGCCGTGCAGGTCCCGGAGGGTTCGAAACCCTGAATCAGGGCGATCATGGACGCGACGGTGTCGGCTTCGGAACGCGGGAAGAGGTTTTTTGGATCTTCTTTATGAAAGCCGTCGTCGTCGAGATTTTGGATGATCCCTTCGCCGATCTCCCGCTGCCTGGACGTGAGCCTCTGTATCCGGAGCTGTCCCAGGAGGTGATCCTGCAGCGTCTCCGCACGGGATATGGCACCTTCGATGAACATCCGCTTGGAGTCGTCGTCCGAGCCCGATCGGGAAGCGAAACCGGGGTCCGAGCTGTTCTCGAAGAACTCGTCCCGCTCCGAGGGATTTTCCCCGCCCTCCGGCATGCTCTCGAGGGAGATCGTCGACCTGTCCTCGAGCACTTCGAGCGCGGGATTGGCCTCGATCTCCTCTTGAATCTGCTCCTTCAGTTCCTGGATAGGCAAGGCCATAAGCTTTATGGACTGGATCATCTGGGGACTGAGCTTCTGGCGTTGCTCCGCGGCGAGCGCGGGTCTTTGGAACTGCACTTGGGCCTCCGCATGAATCCTGTCGCGGCTCTTCCCGGGTCTTCGCCCGGCCCGCCGTTCGGGACCACCTCCCGGATCCCTCGTTCAAGCTTAGTACCCCCTTGGCCAATGTCAAGTTTGGCGACTTCCGGGGCGATAGCAGTTGACTCGCGGGGACCGGCATCATTACTTTACCCTCACCTTACTCCATCCCTGTCATATTCTCAGCGGCACGGGACCTTTTCAGGTGGGTTAGATGTCGAACAAGCACCATGATCGCCCCGCGCATCCGGGAGACGGCGAAATCTCGA
>Ga0187814_10001120_pt1 | contig 10058 bp, 7 predicted proteins | sample NC_S_4_FD_132450 | JGI IMG/M metagenome (GOLD analysis project Ga0187814, IMG submission 132450) | Wetland sediment microbial communities from Neuse River Estuary, North Carolina, USA - ASW-S_4 | ecosystem: Environmental > Aquatic > Freshwater > Wetlands > Sediment | place: USA: North Carolina...
CGTCGATGGTCGCGTCCCAGCGACCGCCGGCGAGCGCGGACAGGTCACCGTTGCGGTCACCGGTCAGGTGCGTGGCCCGGGGGAACAGGTCAGCGCCGGTCTGACCGCGGTGGAACAGCGTCACGTCGTGACCTGTGTCGAGCGCGGCCTGCGCGATGTGCCGGCCGACGAAGGCCGTACCGCCGATGACGAGGATGCGCATCAGCCGGCCGCCCGCAGCGCCGCCAGCTGGCCGACGATGGCGGCGGCCGGCGGGAAGGTCAGCCCGACGAGCGTGACGTGCTTCCAGCGCAGCACGCCGTCGGCATCGATGACGAACACCGATCTGCGCAGCCCGGCTCCGGCCAGCGTGATCCCGTAGCGTCGGCTGACGGTCAGGCCCTCGTCGGCCAGCAGCGGGAAGGCAAGGCCGTACTTGCGGGCGAACTTCTCATGGCTAGCCAGACCCTGCGGGCTGATGGCCCACACGCTGGCGCCGAATCCGGTGAAGTTCTCCAGGCCGGAGGTATACGAGCACAGCTGCCGGGTGCAGACCGTGGTGTTGTCGCCGGGGTAGAACGCGAGCACCATCGGCGTCCCGTGCTGCTGCGACAGCGTGTACTGCCGCTGAGTGATCTCGCCGTCCGACAGGCTGACGCCGGTCAGCGTGAAGTCCGGGGCCACCTGCCCGATCTCTGGTGTTTTTGCCACCCGCCAAGGCTATGCCGGCGGACCGGTGCCTGCGCGCGCCGCCTGGGTACCATCGCCGCATGCCCACACGGCCGGAACGCGGCGGCGATGGCTACGGGGAGGTGCCGGGCGACGGCTACCGGCTGTACCGGGAGCTGGCCGGCTGGTGGCCGCTGATCTCGCCGCCGCAGGACTACGTGAGCGACGCCGCGGCCATCGACGCGGAGTTCACCGCAGCCCGCGCGCCGGTGCGCACGCTGCTCGACCTCGGCAGCGGCGGCGGGAATGTCGCGCTGCATCTCAAGCACGGCAGGTCAATGACGCTCGTCGACCTGTCCGACGACATGCTGGCGGTATCCCGGCGGCTCAACCCGGATTGCGAGCACGTGCAGGGTGACATGCGCTCGATCCGGCTCGGACGGACCTTCGACGGGGTCCTCGTGCACGACGCGGTCGACTACATGACCACCCAGTCCGACCTCGCGCTCGTGATCGGCACGGCGTTCGCGCACTGCCGGCCCGGCGGGCTCGCCGTGTTCGCGCCTGACCACACCGCCGAGCTGTTCCGGCCTGGCACCGGCATCGGCGGCGGCCGCGACGACAGCGGCCGGCAGGCGAGCTTCAGCGAGCGCACGACCGACCCCGATCCCTTCGACGACTGGATCCTGGCCGAGTACGAATTCACCCTGCGCGCGGCCGATGGCACCGTGCAGGTGGTGCCCGAGGCGCACCGGCTCGGCTCGTTCCGCCGCGCCACCTGGCTGGCCTTGCTGACGGCTGCCGGGTTCACCGCGCAGGTCCGGCCGGGCGCGTCCGCGCCCGGCCGGTCACCGCGGGTCATGTTCGTCGGCCGCCGGGAAGTCTCGGCCGATGGCGAGCGCGACCGCTAACGTCGAAGAATTGCGCCGGCTTTAGGCCGATCTCGTACGCGCCACCGGTCGCAGTTGCCGGCCTGAGGCCGGATGGCTGTGCGGTGCTGTCACTCCGGTGCGGATAGCGGCAGGCGCACCTGGAAGTGGGTGTCGCCGGGGACCGACTGCACGCGCAGGTCGCCGTGATGCCGGCTCACGACGACGCGCCAGCAGATGTCCAGCCCGAGGCCGGTGCCCTGGCCGACGGGCTTGGTGGTGAAGAACGGCTCGAAGATCCGTGCCTGTATCTCCGCGGGCACCCCGGGGCCGGTGTCACCCACGTCGACCAGCAGCTGGTCGCGGTCGACGGCGGTACGGATGGTGAGAGTGCCGGTGCCGTCCATGGCCGACACCGCGTTGTCGATCAGGTTCGTCCATACCTGATTGAGCTCGCCGGGGAAGCCGGGAATCCGTGGCAGCTCGGGAGCGTAGTCCCGCGCGACGGTGATGCCGTCGCCAATCTTGCTGCCGAGCATCGCGAGCGTGCTGTCCAGCAGCTCGCGCACGTCGACCACCTGATATGGCGCGCGGTCGAGCTGCGAGTACTGCTGCGCGGCTCCCACCAGGGCGGAGATGCGGGCGACCGAGTCGGTGATCTCGGTCAGCAGCAGCTCGGTCTCGATGGTGTCGGCGAGCCAGTGCAGGCTCTGGTTGAGGTCGGCCCCGGCTGACCCGGCGCCGTCGGCGGCGCCCGTGTCGACGGTCGCGGCAAGCTCATCGAGGTGCTTGGTGCCGAGGCCGGCCTGGACGAAGGCGGGCGCCAGCTGCCAGCCCGCCGCCACGCCGTGATCGTCCAGCCAGTCGCTGATCGCGTCCTCGAGATCAGCGGCTTCCAGCGGGCCTGGCGCTGGCCGCTGCCCGCCCGAGACCGCTGCCTCGTCGAGCAGCCGCACCAGCAACTGCAGCAGCAGGTCGTGCTGGCGGCTCGCAGCGATCGCGGGCAGCTTGTGCCGCAGCTTGGCGATCCGCTCGCGCAGCGCGGCGGTCGCACGCACCGCGGCGGCGGCCGGGTTGTTCAGCTCGTGCGTGAGCCCTGCGGTGAGTGACCCGAGAGCCAGCAGCCGTTCCCGCTGACCGATGGCCTCCTGCATGTTCTTGATGCCGAAGAACAGGCCCTCGAGCAGGTGCACTGCCATCGGGAACCACTCGCTCATCAGCTCAGGGAATCGCGCCGCGTCCAGCACGAAGAACCGCGACCGCTCGGTGACACGCATCGAGTTGTTGTACACCTGCGGTACCCGCTCGCCCAGATAGGCATTGAACGCGCCGGCGTACACGCCAGGGCTCGACGTCCGGCTTACCTCGATCTCGTCATCGCCGATGCGCCGCGTCAGCGTCACGCCGCCCGACAGCAGCACGTAGAAGCTGGCGGCGGGCTCGCCCTCGGCGTAGACACGGCCCGCGTCAACCACTTCCACCCGGCCGTGCCGGCACAGCCAGTCAAGCTGCTCGTCGGTCAGCTTCTCGAACAGGAACAGGGCACGTAGCTCGTCGGCGCTGCAATAGGTGGTCATTTCCTGCCTCGTCAGCATCCGTGTCAACGCAGTCTCTCAACATCATGCCCCCGCCCTCAAACGGCAGCCGGTCACCCAAGCCCGCGCCCGCGCAGATGAGCTATTCGGACAAAGATTCCTATTTCGGGCTTAACTGCTGTACAGTACAGCGAATCACACCCGTCTCAGGAGTCTCGTGGGATCCAGGCTCATCGCCGCGGTCGCGGCGGCGCTAGCCGTCGCCGGAACTGCGGTCAGCGTCACCGTTGCCGACTCGGCCTCGTCCGCTCCGGGCCTGAGCACGCGAGCCCATAGGGCTGCCGTAGCCGCCCACTCACACACCGTGACCACCCGGCCAGGCGCCCCGACCACGCCTGCTACCGTGCCCACCGTGACAACTCCGGCAGGCGCCGCGGCCGAGCCCGCCGTGATCGCCGCAGCAGACGGCTCGACGACGCCCTACGACTACGCAGGCATCACGACGTCGAACGGGCGCGACACCTACGTCATCAATAATGTCTGGCGGCCAGTACCAGGGTGGAACCAAACGCTATACGCGTGGAACCCCGGTAACTGGTACGTGGTCGCAAATATGCCGGCTGGTAATACTGACGTATTGTCATATCCCTGCACTCAGCAGTATTACACGACCGCTGAGAATACTCCGGCGCCGTTGTCGGATTTCACCAGCATCTCCTCCACGTACGCGGTTACCTACTCGTCGCTGGCCGCGCCCAACGACGCCGAGGCTGCCTATGACATCTGGACGGGCGTCGGCTCCAGCAACTTCACTCAGGAAATCATGATCTGGAATAGCAACCAGACCACGCCGGGCCTGCCACCGGCAGGCACGGTCGTTGATAACGCTGCCATTGACGGCACCGCCTATCAGGTCTGGTCAACCAGTGGCAAGGACCAGAATGCTGCAGGCGGCACAATCACGCTGCTGAGCAGCAGCACGTCGCAGGACGTGAACATTCTTGCTGACCTGCTCTGGCTTGAGGCGCATGGCTACATTCCGCCCGGGTCGGGGCTGAACCAGATCAACTACGGCTGGGAGATTCGGTCGACCGGGGGCCGCGACCAGAAGTTCGGCGTGACCGGGTTCACCATCTCCAGTTCCTAGCCGATCTCGCCGGGGATCGTCTGCTGGCGCTTCGCCGCTCGCGCCGCCGGGGCCTGGCGCAGGCAGCGGTCACAGCTGCTCCAGGTACCGGTGCACGAGCATGACCGCCATCGCGCCCTCGCCGACGGCGGAGGCCACCCGCTTGGCCGATTCGGCGCGGACGTCGCCAGCCGCGAACACCCCCGGCACACTGGTCTCCAGGTGGTAGGGCGCGCGGTCGAGCGGCCAGCCCGGCGGCAGCTGGCCGCCGACGAGCAGGTCGGGGCCGGTGAGCACGAACCCGTGATCGTCGCGGGCGAGCACCCCGTCGAGCCAGTCGGTCATTGGGGCCGCGCCGATGAACACGAACAGGTACTGCGCGTCGACGTCTTCCGTCTCGCTGGTGTTGGCATCGCGAAGCGTGAGCTGCTCGAGGTGGTCGGTGCCGTGCGCCGCGACGACCTCGGTGCAGGTGCGCACCGTGATCGCCTGCATGCCCTCCACCTGCTCGATGAGGTAGTGGGACATGGACTTTTCCAGCGACGGCCCGCGCACCAGCAGCGTCACGGACGCGCCGTTCTTTGCCAGGTAGACAGCAGCCTGGCCGGCCGAGTTGGCCCCGCCGACGATGAAGACGTGCTGGCCGGCGCAGCTGGTGGCCTCGGTCAGCGCCGACCCGTAGTAGATGCCGCGGCCGGTCAGCTCGGCTAGCCCCGGCGCGCCGAGCTTGCGGTAACTGACGCCAGTGGCCAGGATCACGGTGTGCCCGTCGATCGTGCTGCCGTCCGCGAATCGCACCGTCCGGGCCGATCCGCCGACCTGCAGGGCGGTCACCTCCCTGGTGGTCAGGACCTCGGCGCCGAACTTGTCGGCCTGGCGCCGGGCCCGGCTGGTGAGCTGGTCGCCCCGCACGCCCTCGGGGAAGCCGAGGTAGTTCTCGATCCGCGAGCTCTGGCCGGCCTGCCCGCCGGTCGCGGTGCGCTCGACTAGGACCGTGCGCAGCCCCTCCGACGCGCCGTACAAGGCGGCGCCGAGCCCGGCCGGCCCGCCGCCGATGACGATGAGGTCGTAGAACTTCTCGGCCGGAGTCGTGGCCAGGCCGACCTTCCCGGCCAGCTCGGCATCCGACGGCTGGATCAGCGTGCTGCCATCCGGCGTAATGACTACCGGCAGGCCGCGGTCATCGGCGGCGGCCGCGGCGAGCAGCTGCCGGCCTTCTGGCTGGTCGCTGCCGAACCAGCGGTAGGGCACCTGATTGCGGGCGAGAAACTCGCGGACCTCCGACGAGCGCGCCGACCAGCGGTGCCCGATCACCTTGGTCTCGGGCACCGGCCGGTGATCGGACGACAGCCACGCTGCGAGCAGGTCATCCACTACCGGGTACAGCTTCTCCTCCGGCGGATCCCACGGCTTCAGCAGGTAGTAGTCCAGGTCGACGACGTTGATCGCGTCGATCGCCGCGCCGGTGTCCGCGTACGCCGTAAGCAGCGCGCGCCGCGCCCCGGGGTAGATGTCCATGGCGCGCTCGAGGAACTCGATCCCGTTTAGCTGCGGCATCCGGTAGTCAGCCAGGATCACCGCCACCAGGTCACCGCGCAGCTTCATCTCCCGCAGCGCGTCCAGCGCCGCCTCGGCTGACTCCGCGCGCACGATCCGGTGCTGCTCGCCGTACCGGCGGCGCAGGTCCCTGGCCACCGCACGGGAGACATCCGGGTCATCGTCGACGGTGAGGATCGCGGACCTCGGCCGCGCCGGTGCCTGCTCCATTGGCCCATCGTAAGGACCCGCGCGCTGCTGCCGCGCCGCGCCACCGGCCCGCCAAGGTGCTGGCAAAAGGGATGAATACGCCGTTGCATCCCAACCAACGGAGCAACGGCATCAACGCCCTACCGCGCGAAGCGGCCGACCCGAGGTCATTGTCGGTGCGCGTGGGACACTGAACCGTGCCGCGCGGTGAGCCCGAGGTCGTCCGTGACCTCAGATCCCGCGGTGTCCGCGAGGTGGACACGGCGCCCCGCCGGCTGGCCGAGTATTCGAGCGACGCCTCCCTGTACCGGGTGGTCCCGGCGGCCGTGGCCTTTCCGCGCGCGGCCGAGGAGATCGCCATCGCACTGCAAGCGTGCCGCGACCACGGGGTCCCGCTGATCATGCGCGGGGCGGGCACATCCATCGCCGGGAACGCGGTCGGGCCGGGCGTGGTGCTCGACGCGTCCCGGTACCTGCACGCGATCGTGGACATCGACCCGGACGCCCGGGCTGCCACCGTTGAGCCCGGGGTGGTCCTGGACGATCTGCAGCGTGCGGTGGCTCCGCACGGCCTGCGATTCGGCCCGGACCCGTCCACCCACGGCAGGTGCACGATCGGCGGGATGATCGGCAACAACGCGTGCGGCTCGCGAGCGCTCGGCTACGGGCGCACCGCGGACAACGTGCTCGCGCTCGACGTCCTCACCGGCGGCGGCGAGCACCTGGAGACAGCCAGCACGGCGACGGCCGGAGCATCCCCGGTGCTCGCGGCGCTGCGCGAACTGACCGGCAGCTACCTAGACGTCCTCCGGACCGAACTCGGCCGGTTTCCGCGGCAGGTATCCGGCTACTCACTGGAGCACCTGCTGCCCGAGCGCGGCTTCGACGTGGCCCGGGCGCTCGTCGGCACCGAGGGCACCTGCGCGGTCACCACCCGGGCCATCGTCCGGCTAGTCCCGGCTCCCGCCCACACCGTCCTGGTCGTGCTCGGCTACGACAGCCTCGCCGCTGCCGCTGACGCGACGGCCGCTCTGCTGCCGTTCCGGCCGGTGGCGGTCGAGGGCCTCGACGCGCGGATCATCGACCTGGTGCGCGGCGGTTCCGGCCGGACCGGCGGGCCACCGGTCCCCGATCTTCCGGAGCTGCCTGATCGCGGCGGCCTGCTGCTGGTCGAGCTCGGCGGCTCGGGTGCGGCCGAGCTGGCGGCGCTGGCGCGGCAGGTGGTCGCGGCGGCGGATGCGAAGGCCGCGGTGGTGGCCGCGGACCCGCGGCACGCGGCGGCCATCTGGCGGGTGCGCGAGGACGGCGCAGGCCTGGTTGCGAGGCCGGCCGGGGGACGCGCGTATCACGCCGGCTGGGAAGACGCGGCCGTGCCGCCGGACCGGCTGGGCAGCTATCTACGCGGGTTCGAGGCGCTGCTCGCCGAGCACGGTCTGCACGGACTGCCATACGGGCACTTCGGTGACGGCTGCGTCCACATCCGGCTGGACTTCCGCTTCGACGCGCCGGACGGCGCACCGGCGTTCCGGCGGTTCCTGCTGGACGCGGCTGACCTGGTCGCCGCCCACGGCGGCTCGATGTCCGGCGAGCACGGCGACGGGCGGGCGCGCAGCGAGCTGCTGCCGCGGATGTACTCCGCCCGCGCGCTGGCTGCATTCGCCGGGGTCAAGGCCATCTTCGACCCAGACGATGTGCTTAATCCGGGCGTCATCATCGCCCCGCGGCCGGCCGACGCCGACCTGCGGCCGGTCCGGCGGCACGCCTACCGGGCCGGGCTCGCCTTCCGGTACGAGGCCGACGACGGCGACTTCGGCAGCGCAGTCAGCCGCTGCACCGGCGTCGGCAAGTGCCGCGCGGACCTGACCGCGTCCGGCGGCGTCATGTGCCCCTCCTACCGCGCGACCCGTGACGAGAAGGACTCCACCCGGGCCCGCGCCCGGGTGCTGCAGGAACTGGTCAGCGGCGGGTTTGCTGACCGGTGGCGCGCCGACGCGGTCGCCGAGTCGCTGGAGCTGTGCTTGTCCTGCAAGGCCTGCTCGGCCGACTGCCCGACCGGCACCGACATGGCGACCTACAAGGCCGAGGCGCTGCATCAGCGGTATCGCGGCAGGCTGCGCCCCGCTGCGCACTACTCGCTCGGCTGGCTGCCGCGCTGGGCCCGGCTCGCCGCTCGCGCCCCGCGACTCGCCAACGCGCTGCTCGGCGCGCCGGGCCTGGCGCCGCTCGGGGCGCGGCTGGCCGGGCTGGACAGCCGTCGCAGGCTGCCGAGGTTCGCCCGCGTGACGTTCCGCGACTGGTTCGCCGGTCATCACGGGCCGCCGGCCGGCGCGCCGATCGTCATCTGGGTGGATACCTTCACGAACTATTTCTCTCCGCAGGTCGGCATCGCCGCCGTCGCGGTACTCGAGGCGGCCGGCTATGCGGTGTCGCTGTCGCGCGACGGCGACTGCTGCGGCCTGACCTGGATCTCAACCGGCCAGCTCGACATCGCCCGCGCGGTCATGAGCAGGGCGCTGGCGGGACTCGCCTCGCACGCGGCGGCCGGGACGCCCGTTGTCGGCCTCGAGCCGTCCTGCGTGGCCGCGTTCCGGGGCGACGCGGCCGGGCTCGCTGACGCGGGCGTCGCCCGCGCGGGGGCGTCGGTCCGCACCCTGGCCGAGACGCTGGCCGCGACGCCCGGCTGGCGACCGCCCGCGCACCTGCGCGGCCTGCGCGCGGTCGCGCAGCCGCACTGCCACCACCACGCGGTCATGGGCTGGGGGAGCGACGCCGAGCTGCTGGCCCGGGCCGGCGCGGCGGTACGGCGGGTCGGCGGGTGCTGCGGCCTGGCTGGCAACTTCGGCATGGAGCGCGGGCACTACGAGCTCAGCCTGTCGGTCGCGCGCACCGCGCTCATCCCGGCCGTGGAAGACCTTCAGGACGGGAACGGGGTCGTCCTCGCCGACGGGTTTTCCTGCCGGACGCAGCTCGATCAGGTCGCCGGACGGCGCGGCTATCACCTCGCCGAGCTGCTCGCCGCGCCGCCGTGCTCGGACTGAAGCGATCGGAGCAGCCTGGTCAGCCCACCGGGATAGCGACGGCCTGCCTGCCGTACAGCTCAGCCGCACGCCAGCAGTACCACGCCACGGTACTGCGGTACGGGTGGTAGGGCTCGCCGAGCGCTTCCAGTTGCTTCGGCGTGGGCATCGGGACACCCCAGGCCAGGCCGTAGCCGCGGCGCACGCCGAGATCGCCGGTCGGCCAGACATCCGGTCGCCGCAGCTGGAAGATGAGGAACATCTCTGCGGTCCACCGGCCGATGCCGCGCACGCTGGAGAGTCGAGCCGCGATCTCGTCGTCGCTCAGCCGCGTCAGTCTGCGCGGCTCCAGCACGACGGTGCCGTCCAGCACCTTGCCGGACAGGTCGCGCAGCGACGCCGTCTTGGCTCCGGACAGCCCCGCAGCGCGCAGCGCGTCGTCTGGCAGAGCCAGCAGCCGCTCTGGGGTGACCTCGCCGTCGAGAGCGGCGATGAGGCGGCCGTGAATCGACCGGGCCGCCGGGCCAGCGAGCTGCTGGAAGGTGATGGCGCGGACGAGCGTGCCGAAGTGCGTCTCGGTGGGGACCGGAAGGGACGGCAGCCCTGCGGCCGCCACCAGCCTCGCCAGGACCGGATCTCGCTCGGCCAGCAGCTGGGCGGCTTGGCGCGAGGTGACCTTGCGGCCTGGTGTCGCATCATCGATGCTCATAGCTCCTGCTTACCAGGGCCTACTGTCAGTCCGCCGGCAGGCTGGCGCTGGTCACAGCCCGAGCTGCTCGATAGCCCGCTGCGCCAGCCGGAATTTCTGCACCTTCCCCGACGCGGTCAGCGGCAGCAGGTCGGGCGTGAGGCTGAGAACATACGCGGGTACCTTGAACCGGGCGAGCTCGGCCCGGCAGGCGGCGATGAGCTCCTCCGCGTCTAGCTTGGCACCCTCCCCGGGCACGACCCAGGCGCAGCCCACCTCGCCCATCCGGTCGTCCGGCACGCCGACCACGAACGCCTGGACGACATCTGGGCGCCGGTTCAAGAACGCCTCGATCTCGGCCGGCGTCACCAGTTCGCCGCCGCACTTGTACAGGTCCTTCGCCCGGCCGGTCAGCACCAGGGCGCCGTC
>Ga0187814_10001121_pt1 | contig 10050 bp, 12 predicted proteins | sample NC_S_4_FD_132450 | JGI IMG/M metagenome (GOLD analysis project Ga0187814, IMG submission 132450) | Wetland sediment microbial communities from Neuse River Estuary, North Carolina, USA - ASW-S_4 | ecosystem: Environmental > Aquatic > Freshwater > Wetlands > Sediment | place: USA: North Carolina...
CCAGCCCGTAGGACGCCACCAGCAGCATGGCACGCGACTTCAGCGCGAACCGGGTGGCTGCCCAGCCGGCGACCACGAGGACCGCGGGGAAGAGTCCGTACATCTCCCTGGTGGCGATGATGCCGATGCCCCAGCCGAACAGCAGCGAGTAGCCGGCGGTGAGCCCCGACGCCACCAGGATGGCTGAATCCTCCGCGCTCCCGGCGGCGAGCCGGACTCGGACCCAGCTGGCGGCCAGGACGCAGCCCGCCAGCACGGCCAGCACGAGCGCGTCGGCTCCCAGCAACTCGCGCACGCTGCTCACCGACGCCAGTTCCAGCCTGGTCCACAACGCGTGCCAGCCCTGGCCGACGGACTCGGGAAGCCAGACGAACTCGTGGTACCGGGCGGTCTCCTGGTTGTAGTACGAGCCGCTGATCCCGCGGCACAGCAAGACCCACGCGACCTGGGGAAACGCGAACATCACGCAGAGCGTCGCGGCAAGGGCGACGCCGCGCCAGCGGCGCGCGAGCAGGATGGTCGCCAGCACGGCGACCGTGACGATCAGGTTGATGAGGATCAGCGGGATGTAGGCGCTGCTGATCTCGCCGTAGGCCCGGTCCAGGCCCAGCCTGGCCGCGGCCGACCCGATGATCTGGGTGACCGCGGCGCCAAGCGCGACGTAGCCCGGCCTGGACTGGCGAATGTTGTCGTAGGCCAGCAGCAGGTGCGGATGCTGAGCCAGCTTGGTGAACTCAGGCGAGTCGCAGTTGAGCGGATATGTTATGTAGTGGTTGACGTGCACCGCCTTGGCGCAGCCGAGATCGTTGCTCATGGGTCCCAGCAGGAGGAAGTGCGCCCCTGCCAGCACCCCGGCGAGGCTGCACGACACGATGAGCAGCCAGCGTGACCGGCGCGGGCTGGCGGCTGTCGCCATCAGGGCTGCTGCCGGTCGCGCCAAACGACCAGCAGCAGGATCGCGATGCCGGCCAGCCAGACCAGGATCCAGCCCGCGATCGTCGTGCCGTTGGTCAGCGCGGGCGCGCGGTCGCAGTCCTGTCCATACGGGCACTGCTCGAACGGCAGTATCTCGGCGAGGATCCACAGGCCCACCGTGACCGTCCAGCCGAAGAGCACCCAGGTGATCGCTCTCGGAAGATCGCCTACCTGCGGCTCCGCTACCCGGGCAAATGAACCGGTTTGCACGGCACGGGACTTTATCCAAACGAATGCAAAGAACTCGTACAGGTGCTTTTCAGCGGGCGTTCGGTCACTTTTCAGTGCGCGAGGAGCAGGATGCCGGTGACGAGGAGCGCGATCGTCTTGACCGCTTCGATGACGATGTACGCGTGATGCCCGCCGGACCTGGGCGCGTCCTCTCCCGCGAGGATGCGGTCCGAGCGCCGGGTCAGCCGGGGGCGCACCAGCGCGATCTGCGCGGCCAGGGCCGCGACGGCCACCGCCCCGGCGGTGATCGCGCGGGCCGGCGGCGGGCCCGCGCAGGCGGCGGCCACCAGGGTGGCGGCGAAGACGACCTCGACGGCGTTCAGCGCGCGGAAGACCAGCCGGCCGATGCCGAGCCCGATCTGTACGGTGACCCCGGGGGCGCGGAACTTCAGCGGCGCCTCCAGGAACGAGATGGCGAGCACCATGCCGAGCCAGGTAAATACCACGGCGGTGCAGATGGCGGCGGTGACGGTCACGGGCTCGAGTTTAAACAATGGACTCTTGTATAAACGTTGAGTTAGCCGTGAGGAGGAGATCGCGCGTGATCGGTGACGGCATCCGGGTCCGCCGTGTCTACGACGAGCCCGACCCGCGGGACGGCGCCCGAGTCCTGGTCGACCGGGTATGGCCGCGCGGGCTGCGCAAGGACGCCGCCCGGCTGGATGAGTGGGCGAAAGACGTCGCGCCGTCGGCGGAACTGCGGATCTGGTACCAGCACGATCCGGCCAGGTTCGATGAGTTCCGCCGACGCTACACCGCGGAGCTGGCCCGGCCCGGTCCGCGGCAGGCCCTGGACCGGATCAGGGCGCTGGCCGCGCACGGGCCGGTGACGCTGCTGACCGCCACCAGGGACCTCGAGCTGAGCCAGGCCGCGGTCCTCGCCGGGTTGCTCCGCGAGGCCCCGTAGTACGGGTAGTCCGGCGGCGTCATCCGGCCGCGCTCAGCGCGGCGACGCACACCCCCGGCTCGGCGAACGGCTCTAGCGACTCGGCGGTGACCGGGGCGCGCATCCGGGCCAGCGTTCCCCGCATGAGTCCCAGGTGAAGCGCGCAAATGATGTCCTGGTGCCGCAGCGCGACCTCGCGTACGGGCAGTGTCGCAGGCGGAGCCGGTACCGGGTGCCGCCGGCCTCGGCCTCCGCCGCCGGCGCGAAGCCCAGTTCCGTCATGGTCGCGGTGAGCTTCCCGATCGCGTCCGCGGCGCTGGGCCGCTCGTACGGTGCCGGCTGCTCGGTGAGGTACGCGCCCCACTCCCGCCCGGCCTCCTCCGCGGACCTGCCCGGCTCGGGCACGACCGCGGCGACCATGCTGGTCAGCATCTCGGCGAGCAGCCGGTAGCGTCGCTGCCGGGAGGGACCGCCCGCGGTCGCCCGGTACGCGATCCTCGGCCAGCCCGGCGTGCCCCGGTTGTCCGTGGCCCGCGCGGCCAGGCCCGCGTTCACGAGTGCCTCGAGGTGGAACCGCGCCGTGTTCTGGTGCACGCCCGTCCGTCTCGCCACCTCGCGGATGCCGAGCGGACCGTCCTCGGCGCGCAGGATGCCCAGCACGTCCGCGCGGCGCCCCGTCTGCATGGACTTATTTTAAATGAGGATCAATAGTAGAAACCGGAGGAGGCGAACGCGATGGACAGCGAGCACCCCGCGTGGCACGAGCCAGCCACGGACGCGGAGTCCGTTGAGGAAGGCGGCGACCCGGTTTGCTGGGCGCATCTGGTGTGCCCGGAGTGCGGCGCCATCGTTACCGACGGACATCGCCCGGACTGCGCGCTGGCCGCGGAGACGCCTTAGGCGTAGCGCCCGCGTACCGCCGCGATAATCTCGGTGGCCCGCGCCTCGAGCAGGTCGACGTCCGCGACCGCGCCGGCCAGCCGGCCGCGGACGGCCGGGTCGGTGATGCCCGAGAGGTTGGCCTCCACGTTCGTGCGGGACGTCGCGGCCGCGGCCCTGATGGCCTCCACCGCGGCGGCCACGTCCGGCGCGATGGTCAAGCTCACCAGCGGCTGCAGCACCTGTGCGAGGTCGAGGAGGGACACCGCGGCCGCGATCACCTCGGCTGGCGGACCCGCGGCCGTGACCAGCGCCGCGGCAATCGCCGCCGACCTGAGCGCCCGCCGTTCTTCGGTGTCCTTCGGCAGCGCGTAGGCGGCCATGACGGCGCCGTACGACTCGCCGTCAGCGGCCATGAGGTCGACACAGGCGTGCCGCAGCCGGTCCGCCTCGGCGATGATCTCGCTCATCGTCTCGGCGTGCCCGGCGTGCTTCGGGCCGTCGCAGTAGCGGGCGCTCATCGCCAGCAGGGCCGCGGCCTGCGCGGCATTCAGCGCTGCCGTGGCCCCGCCCGCCGGGGCGGCCGTTCGCTCAGCCAAGCTACCGAGATACACCCCTACCGGGGTCTTGCCATGGTCAACTGTTTGCATATGCAATACTTTACCCTCGTGAACGATCTCCCAGCCAGGACCGCGGAAGCGGATGCCGTCGCGGCGCTCGAGCTCATGACGCGCGCGCTCGTCGGGCTGACCCTACAAAGTCTGCAGGCACTTGACGGCGAGGTGAGCGTGCCGCAGTTCCGGCTGCTGCTTGTGCTCTCCGGCCTCGGCCGGGTGCCGTCCTCCAGGATCGCGGCCGAACTCGGCATGAGCCCGGGGTCGGTCACGCGACTGGCGGACCGGCTGGAAGCCGCCGGCCTGCTCACCCGTGGCGCCGACCCGCGCAGCCGGTCGATCGTGACGCTCGAGGTGACGCCAGCGGGCATCGACCTGGTAGCACGGGTGGTCGAGCGGCGTCACGTGCTGCTGGCGGCGGTGCTGGACCGGATGGACCCGGGCGAACGCGAGGAGGTCGGACGCCTCGCGCGGCGCGTGACCGCGCTCGCGGGCGACGCGGCGGCGCTCAGCGTGACCGGGCCGCTGCCCCTATGAGGGGCGACTTCACGCTGCGGCCGCGCTCCCTGCTGATCACCGCGATCGCGCTCCCCCTCGGGGCGGCGAGCGGCCTCGCCGCGTTCTGCCTCCTCCGGCTGATCGGGCTGATCACCAACCTGGTGTTCTACCAGCGGGTATCCGTCGCGCTCGTCGCGCCGGGCGCGCGGCATCACTCCCCCTGGCTGATCCTGCTCGCGCCGGTCGCGGGCGGGCTCATCGTCGGGCTGCTCGCGCGGTACGGCAGCGAGAAGATCCGCGGGCATGGCATGCCGGAGGCCATCGAAGCGATCCTCATCGGCGGCAGCAGGATCGCGCCCCGGGTCGCGGTGCTCAAGCCGGTGTCTGCGGCGATCTCGATCGGGACCGGCGGACCGTTCGGCGCCGAGGGACCGATCATCATGACCGGCGGCGCCGTCGGCTCGATCGCGGCCCAGTTCCTGCACATGTCCTCCGACGAGCGCAAGACGCTGCTGGTGGCGGGCGCGGCCGGCGGCATGGCCGCCACGTTCAACGCGCCGCTCGCGTCGGTGCTGCTCGCCGTCGAACTGCTGCTGTTCGAATGGCGGCCGCGCAGCCTGATCCCGGTCGCCGCGTCCGTCACGGTCGCCACGATCTGCCGCTGGTGGCTGCTGGGCAGCGGCGCCGTCTTCCCGGTGACGGCTCCGGCGAACACCGGCGCCGGTGCCGTGGCGCTCGCGCTCGTGCCCGGCCTGACCGGCGGCCTCCTCGCGGTTGGCGCCACAGCGCTCGTCTACCGGTCCGAGGACGCGTTCCGGCGGCTGCCGGTGCACTGGATGTGGTGGCCGGCCATCGGCGGCCTGATCATCGGCCTCGGCGGGCTCGCCGAGCCGCGCGCGCTCGGCGTCGGCTACGACGTGATCGGTCAGCTGCTGGCCGGCCGGGCCGGCTTGTCGCTCATCGTCGGCATCCTGATGGTCAAGACGCTGGTCTGGTCGCTGTCCCTCGGCTCGGGCACCTCGGGCGGCGTCCTCGCGCCGGTCTTCATGATCGGAGGAGCGCTGGGCGCGCTCGAAGGACACCTCCTGCCGCACGTGTTCGCGGGGTTCTGGGCCATGGCCGGCCTGGCCGCGGTCGTCGGCGGCGTGATGCGCTCGCCGCTGACCGGCGTCGTGTTCACGCTGGAACTCACCCATGCCTGGGGCACGCTGCCCGCGCTGTTGGTGGCGTCGGTCAGCGCGTACGCGCTGTCCGCGCTGATCCTGAAGCGCTCGGTGCTGACGGAGAAGGTCGCCCGCCGCGGCCTGCACCTGACCCGCGAGTACACCACCGATCCGCTTGAGGCGTTCTTCGCCCGCGAGGTCATGACACCCGCGGTGCCGGCCAGTTCCGGCGGCCCCGCCGTGCACGCCGACAGCACGCTGCGGGAAGTGGCGAACGTGTTCGCCAGGAACGACGTCACCCGCGCGGTTGTGGTTGACCGGCCGGACGGCGGCCGGGTCGTCGGCGAGATCACCATTGACCAGCTGCTGCACGCCACGCGCCGGGACATCCACGAGGAAGAACACCGCGAGCGGTTCCTCTATCTCGTCCGAACCGCCAGAGAAGTTCGCCAACCCCCTATTTCCGGCTCGCCGTCGCAATAATCTCTGATCGTGCTGGCGGACCGCGACGGGAGCTGATCGGTGATGGACTCGTTGACCGCGGCGGATCCGCGGACCGTGGGCGAGTTCCGGCTGATCGCACGCCTCGGGGCGGGCGGCATGGGGCAGGTCTTCCTGGCATCGTCCCTGGCCGGCCGGATCGTGGCGGTCAAGGTCATTCACCCGCAGCTCTGCCAGGACACGGAGTTCATCCGGCGATTCCGGCACGAGGCGGAGGCCGCGCAGAAGGTCAGCGGCTGGTACACGGCGCCGGTCGTGGCGGTGGGGGTCACCGACAACCCGCCGTGGCTGGCGACCGCCTTCGTGCCGGGGCCGTCCCTGGAGGACATCGTCGGCCGGTACGGCGCGCTGCCGCTCCCCGCGCTGTGGCGGCTGGCCGCCGGGCTGGCCGAGGCGCTGCGCGCCATCCACGCGACCGGCCTCGTCCACCGCGACCTGAAGCCCGCCAACGTGCTGCTGGCGCTGGACGGGCCCCGGGTCATCGACTTCGGCATCTCCCGGGCGGTCACCGACACGCGGCTCACCGCCACCGGCGCCATCATCGGAACCCCGAGCTACATGTCCCCCGAGCAGGTGGAGGCGCTCCCGGCCGGGCCCGCGAGCGACACGTTCTCGCTGGGCTCGGTCCTGGCGTTCGCCGCGTCCGGATCCGGCCCGTTCAGCGGCGGCCACCAGGCGTCTTCGGCCTCGGTGATGTACCGCATCGTGCACGCGGAACCGGATCTCGCGGCGGTTCCCGCCGACATCCGGGGGCTCATCCAGGCGTGCCTCGCCAAGGACCCGCGGCAGCGCCCGGACCTGGGCCGGGTCGCGGCGCACGGCACGGCGACCGCCGAGCGCCTGGGGCTGTCGCCCGCCGTGTTCTGGTCGCATGAGGTAGCCAAGGTCATCGAGGCGCACCAAGTCGCGCTGACCGCGCAGATCGAGGCGCTGCAAGTCGCTCCCGCCGCGCCCGCCGCGCCCGCCGCGGAAGCCTGGCGCGGAAACAGCGGAAACAGCGGAAACAGCATGCCCGCTGTCACCCCGCCTCCCGCGGCCCCGGCGTCAACCCACCCGTCCGCCGTGGCTCGGGGCGCGGCTCCCGGCCCGAGCCGACGCGGGCTGATCATCGGGGCCGGCGTGGCGGGCGTCGCGGTCGCCGGCGGCGCGGTCGGCTGGGCCCTCAGCTCGCGGTCGCTGGGCGGCGCGCCGCCCTCGGCGGGGAGCACGTCCGCCCCGGCGACGGCGGGACAGGCGCTGCCCACCGGGCAGGCGCTGCAGCAGTACTACGGCGCGGGACCGCGCAGGACGGCGCAGTGGCGGTTTCCGACGGGCAACGGCATCGAGGCCAACCCCGGTGCCGGCGGCGGCATGGTGTACGTCGGGAGCACCGACAACAACCTCTACGCGGTGAACATCGCGACCGGGCGGCAGGCCTGGTCGTATCCGGCGGGATCGGTCACCGCCGCTCCCGAGGTCGTCGGTGCCGTCGTTTGCCTGTCCACAAGCACTGGCCACTTCTACGCGCTGAGCGCCGCGAGCGGCGCGCGGGCCTGGGATGTGAATGCCGGCGTGCCCGCGATCTACAAGCGGACCTGGGCGGTCGACGGCGACAGCGTGATCCTCGGCACGGAGACCGCGTCACCGCAGGCGTACGACGCCGCCACCGGCGCGAAGGGCGTGAGCTTCAGCACGCAGGCCCCCTACGTCACGGCACTGAGCGCGGACGGCGGTGTTCTCTACGTGCTCGACGCGTTCGGCATCCTCTACGCCTTTCAGACCGCCACCGGCACCGAGATCTGGCACCGGCAGCTGCTCTCCACCGACGACCCGCCCGGGACGGGCCTGGCGATCGGCGGCGGCAGCGTCTACGTGGGCACCGCATCCGGGACGCTGTACGCGATCGGCGCCGCGAGCGGGCAGGTCCAGTGGACCTATCGTCCGGGCAGTGGCATCGACGCCGATCTGGCCATCGCCGGCGGCGTGGTCTATCTCAAGGACAACAACGGGACCGTGCACGCCATCAGCGCCGCGAGCAGGACGCCCGTGTGGACGCGCACCGGTCCCGCCACCGGGCTGTACGGGCTGACCGTAGCGGGCGGCCGCGTCTACTACACCACCGCCCTCGCCGTCCAGGCGCTCGACGCCACGTCCGGCAGGCCCGTCTGGGCTTTCAGCGCGCCAGGCAACGCCGAGTTCCTCTCCACCCCGGCGGTGGCCAGCGGCCTCGTCTTCATCGGGTGCTACGACGACAGCCTCTACGCGATCAGGGCGTGACAAGCAACGATCTCAGCACCGCGCGACGGCGAGAGCCGCGCAAAGTCGCGGCCGACCGCAGGCTGACGCGCGGGAGGCCAGTCCAGCGGCGACCGAATCAGAAGTCGTCGTCGAAGGCGACCTCGCCGGTGACGCCAACCTGGTAGGCGGAGACGCGGCGCTCGAAGAAGTTGGACAGCTCCTGGACGTCCTGAAGGTCCATGAACGCCAGCGGGTTGGATGGCCCGCGGAACCAGCTGCAGGCAGCACCATATATGGCACCTTCGGCGAACCCAAGCACCACATGTCGTGTCGGCGTGTCACACAGCCAGGATTGTCGGCGGGGCGGGTTACGGTGCTCGCATGATTGTCGGAACGCTGATCGCGGAGAGCATTCGCGCCGGGGCCGAACTCGCCGGTATCCGTCTTGTCGCCACCAAGATCAGCCGCGCGGCCGTGGGCGACGTGTCCGCCGGGCAGCCGGAACTGTGGACGCTGATCGAATTCGAAGCGCCGGAGGATGACACGGAGGTCCTCGCCGAGGCTCTCGCCACGGCGCTGGAGCAGCGGCACGGCTGGTATGCCGACTTCCGCACGCCGCAGGAGACGTTCGTCGTTTACTCCGGCCGGGTTTTCCGCTATCCGCGCGGGGATAGCCGGGGACGGGCCGAGGCCGCGGCTTATGGCCGCGCCCATGGCGTTCCCGAGCATGAGCTCGACTGGCCCGTGTAGGCATCACCGGCGGTGGAGTGACGGTGGAATGATGGCCGGGTGCGCATCCTGATCCTGGGCGGCACCCGGTTCCTCGGCAGGGCGATCACCGACGCCGCGCTCGGCCGCGGCGACACCGTCACGCTGTTCAACCGCGGGGTCAGCAATCCCGGACTCTACCCCGGCGTGGAGACGGTCATCGGGGACCGCACCGCGGACCTGTCCCCGCTCGACGGCCGGGAGTGGGACGCGGTCATCGACGTAGCCGGCTACGACCCGCGGGTCGTCCGGCTGTCCGCGGAGACGTTCGCCAAGCGGACGGAGCGGTACGCGTTCGTCTCCACGGTGTCGGTCTACGCCAGCCAGGACACCACCGCGGCCCAGCTTGAAGACGCCCCGGTCGCACGGCTGCGCGACGGCGCGACCGACCTGGCGGAGACCTACGGGCCGAACAAGGCGCTATGCGAGCAGGCCGTCCGCGACGTCTACGGCGACCGGGCGCTGATCGGGCGGCCCGGGCTGATCACCGGCCCGCACGACCCGACCGACCGGGTGCCCTACTGGCCGCGCCGCATCGCCCGCGGCGGGCGGGTGCTCGCGCCCGGCGACCCGGCCGACCTGGTGCAGTTCATCGACGCGCGGGACCTGGCGGCGTTCTTCGCCGACGCCTGCCACGCAGGGACGAGCGGCGTGTTCAACGTGACGGGAACCCCGGTCCCGTTCGGGATGTTCATCGACCTGTGCAAGACCGCGACCTACAGCGACGCGGAGACAGTCTGGATCTCCTCGCAGCGGCTGATCGCCGCGGGTGTCGACCCGGGGATGGGCATCCCGCTGTGGGTCGCCGAGCCGGGTTACGACGCGTTCAACAACGTGGACAGCTCCCGGGCGATCGCCGCGGGCCTGGTGTGCCGGCCGCGGATCGACACGCTGCGCGACACGCTGTCGTGGGACCTGGCCCGCGGCGGTCCCGCCGCGGAGGGCCTGCTCGCCGTCGAAGAGGCGCGCCTGCTGCGCGAGCTGGCCGGGTAAGCGCGCTAGCCGTCGGTGCCGTCGGTGACCGTGACGGCCCGGCTTGTGTCCCACTTGTGCTCGATCTTGCCGAAATGCCAGACCGACAGCGCGACGGCCCAGGTGAGGACGAACACGCCGACGATGACGAACCCGGCGCTGTTGATGTTGAAGTTCTCCAGGAACGACCAGAAGCCGCCGTTCAGGTTCCCGTCCTGGGCGAGCAGGCCGAGCAGTTCGATGACCCCGATGAAGACGGCGACGAACACCGACAGCCCGGTGATGGTCATGTTGTAGTAGACCTTGCGGACCGGCCTGGCGAACGCCCAGTCGTAGGCGAAGTTCA
>Ga0187814_10001123_pt1 | contig 10048 bp, 8 predicted proteins | sample NC_S_4_FD_132450 | JGI IMG/M metagenome (GOLD analysis project Ga0187814, IMG submission 132450) | Wetland sediment microbial communities from Neuse River Estuary, North Carolina, USA - ASW-S_4 | ecosystem: Environmental > Aquatic > Freshwater > Wetlands > Sediment | place: USA: North Carolina...
CGAACCGCGGCGAGCCCGCCGGCGGTTTGCTTTCAGCGCACGCTGATCGCGGGGCCGGGGACGACGTGGTAGACGATCCGGTAGCGCCCTCCGTCCGGCAGGCGGATCGAATAGCGGCCGCCTGCGCCGAGGCGCACGTACCGGATGATCCGCCAGCCCTTCCTGGTGCTCACCTCAAGCAGCGCGAGCGCGCCCTTGGGCGCGGGAAACACGGTTCCGTGGAGCCCCGGCGGCTGCTTGAGGATCCGTGCGACGGCGGCTTCGGCCTCGGCGAGGGCGGCACGAAGCACCATCCGTAGTGACGCCGCAGGGGCGCCGCCGGTGCTGGGCGCACCGGGGCTGGACGGGAGTGTCGGGGTCGAGGAGATCGCCGTGAACATCATGTAGGTGGACGGGAGCCCGAAGGTGCTCTGCAGCTGCGGGCCGGTCACGCTGCTGCTACCGCCAGTGCCGACCACCTCGGCCCTCACAACTCGTGGCGAGACGCCGTGCTTGGTTACTCGGACCCCGATCAGGTGCCCCTTGACGAGCGCGCCGAGCTTGGCCGCGGCGCCGGCCATCGTGAGCCTGTAGGCCCAGCGGTGATACGGGTTGGAGGCGACGCCATCGTATGGATCGGGCACGCCCCGCAGCCACGGCTCGGGCGAGGACCCGAGCCAGACGTTCTGGACGTCCTCGGTATAGCCCCCGGAGCTCGAGAAGAAGAAGGTGGTTGCGGGCGCCCCCCGGGAGGCGACGATCTGTCCCCGGGTGGCGGCGACGGCGGCGTCCGTCGAGGGGGTCTCGGCTGAGACGCCTCCATACACCTGCGAACGCGTGTCGGGATACAGCTGGAAACCGTTGCCCCCGACGTTGGAGGTGATCGCGTAGGTTCGAGCCGCCACCGCTTGGGCCTTAAGCGCGTCCATCGACCAGCCCGCGGGCATCTCCGCAGAGACGACGCCCCGCACGTAGTCATCCAGGCCGACGGCGTTGACCGTCTGGACCGCACCGCCGACCGCGCGGAACTCGAGCGCACCGCGATAGCGGCCGTGACCGGGCACGCTCAGCGGCCCTTTGCCGGTGACGGTCAGGGGTGAGGCGAAACGACCCAACTGCTTGCCGGACGGCCCGTACACGGCCAGCATGCCGTCGGCCAACGGGTGCACCGAGTAGGTGCCGGCCGGCGCCAGCCTTTGCCTGCCGGCGGCGGTGGCGCCGCTGAAGGAGGCCGTCCCGGTGGTGTCGAGCAGGACGCGAACGGTCTGAGCCGGATTCGTTCTCTGAAGCGTGGTGCCCTGGTAGTAGTGGGCGAGGATGAAGCGGTAGTCCTTGCCATGCAGCGCATAGCCGTAGGCTCCGTACTGGCTCATTCCGATGCCGTGGCCGTAGCCACCGCCGCTGATGTAGAAGATGGTCGTGGCGCCCGCGGCCGGCGCAGACAAAAGCGTCACGGCGACCGAGAACCAGATCGCTAGTCCGCGCATCCCAGCCCTTAGACACGCGTGAAGGCGGCGGGTTGCGGTTAGATACGTGGAGGACATGACCGCGCGCAAGGCTTCTGATGTGTTCGTCGAGTGCCTCGAGGCAGAGGGGGTTCGCTACGTCTTCGGGATTCCGGGCGAGGAAACGCTGGATCTGAACGAGTCGCTCGCAAAATCTCCAATTCAGTTCGTGCCGGTCCGCCATGAGCAGGGCGGCGCCTACATGGCCGACGCCTACGGGCGCCTCACCGGCAGAGCCGGCGTCTGCCTGGGGACCCTCGGGCCAGGCGCGACAAACCTTGTCACAGCGGTCGCAGATGCGTTCCTGGACCGCGCCCCGCTGGTGGCCCTGACCGGCCAGTCGGACCTCGAGCGCATGCACAAGGAGTCACACCAGTACATCGATCTGATCGGCATTCTGCGGCCCGTCGTCAAGTGGAATGCGCGTGTCTCGAGCCCGGAGATCGTGCCCGAGGTCGTACGCAAGGCGTTCAAGGTGGCCGAGTCCGAGAAGCCGGGTGCCACGCACCTCGAATTGCCCGAGGATGTGATGAGCGAACCGCTGGACGCCTCGCCGCTTCCACGGCGCGCGCCGGTCCAACCCGAGCCTGGCGGCAAGGAGCTGCAGCGTGCCGCTGAGCTGATCGACGCCGCCGAGCACCCGATCGCGCTGGTCGGCAACGGCGCAATCCGCGCACATGCCGGCCGTGCGCTGCGCGCGTTCGTCCACACCACCGGAATCCCCGTCGCCGAGACCTTCATGGCAAAGGGACTGGTCGACTTCGACGACCCCCATTCGCTGGGGACCGTTGGCCTCCAGGCCCGCGACTACGAGATGGCGGGCTTCGACGACGCCGACCTAGTGATCGCGGTCGGCTACGACCTGGTAGAGCACGCGCCCCAGTACTGGAACCCTCGCGGCAACAAGCAGATCATCGTGATCGACAGCGTCGCGGCCGAGATCGACGCGTTCTTCATCCCGGAGGTGGAGCTGATCGGAGATATCGCCCACGTGGTCGCCAGGCTCGCGGCGAGCTGCCACCGGGCGCCGTCGCACCCCCCATCGTGGTGCGGCCTGCATGAGGTGGTCGCCGGAGCGCTGGCGGAGGCTCGCGACGACGACCACTTCCCGCTCCGCCCGGCCCGGGTGCTGTGTGACATTCGCGACGCGCTGGGACTCCACGACATCGTCGTCTCGGACGTGGGCCTCCACAAGCTCTGGATCGGGCGGATGTTTCCCGCTCACGAGCCGGGAACCGTCCTGATCGCCAACGGACTCGCCGGAATGGGCTTCGCGCTGCCGGCCGCAATCGGCGCAAAGCTGGTCCATCCTGAGCTCGGGGTCGTGGCCGTCAGCGGTGACGGCGGCTTCCTGATGAACTGCCAGGAACTCGAGACCGCGGTTCGCCTCCGCACCCCCGTGGTCAACGTGATCTGGGAGAACGGGGAGTTCGGTTCGATCGCCTGGAAGCAGGACAAGAAGTTCGGCCACCACTTCGACGTCGGCTTCGGCAATCCCGACTTCGTCAAGCTGGCCGAGTCGTTTGGGATCCCAGCCTGGCGCTGCGCGAGCGCGGAGGAGTTCGCGCCACGGCTGCGGCACGCGCTGGGGCTCGACGTGCCCTCGCTGATCGTCGTCCCGATCGACTATTCGATCGACGTGGCCATCTCCGAACAGCTGGGCGCTGAGACGGTCGCGACCTAGTGGCCCGGACGGTGCGCTGGTCGCTCGGTCGGTCGGCGTCTGCGCTATCACCTCAGGGGCCGGGGGCGTGCAGCTTCCCAACAGCCTCTACGACGCGAAGCTCGACCACCAGCCGGTGGTGGCGATCGTCGGCCAGCAGAAGCGAGCGTCACTGGGGGCCGACTGGCTCCAGGAGGTCGACCTCCACAAGCTGCTGCAGGATGTCGGCAAGTACCTCGAAACCTGCATGGCCCCTGAGCAGGCGCGTCACCTGATCGACCACGCGATGCGCGTGACCAAATTGGTGGACCCTGCTAATTTGCGTCGGACACGGCCCCCGTCAGATCCGACCACCAGGGCGGGGGCCCACCAGAGGCCGCGCGCTGAGAGGCACTCAGAGCAGATGGGCTAGTCGCGCGGGATCTGGAGAAACCGCTGTCGCTGCGTGCCGCAGTTCGGGCAGCGCGTCTCCTGGGAGGTGCTCTCCGTGCCGACCCGCTCCACGATGACGGTCGTCACGAACAGCTTCTCGCACTTCGGGCACCAGCGGTCCTGGCTTCGACCGGCTGGTGGAGAATGGCTGCAACGCATCGAAGGGCTCGGTCACGGGTTAACCGGTCAATGCCGGGTAGCTCAACCCGGACCAATCCCTACGGCACGGACGCCGCACTCGACACAAGGGAGTCTCCTTGACTAGATTCACACGATCGATCGTCGCCACCGCAGGCGTGCTTAGCGCGTGCGCGGTGCTCGCCCTCGGCGCCGGTGCAGTTGGCGCGAAGGCCACCGGCACGCACGACAGCGGCGTCATCTTCTTCGCGACCACCCATAACGCCAACGGGATCACCTACGCCGCCGGGAACGCCACCGATTCCCTGTTCGGCACGGAGGCTGTGACGTATGCGATCAAGACCGCTCCAACGACACCGGGCTCGGTCAAGGTGACCGCCAAGCCCGTGACGACATGGACGAAGACTGGAACGCTCAGCGGCACCGCCACAGCAACGCTGACTGTCGGGGCAAACGGAAAGGCGACCTTCACCAACGGTCAGGTCTCCCAGACGAAGGGCACCGGCACACTGAAGGGCCACAGCCTCACCGCCACATTCACCGGGTCTGGGAACACCACTACCGGCACTTACCAGATCACCTATAAGGGCACCTACAAGTAACGCTCAAGCGATGGGACTGGAGGGCCATGCTTCCCTACCGGGGCGCCGGCAGCAGGAGCCATCACGGCTCTGGCGCGTGACGGCCCTGTCCTCCACGAGGCGGTGACCGACCCGAATATGCTGCCCCTCCCGCCCCAGATCCGCTTCCGAGACCGCCCCCAACATGACTCGCGCGTTCCTGCGCGGCGACCCCGCCACCGGCGACATCCTCAGGCACACGATCAGGGCGCGACGCTCAGATCTCAACAGCCGATAGCCGGAGCGGCCAGGATGCCGCCGCGGCCTCCATCAGGTTCTTAGAGGAGTTAGGACATGAAAGGCTTTGCGCTCACGCTCGGTGGGCTGGTGGCCGCGATCACGCTGGCCATGGCCCCGGCCAGCTCGGCCAAGACGGTGTGGCTGTGCAAGCCGGGCCAGCGGCCTGACCCGTGCACCCCGGGTCTCTCGACCACGATCTATTCGCCGAGCTTCAAAGTCGTCGGCCTCGCGCACCCAAGGCCAGCCAAGAGCCCGGCGATCGACTGCTTCTACGTGTATCCCACGGTCAGCGACCAGAAGACCGGCAACGCCAACCTCCACGTCGACCCTGAGGAGCGTTCCAGCGCGCTCTACCAGGTCGCTCGGTACTCGCAGTACTGCCGCGTCTACGCGCCGATGTACCGGCAGGTGACGCCCGCGGCACTCGAGGGCGCAGCCACGACGAAGCCGAATCCATTGCTCGCCTACGGCGACGTCGCGAGCGCCTTTCAGACCTACCTGAAGAAGTACAACCACGGTCGGGGCTTCGTGTTGATCGGCCATTCGCAAGGGTCATTCGTGCTGCGGGCGCTGATCGCCCAAGAGATCGACCCCAAGCCGGTTGTCCGCAAGCGGCTGGTCTCGGCGATCTTGCTCGGCGGCAATGTAACGGTCAAGCGCGGTCAAGGCATCGGTGGCGACTTCAAGCACATCCCGGCCTGCCGCACGGCTACGCAGCTCGGATGCGTGATCGCTTTCTCGACATTCGATCAGCCTGTTCCGGCCGACAGCATGTTCGGGCACCCGACCAACTTCAGCAGCCTGGCGCCGCTCAACGATCCCCACTTGCAAGCACTTTGCACCAACCCGGCGGCGCTGGGCGGCGGCAGCGGCCTGCTCGACCCGATCGCGCCGAGCGCGCCGTTTGCTCCTGGCTCCGGGATCGCGAAGGGCAATGCTGCGCTCAACTTCAAGTTCCCCCACCCGCCGACGGTGTGGTGGACGGTCCCGGGTGCCTACAGTGCGCGCTGCACGACGTCGAACGGGGCCACGGTGCTCGAGATCACGCCGCTCAAGGGCGCACCGAGGCCGACGCCGAGTCCGACCCCGGAGTGGGGACTGCACCTGCTTGACGCCAACATCGCGTTGGGAAACCTGATTTCGGTCGTCAAGGGGGAGGCGGCGGCGTTCGTGGCCAGCGGCCGCTAGCCTCGCCGCCCAGGACCCGCAACGCGCTTCTGGGAGGGTGGCCGAAAAAGCGACGGTATGCGTCGCTTTTTCGGCCAGGCTCAGACCCGGCGACCCTCACGCCCGAAGTTGCTCCAGCGGGAACTTCGACCGTTAAGCGGTCGCCGGGGACGAGCTCGGAGGTTGCCCGTCGCCGTAGACGAGCTCAGAGGTTGGCGTGTGCCGTCTTCCGCAGGTCCGCCGCGGACAAGCTCAGAGGTTGCCCTGCGCCATCTTGCGCAGGTCCATCGCCTGTTCGTAGGTGTCCTCGTCGACGCCCATCTCGAGCGCGACCTCGCGCAACGGACGGCCGGACTTAGCGGCCTCCTTGACGATCTCGGTGCCCTTGTCGTAGCCGATATACGGGTTCAGGGCGGTGGCCGCCGCCAGTGTCATCTGCGCCGAGCGGGTGGTCCCCTCCTCGTTCGCCTCGATCCCGTCGACGCACTTGTCCGCGAACACGCGCGTGGTCGAGCTCAGCAGGCGGATCGACTCGAGGAGGTTGGCGGCGATCAGCGGCACGCGAACGTTGAGCTCGAACTGCCCCTGCGTCCCGGCGATCGTGATCGCCGCGTCGTTGCCGATCACGTGGTCGGAGACCTGGATCACGACCTCGGGGATCACGGGATTGACCTTGCCGGGCATGATCGAGGAGCCCTTCTGCAGCTCGGGCAAGCGCAATTCACCGATCCCCGCCCGGGGCCCCGAGCCCATCAGCGCGAGGTCGCCCGCGATCTTGATCAGCGAAACGGCCAGCACCTTGAGCGCGCCGGAGAGCTCCACCAGCGCGTCGCGGTTGCCCTGCGCCTCGAACGGATCCTCCGGCCCGCGGATGTCGAGCCCGGTGGCCTCGGTGAGACGTGCCCGCACACGCCCCGCAAACTCCCTGTGGGTGTTCAGGCCGGTCCCGGTAGCGGTCCCGCCGAGGGGGATCTGGGCGACCTGCGGGAAGGTGTTGCGGATCCGGCCGGCGCCGAGCCGAACCTGCGCGGCATAACCTGAGAACTCCTGACCCAGGGTCACCGGTACGGCATCCATCAGGTGGGTGCGGCCGGACTTGATGATGTCCTTGAACTGCTCGGCCTTCGCCTGAAGCGAGGCCTCCAGCCGCTCGAGCGCGGGTAGCAGGTCGTTGGTGGCGGTGTCGAGGGCGGCCAGGTGGACCGCGGAGGGAAAGACGTCGTTTGAGGACTGGCCCATGTTGACGTGATCGTTGGGGTGCGCGCCCTCGCCCGCGAGCGCCGCGATCACCTCGTTGGCGTTGGTGTTGGTGGACGTGCCAGAACCTGTCTGGAAGACGTCGAGCGGAAACTGATCGTCGAACTCCCCCTCGGCCACACGGTCGGCGGCCGCCGCGATTCGCTCGGCCAGATTGTCATCGAGCAGGCCAAGATCGCGGTTTACGCGGGCGGAGGAGCCCTTGATCCGACCAAGCCAGTGGATCACCGACGCGGGGACGCGCTCGCCTGAGATCGGGAAGTTCTCCAGTGCCTTGGCGGTCTCCCCTCCCCAGAGCTGTTCCTGTGCCTGAACGCCCATTGCTGTCCTTTCGAGATTCGCTTTCGGTCTTAACCTACTCCACCTCGAACTGCCCTCAGCCGCAGAACGCGATCAGCTCGCGCGCGAGCGACACCGGATCGTCATAGGCCATCAGGAAACCGGTCCCCGGCAGCGTTCGCAGCTGGGCGTCGGGGAGCAGATCGAGCGCTTCCTGGGCGCCCAGCAGCGGATGCGCCGAATCGTGCTCGGCCCACAAGAGCAGGACCGGGACGTGGATTTGGGGGTAAGCGTCAAGCAGGTCGCGCTGCGGGCCGGACGGCCAGCGGCGCGCAAAGCGCGCCCAGGACCGCGCGCGGTTGCTGTTACCGGCGACATCGGCGAACGCATGGCGGATCAGGTCGCGGGCGGCGGGATTTCGCTGCGCCGACAGGCGCTCGCCGATCGACGGTCTGAAGATCAGCTTCGCCGAGCGAGCCAGCAGGCGATCGAGGCCGGGCACCGCCGCCGCTCTGCACGCGGTGCGCCACGCCGCTCGCTTGCCGGCGAACTCATCGCGACGGTGAAGGCGGTTGGGCATCAGCACCAGCCGAGACGGGGAGAGCTCGCCGGCGGCCACCGCCCTCAGCGCCAGCTCGGCACCGAGATCGTGGCCGGCGAGCAGCGGCCGCGGCCCGATCACCTCGTCGCAGAAGCCGGCGATCACCTCGGTCAGCCACTCGAGCGTATACGGGTGGCGCGGCCGGTCCTCGGAGTCACCGTGCAGCGGCAGGTCGGGCAGCACCACGCGAAAGCGCTCGGCCAACGGCGTCACGATCGGTTCCCACTCCCGGTGCGAGAGCCCCAGCGAGTGCAGCAGCGCGATGCCGGGACCGGTGCCCGTCTCACGGTAGGCCACGCGCGCGCCGTCGTGGTGGTGGTAGAGCCTGAGCCGCATCGTGGAGGGACGCCACATCGTCGCATCCGGCGGCTTTCGGACGCGCTCGGACAGCCGCCGGTGCACGGCTGCTTGCGCGGGTTGCACCGTCGACCGTGTGGCCCGATAAATCCCCGCATGGTCAGAACCAGCGCGGCTGCCAGGATGCTCGGCGTCAGCCCCAACACGCTGCGCAGCTGGGAGCGCCGGTACGGCTTCCCTCGGCCCCACCGAACCGCCGGGGGACATCGCCAGTACCAGCTGGCCGACGTCGAGGCGCTCAGGCGGGCATTGGCAGAGACGCGCAACGTGTCCTCCGCGGTCACGCTCGCGCGCCGGCGAGGCGTCGGTCCCTCGTCGCGCTCGCGGCTGACAGAAGCCTTTGCCGCGTTCGACGAGGCGCTGGCTGATCGGCTGCTCGAGGAGAGCCTCGCGCTGCGTTCGGTCGAGCGCACGATCGAGGAGCTGTTGCTGCCGGCAGTCGCCGATCAGGGCGCCGACGACACCACCGCGGCATACGAGTTCGCCTGGCGCCATGCGACCGGCTGGCTGTCGGCACTGAAGCGCTTGGCGCCTCCGGCGATCCACGACGAGGGCGTCCTGGTGCTCGATCCGTGGTCCACCTGCAACCTCGAGACGCTCCACGCCCAGGCGCTCGAGCTGGTCCTGCGCCGCGCCGGACTGCGGACGCTGTCGCTGAGCCCGGCAACCGATCGCGCCCGCCTGGGACGCGCGCTGCGCGCGCTCGAACCTCGGGGAATCGTGCTCGCCGGTCACCGGGTCTCGCTGGATGAGATCGCTCGGCTGGTGTACGCGGTGCGCAGCGTCGTTCCCGCGGTGGTTGTCTTCGACTACCGCGGCGCGGTTCCGGACACGGGCGCAAGCACGGTCTGCCGGCTCGGGCAGACCCCGCTCGCCGCCCGCGATGAGCTGCTCAGCCGCCTCCGCGTCCTGGCGCTCGGTACAGCTGCTCGGAGCCCGGAGTTGCGGGCCCCTCTGACAGCCGTCCGTCCGGCCTAGCGTCCCCGCGTCCGCTCGGCACAACAGCCGCCGCGTCCGCCCCGGCCACCGCCCCCGCGTCCGCCCGGCCACCGCCCCGGCGTCCGCCGCGCCCGGCTCCCCCGCGCCCGCGCGGCTCGCCCCGAGGGCTGCAGAGGGGCCCATAGAATCACCGGCCCATGCCACCCCAGCCGCACCGTCCGGTCGATCCGCGCGCCTCTTTCCCCGAGCTCGAGGAACGGGTGCTCGAGCGCTGGCGCGAGCGCGACGTGTTCGCGCGGTCGATCCGCCGCCGGGAGGGATCGCCAGCATGGGTCTTCTACGAGGGGCCACCGACCGCCAACGGGCCGCCCGCCTCCCACCACGTGCTCGCGCGCGCCTTCAAGGACATCTTCCCCCGCTACAAGACGATGTGCGGGTACTACGTGGAGCGCAAGGGCGGCTGGGACTGCCACGGCCTGCCGGTGGAACTAGCGGTCGAGGCCGACCTGGGGTTCACCTCCAAGAGCGACATCGAACGCTTCGGGATCGCAGAGTTCAACGCCCGCTGCAGGGAGAAGGTGCTCAGCCACGTCGAGGATTGGAACCGACTGACGGAGCGGATCGGCTTCTGGATCGACCTCGAGCACGCCTACCGAACGCTGGACCCGCCGTACGTGGAGTCTGTCTGGTGGGCGCTCAAGACGATCTACGACAAGGGCCTGTTGTACGAGAAGCTCAAGGTCGTTCCCTACTGCCCGCGCGACGAGACGACGCTGTCCAGCCATGAGCTCGGCCAGCCGGGCGTCTATCAGGACGTGGTAGATCCCTCGGTGTACGTGCGCCTGCCGGTGCTCGAGGGGCATGGCGCCGC
>Ga0187814_10001124_pt1 | contig 10048 bp, 9 predicted proteins | sample NC_S_4_FD_132450 | JGI IMG/M metagenome (GOLD analysis project Ga0187814, IMG submission 132450) | Wetland sediment microbial communities from Neuse River Estuary, North Carolina, USA - ASW-S_4 | ecosystem: Environmental > Aquatic > Freshwater > Wetlands > Sediment | place: USA: North Carolina...
CGATGTTCGCGGCCAAGCGCGGGGCAGTCGGCGCTGGCTGAGCTGCGCGCGGGGTGGTCGCGGGAAGGCGCGCGGGGTGTTGGGAGCGGCGCGCGGGCGCTGGCGGGGAGCGGCGGAAGGTAGGCGGTGGTCGGAAGGCGCTGGGTGGAGAGTCCCTAGAGCTCAGCCCGGATTAGCGTAGGTCCCGACCACTCGCGCCTGCTCGATGACGTGATCCTCGATCCGGTCAAGCAGAGCTCGGCGATCGAGTCCGGGGGGTAGATCCGCGTCGTCGTCAAGCGCGTAGACCCAGAAGTAATAGTGGTGGGTGCCATGTCCGGGCGGCGGCGCTGGCCCGATGTAACCCTGCTGACCGAGCGAGTTGACGCCGTTTACGACACCCTCGCCACCCTCTGGCAGACCGGTCGCATCGCCGGCGATTCCGTACGCAACCCAGTGGGTGAAGCCATCGACGAGCGGCGCATCGGGATCGTGGACCACGACTGCGAATGCCATGGTTCCGTCCGGCACCCCGGACCACTCCAGCGGCGGAGCGATGTTCTCGCCCTTTGATGTGTGGCGATCGGGGATCGACTTGTGACCCTCGAATGCCGGACTCTTGATCTTCAGATCTGCGACGTTCAGCTGCTGTGCCATGCGTTGCTCCTACCCGCCGGATGGTAAAGCTAGACGCGCGCCTCGGAGAACGCCCAGGATCGGTTGGCGCTGAAGGTGGCGAGCGTCACGATCGGGATCGTCACAGCATACGCCGCGATTCTGCTGGTGGCGCCTGCGGCCACAACCAGCCACAGGAGTGCCGTGGTCGCGCCGAGCCCCCCGAGCTGCACGACGAGATAGCGGGCGCGCGCCCGGCGCGAGTCCGCGCACGCAAAGGTCCAGCGCCGGTTGAGGATGTAGCCATTGACGGCGCCGGCCGTGAAGCCAAGCGCGCCGGCGACCGGATAGGGCACCCGGGCGGCGACCAGGGCTGTATAGAGCGCGTAGCTGAGCAGCGTGTTCGCGAGCCCGACCGTCGCGAAGCGGCAGAGCTGGGCAATGATCTTGCCCCGAATCGTCTTGTGCAACAGGCCGTCAGGCATCTGTTCATACAAGCGAGCGCGGATAAGGAAATCGTCAAGCCGGTGTGTGATGGATGTCTCAGTGTGGGCGGCCGCGGTCTTGAGCGAGCGCTTGAGGGGATGAGCGGGGTGCGCCGGGTGCCCGGGCTGCGCCCGCGTGCGGGCGGCGTGAGCCGGGATGAGCTGGCCAGCCCGAGGGTGGCTGAAAAAGCGACGCATATCGTCGCTTTTTCAGCCATGCTCTGCCTCGCGGAGCCAGACCATCGATCACGTCGCGGTGGCGGGGGTGCCTTCCATCGGTCGGCCCGGCCCGTCCGCGACGCGCTCGGGCCATTCGCGGGGCCGGCCGGACCCTCAGCCACGCGTCGGGTCAGCCCGAGCGGGCTATTTGATCAGCCCGAGGATGCCCTTGATGACCAGCAGTGCGCCCAGCACGGCAAATCCTCGCACCGCGAACACATGTGCATGTCGACTGACCCACGCCTTGGCTCGATCGATCGCCTTAGGCGTCCATTCTGGAGCGATCAAGAAGCAGGCCAGCGGAACCTCGAGCAGCCAGAGCATGACCAGGTTGAACCCGATCACCAGCAGCACGGTCACCGTTGTCGAGTAGTTCAGTTTGTGGATCTGATCGAGACCGGCTAGATACGAGGCGCCTGGCAGCGTCAGCAACGCGCCGACGATGAACGTGGTTCGTGCAGATCCCTTGCTCAGCTCGCGCTGCCACCTCGGGGGCCCCTTGTCAGGCTTCGCCGCCTTCCGCGCTTGCCTCCGCTCTCGGAGCCGTTCGTGACGACCCGTGTAGAGGACGAACGAGACAGCCAATGCGATCGCCCCCAACGCGATGTCCACCGCCGGGCTGAGGGTGTTCTGCGTCGTGTTGGTCGTGCTCGAGTTCGTCAGTGAGAAAACGATCACCAGTCCGAGCGTGATGCTCGTCATGTACGCGCCGAGCAGGTAGCCCATCATCAGCCTCGCCGGCTTATCGAGCAGCAGCATCACCGTGGTGGCCGCGACCAGCGTCGGATTCAACGAAGCGGTCAGCGAAAGAAGGACTACCTCGCCCATCGAGCAACTAGCTTTCCGCGAGTCGCCGCCAGAGGCATCGCCCAAAACGGGTGAGAACGGCAGCGAAACGGGTGAGAAGGGGAAGCTCCCTCAATCCACTTGCGATTTGGTGACGGGCTCGCTTGCCCGTCACCACGCAAGTACCGCGACCGGAGCCGTGGCATCACCGCCAGCGGTGGCCGCGTCGAGCACGCTCACAGGAAGCGACCGAGGATAAGGCCCGCGAGCACGCATGCGGATCAGCGCTTCGGCTTCGTAATCGGCGAGCAGGAGAGCGCCGGCATGCGCGCGGCGCTCCTGCCGCTCTTCCGCAGCGGCCGCGTCGTCCGGCCCGGGCCGGGCGTGCGCAATCCCTGGCTGAGCAGCAGCGTGGGTGTTGCCGCCAGGCTCAGTGGCCCATCTGCTCAGCAAGGGAAGTGTCGGAGGCCTCGATCTTGGGTTCTTGGCGCTCGCATCGCCGCAGAGCAGCAGGCTTTTGACTTCCAGTTGCTGAGGCCGCGAGTCGCAAGCCAGCCGTGAAGGCCTGCGTGTTCAGCGCGAGCGAGTCAGGTGCAACGCGGGCCGCGAGCGCCTCACGCAGCGATCGCTCGGAGACGAAACCCGCGATGCCAACGAGCGCGCGGCTTCAGGCCCGCCGCACTCGAGACAGCGATCCGCCTCGACAAACACCTGATCGGGCGTAAGGGGTGGCCGCGACTCGTCGACCACTGTCGCCGGACCCGCCTGCTTGACGATTTGTCGGGCATGCCGCCCCTTCGTGCGCCAGCGTCGCACGGCGGTTCGCTGCTCGACATCGGTGCGGACTGCTGATCGGCGTGAGGGGTAACCACGGAACCGCCCTCTGGTCACTCAGAAGGTCAGCCTCCTCTGTCGGGGGCACGCGGGATCCCCGCTATGTCGCGTTCGGTCGCGGCAATCTCAGGGTCCCGACAGCGCGCCAGCTCCGGCCTGAAATGCTCGGACAGCATGAGGTTGCTGGGGGTCTTGACAACGCCGGGCGCTGCGATCGGCGCCCGGTCGCCCAACCGTATTTAGCCACACCCCGTTCGGGGGTGACCCGGATGCCGCCACGGGTGCGAGCTGCTTGGATGGGGCCAAACCAAGGAGCTGCAGCATGAGTCGAGAGCGCCTGCACGTGATCATCGCCGGCGGGGGTGTGGCCGCTGTGGAGAGCTTTCTCGCTCTGCGCGAGCTCGCTGGCCAGCGGGTCGAGATCACCCTCCTCTCGTCCGAGCGCGAGTTTCTCTACCGTCCGGACACGGTCGCCGAGGCGTTCGATAGTGGCGAAGCGCGCAGCTACGCGCTCGGCGAGATCGTCAGATACGAAGGGGGTGGCGAGCTGATCTGGGACTCGCTTGCGAGCGTCGAGGCCGCCGAGCATGTTGCCGTCACCGGCTCTGGCGCACGGATCCCGTTCGACGCGCTGGTAGTCGCCGCTGGGGCGACCATGAGTGAGCCGCTGCCCGGCGCGCTGACGTTCCGGGGCCGTGGCGACGTCGCCGCGCTGCGCGGCGTCCTGGACGAGCTGGTCGCAGGATCCGCTCGGTCGGTCGCGCTCACGCTGGCCGCCGAGCCGGCGTGGCCCCTGCCGATCTACGAGCTCGCGCTGATGACCGCCGCGCACCTGCGCGAGCTGGGCAGCGATGCGGAGGTGTGGGTGGTGACGCCCGAGGAGGAGCCGCTCGAGCTGTTCGGCCCTGCCGGCTCACGCGCGATCGAGTCGATGCTGAAGGCGCGAGGGATCAGACTTCGAACCTCTTCGTGCCCGGCGCACGTGCGTGACCGCGCGCTGGTGCTGGCCGGTGGCGGCCAGGTCTACGTCGACAGGGTGATCACGCTTCCGCGGTTGGAGGGCCCGCGGCTGCCGGGCCTGCCTCACGATCGGCACGGATTCATCCCCGTCGACAGCCATGGGCGCGTCAGCGGTCTGAACGACGTCTACGCGGCTGGCGACGTCACGGCGTTTCCGCTCAAGCAGGGCGGCCTCGCTGCCCAACAGGCGGACGCGGTGGCCGAGACGATCGCCGCCGAGCTCGGCATCCCGATTACGGCGAAGCCGTTCAGCCCGGTGCTGCGCGGCCTGCTGATGACCGGCGGCGCGCCGCTGTACCTGCGCGCCGAGCCGCAGCGCCTGCCACGCGACGCGACCGTCGCAATCGAGGCGACGCCACGGCGCCGCACCACTCCGGACACCTCGGCTGCCGCCGGCCAACCGTTGTGGTGGCCGCCGGCGAAGATCGCCGGGCGATATCTCGGTCCGTTTCTCGCCACCGCTCGTCCCCAGCCGCTGGCCTCTGATCTGCTCACCGACAGAGTCGCCGTTCCGGGCCCACCGTTGTCCGAGGCCGCCTACGAGGATGCGCTCGAGCTCGCGCTGATGCTCGCGGACTGCGATGCCCGTTGGGGCGATTACGGTGCCGCGCTGGACGCGCTCGATGAAGCCGAAGCGCTGCACGGCGCGCTCCCGCCCGAGTACGAGACCAAGCGGCGCGAGTGGCGCGCCGCCGATCGGGTCCGCGCTTACGACGATCGAGCGCGCCCGTCGACTGAACGAGCACCGTGTGCGTGACGGGCCGGATCGTCGCTCCTGCATTCGGCCGCCAAGCGAAAGTGCAACCCAAGAGGTTCGCATTTTGAGGAGATCGGGCGCTGGGCCTGACGGCAACACCCACGATGCCGCTGACGGTGATGCCACAGCTCCGGTCGCGGTAAGTAGTTGAGGAGACAAGCTGCTTTCAGCAGGCTTCCATGCGCCAGCGGCGATGCGGGCAACCTCCCCGCTGCCCCGCGAAGATCCGGCTGAATTACAGGGCAAACGCCAGTGGGCGGTGCCGGGCTCGAACCAGCGACCTCCTGCTTGTAAGTAGCGAGATTTACGCACCTCGAATCTGGTGAGTCGCCGGGGCAGTGGCGTGGGAGCGGGGCGCGCGCTCTGGGTCTGACGCTTGGCGCTCGGGTTGAGCGCGGTCAGTTCATGGCGCTGATGCGCGGTCGCAGTCCGGTGGACGGGGAAGTCCTGCGCGCGATGGGCAAGCGCTCCACGATCGCCGGCCTTGACCTGACGTTCTCTGCGCCCAAGAGCGTCAGCGTGCTGTTTGCGGTGGCCGAGGAGGAGACCGCGAAGGCGCTGCTCGCAGCGCATGAGCGGGCGGTGGACGCGGCGCTTGCGTATCTGGAGCGGGAGGCGTGCTTGACCCGCCGCGGTCGTGACGGGGCCGAGCGGCTGCACGGGGAGGGGTTGATCGCGGCGTCGTATCGCCACCGCATGTCGCGCGCCGGGGACCCGCAGCTGCACACGCACGTCGTCGTCGGCAACTTGACTCGCGCGCAGGGCCGGTACACGGCGCTTGATGCCCGGGCGCTGTACGAGCACAAGTCAGCCGCGGGAGCCCTGTATCGGGCGGTGCTGCGGGCCGAGGCTCGCAGGCGGCTTCCATGGGTGTCGTGGCGGGCGGCCGGGCGGGGGTTGTTCGAGATCGACGGCGTCGCCGATGCGGTGCTGCGCCACTTCTCTCAGCGCCGCGCGGAGATCAAGCAGCGAGCCGCGGAACTGGTGGGCGCGCTCGCTGGTGAGCTGTCGCGGGAGCGGATGCAGGGCATCGCGTTGGCGACGCGGCGAGCCAAGGAGTACGGGATCCGTGGCAGCACGTGGCGCGAGCAGGCCAGGGCGCGGGCGGCCGAGCACGGCTTTGGTAAGCGTGAGCTGTCGGCGCTGAAGGCTCGCCGCTCGGTGATCGCCGGAGAGCCGGACGCTGGGCGCGTGGCCGCGCGACTGTCCGGGCCGCTCGGGCTGACTGAGATCCACAACACGATCGCGCGCCGCCACACGCTGGCGGAGATCGCCGGCGAGTTTCGCCAGGGAGCCTCCGCCGACCGCGTCGAGCAGGCGACCACGCTGTATCTGGCAGATCAAACAGTCCGCCGGCTCGGCCGCGACGGGGATGACGAGCAGCGCTACACGACCGTCGGCCTGCTCGCCTGTGAGAGACAGATCGTCGAGGGAGCCGAACGGCGCGCGAACGAGCAGAGCGGTGTTCTGTCTCGGGAGATCGTCGAGCAGGTAATCCACGGCTACGAGCCGGAGCTCAACGATGAGCAGGCGGCGGCGCTGCGCAGCATCACCGGCAGCGGGCACGGCATCGATGCCGTCACCGCGCTCGCGGGCTCGGGAAAGACGACGCTGGTGGGTGCGCTGGGCGCCGGCTACCGGGCCGCGGGCTGGGACGTCGTCGGGGCGGCGCCCACCGGGCGTGCCGCCAGGCAGTTGCGCGAGACCGCCGGCATCCAGGCGGACACGGTGCACACGCTGCTGCTTCGCCTCGCGCGAACCGGGGGCTTTGCTGCGCGCACCGTGCTGGTGCTGGACGAGGCCGGCATGGCCCCGACCCGCCTGACCGCAAGACTCTTCGCGGAAGCCGAGCGTGCCGGCGTGAAGGTCGTGGCGGTCGGCGATCCGGGCCAGCTGGGCTCGGTGCAGGCCGGCGGATGGCTCGCGGCGATCACCGCCGAACCGCCTGCACGACAACGCGAACGCGAGCTGTACGCCCCACCCGCGCCCAGGCGCGACCCCGCCGAAGTCCGCGACGCGCTACGCCTCGCGATGAGACGAACAGAACTCGAGCCGCTCGCGGTCGACCAGGCCGACAGACGACAGTGGATGAACCGTGCGGCGGGGCGGCCGACCGGTTCAGTGGCAGCGCCCCCGCCCGCGAATCAGTCCGAGATCACAGGCGAGCCCCCAGCTGCATACGGCGGGGGTGCGCCGATCGTCACTACCGGGTCGCTCGCCGAGTCAGCTCCCGCTCCCGAAGCGCCTCCACCGGTCCCAAAGCGCAGACGCCTGGGAGGTCTCGAGGGCCTAAGGCGTCGGAGCCAGGGACTGCGCGGACCAACACGTGGTATGTGATCGCCGCGCCAGCCGAGGCTAGCTCCAGTTGCCACGCGGCGTTAACGAGGAAGGGCCAGCCGGTCCCGGCATCCGTCATCGCGAGGTGCGTCATCCTCGTGCCCGGATTTGGCCGGAAGCAAGCCTCCGGGCTCTCACGGCGCTCACGTCTCCTTTCCGTTGATCTCGCTCGTCAGCCCTGATCGGATCGGACGACTGCTCTTGGGCGAAATCGATAGCGCGCTGCGGCGCAGGCAGGGCCAGATCGGGACGATCGCAATGTCGCCATTGCGGTCGCAGGCCGTCCGGCGGGTTGGGGACGAATGCGATCGTCCGCAGAGGCGCGGCTTCCTGCGTGCGGCGGCCGTCGTGGGCAGGATCGACGTGGCTGCTCCACGCCTACACCGGCCACGCAGGCGCGGTGACCGCTTTCCTTTGGGACTCGGAAGCGACCCGGTCCGCGTCACGAGACGGCTGAGTTCGTTCCAGAGGAGAAGCGCGGCGGCGCGGGAGCGCGACTCCTGCTCGGCCAGGGCATTCCGGGCGTCTCGGGTCGATCGGCGTCGCTTCCGCGTGTAGCCCGGCGGGGAAGGCTGCCGCCGGTCAGGCGTCGCTTCTGGTTTCCGATCTGATTGGAGAAGGCGGGCGGGTAGCCGGATCTGCTGTCGCTCGTCCGGACCGGGGGAGAGTTCTGACACGATCTGACCGCGGCCGGGCAGATCGCCAACGACCGGCTCGACCGGATCGCAGGCGCGCGACGGCGATCGCGATCGCAGGCTCCCGCACCGTCAGCCGCCGATCAGAGGCCGCCGGGGAACCTGCAGGCGGTCACGGCCTGCTGGACCGCGGGCGCCTGGAGGTCGATCGAGCCTGGGATCAGGAAGACCGCGCCGTTGATGTTGTCCACGGTGCCGACGGCGGGCGGGTTGCTGGGCATGAACGTCCCCGGATCCGGGAAGTTCGGCACCCCGTGCGCACGCATGCATTTGGCGGCCGCCCGTGCCTGCGCCATGGCGGCGGCGGACGGGTGCTGCTGTCCCGGGCCGGCACCGCCTCCAGCGGGCAACAGCTTCTGACACGCCAAGTTGGCCGCCCGGAACGCCGGCGATTGCTGGTTGATCCCGGGGATGTTGCCGATACTGACGCTGGAGTGGTAGCCGGAGATTTGTACCTGGAAGCCGCCGCCAGCGACGTTCGGATCCGGGAAGTTCGGCACGCCGTGCGAACGCATGCAACGCGAGAACGCGAGCCCGCCCGTCGACCCGCTCGAGGCGCTCTTGCTCGCACTACTCGGCTTGCTCGAGCCCCCGCAGCCAGCAATCACCGGCACGCCGGAAACGACGACAACGGCAATCGGCAGGCGATGACGAGCCAGGTGCAATACCGCTGCCATTCCCGCCCAGCGTACCTGCTGCCTGGAACAACGCGGATACGCCCGGCGCCGGAGCCAGGCCCGCCGCAGCGGACGAATCGCAGGAGCCAGCCCGGCAGCATCGACGCTTCCGAATTCAGGTCGGAAACCAGCAGCCCCGACCGGGGCAAGCAGACTGGTGAGTTGATCGAGAAGGGGCACTCTGCCGCGACTGCCGCAACCACGCGGAGCAGGAGCACGACGCCAACGGCGACGGGCTTGTGCTCGTGAGCAGACTCGACACTGAGATCGATAAGCCTCCAGACTTCTGCTCCGAGCGCTGAGCGGCGACGATCTCGGCCCTGTCATGGCTCGCAACCGCGACCGCTGTCGGACAAAGGGAGCCGCGCGAGCGCCGGCGCCCATGCGTACCGCGGCGAGTAATCCCGATCGTCCAGTGCGCTGCCAGGTGACGGGAACCGTGGGATCGCTGTGTCTAACGCGATCGCGCGGTTCGGGCCGACCGCAGCACGAAAGGAATCGTCCGCTCGGCGGTCGCCCGACGCATGTCTCTTGTGCGAAGGGGAGCGTCGGGTGCCCGCGCGCGGACGACTGCTCCTCAACGAACGCAGCAGCGCCGCGCCCGCGGTCGTGGGCTGCTCGGTGACGCCTGGAGCGGCAGCGACGCTGGGGGGGCGAGGCTGCTGCTGCTCGCTACTCAGGAGTTCGTGGCTAACCGCGGAGGGCGACCGTCACGTCGGCGCCGCCGAAGTGCTGCATCGCCAGGGCGGACAGGCAGCCGTGGCCGTGTCGGTCGGCTTGGGTGGTGGCGTTCCGAAGGGGCAGTCTCGACCAGCCCGATCCTCCTTGGGCCGCCCAGACCGCTGCTTCTAGCTGCTGTGCCCGCGGAGCGGGCTCTCTCGGGCGGATCGAAAGGCGCGTTCTGCAGGCGGATCGCGAACTTTCCCTGTCAGCCCAACTGAGAAGCGACGGAGTGGGTGGATAACTTCTCGCCATGCGGTCCGTGGCGTTCAGACCGATGCCGGGGGTTGGTGGAGGGTTGCTGCCGGAGAGGACGCTTCCTCTTGACTGGTTCCTCTACCAGCTGTGGCTCCTACTTGACTTGCCCAATCCACGTCGAGCGTTTCCGCCGTGTTCGGTCCTGAACGCGTTTCTCCGCACCGGGCGGGACGACCACGGCATGAGCGGCGGCACGCAATGGGAGCCGTTCGAGATCGGGCCGCGCGAATACGTCGAGGCGGTGGTTGCGCTTCGTGCGCGCGACGGCTACAACCTTGCGCCGCCTCCATCTTGGGTGAAGTCGCCTGCCGACTGGTACCAGTGGAGGTATGAAGCCGGTCCGGCCACCCGCCGGAGGAAGCCCGGCGCTTTCGATCGGGGGCACCAGACGATCCGGTTAGGACCGTTTTCGATGATGAGCTGATGAACGTCGCACAGTCCTACTCCGATGCACAGCGAGTCGGGGACGAGCGCGCGCTTCGCGACGCCGAGCAGGGGCTCAGCGAGCTACTCAAACGCAACGGTTTCGAATGACTGTCGCTCTGATCGACCGATGAAAGTCAAGGGGTCTAGGGGATTTCTTTTCGGCGTGCCATTGGTCGTGGCGGGGTCGCGGAGGGGCCTTGGATCACCTTCTGGGTGTCCGGTTTGGTGTTGGCGGGCCGA
>Ga0187814_10001125_pt1 | contig 10048 bp, 8 predicted proteins | sample NC_S_4_FD_132450 | JGI IMG/M metagenome (GOLD analysis project Ga0187814, IMG submission 132450) | Wetland sediment microbial communities from Neuse River Estuary, North Carolina, USA - ASW-S_4 | ecosystem: Environmental > Aquatic > Freshwater > Wetlands > Sediment | place: USA: North Carolina...
CCTACTCCCATTCGATAGTCGCCGGCGGCTTGCTGGTGATGTCGAGCACGACCCGGTTAATCTCCGGCACCTCGTTGGTGATCCTGGTCGAGATCCTGGCCAGCACCTCATCCGGCAGCCTGGCCCAGTCGGCCGTCATCGCGTCCGCGCTTGTCACCGGCCGGAGCACCACGGGGTAGCCGTAGCTGCGGGTGTCGCCCTGCACGCCGACCGACCGCACGTCAGCCAGCAGCACGACCGGGCACTGCCAGATCTGCCGGTCCAGGCCGGCCGCCGAAAGCTCGGCCCTGACAATCGCGTCCGCGGCGGACACTATCCGCAGCCGCTGGGCTGTCACCTCGCCAACGATCCTGATGGCCAGCCCAGGGCCGGGGAACGGCTGACGCCAGACGATGTCATCGGGCAGCCCAAGCTCTGTGCCGACCTCGCGTACCTCGTCCTTGAACAGGTCACGCAGCGGCTCGACAAGTTCGAACTTCAGGTCCTCAGGCAGTCCGCCCACGTTGTGGTGCGACTTGATGTTCGCCGTGCCGGTGCCGCCGCCCGACTCGACCACATCCGGGTAAAGCGTGCCTTGCACCAGGAACGCGGCCTCGTCCTCGTGCTCGCCGGCGATCTCCCGGGCCGCCTGCTCGAAGGCCCGGATGAACTCCCGGCCGATGATCTTGCGTTTCTGCTCGGGGTCGGCCACGCCCGCCAGCGCGCGGAGAAAGTCCGGCGCGGCCTCAACTACCTTAAGATCCACCCCTGTTGAGGTAACGAAGTCCTTCTCGACCTGCCTGGCCTCGCCGGCCCGCAGCAGGCCGTGATCGACGAAAACACAGGTGAGCCTGGAGCCGATGGCCCGCTGCACCAGCGCCGCCGCGACCGCGGAGTCCACGCCGCCAGACAATCCGCATACCGCCCGGCCCGAGCCCACTTGGCTGGTGATTCGCTCGGTCTGCTCCTCGATGACCCCGCGCATGGTCCAGTTCGGCTCGCAGCCGGCCGCGGCAAGGAAGCTGCGCAGCATCGCCATCCCGTGCTCGGTGTGCAGCACCTCCGGATGGAACTGCATCCCGTACAGCTGCCGGTCCGGCGCCTCCGCGGCAGCGACGGGCGTCCCGGCGGTGGTCGCGGTGACCGTGAAACCGGGCGGCGCAACAGCGCAGGTGTCGCCGTGCGACATCCACACTCCCTGCTGCATCGGCAGGCCCGCCAGCAGCACCCCGGCGGCATCGGCTGCCTGGAGCACGGTTGCCCCGTACTCCCCCGTTCCGGTATGCAAGACCTTCCCGCCAAGATCGCGGACCATGAGCTGGAATCCGTAGCAGATGCCCAGGATCGGGACACCTGCGTTGAGCAGCCCGGGCGGAGCGGGCGGGGCCCCGGGTGCGTAGACCGAGGACGGCCCGCCAGACAGGATGATGGCCGACGGCCGCAGCGCCAGCATCACCGGCGCCGACATCGTGCTAGGCACTATCTGGGAGTAGACCTGGCATTGGCGTACCCGGCGGGCGATCAGCTGCGCGTACTGGGCACCGAAATCCACCACAAGGACCGGACCGGACGTCAGGCTGACGCGGTCGCGCTCGGCACCGACCTGCGCCGAGTCCGTCCACGCCGCGTTCGTCCGCTCTGCGCCCTTCTGCCTGCCGCCCGCCATGCTAAGCATGGTAGTCGGCCGCCCGCCGCTAACTCGCCGGCGCGGCCTGATCCCGCTGGTCATCGGCGCGCGCGGCGGCGGGGCTCACCCGGACCCTGGAGATGCGGCGGCCATCGAGCTGGGTCACGGTCAGCGTGCGCCCGGCCACCATGGCGTGCTCGCCGCTCTCCGGCAGGTGGCCGAGTGCGGCCAGCAGGTAGCCGGCCACCGTCTCATACGGGCCCTCCGGCAGCTCGAGCCCGGTCTGCTCGGCGAATTCATCCAGGTTCAGCAGGCCGTCCACCTCTAGCTCGCCGCCGTGCAATTGCCACGGATGTGAGGCAGCCTCGTCGTATTCATCCTGGATATCCCCGATCAGCTCCTCGACCAGGTCCTCCAGCGTGACGATTCCCGCCGTGCCGCCGTACTCGTCAACCACGATGGCCAGGTGCGCGCGGTCCTTGCGCATCTCCGACAGCGCAGACAGCACCATCTTGCTGATCGGCAGGAACTTGACCGGCCTGCACACTTCACCGACGTGACGGGAGTCCGCCTCGGCGCGGCTGTCAAGCAGGTCGCGGGAGTGCACGAAGCCGATGACGTCGTCGTAAGACTCCTGGTAGACCGGGAACCGGGAGTATCTGGCGTGCTCGGCTATCGTCGCGGCCTCTGCCAGCGGCATCGCCGCCGGCAGGAACTCCACCTCGGTCCTTGGCACCAGGACCTCGCGAACCTGGCGTTTCCCCGCGTCGAAGACCTCGCCGACGATGTGCCGTTCATCAGGGCTGAGCGCCTGGTGGCCGGCGACCAGGTCACGCAGTTCCTCGTCGGTCATCACCCCGCGTCCGGCCGCCGGATCACCACCGAGCAGCTGGACGACCAGGTTGGTGCATCGCGACAGCAGCCAGACCAGCGGCCTGGCGAGCGTCGCCAGCCGGTCGATTACCGGGCCGGCCACGTATGAGACGCGCTCCGCCCGCTGCAGTGCCAGCCGCTTGGGCGCAAGCTCGCCGAATACCAGGGTGAAGAACGAGATGACCAGGGCTACCGCGATCAGCGCCACCGGATCGGCGATGTCACGCGGCATCACCTTGCTGAGCTGATTGCTGAGCTTGTCCGACAGCAATGCCGCGCCGAAGGCACCCGACAGCAGGGTCGCCACCGTCACGCCGATCTGCACCGAGGACAGGAACCGGTTCGGGTCCTGCGCCAGCCGGGCTGTCCGCTGGCCGCGCTTGCCCCGCCTGCCGAGCGAGCGCACCTGGCCCTCACGCAGTGACACCAGCGCCATCTCGGCGGCTGCGAAAAAGCCGCCGATCAGGATCACAGCCAGGACGAGGAGAATATCCCAGCCGACGCCATTCACGTCCGGATCCCCGACCCTCGTTGTCTGGCCTGCGCGTGCGCTACCGACCCCCGCGTCCGGCAGCAGCCGGAACTCGGCCGCGCGGTAATTTGCAATAGTCTATGCAGTCTGCCCGCAGCAGCGAACCGTACTCGCCTAGCGCGATCGGCGGACGCACAGGGATTGCGGCTTTAGATGTCATTTTCCGGCACCCGAATTATCGGGCAGTATGTCAGGTATATGCCGTAACGAAGGAATAGGTGGGCCAGTGGCCGGGATGTATGACGAAGCCGTCGCGATCTCTACCGAGCTGACCGAGTTGCGGCGATCCATCCATGCCGAGCCGGAGATCGGCCTCGACCTGCCGCTCACCCAGCGTAAGGTGCTCGACGCGCTAGCCGGGCTGCCGCTGGAGATATCCCTGGGCCAGGGCCTGAGCTCGGTCACGGCCGTCCTGCGCGGCGGCAAGCCGGGCAAGACCGTGCTGCTGCGCGGCGACATGGACGCGCTGCCGGTCCTGGAGCGATCAGGCGTGCCCTATGCCTCGCGGATCGATGGCGTCATGCATGCCTGCGGGCACGACCTGCACACCTCGATGCTGGCCGGTGCGGCCCGGCTGCTATCGGCCCGGCAGGAAGAGCTGGCGGGCAACGTCATCTTCATGTTCCAGCCGGGCGAAGAAGGCCCGGGCGGCGGGCGGATCATGGTGGCCGAGGGAGTGCTTGACGCGGCTGGCGAGCGACCAGTCGCTGCTTACGCCCTGCACGTAGCCTCCGGGCTGCTGCCGGGCGGGCTAGTGGCCAGCCGGGCGGGCACACTCATGGCTGCGGCCGACACCCTGCACGTCACCGTGCACGGCCGCGGCGGCCACGGCTCTCAGCCGCACCGGGCCGCTGACCCGGTGCCGGTCGCGTGCGAGATCGTGCTCGCGCTGCAGACCATGGTCACGCGGCAGTTCGATGTGTTCGACCCGGTCGTGGTCACTGTGGGCACCTTCCACGCCGGAACCGCGGACAACGTGATCGGAGCTGACGCGCACTTCGTGGCCACGGTGCGCTCGTTCTCGGCGCAGGCCAGAACCGCGGTGCAGCAGGCCGGGCCAAGGCTGGCCCGCGGCATCGCAGCCGGGCACGGGCTGACCGCCACCGCCGAGTTCGTCGATGGCTATCCGGTCACCGTCAACGACCCGGCCGAGCTGGCCTTCGCCGAACAGACCGTCGCCGCGGTGCTCGGCGACGGGCGGTACGTGGCCGCACCCGACCCGCTGACGGGCTCTGAGGACTTCTCCTACGTGCTGGAGCAGGTGCCCGGCGCGTTCCTGATGCTCGGTGCGTGCCCGCCGGAGGCTGATGCGTCGACGGCCCCGTTCAACCACTCGGCCGAGGCCGTGTTTGATGACGCGGTGCTGCCGGACGGGACCGCGCTTTACGCCGAGCTTGCGCTGCGACGGCTGGCCGCCGCTACCGGTTAGCGCGGGCCGGACTCAAGTCGCCGTTCTCCGCCCCGGCCGATCGGCTGCGGCGCGGCGGAGCCTACAGGCTCGCGACGTCCGCCTGCTTGGCCCTGACCGCCTCGGCGGCCGCGCGAAGCGACGCCAGCTCAGACTGGGTCAGTTCGCGCTCCACGACCCTCCTGATGCCGACGGCGCCCATCTCCGCCTCGACTCCCAGGTAGACGCCGGAGATCCCGTACTGGCCGTCCACCCACGCGCAGACCGGCATCACCGCGCCAGAATCCTCGGCCACCGCCCTGGCCATCCTGGCCGCCGCGGCCGATGGCGCATAGTATGCCGAGCCGGTCTTGAGCAGTCCGACGATCTCAGCGCCGCCATTGCGGGTCCGCTCCACCAGTTGCTCGATGTCCGACGCTGGCAGCAGGTCGGCGAGCGGCTTGCCGTCTACCGAGCACGCAGACGGCACCGGCACCATGGTGTCGCCATGCGAGCCCAGGGTGAGTGTCCGCACCGAACCGACCGGCACGCCGAGCCGCTCGGCCACGAAGTAAGTGAACCTGGCGGTGTCCAGCATCCCGGCCTGACCGATCACCCGGTGGGCCGGAAAGCCCGAGACCTTGGCGGCCAGAGCCGTCATCTCGTCAAGCGGATTCGATACCACGATCAGGACCGCGTCCGGCGCGTGCTTGACCACTTGCTCGGTCACGCTCCGGACGATCTTGGCGTTGACGCCGATCAGGTCCATCCGGCTCATGCCAGGCTTGCGTGGCAGGCCCGCCGTGATCACGACGATGCCAGAGCCGCCAATGACCTCGTAGCCCTCGCCCGCGGGCCCGGTCGTCTGACCGGTCACCTTCGTCTCGAAGCCTTCGACCGGACGCGACTGGTTCATGTCCAGAGCCAGTCCCTCGGGCTTGCCCTCGACGATGTCGGTCAGCACCACCTCGTCGAAGATGTCGTACTCCGCGAGCCGCTGGGCGGTGGTAGAGCCGTAGAACCCGGCACCGACGACCGTGACCTTACCTATGCGGGCCATTGCCTGATCTCCTTTAACGAGTGATCTGCGTATGCGGAGTGATCTCCGTCAGCACTGCACAACGTGATCAGCGTCTTCAGACGCCCATCGCGGCACGGAGATTCTCCTCTAGCGCGGCCAGGAACTCCCCGGTGGTCAGGAACGGAGTGCCCGCACCGACGAGAAGCGCAAGGTCCTTGGTCATCTTGCCGCTCAGAACCGTCTCGACGCAGACTCGTTCCAGCGTGTCGGCAAAAGCAGTGACCTCCGGCGTGCCGTCCAGCTTGCCGCGGTGGGCGAGTCCCCTGGTCCAGGCGAAGATCGAGGCGATCGGGTTGGTCGAGGTCGGCTTGCTTTGCTGATGCTGGCGGTAGTGCCTGGTCACGGTTCCGTGCGCTGCCTCTGCTTCAACCGTCTTGCCATCCGGCGTCATGAGCACGCTGGTCATCAGGCCCAGCGATCCGAAGCCCTGCGCGACGATGTCGGACTCCACGTCTCCGTCGTAGTTCTTGCAGGCCCAGACGATGCCGCCGCTGCCCTTGATTACCTGCGCCACCATGTCGTCGATGAGCCGATGCTCGTAGGTGATTCCGGCGGCCTCAAACTCGGCCTTGAACTCGGTCTCGAATATGTCGGCGAAGATGTCCTTGAAGCGGCCGTCGTAGGCCTTGAGGATCGTGTTCTTAGTGGACAGGTAGAGCGGCAGGCCGCGGTCAAGCGCGAACCGCATGGTGGCTCGGGCGAAGTCGCGGATCGAGTCGTCGAAGTTATACATGCCCATGGCCACGCCGCTGCCGCTGAACTGTGCTACCTCAAGCTCCAGCGGCTGCGTGCCGGGCTCGCTTGGTACGAACGAGATGCGGACCGAGCCTGCCCCAGGGACGACGAAGTCGGTAGCCCGGTACTGATCACCGTGCGCGTGCCTGCCAATGACGATCGGCTCGGTCCAGCCGGGCACGAACCGGGGGATGCTGGAGACCACGATCGGCTCGCGGAACACCACTCCGCCCAGGATGTTGCGGATGGTGCCGTTCGGTGACCGCCACATCTTCTTCAGGCCGAACTCGGCGACACGGTCTTCGTCCGGCGTGATAGTGGCGCACTTCACGCCCACGCCATGCCGCTTGATGGCGTTCGCTGCGTCGACAGTGACCTGGTCGCTCGTCGCGTCGCGGTTCTGGATCGAAAGGTCGTAGTACTCAAGGTCGATCTCGAGGTAAGGCAGGATCAGCTGATCCTTAATGAACTGCCAGATGATCCGCGTCATCTCATCGCCGTCGAGCTCCACGACGGTGCCCCGCACCTTGATCTTCGACATGCCGCTACGTTCCCTTCATCGCGCCGGCGCCATCGCCACGGCGAACCCTGACCGGGGGGGTTGACCTGCCCGGTGTCCTACGTCCAGCCCGGATCTGCCGATGCGGCCGGTCAGCCTGGGATCTGCACGATCAGGCCCGCTGTCAGCAGGCCGATTCCCAGTGCTGCCAGCACCGCCACGTCGGCCAGCCGCCGCCTTGACCCGAGCATTCCGACCCTGCCTTCTGGCAACACCATCCTGATCACAGATCCCGCCAGCAGCGCGCCCGCTATTACCAACGTACCGCCCCTGACTGCTTGCCCACCGCCTCGCATTGTCACCAGGCCCACTGCGATTCCGGCCATGACGATCCAATACGGAAGCTGCGTGAGCGGGTGCCCGCGACCGCTGCCGCCAGCTTCGCCGGGCCGCTCCCTGGCCCGGCGGGCAGCCGCCTTAGCCGAATGCTTCACCGGGCCTCTAGCGGCACCCAGACCAGGCCGCTCTCACCCACGTACTCGCTGTCCGGACGGATCAGTCTGTTGTCCGCATGCTGCTCGATGATGTGGGCCGTCCAGCCGGCCATCCGGCTGACGGAGAAGACCGGGGTGAACAGGTCGGTCGGGATGCCGAGGTAGTGATAGACGGTGGCGGCGAAGAAGTCGACGTTCGGGTACAGGCCCTTTTCCGCGAAGACGACCTCTTCCATCCGGCGGGACATCTGGTAATACGTGTCATCGCCGTCCTGCGCCGCCAGCTCAGCTGACATCCGCCGCAGGTGGGTGGCGCGCGGATCCTCGGTCTTATACACGCGGTGGCCAAAGCCCATGATCTTCTCGCCCTGGGCCAGCTGCAGGCTGACCCAACTGCTGACCGCCGCTAGCGGATCGCCACCGGATCGCCTGATCTCCTCAAGACCGCGCATGACCTGCTCGTTAGCGCCACCGTGCAGCGGACCGGAGAGCGTGCCGAGCGCCGCCACGACCGCCGAGTGCATGTCGGCGAGTGTCGCGGCGCACACCCGCGCCGCGAATGTCGAGGCGTTCATTGTGTGGTCTGCGTGCAGGACGAGGCAGGTGTCGAAGATCTCAGCGGCGCGCGGGCCCGGCCGGGCCCCGGTTAGCTGCAGCAGGAAGTTAGCAGCGATGCCCAGGCCGGGATCGGCTGCCGCCAAGTCCCGGCCAGATCTGGCGGCGTGGTAGGCGGCCACGAGTACCGGCTGCTGCGCAGTTAGCCTGGCAGCCTTCCGCAGGTTCGCGGCCGGCTCATTGGATGCGGCGTCGGGATCGTCGGCGCTGCCGAGTGAGACGAGGCTGCGCAATGCCGCCATGGGCTGCTGGTGCCTGGCGATGCCGTCCAGGTCAGCGTCGACAAGCGCGCCCAGCGAGCGCCCGGCGGCCAGCTCGGCCCGGTAACCGTCAAGCTCGCCACGATCAGGAGCGCTGCCGCGCTGCAGCAGGAAGGCGATCTCCTCGAAGCTGGAATTGCCGGCCAGGTCGTTGATGTCATAGCCGCGGTAGAACAGGCGCCCGGCGCGGCCATCGATGTCAGACAGCGCCGTGGATGCGGCAACTACGTCGGCTAGACCTCGCGCCGCTACCTCCGCCATAGCCCCTCCTCCTGCACCGCTCGCTCGGCAGTGTACTTCCGCGCCCGGTATTTTCCCGACTTGCCCGGCTGTCACCACCGGCCAGGCGCGGGCATGGACATCGGTTCGGCTGGGTAGCCATGAGGTGACACCTCACTAGCTGCCCGGACATGCCGGAGGAACGTCATGGAGACCCCCCACATCCGGATTGAGAGCACGGGCGCCGTCGTCAGGCTGCGCCCGGACGTGACCACGGTTGGGCGCGGCAAGGCGGTCGATGTCTGCCTCGACCATCCGAGTGTGTCCAAGCTGCATGCCGAGATCGTCCGGCGCGGGCCGTACGCCTACGTTAGCGATCTGGGATTATCCCGGCACGGTACGCGCGTCAACGGCAAGGTAGTGGCGCAGCGGCTGGTCGAGAACGGCGATGTGCTGTCGTTCGGGACGGAGCGCTGCAGGGTGGGCGGCCTGACCGCGGAGGCCATGCCGCCGGAGAGCGATCCGCGTAAGTCTGCCGTGCCCGAGCTGACCAGGCGCGAGGTAGACGTCGTCGCCGCCCTCTGCCGCCCCGCTCTGTCCGACGAAGCGTTCGTCGCCCCTGCCACCGCGCGTGACATCGCAGCTGACCTAGTCGTGACCGAGGCGGCCGTTAAGCAGCACCTGCTGCGGCTCTACCAGAAGCTGAGGATCGCCGAGGGCCCCGGGCGGCGGGTCCGGCTGGCCAACGAGGTGGTCGCGATGGGTCTTGTCCGGCCGCTGCCGACGGCCGCCGCAGCCAGCGAGAGCCGCGAGCCGTCGGCAAGCCACGGCGGCACCCCGCCGCCGCCTTCTCAGCTGGCAAGCTGACCGGGTCAGATGTGCGCCAGCCAGCGAAGCAGCCGACTGCCGATATCGGAGATGTTCCGCGGCAGCTGGCCCAGTCCCGGATGGGTGAATGTCGCAGTCTGAAGCTGATTCCCTAGGTGCGCCGCTGGCCAGTAACCGGGTGCCAGCGTCGCGGCAGCGCCGATCGCCGCGGCGGCGACCGCCGCCAGCCCGATCATGCCAACAACGGCGGCGGGCACGGATCGGGTGGCCTTGCCATAGAACCTGCTTAGCGGCCTACGGCAGGCAGCCGACCCAGGCCCTACGCAATAGCAGGCAATCGCGGCGCCGACCGCGAGGCTAACGGCCCGGGGCAGCGAAGAAGGCCCTGCGGCCAGCACGGCAAGCACGGCCACGGCAGCCGCGCAGAGCAGGGCCAGCGGGGCGAGCAGGAGGAACCGCAACGCAGACCGGACAAGCGCCCACGGATAGAACGCGGTCGCGGCGATTGCATCACCGCGCCGCAAGCCCTGCCTGGCCCGGCGCCTGGTCAGCCAGCCAGTCGTGAGATCGGTAGCCCGCAGCGCGATCAGCGCAGCCAGGGCGGCCGCCGCTCCGGCAACCGGCAACAGCACGCTAATCGCGACCAGTGCGGCCAGGGTCGCAAGGACCAGCGGCAACCTGGCCGGGCCCGGCGCAAACGTTCCCGGCAGCGCGGCGCCCTGCGGTGACAGGCCGGACACAGACGCGCCCTGGACCGAGGGAACCTGCCCTGATCCGCCTGATGGCGGTGCTGCCGGGCCGCTCGGCACGCCGCCAAGCCCGGACCCGGCCGGCCATGCGGGACGCCGGAATGCCTGGGCCACACCGTTCCCAGACATGATCTGATCTTGACTTGCCGCCGCACCTGCGGCAGCCATCC
>Ga0187814_10001126_pt1 | contig 10044 bp, 8 predicted proteins | sample NC_S_4_FD_132450 | JGI IMG/M metagenome (GOLD analysis project Ga0187814, IMG submission 132450) | Wetland sediment microbial communities from Neuse River Estuary, North Carolina, USA - ASW-S_4 | ecosystem: Environmental > Aquatic > Freshwater > Wetlands > Sediment | place: USA: North Carolina...
ACGCCTACACCCTCGGCTGGGAGGAGACCCAGGGCTGGTCCATCCTGCCGGGCACTGTCGTGACCGACATCATGGGCATGTTCACGCCGCAGGCGCTGCCCGTGCTGTCCGCGCTCGCCCGGGGCTACGCGGTCTGCGACCACTGGTTCGCGTCGGTGCCGACCGAGACGCTCGCGAACCGCGCGTTCGCCTGCGCGGCGACCAGCCAGGGGCACATGGACGACCAGACGAGGACGTTCACCTGCCCGAGCATCTTCGGGTTGCTCAACTCTCACGGGCTTGGCTGGTCGATTTACGGATACGACGCGGAGCCGCTGACCAAGAGCTCGTTCACCGACATCGCCCAGGCGGACCCGACGCACTTCGGGCTGTTCAAGGACTTTCAGGGGGCGGCCGCGGCGGGCACGCTGCCCGCGTTCACGTTCATTGAGCCGAGCTGGTCGTCCACCGGCAACAGCCAGCACCCCAACTACGACGTGGCGCTCGGCGAGCAGCTCATCCACGACGTCTACGAGTCGCTGCGGTCCGGCCCGGGCTGGCCGCAGACGCTGCTCGTGGTCACCTACGACGAGCACGGCGGCTGCTACGACCACGTGCCGCCGCCGTGGGGCGCGACGCCGCCGGACAACAACGTGGGGGAGTACGGCTTCACGTTCAACCGGTTCGGCGTCCGGGTGCCGGCCGTGCTGATCTCGCCGCTGATCGCGCCGGGCACGGTGTACCGGGTGCCGGCCGGCAGCGTCCCGCTCGACCACACGTCGATCCTGAAGACCGTCGAACAGCGCTGGAACCTGGCCCCGCTGACCGCCAGGGACGCCGCCGCGCCCGGCTTCGGTGACGTGCTCACGCTGACCACGCCCCGCACTGACGACGTCCTCGCGGGCGTGGTCGTCCCGGTCTCCGGCAGCGCCGGCCCCTCCGCCGGCCAGGTCTCCCACCTGGAAGCCGTCCGCGAAGACCTGGCGGCGCGCTACACGCCCGGCGAGCGGCCCGCCCCGCCGCAGGGCCCAGACCCGCAGAACCCCGACCAGCTGAGCCTAGACGGGCAGAACCCGGACGGGCAGAACCCGGACCAGCACGGCGCGGACCAGCAGGCGCCTGCCCGCGGCAAACGGCATCGCCTTTTCCGCCTGTAACCCGATTCCGCCTGCATAATCGAAGACCCTCGCTCGCGTTACCTGGCTGCCTCGGGCGCCCGATCGTCGCCGCACCCGCGACGATGACCATCGTCACCCCCAAGCCCGACCCGGCACCCGGCCGTTTAACCTCGCCGGCGATTCCCGCCGCTAGGGAGCGCCCGATCCGTCCGCCACCGAGATCATCCGGCGGGCGACCGCGCGCAAACCCGGGTACCTGGCGAGAGTGATCAGCCGCGCGGCCAGCGGCACCGTCGCGTCGATCAGCCGCAGGGTCCGCTGCCCGTCCGGTGAGGTGTCCCGCGCCCAGAACAGCATGATCCCGACCGAGTACAGCCACAACAGCCAGGGCAGGCGATCGCGCAGGTACCCGGGAACGCGCAGCCGTGAGCCGTCGATCACGTCGCGATACAGCGACAGCGCCATCGCCCTCGCCGGCCTGGCCTCAGCGCTGAACGGGCTGAGCGGGCTCGCGCCGTCCGCGGCCCGGGAGTAGACGGTGGCGGCGAAGGAGCGATAGGGCGCCTGCGACTGCACCAGCGCGTGCAGCACGCCGCGCAGCCGCGGGACGAAACGCGCCTCGGCGGCGAGGATGCCGCTGCAGGCGGCCGCGTGCTCGAGAGCGTTCCGGGCGTAGTACTCCTGGATCAGCTCTTCCTTGGACGCGAAGTAGTAGTACGCGTTTCCGGTGGCGACACCCGCCTCGCGCGCGATCGCGCGCATCGTCGTCGCCTCGTAGCCGTGCTCCTGGAACAGGCGCATCGCGGCTTCGGCGATGACCGCGCGGGTCTTCTCTGCCTTGGGGGTCTTGGGTTGTGCCTGGGTCAGCTCCTGCGACACGCAGGCAACTGTATGACCACGGGTCGTTTCCCCGCCCGGGAATCGGGACAGACGCCGCTCGTGATAGTTACTTTGCTGAGGCGACGATGAGAGGACGTGGTTTCATGCGCGCGATAGTTGTCGACGAACTCGGCGGCCCCGAGGTGCTGCGGATCGCGGACCGCGACGACCCCGTGCCGCAGCCGGGCCAGATCCTCGTCCGGGTCGCTGCGGCCGGCGTCAACTTCATGGACATCTACCAGCGCTCGGGGATCGGGGTCTACGTCCAGCCGACCCCCTTCACCCCCGGCGGCGAGGGCGCCGGGACCGTCATCGCGGTCGGCGACGGGGTGACCGAGTTCAGCGCCGGGGACCACGTGGCCTGGAGCGGCGTGCCCGCCAGCTACGCCGAGCAGGTCGTGCTCCCCGCCGGCCGCGCCGTCCCGGTGCCGGAGCACATCGACCCCAAGGTCGCCGCCGCGGTCATGCTGCAGGGTATGACCGCGCACTACCTGTGCACCAGCACGTTCCCGGTGAGCGAGGGGAACGTCGCGGTCGTGCACGCGGCGGCGGGCGGCGTCGGGCTGCTGCTCACCCAGATGATCAAGCGTCGCGGCGGGATCGTGGTCGGCACCACGTCGACAACCCCCAAGGCGGTGCTCGCCCAGCAGGCCGGCGCCGACCACGTCACCACCTACGAGGAGTTCACCGAGGCGGTCCGCCGGATCACCGGCGAACGCGGCGCCGACGTCGTCTACGACGGCGTGGGCAAGGCCACCTTTGACGAGAGCCTCAAGGCGCTGCGGCCCCGCGGCATGATGGTGCTCTACGGCGGATCGAGCGGCCAGGTGCCGCCCTTCGACCTGCAGCGGCTGAACACCGGCGGCTCGCTGTTCATCACCAGGCCCACCCTCGTGCACTACATCGCCGACCGCGCCGAACTGCTCTGGCGCGCTGGCGACCTGTTCGAGTGGATCGCCAAGGGCGACCTAGACGTGCGGATCGGCGGCGAGTACCCGCTAGCCGAAGCCGCCCGCGCGCACGACGACCTGGCCTCCCGCCGCACCACCGGCAAGCTCGTCCTGATCCCTTAGCTCGACTGGTAAAGCCCGCGCACCCGCGCGGCGACGCCAGCCACGTCCACCGGCCGTGTGGTGTCCACGGCGACCAGGTCGCCGATCCCGACCGCCCGGTCGTATTCGGCCATCGCCTCAAGCGGCAGCGTGGTCACCACGTGCACTGGATGCGTGACGCGGGCGTTATACCGTTCGACGGCGAGTTCCGGCGGGCACACGCAGTGCACCTCCACCAGGTGGCCGCCGAGCGCGCCGAGCGTGGATAGCCGGCCGCGCTCGTAGGCGCTGTTCGGCCGGAAGTTCGCCTCGATCAGCACGGCGGGGGAGTCGGCCGCCAGCGCCCACAGCAGCTCCATCGCGGCTGCCCCGAGCCGCCGCGACCACGCCAGGTCCGGCTCGGGCGCCCCGAAGGCGTCGTGCAGCGTCTCCTTGATCCTGTCCTTGGTGACAAGCGCGTACCCCAGCTCGGCCGCCAGCGGCACGGCGAGGCTCGTCTTCCCGGCCCCGGGCGCCCCCGAGACATACACCACACGCCGCACCCGTCGAACCTAGCGCTTCCCGGCGCGGCCGCCCAGCACATCGGGCGCAAAGTCGTGGTATAAAAGGACATATCGGGCGCGGAATCGATGATTTTGCGCCTAAGTCGCCGCACGCCCGGTGGCCGGGCTCCGCGACCAAGGGCCGGGCCAGTCGGCCGGGCGGAGCGCGTCCGGCACGGCGCCGACCGCGCCCGCCGACCGCGACAAACGCCCGCAAGACCGACACGCGTGTCGGTTAACTCGACCCGCCTCCGCGACCAGCACGGATGATGGGCCGTACTATCGGGTAGTCCATCTGGAAAGCCGCAAGAGGAGCAGCCCGCCGTGACCTTGCTTGAGCGCATCAACGGCCCGGAGGACCTCAAGGAACTCAGCCAGGACCAGCTACACCTCCTGGCCAGTGAGATCCGCGACGTCCTGGTGGAGACGGTAACGAGGACGAGCGGTCACCTAGGGCCGAACCTGGGCGTCGTGGAGCTGACCATCGCGCTGCACCGCGTGTTCGACTCGCCGAAGGACAAGCTGGTCCTCGACACCGGCCACCAGTCCTACGTGCACAAGCTGCTGACCGGCCGCTACAAGGACTTCCACACGCTGCGCCAGTCGGGCGGCCTGTCCGGCTACCCGAGCCAGCAGGAGTCGGTTCACGACCTCGTGGAAAATAGCCACGCGTCCACCAGCCTGTCCTACGCCGACGGGCTGGCCAAGGCCTTCAAGCTCCGGGGCGAGTACGACCGCACCGTAGTCGCCGTCATCGGCGACGGCGCGCTGACCGGCGGCATGGCCTGGGAGGCGCTGAACAACATCGCGGTCGCCCGCGACTCCCGGCTCGTCATGGTCGTCAACGACAACGGCCGCTCCTACCAGCCCACGATTGGCGGCCTGGCCAGTCACCTCGCGAACATCAGGGTCAGCCAGCGCTACGAGAACGTGCTCGACCGCATCAAGACCACGGTCACCCGCACGCCGCTGGTCGGCCATCCGCTCTACGGCGCGCTGCACGGCGCCAAGAAGGGCCTCAAGGACTTCCTGCAGCCGCAGGTCCTGTTCGAGGACCTGGGCATCAAGTACGTCGGCCCGATCGACGGCCACGACGAGCTGATGCTCGAGCACGCCCTGCGCAAAGCGGCCGAGTACGGCGGCCCGGTGCTGGTGCACGTGATCACCCGCAAGGGCTTCGGCTACCCGCTGGCCGAACAGAACGAGGAAGACTGCCTCCACCAGGTCCCCGCCGCCCCAGCCAAGGCCGCCGCCCAGACAGCGCAGACCGCCAAGACAACGCCGAAGCGCACCTGGACCGACGTCTTCGCCGACGAGATGGTCGCGATCGGCGCCCGCCGCCCGGACGTGGTGGCGATCACCGCGGCCATGCTGCACCCGACCGGCCTGGCCCCGTTCAAGGCCGCCTACCCGGACCGCGTCTACGACGTCGGCATCGCCGAACAGCACGCGATGACCAGCGCCGCCGGCCTGGCCATGGGCGGCCTGCACCCGGTGGTCGCGGTCTACGCGACGTTCCTCAACCGCGCGTTCGACCAGCTGCTGATGGACGTGGCGCTGCACAAGCTGCCGGTCACCGTGGTGCTCGACCGGGCCGGCGTCACCGGGCCGGACGGCGCCAGCCACAACGGCATGTGGGACGGGTCGATCCTGCAGGTCATTCCCGGCCTGCGAGTCGCCGCGCCACGAGATGGCAGCCGCATCGCCGAACTGCTCAACGAGGCGATCCGGGTCGGCGACGGCCCGACGGTCATCCGCTACCCCAAGGGCACCGTGGGCGCCGAGGCCGAAGCCATCGCCAAGCTCGGCACGATGGACATCCTGGCCGAGCCGGCGGACGACAACACGAAAGACGTCCTGCTGCTCGGCGCCGGCCCGATGGCCGTCACCTGCGTCGAGGTCGCCGGGCGCCTCAAGGACCACGGCATCGGCGTCACCGTGGTTGACCCCCGCTGGGTCAAGCCGGTCGACGAGGCCGTCATCGACGCTGCCCGCAAACACCGGCTGGTCGCGGTGGTCGAGGACAACGGCCGGGCCGGCGGGTTCGGCGCCTCGGTGGCCGGCCTGCTGCGCTACCACGACGTCTACGTCCCGCTCAAGACGTACGGCCTGCCGCAGGAGTTCCTCGCCCACGGCTCGCGCGAGGAGATCCTGGAGGCGAACGGGCTCAGCCCGCAGCACCTCGCCAGGCAGCTCACCGAAGCCGTCGCCCGCCGCGCGCCCGCGCAGCAGCACGTAGTGAGCGAGACTTCGACGGAAGAGCGCCTGTCCGAGTAGCGTTCACTCCTAGGGCGCGAAATACGCGCCGGTAGCTGGGGTGACAATGCTGCGAGTCGCCGTGGTCGGTTCCGGTCCGGCCGGGCTTTACACCGCTGAGGCGCTGATCAAACAGGCCGCCGCGCTGCCAAGTCCGGTGCGCGTGAGCATCGACGTGCTCGACCGGCTGCCCACGCCGTACGGGCTGGTCAGGTACGGCGTGGCCCCGGACCACAAGTCGATCAAGTCGGTCGCGAACTACCTGCGGCGCGTGCTGGAGAGCCCGGACGTCCGCTTCCTCGGCGGGGTGCACCTCGGCCAGGACGTGACCCGCGAGGACCTGCTGGGCGCCTACGACGCCGTGGTCTACGCGACCGGCGCGATGCGCGACCGCCGCCTCGGCATCCCCGGCGAGGACCTGCCGGGCAGCTACGCGGCGACCGACTTCGTCAACTGGTACTGCGGCCACCCCGACATGGACATGGACGCGTTCACCCTCGACGCCGAGTCCGTCGCCGTCATCGGCGTCGGCAACGTCGCCGTCGACGTGGCCCGCATCCTGGCCCGCGACGTCGAGGAACTGGCCGAGACCGACGTGCCGGACCCGGTGCTCGCCGCGCTGCGCGCCAGCAAGGTCCGCGAGGTGCACGTGATCGGCCGCCGCGGCCCCGCACAGGCCAAGTTCACCACCAAGGAGCTGCGCGAACTCGGTGAACTCCCCGGCGTCACGGTCTGCGTCGACGCGGCCGAGCTTGACCTGAACGGATTCGACTCCTCCGGCGAGTCGGCCGCGCTCGCCGAGTCGGACCGCCGCGTCCGCGGCAACCTGGTCGCGATGAACCAGTGGCTGTCCGCCGCGGCCGGGGCGCCGGGCACCGGACGCAAGCTGCGGGTCCGCTTCTGGTTGCGCCCCGTAGAAATTCTCGAATCATCATCCGGAACGGTGCGTGGTCTTCGCCACGAGCGCACGCATCTGACCGGTGAGGGGAAATTCGAGGGCACCGGTGAGTTCGAGACGCTGGACGCGCAGATGGTGCTCCGCTCGGTGGGCTACCAGAGCGTGCCGCTGGACGGCGTCCCGTTCGACTCCCACTCCTGCACGGTGCCGAACGACGGTGGCCGCGTCCTCGACGACTCCGGTGCCCCGCTGCCCGGCGAGTACGTCGCCGGCTGGCTCAAGCGCGGCCCGACCGGCGTGATCGGCACCAACAAGGCGGACGCGGCCGAGACGGTCCGCGCGCTGCTCGCCGACCTCGCGGGCGGACCGGACGGCGACGACGCGGCGCTGCCGCGGCCCGGCTTGCTCAAGTTCCCGGACACCGCGCCCGCCGCGGACGCCGGCGACGGCGCCGGCTCACCGCTCGCGGGGGTGCTCGCCGCGCGCGGCATCCGCCCGGTGTCCTACGACGAGTGGCTGCGCATCGAGACCGCCGAAGCCGACCTCGCCAGGTCCCTCGGCCGCGGCGAGCGCGTCAAGCTGCCAGGCAGCAAGGCGATCTGGACCGCCTGCCGCCCCGCCGACTGACCCGCGCCCGGCGCCGACCGTCGGTCACATGCCGTCGCCGGCGGCCGAGCACCCGCCCCGGCACAGAGCGCCGCCCGATTAGTCCGCCTGTGCACCCGTATTCTACTCACTGTCCGTAATAATGTCCGTACCTGCCCGCATGATGGTGTCCAGGCGGTCCCGTGGACCGCCGGAGTGCGCGGCGAGGGGACCGGACATGCTCGACTGGAGCGGCGCTGACCGCATGCGATATCTGCACCTGGCCGAGACGCTCGGGCTGGCGATGGCCAGACGGGCCGCGGACATCCTCGAACGGCATCGCGAGGCACTGAACCGGGCCGCGCCCAGCGACACCCTCCCGGACAACGCCCAGTTCGCGGCCGACGACGCCATCTTTACCGCCGTCCTCGACGCGGCGAACGAGTGCCTGGGCCGCTTCGACGACAGGCCCGCGGAAGAGCGCTGGTGCGATGCCCTGCTCGAGTTGATCCTGCTAGCCCAATTCGCCGCCGCCGCCAGCTGACCCGGCGCCTGCGCGTGCCCGGCGTTCCCGCAGGAACGCAGCGACTGCGGGAACCGTCCCGCTTCATGCCCCAGTGCCCGTGTCGCCCGGTTTTGTCAGGCCCCTCCCCTAAGGTTAGAACTTAAGTTCGATTAAACCTGAGGAGGGCATGATGGCACGTCGGGAGGCGGCCTCCGGCGACGAGGCCTGGCTGGGACTCCGGCTCGGCGAGACCGAAGATCTAGCCGATCACGATGAGGACGGCGACTTCCTCGACGACGAGGACTACGAATACCTCGCCGACGACGAAGACGACGACGGCTGCATCGCGCGGGGCCTGGAGACGTGCTGCAGGCTTTCGGCGGAGCCGCTGGTCCGGTGCGCGGTGAACGTCGCTGATTCGGTCGACCGGACCGTGTGCCGGGCCGACGAGGGGCAATGCGCGGCGGCCGCCGCCGAGCTGACCCGCCTGCTGGCCGTGGTGTCCGGGCTACTGGCCCAAGTGCACGCCGTCGTCCCTGGCATCAGCAGGACCGACGCCGTGCGACTGCTCTGCCCGCTGGGCAGGCTGTCCGTCGCGATGAACCAGTTCCGCGCACACGGCTGCCCATGGGCGTGCGGCCACCCCGAGGGCGTACCCGACAGGCTCGCCGAGCTCGAGCCGCTCGGCGGTCTGCTTCAGGAGTGCGCGGCCGTGATCCAGGCGGCCGTTGGCTTCTCGCGCCGGCCGCGCTGGGGCTGGTGACACCAGCGGGATCTGAGGGGCGAATGGTGGGGATTAAGGCCCACCGAAGGGGTAGAAAGCAGCGAACAGGCTGAGGGGCTAACCGTGCGAGGTTATCCCTATTAATATTACCGAAAAAGTAATAAATGCACGGCCCGACTGCGGCCACGTAGCGAGGGGGGAATGTGGCACTGCCGGACTTCCTGGTAGCCGGAGTTCCGAAGGCGGGGACGACCGCGTTGCACGCCGCGCTCTCCGGTCATCCGGACCTGTACATGTCACCGGTCAAGGAGCCGAAGTTCTTCCTGACCGACGGCCCGCCGCCGGACAAGGGCGGTCCCGGAGACGCGCTGACCTACCGGGAGCACATCTGGCAGCGAGACCGGTACGAGGCGCTGTTCGCGGCTGCCCCGCCGGGAACGCTGCGCGGCGAGTCGACGCCGCTGTACCTGTACGACCGGGCGGCGCTGCGCCGGATCAGGGCGATGATCCCCGCGGTCAAGCTGATCGTGATCCTCAGGGATCCGGTCGAGCGGGCACACTCCAACTGGACGCACCTGTGGTCGGCCGGCCTTGAGCCGGTCGGCGACTTCGTGCGGGCCAGCACGGAAGAGGAGCGCAGGATCGCGGCCGGGTGGGCGTCGTTCTGGCACTACACAGGGCTCGGCAAGTACGGCGAGCAACTCGAGTACGCGTTCTCGCTGTTCCCGCGTGATCAGTTGCTCGTGCTCAGGTACCGGCTGCTCGTCGACTCGCCGGCCGCGACGCTGGACCAGATATGCCGCTTCCTCGGCGTCAGGCAAGGCATCCTCACCGAGATCCCGCGGGAGAACGTCACGACCCACCCAGAGCGAACGCTGGCCCACCGGGCTGTCTCGCTGGGCATGCGCGCGGGTGACACGCTTGGCAGGCTGCTCCCTGGCGACACCGCCCCGGTGGTGACCCACCGCCTCGAGCGGTTCCTGCAGCGCGGCCGCAGGGAGCGTCAGCCGCTGGGCTGGGACCAGCGGCAGGCGCTGCTGCCCGAGTTCGAGGATGACATCAGGCTGCTCGAGAAGGTGGTCGGCGAGGACTTCGGCGACTGGCTGGCGCCCAGGGAACGGTCCGGCGGTCTGGTCGGCGCCCGCCCGGCCGGCCAGGGTCAGGCGAAGAACGGCCGGCCGAGATAGCCGTTCAGCGGAGTTCGGTAACCAGTGCGTGCGAGCCGTCCGGCTGGGCCATCTCGTAGTACAGCCTGGTCCGCCCGTCGGGCAGGTCAACAAGATCCAGGTAGCGCAGGCCGCCGGTGCCATACGGCGAGGACGCGGCCGGGCCACGGCCAGGCGGCGAGATCGCGATCAGCGCCGCGGGGTCGCCGCCGGTCGCGATACCCGTCCGTTCCTCGTAGTTCTCCTCCGCGCTCGCCCGCCCGTCGTAGTAGGCCAGCACCGACTGCTCGCCGAACTGGACCGCGCTGACCCTGGTGCCACGCGAGTCCCACTCGCCTGG
>Ga0187814_10001127_pt1 | contig 10038 bp, 9 predicted proteins | sample NC_S_4_FD_132450 | JGI IMG/M metagenome (GOLD analysis project Ga0187814, IMG submission 132450) | Wetland sediment microbial communities from Neuse River Estuary, North Carolina, USA - ASW-S_4 | ecosystem: Environmental > Aquatic > Freshwater > Wetlands > Sediment | place: USA: North Carolina...
CGGATCTGTCCAGCCTGCGGCAGATCGGTACTGGTGACGACACAGGGGCCGTCATCGCGATCGTTGGCGTCAGTCAGGCCGCCGCGCAGTCCGCGCCCGTTCCGCCTGCCGGGCTGCAGGAGAGCACGGTCGTCGCGGCCGGTTTCCCCGGTGACAGCGCCGCCGAAGCCGCTTGGCAAGCCAGCCTGCTCCAAGCAGGCGCAAAACGGGTTGTGGTGCTCACGCCCGCGACGGATGACCAGCTCACTCCCGTCGTTCGACAGGCGCTCGACGGGGCGATCGTCGACACGCTGACCGACGTGCTATTCGGCCTCGGCCAGTACAGGCTCAGCGCGGCCGCGCTGCCGCAATTGCGCCAACTGCTGCGGCTATTGACCGTCACGTACCCGAGCGCCGTGGCCTCCATCATCGGTTACACAGATGACCTTCCCACGCCAGGCGGCAATCAGCGGCTGTCGCAGTTGCGGGCACAGGCGGTGGCGGACTGGCTGATCGCGCACGGGGTGGCGCCAGGCCGACTGCAAGTCTTCGGCGACGGTGACACCGATCCGGTTGCCCCGAATACACCGAACGGCCAGCCGCTCAATCGCCGCGTCGATGTGATCATCGACCCCTCCGTGCCTTGACTCCTAACAGGGAAGAGGAGGCCCGGGCCAAGCAAGTTCAAGGTCGCCGAACAGCTACCCCACCTGCGCCAGCGTGCGGAACTGCACGCGGCCCAGCCCCTTGCGCATCTGCGCCTGCAACCGCGCCGCGGCCGGGTCACCAGTGTCGAGCAGGTGGTGGATGAACACGTAGCTGCCCGGCGGCAGCCCGGCGGTCAGCGCCGGGACGAGCCCGACGGGCCCGTCGGAGTCCAGGATGTAGTGCACGATGCCGCGCAGCAGCAGGCCGATCGGCTGATTCCAGTCCAGGTGCGCGCGGATGGCCGGGATCTGGTCGCGTACCGCACGGTCGGCCGCGAAGTTGTCCTTGCCGCCGAGCAGGTAGTCGTAGACCCGGGACATGTGCGGCCGCGACGGATCAAAGGGAACGTCGCCCTCGCCCACGTCAGGTCAGCCTGCGCTCGGCGGCCCACCGGGTGAGCTGGTGCCTGGTGGACAGCTGCAGCTTCCGCAGCACCGACGACACATGGGTTTCCACGGTCTTCACCGAGATGTACAGCTCACGGGCGATTTCCTTGTACGTGTAGCCCTGGGCGATCAGCCGCAGCACCTCCCGCTCGCGGCTGGTCAGCTGGTCGAGTTCGGGGTCGAAGGATGGCTTGACGTCCTGCGGGGACGGCGCGGCGGCGAACGCGTCGAGCACGAACCCGGCCAGCCGGTGCGAGAACACCGCGTCGCCGTCGGCAACGCGCAAGATCGCGTCCGCCAGCTCGTCCGTGCTGATCGTCTTGGTGACGTAGCCGCGGGCGCCCGCCCTGATCACCGCGATCACGTCCTCGGGCGCGTCGGAGGCGGACAGCGCGAGGAACCGGACGTCGGGGCACCCGGCCTTGACCGCGGTGATGACCGCCTGGCCGCCGCCGCCCGGCAGGTGCACGTCGAGCAGCACCACCTCGGGGCGCAGCCGTTCGATGATCTCGATGGCGGGCGCGACATCGTCCGCCTCGCCGACCACGTCGACCTGGCGGCCGATCTCGGCGCGCACGCCGGCCCGGAACAGGCCGTGGTCGTCGACGAGCACCACGCGCGGCGGCGTCCGGGTTCCGGCACTCATCGGTGACTCCCTCCGGCGGGCTCGGCGGACGCAGCGCTCCGTGGCATGGTCAAGGTCACCTTCGTGCCCTCGCCCGGCGCGGAGTTGACGGCCGCGGAGCCGCCGTGGCGGCTCATCCGGCCGTGGATCGACTCCGCCAGTCCCTTGCGGTCGCCGGGGACGGAGCCTGGATCGAAGCCCTTGCCGCGGTCCCTGACCGCCACCGCCACCTGCTCCGGTTCGACCTCGGCGTACAGCGAGATCACGCTCGCGCCCGACCATTTCGCGGCGTTGACGGTAGCCTCGCGGGCCGCCGCGAGCAGCGCGGCCAGGTCGTCGTCCAGCGGGCAGTCCCCGACCGTGACGATCTCGACCGGCACCCCGTGCCTGGCCTCGACGTCGCGCTGGATCTGGCGGACCCCCTCGGCGAACGACGCGGCGACGGCCTCACCGGGCGCGCGGCCCTCGAATAGCCAGGATCGCAGCTCCCGCTCCTGAGCCCGGGCAAGCTGGACGACCTGCTGCGGGTCGCCGGCGCGGCGCTGGATGAGCGCCAGGGTCTGCAGCACCGAGTCGTGTAGCTGGGCGGCCATGTCGGCCCGCACCTCCGCCCTGGCCCTGGCCTGCCGTTCGAGCATCAGGTCCCTGGCGATCCGCAGCCACCACGGCCCGAGCAGCAGCAGCACCCCGCTGACCATCAGCAGGAAACCGCCTACCAGCGGCCTGAACAGCGCGAAGTTCTGATGTGAATGCGCGATCAACCCGAAACCGCCGCCAAGCAGCACGACGGCGGCGGCCACCCGGATCACGGTCCTGCGCCGTACCGAGCTGCCGGTGCCGCCCAGGCTCTCCAGCTGCGCCCGCATCGCCGCCCGCTCGCTGTCCGGTGCGTTCCGCCAGATCAGCGCCATGCATGCCACGGTGATGACCTGCGGGAACCCCCAGACGGCGGCCAGCACGTTGTTCGGCACGCCGACGATGAGCAGTAGCACGCAGAGCAGCGAGGCCAGTCCGCCGGCGAGCGCGATGCCCACCGAGTCGTGCCGTGCCCTGCTGCCGATGCTCGTGTCGGCGTCCTTGGCCGGGATCAGCAGCCAGGCAATGCAATACAGCGGGACCAGCGGGCTCTGCGGGATGAGCGCCACGAGCGCGAGCACGATGCGAACCACCGAAGCGCGCATTCCGAACCAGGCGGCAATCCCGGCCGCGACGCCGCCGAGCAGGCGGTCTTCGGGGTCGCGCCGCAGCGGTCCGCCGTGCCAGCGGTTCCGCCGCCGCATCGCCCGGCCGGCCCAGACCGGCGGCCCGTCCCAGTCATGATCCGCGCGCCAGCCGTGCTGGCCTCGCCACTCATGACGGTCGGGCCGGGCGTCCCGTTCAGCCCACAGGAGCTGGAACGGCGGCCAGGTCGGTTCGCTGGGTTCCTGCACACAACCATCATCGCCCGCCGCACCCTATCCCGGCCATCCGGGCTTTCCCTGATCAATGCCTGACTGCCCTCAGGGTGCGGGGCACCCGGGTCAGGGTCATACCAGGGCAGTTCCCCATACCGCATCGCGCCTGGCCGACGCACGCTTAAGGCATGGACACCTTCACGGACACCACGCACACGCGGCCGACGCCGGAGACACCGGCTAGCCGGCCCCCACTCCGCCGCGCCTACCACGGGCGCATGCTCGCCGGGGTCGCCGCCGGCCTCGCCGACTACCTCGGCGTGGACGTCACGATCATCCGGGTCGCCTTCGTCATATTCGCCCTGCTGGGCGGCGCGGGCATCCCGGCCTACCTGGCCTGCCTGCTGCTCATCCCCGAAGAGGGCACCGACGAGTCCATCGCCGGCTCGCTGCTCGACTCCCTGCAGCACGGATCCCGCTAGGAGCACCTGCGCCATGTCAACCACGTCAAGCCAGCAGTGGGCACGCCGCATCCGCTACTCCGACGAGCACCTCCGCGTCTCCGACGCGGAGCGCAACGCGGTCGCGGAACGCCTCGCGGAGCACTACAGCGCCGGCCGCCTCGACCAGGCCGAGTTCGACGAGCGGGTCAGCAAGGCGATGGCCGCCAAGACCCGCGGCGACCTTGACGGCCTGTTCGACGACCTCCCCGACCCCGAGCAGGCGGGGGCCGCCTCAGGAGCGAGCCACCCAGGCGGCGTCGCGGCGACCCCCTACCGGATGCGCCGCCGGACATCCGCCCGCCCGTTTCTCCTGGTCGTGCTCGTCATCGCCCTCATGGTGGCGGTGGGCCACACCTTCGCCGCCATCTACATCCCATGGTTCTGGGTCGCCGTCATCGTCGCGCTCATCGTGTTCACCAGCCGCTCCGCGCGCGGCCGCCACGACCGCTAAACCGCCAGCGACACGGGCTCCCGGGAAGACAGCCCCGGAGCCTGTGTCGTGTCGTCGCGTGCCAGTCTGGTTATCGTGGCGACGGTCGTGGCGTTTCACGCTCACCCCGATGACGAGGCACTGCTTACCGGCGGGACGCTGGCGAAGCTGGCCGACCAGGGGCACCGGGTGGTGATCGTGGTCGCGTGCGACGGCGCCATGCGGGAGCCGAACAGCAGGCTGGACGAGTTCCGCGCCAGCGCCGCGATCCTGGGCGCCGCGCGGGCCGAGCACCTCGGCTACGCCGACAGCGGCCACGGGCCCGTGCTCTACCCCGACCCGCCCGGACGGGTCCGGTTCGCCCGCGCCGACCTGGCGGAAGCGGCGGGCAAGCTCGCCGCGCTGCTCCGCGAGGAGCACGCCGACCTGCTGCTCAGCTACGACGCGCGGGGCGGCTACGGCCACCGCGACCACATCAAGGTGCACCAGGTCGGCGCCGCGGCCGCGGACCTGGCCGGCGTCCGGGTGCTCGAGGCAACGGTCCCCCGTGAACTTGCCGTCCAGGTGTTCAGCGTGCTCAGCCGCCTCAATGGCCTCATCACCCGGTACACGGCACAGGAGGCGAGGTCGGCGGGCACCCCCCGCGCCGCGATCACGCACCGGGTGGACGTGCGCCGCTACGCCGCGCGAAAGCAGGCCGCGCTGGCCGCGCACCGGTCGCCCGTCTACGGCAAGGGCCGTGCGGCACGGCTGTTCCGGCTCGCGATCGCGCTCCCCGTCCCCGTCTTCGCGCTGCTCGCCGGCCGGGAATGGTACGCCGAGCCGGGCGCCGCACCTGGTCCGGTCCTGGACGACATCCTCCGGTCCCGCGCAGGCTGATCTCTTTTTTATCCGGAACGAGCGTGCGAGGCGGCGATCTCGGCCGCGATCGCCAGCCCGAGACCGGAACCGGGGCGCTGCCGCGGTCCGGCGCGGTAGAAGCGCTCGAAGATGTGCGGCAGCCTGTCCGGCGATCGTCCCGGCCGCGTCCTCCGGCGTGTGCACGAGCACGTTGGTGAGCAGGTTGTCCACCGCGCGGCGCATTACCTCGTCCACCTCGGCCGGGCTGGTCAGGGCACCCTGCTGGCAGAGCTCCGCGTTGGCGCGCAGCGACGCGAGCGGCGTGCGCAGCTCGTGGCTCGCGTCGGCGAAGAACCGGCGCATCTGTTCCTGGCCCGCCTCGAGCTCGTGCACGCCGGCCTCGATGCGGGCCAGCATCCCGTTGAGCGCGGCGCCGCCGAGCCGGCCAGCGTATGCGGGCCCGGGTGGGCGACGACCCGGGCTGTTGGCGAGATCTTCCAGCCATAGCCGCCCCCGTTCCCGGTGGCGGCCACCTGCAGCGTCACCTGCCCGCCGCGAACCGGCAGGAAGGCGATGTCGAACGCGCCGAGGGCCGCAAGGACCCTGGGCGGCTTGACCGGCGGGCCGGGTCCCAGCAGAGTGCCGCCGCCCACGGCGCGCTGCACCACCCGGGTGCCTGGTGGCGGCGCCAGGATGCCGGCCAGCCGCGGCATGGTCAGCGTCAGCGCCACCCGCAGGTTGTCGTCGGTCTGGCCGAGCAGGTAGCGGCGCATGGTGGCGACCGTGGCCACGTCGAACGCGACCAGGGCGACCAGCGTGACGACCGCCCCACCCCGGCCATCACCTTCAGCCGCAACTAGGCGCGCAGCAGCCGCTTGAGGAGTGCCTTAAGCCGTCTCATCATCGGTCGCCACCGCATCGTCCCGGCGTGGCAGCCGCAGGACGTAGCCGACGGCGCGCTGGGTGTGGATGAGGTCTGGTCCGGCGCTCGCCAGCTTGCGCCGCAGGTAGGCCACGTAGGTGGACACGACCGTGCTCGACCCGCCGAAGTCGTAGTCCCACACGTGGTCGAGAAGCTGGCTGCGGGTGAGCACCCGGCCCGGGTTGAGCATGAAGTAGCGCAGCAGCCGGAACTCGGTGGGCGACAGGTCGATATGGCGGCCGGCCCGCCTGACCTCGTAGCTGTCCTGGTCAAGCGTCAGGTCCGCGAACGTCAGGACCGGGTCGGCGGGCGCCGGTCTGGTCCGGCGCAGCACGGTGCGGACCCGGGCGGCGAGCTCCTCCAGGCCGAACGGCTTGGTCATGTAGTCGTCGCCGCCGATGGTGAGCCCGTTGACCTTGTCTTCCCTGGCGTCCCTCGCGGTCAGGAAGATCACGGGGACCGTGTTGCCGTCCCGGCGCAGCCTGCGGACGATCTCGAACCCGTCGATGTCGGGCAGCATCACGTCCAGGATCACCAGGTCGAACAGGCGGTCACGGGCGAGGCGGAGCGCTTCTGTCCCGCTGTCCGCCGCCGTCACGCCGAAGCCGAGGAAGCGCAGCGACGCCGCGACGGCGTCCCGCAGGAAGAGCTCGTCGTCCACCACGAGCAGGTTGGCACCGTCGTCGGCCATCGCATAATCGCAGCACCGCGCGGTGAACGACGTGTGAGAGAAACCTGGAAATTTGATGTGAACCGGCCGCACGCCGGAATTGACATGAAGCCCGTGAAGATTGCCCAGGGGACCAAGATCACCGGGTGACCCGTCGCAGCGCCAGCCAGTAGACGGCGACCATCGCCAGGCCAAGGACGAGCAGCGCCGGGCCGACCGCTCGCGCGCCAGCCGCCCCGATGACCAGCCCGATCCCGGACGGGAGGGCGGCGCTGCCGACGGCGGACGCGGCCGTTTGCAGGCCCACCGCCGCGGCGGCATCACCCTCCCCGACGCGGTCCGCCGTGGTCAGGGTGAGCAGCGGGAACACCGGCGCCGCCGCGAGCCCGAGGAGCATCATCCCGGCGACCGCGACGGCCGCCGGTCCCGGCATGGCCATCAGCACCGCGCCTGCCGGAACCCCGGCCACGGCCACGGCGAGCACGCGGGAGGCCCCGGCGCGTTCGGCCACCGGCCCGAGCAGCGCGCGCCCGGCGAACATCATCGCCCAGTAGCCCGACACCGCCACACCGCCGGCCGCGGCCGGCAGTCCCCGCCCGGACGTGAGGAACACGTAGCCCCAGATCCCCGCGGCCACCTCAATCCCGGTTTCCACCGCGGTAAACGTCACCGCGGCGAGCACGCGCCGCCGCTGTCCGGGCGGCCTGGGCGATCCGCGCGGCCGGCCAGCCGCCTCGCCCGCGCTCGCGGTCGCTTGGGCGGCGCCGGCCGGCGCCGCCCAGCGGCGCCGGGTCGCAGCCAGGACCAGCGCAATCACGGTGAGCACGGCGGACATCGACACGAGCGCCCCGCGCCAGCCTGCCCCGACGGCCAGCAGCGCCGTGACGAGCAGCGGCCCGAGCGTCGCGCCCAGCCCATAGCTGGCGTGCATCCAGGTGATGTTCCGCGGCCCGAAGTGCGCGGCGGCGTAGACATTGAGCGCGGCGTTGATGACCCCGAAGCCCACGCTGAAGATTGCGCTGCCGACCGCGAGCAGCCACAGCGCGGGTGCCCCGGACTCCATCGCGAGCGCCCCGGCCATCAGCGCGGTCCCGAGGGCGAGCAGCGGCCCTTCGGCGGCACGCGCCATAATCCGCCCGGTGGCGGCGCTCGAGACGACCTGGGCAGCGACCCCGGCAACGAGCACGACCCCGAGCGCGCCGACCGGCTCGTGGATGCTGACCCGCATCGACGGCCACAACATGCCCAGGGTGGACCCGGGCAGCGCGACGCCCAGGTACGTAAGACAGGAAAGAAGGAACGGCGGCACGGCCAGAAACCCTTCGATGGAAGGGTGCTGCGATCGCGAGCAGCACGCAATGACAAAACCTGACGTCAGAGCGTGCCTGGTTAGCCGGCCACCTCAACTCCTCGACGGTGTCATGTATCTGCCATTGATCGTATCTGTACGGATTAGATGCGGCCAGGGAAGATTGCTCCAGGGTGGTCGACAGTAGTGAAGAATTAGTAACCCATGAGCAGGCGGAGCTAGCTCCGCCGTGGTCATCGGGGGGTGCCGCCAACCGCGGTAACGGGTCAGCTCAAGCGGGACGGGATGCCATGAGTTTCTGCACACGATGCGGGCGCGCCAGAGGCGACGCTCGCTTCTGCACCGGTTGCGGCGCATCATTCCCGGCGGACGAGGACGGTGTGACGTCACTGTCCCTGCAGCCCGGCACGATGCCGCCTGTCGAGACGCCGCCTGTCGAGACGCCGCCCGTCGAGGTGACAACGGCCGAGCCGCCGGCGGCCGTGGAACCACCACCCGGCTGGGCGCCCGCGCCGACGTCCAGCGAGACACGGGCGGAGGGCTTCTGGACCGCGGTGGGCAGCGAACCGCCGCAATCACAGGCACAGCCGGAGACCCGCTGGGACACCGCCTTCCATCGAGGCCCGGCCACGGAGGCTGACCAGCCGTATTCGCCGTTCCCGGCCACGCCGCCACCGGTGGAACCTGCGCCGCCGACGCCGAGCCTGCCACCCCCTACCTACGGCATCACGCCGAGCCAGCCCGCCTACGGTGCGACGCAGGGCCAGCCTTCGTATGGCGTAACCCCGAGCCAGCCGACGTACGGCATGACGCCGAGCCAGCCGACGTACGGCGTGACGCCGAGCCAGCCAGCCGCCACGTACGGCCCGCCAAGCCAGTCAGCGCCCATTCCCGGGCCGTGGTCGCCGACGCCCCCGTCGTATGAGGAGCCTCCCGGGTCTGGCCGCAGGGGCAGGGGCAGGGGCAGGGGGGCGCTCGTGATCGCCATCGTCGTGGCGGTGCTGGTCGCCGGCGGCGGCGCGTTCGCGGCGGTCACGCTGCTCACCGGCAAGCACAACCACACAGTCAGCCAGCCCTCTAGCACGCCGACCGTCCGCAAATCCTCGCCGAGCGCCCCCACGTCGCCGGCGCAATCCGCGACGGCGACGTCTTCGCCGACCATCTCGTCGTCGCCAACGACCTCACCGACAGCCAGCCCGACGGCGTCCCCGACACCAACCGGGGTCGCCGCCGGGCCCGGCGTGACCGGCAACTCTGCCGAGCCAGCCGTGGTGGCGTTCCTGAACAGCTACTTCACCGCGATCAACGCCCATAACTACGCCGCCTACAACGCCCTGCTCGACCCGCAACTGCAGCAGAACGACTCGCAGTCGACCTTCGACAGCGGGTACGCCACCACTAAGGACTCGGCGGAGACGCTCACCGGCATCACGGGCACCGGCGGCGGCGGCGAAGCGGCGACCGTGTCGTTCACCAGCCACCAGAGCCCCGCGGACAGCGCCACCAACTCCTCGTGCACGAGCTGGACGATCACCCTGTACCTGGAGCCGAACGGCACCGGCTATCTGGACAGCCCCGCGCCGTCCGGGTATCACGCCTCCTACCAGGCCTGCTAGCGTTCGGGCCAGGAGGCCCCATGGTGGTACCGCTCGCCGCCCGGTGGGTCGCGGCGGTGTGCGGAGCGCTGCTCGTGATCACGGCGTGGAGCAGCGTGATCGGCACGCTGATAGTGCCAAGGCCGGTCGGCTCCTGGCTGACCCGCTGGGTGGACCGCGTCATCATCACCACGTATGGCCTGGTGACCAGGGGCGTCGGCGACTACCGCAGGCGGGACCGGATCCTCGCCACCCAGGCGGCGGCCATCCTGGTGACGCAACTGGCCGCCTGGCTGGTGATCATCTTCGCCGGCTTCTCACTCATCCTCTGGCCGTTCGCGCGCAGTGGCATAGGCGAAGCCTTCACCGACGCGGGCTCGTCGCTGTTCACCCTCGGCTTCTCCGAGCCGTCCGGCACGGCGCCTGCCGCGCTCGTGTTCACCGCCGCCGCCACCGGCCTGATCTTCGTCGCCCTGCAGATCGGGTACCTGCCGACCCTGTACGCCGCGTTCAACCGGCGCGAGACCGAGGTCGCGCTGCTGAACGCGCGGGCAGGCGTCCCAGCCTGGGGTCCCGAACTGCTCGCACGCACGCACTACGCGCTCGGCTCTGGTGTGTCGACGATCGATACGCTGCCCGACCTGTACTCCCGGTGGGAGCGGTGGGCCGCGGACGTC
>Ga0187814_10001129_pt1 | contig 10029 bp, 9 predicted proteins | sample NC_S_4_FD_132450 | JGI IMG/M metagenome (GOLD analysis project Ga0187814, IMG submission 132450) | Wetland sediment microbial communities from Neuse River Estuary, North Carolina, USA - ASW-S_4 | ecosystem: Environmental > Aquatic > Freshwater > Wetlands > Sediment | place: USA: North Carolina...
CTGCTCGTGGATGGATCAGAGATAGCGATCAGGTCTGTTCGCGCACGCTGGGTTTCCTGTTCTGGCAGCGGAAGCGCTCGCAGGTAGCCAGACTGTTTTCTGGTCGTCTGCGCCTCGGCTGGTGACAGCGCGCTCGATCCGGTCCAGCCGTTCCGTGAGGTCGGCGATCATCCCGCGCGCAACCCGCGGTCCGGTGACGCGGTTCGCACAATGACCAATTTGGTGGAGCTGAGGGGACTCGAACCCCTGACCCCCTCCATGCCATGGAGGTGCGCTACCAGCTGCGCTACAGCCCCTCTCGCTGAAAACCACTGATCATGGTGCCAGCATCGCCTGGTCAGTGTACATGAGCACGCCGCGCGAGAACTTGCTAGCTCTCGTCGTCGGCGCCGCCGTCGGGCACTGGTTCCGGAAGCATGCCGACGTTGTGCTCGAGCAACCGCCACCGGGCGGAACGGCGGGTCAGCACCGACCACCGGCAGTTCCCGAACGGCCCGAGTACCCGCGGCTCCCACGGGATCTCGAGCAGCCGGGCCGTCGCCATGCCGAGCGCCGCGCCGTGCGAGACTACCACCGCCATCGAACCACCCAGCAGTCCGTCCGCGATCCGCTGCAGGGCCGCCGTGGCCCGGTCAGCGACCGCGTGCGCGGGCTCTCCGTCCGGCGGCGACCAGGTGACCCGCTCCACCGGAAACCGCTCCCGGATCTCGCTCTCGGTGAGGCCTTCCCACGACCCGCCGCCGCGCTCCCTGAGGTCCTTGTCGAGCTGCACGGTGAGCCCGGTCAGCCGGGCCAGCGCCGCTGCCGTGCCGGACGCCCGGCTCAGGTCCGAGGAAAAGATCGCGGCCGGCCGCAGCGCGGCCAGGAACCGCGCGGCCTCAGCGGCCTGGCGCCGACCGACCTCATTGAGCGGCACGTCACTCTGGCCCTGGAACCTGCGCTCGACGTTGTAGGTGGTCTGACCATGCCGCCAGAGCACCAGCGTGACAACCTCACTGTCCTCGCCGCCTGGCCACAAGCTCGGGGCGGCGGCCCGTTCAGGCACCGTCAACTACAAGCCCCGATCAGCTGGGCCGGGTGCCGTTGGATCCGCTGGCGCGGACCGCGCCCACCGGCTCTGGCAGCGAGATTATCGGGCAGTCCTTCCACAGCCGCTCCAGCGAGTAGTAGACCCGCTCCTCGGCGTGTTGCACGTGCACCACGATGTCGATGTAGTCGAGCAGGACCCAGCGTGCCTCCCGCTCCCCCTCCCGCCGGGCCGGGCGCGCCCCGACTCGCCGCAGCTTCTCCTCGATCTCGTCCACGATGGCGCGGACCTGCCGGTCGTTGGCGGCCGAGCACAGCACGAACGCGTCGGTGATCACGAGTTGCTCACTGACGTCGTAGGCGATGATGTCGGAGGCCAGCTTGTCAGCCGCGGCTGCGGCCGCGATCTCTACGAGCTCGACGGCCCTGTTGGTTGCGGTCACGAGTGCTGGCAGTCCTCCCCGGCTCGCCGGTCCGTCCGGCTAGATAGAACAAGCGTAGCCGCAGTCACCGGCAACGCGAGCGAACCCTGTCGAGTGTTTTGCACCTTTTAAACCTATTGACTAACGAGGGAACGCGGGGCCGGCCGCCTCGCCACAGCTTGCACGTTCCCCGCCTCTCGCGCTCAGTCACCGCGTCGTCCGGCCAGCCAGCACGACGCCGTCCACGCGGCCGCTGCCAGCGCGACGGCGCTCAGCAGCGGAATTCCCGTGGGCCAGGCCGCCGACGCCATCGGTGCGCCGCTCCCCCGCAGTGCGGCGTGAGCTGGGGAGACGTCAGAGACCCAAGCCAGTATGACGGCAGCCATCGTGGCGAGCAGCGCGGCGGCCGGATGCCGGATGAGCGGGGGGTTGAGCAACGTGGCGACAGCGGAGCCGACGAGCACGCAGACGAGTGCCGTGCCAAGGCCGGCGGCAAACGGGACAAGCAGCGCAGAATTGTGCCCAGACGTCGTCAGCTCGTAGCACGCACCGGCCAGGCCCAGCACTGCCCCGCCAGCGAAGGACGTGATCAGCGTCGCCAGTTGCGCCCGGGCCGGACCCGTGGCAGCCGCGACGCACGCCCGCGCCGCCGCGGGCTCAGCCGTCAGCATCGACCGGGTCAGCAGCGCGGCCACCGGCACCAGGATCGCCGCGCTCCAGTCGAGGCCGTCGGTCAGCGATTGTGCGCCCGAGCCTCCCCCGCCGACCGAGATCAGCAGCGCATAGGCGACCAGCGGGAAGATCCACCGGTGCGACCGGACCAAGCCGGCCGCCTGGTACCGCAGCAGCGACATCACGGCCGCACCGCCGCGACGTGCACGCCTTCCCAGTTCAGCAGCGCACGCAGCACTGCGTCGGAGTCCCGCTCCAGCACCGTCACCCGCACAACCGCGGGGGGTACAGGGGTCGTCCCCCCCGGGTGAGCCGCCGCGGGGGGTACGGGGGGTCGTCCCCCCGGGTGAGCCGGGGGTACGGCCGGGTCATCGCGCGCGCCGTCCAGCGCGATCGACACGACGCCAGGGAGCCGGTCAAGCTGGGCTGCCATGCCCGGTTCCAGGCCCGTTACCTCGATCACCACAGTCGCGCTCACCGGCGTCCTGCCCGCCGGGCGGGCGCCGTCGCCGCCTGATATCACGCTGACCGCGGCGCCAGCGAGCTGCCAGCGCTCGTCCACCCGATCTGCCAGCCGCGCCGTGTCGTGGTCGACGAACAGCACCGTCGCGCCCTCGGCGAGGCGCTCTCGCACCGCTGTGTCCAGCATGCCGCGGGCCGCCTGGTCAAGCCCGGTCCACGCCTCGTCCAGCACGAGCAAGTCAGGACGGGACAGCAGCGCCTGGGCGACGGCGACCTTCTGGCACATGCCCTTGGACAGCGTGCGCAACGGCGCCGTCGCGTACTCGGTAGCGCCGAGCCGCTCGAGCCAGTCGGCGGCGGCCGCCGGCCCGGCCGGACCCGACAGGCCGTGAATGCGGCTCATGTGCAGCAGGTACTCGCGTGCCGAGAACGCCAGGCCCGAGGGGAAGCGCTCCGGCACGTAACCTGCGCGCGGCCGGCCGGTGACACGGCCAGCGGACGGCAGCAGTGCCCCAGCGGCGATCCGCAGCAGGGTCGACTTGCCGCTGCCGTTACGGCCCTCGAGCCGGACCAGCCGCCCCGCGGCGACACCGATGGTGACGTCGCGGACGATCCAGGGCTTGCGCAACCCGTACCGCTTGCCGACGGCCTCGAGCCGCATGCCGACCCCCTGAAGAGCGATCCGAAGCGGTCAGCCTCTGCGCCGAGCCTAATCCCGGTACAGCCGCCATTTGAAGATGTACTGCGCCCTGGGCGGACATGTTCGCAGGTCACCGGGGCAACATGCGCCCTGGCCTGCGATAACAGCTGTCAGCACTTCGCACCGTTGCACTGCGTTTGCCGGCGCTGTGTGCACTCAGTGTGCACTCGACGTTCCCTCAATCAAAGGCGGCCCCGGCTGGTGTGCAACCACCGCGCCGGGGCCTTGGCAAGCGATCTGCGAAGGAGATCACCAGCCATGACCGACACGATTTCACGCATGCGTCTCGCTGGTGCCGACGACCCACCAGGCAAGCCAGTGCTGCGCCCGCTGCCCCGCCTCGACGTCGAACAAGCCCGCCAGTTCGTGGAAACCCACACACTTTTATGCAGGCAACCCCACCACAGTAAGGGTGGTGGCAGCCGCAGACTCTGACCCGGCGCAGCACCGGGGCTCAGGGCGGTTGAGGAACGCGATGATCAGCGCCAGGTCGTCGCCGGGCTCGCCACCATCGAAGATCGTCACCACGCACGGCAGGCTAGGCCGGCAGCTGGTACCGGCGGCCTTCTCTAGCCGTTGCCGCATCTGCCTGGCCGACCGGCGCGCTAACTGAAGGACTGCGTGTCGTCGAAGGTGAACGTAAGCGTCATGGCCGGGGTGCAACCAGGCACGAACCCCACGTAGTAAGACAGCTGCGAGGGCCTCCGGTCGCAGTGATTGCGACGGGTGTGAGCGTACCGGTGTCCGGGGGATTATTGCCATCTTGGAATTCGGCACCGCCGTTCGGGCAGTTGCTGTTGCCCGAGGCCAGCGACCCCCATATAGGGCTTTTCTGGCCGTGGGGCAATTAGCCCCGAATTTCGGGCACGCCGTACGGGCGTCCAGCCAGCGGCCGCCGGTTCCGCCGCAGTCAGCAGCTGCAGCATGAGAAACAGGTCGCGACCGGCCGGATCTATGCCGAAAGCCAACGGTGCGCGGGGCAAGAACCGTGCCGTGCGCGACGATGGCGTAGCCTCCGGGGAATATCAGCACAGCGGGCACAGGCACTGTATGCACGGGGGGAACGTCGATGGCCGCCAGAGCGACTGAACGATGGATCCTGGGCGCGGCTGGGGTCACCGAAGGCGCGATGCTGGCCACCTTCTGCTCGGCCATCAGTATCCTGCTCGGCCGGCACTATTACGAACTCTCGTCCGCCGAGTACGCGGCCGTGTTCACGCCGCAGATCGTCACCGGGGTCGGCGCGGCGCTGATCGCGGCACGGTCAGCCGGGCGGCGCCCGCGCGGACGGATGCTGAGGTCCGGTCTCGGCCTGAACCTCGCCGCCCTGGTGCTGCTCATCGGCGCCTTGGCCGCCAACGGGCCAGTCATGGAGGATGTTTCGGTACTGCTGATCGCGAGCGCACTTGCGGGGGGTGGCCTCGGACTCGTTTACCCGGCTCTGACGGCCTTTGCCCGCGATGCCAACCCGACGTGGCCGGAACGCCCGGTCATCGCGCTCAACCTGGCACTGGCCGCGGGCCTGATCGTGAGCCCGGCGCTGGAGATCGCGGCCGCGGCAGCCGGAGTCTGGTGGGCCGTGCCGGCCTTGCTCTGCGCGCTGAGCCTGCTGCTCATCGCAGTGGCCACCCGGTCGCGCCTCGGACCGGACGCGGCGCGCACCAGCGCCCTGATGTACCCCGGCCAAGGCGGCCCTGCCCGGCACATGGTGTTCGTGCTGCTCGCCCTGGTAACGGCAGTCTGCGCGACCATGCTGGCGGCCTGGTCACAGATTCACATGCCGGGGCAGGCGGTGCCGCACCCCGCGCTCCGGCCGCTGGAGATCGCGGCGTTCTGGGCGGCCATGGTGATGCTTGCCCGCGTCGCGTTCGCGGCCATCGAGCGAATGCGGACCTGGGCGCGCACCACCAGCCTGGTGCCGTTCCTGCTGGCCGCTGCCGTTGCGGCCATCGGCCTCGCGGCCCGACAGCCAGAGACCGCGGTTGTCGGGGTGGTCTTGCTGGCAGCCGTCGTCTGCGGGGCGTTCCTGCCGCTGACCGCTGAGCCTCGTGATGATCACCTGGCGGTCTTGTCGCTCGCCTTCACCGCGGCCTTCATCGCCTTGTACCCGGTCGGCCTCGGCATGGCCGGGCCGAGCCTCAGAACATTCGAGGGCGCCGGCGCTTCCCTGCTGGCGATCTTCGTGGTAGCCGGTGCCTTGGCTGTCACGGCCAGCCTGGCTGCCGTCGGCCTGCTCGTCTGGCCGCAGCAGCGCAAGTCTAAGAGTCCCGGCCGGGACTTAGCGCCGGTTGCCGTATAGCGCACAGTAGAACGCCCGCACCGGGTCGGGTTCGTCGCTGACGACACCGCCCGTGTCCTGCCCGGCGAGCGCGGCCAGCTCGGCCGCAATAGTGCCGGCGTTCCAGTCGGCGCGCCGCCACTCCCCTGCATCCTGCCCGGCTTCGCGCAGGCGCCATTGCCAGGCCTTCTGCGGGCCGCGGAGTTGCCCGCCACTCGGCTTGAGTTCGCGGAACAGTATGCCGGCCGGGCCGGTGATGAATAGGTCGGGAATCCGGTCCAGCCGTGGTCCTCGCGGCGCTGTCTGTGCACTCGCAGCCGGGAGAAACGCTCTGACCAGGTCATTCGCGGTAGAGATGCCTCTTTGAGATGTACTGGACGATCCCGTCCGGGACGAGGTACCAGATCGGCTGGCCAGCTCGCACGCGGTCCCGGCACTCGGTGGACGAAATGGAGAGCGCCGGGATCTCAACGAGGCTGATCCGGTCCGAGGGCAGGCTCTCGATCGAGAGCCGATGCCCCGGCCGCGTGCAGCCGACGAACGTGGCGAGGCCGAATAGCTCGTCCGCGTCCCGCCAGGACAGCATCTTGGCCAGCGCGTCGGCGCCGGTGATGAAGTAGAACTCGGCTTCGGGGCCGCGTTCGGCGCGCAAGTCGCGAAGCGTGTCGATGGTGTATGTCTCGCCCGGCCGGTCGATGTCGACCCGGCTGACCGAGAACCGGGGGTTCGACGCGGTTGCGATCACCGTCATCAGGTAGCGGTCCTCGGCCGGGGAGACCTTGCGGCCATTCTTCTGCCAGGGCTGCCCGGTCGGGACGAAGATGACCTCGTCCAGGCCAAAGAAGTGGCCGACCTCGCTGGCTGCCACCAGGTGGCCGTGATGGATCGGATCGAACGTGCCGCCCATCACGCCGAGTCGCTTGCCCGGCTGGCCCGGACCGGCGTTGTCCATGCCAGGAGCGTAGACGTCGGCTGATCAGACCGGGTATGTGATCCCCGTCAGCTGCTCGGACTCGACCCACAGTCGGCGCTGAGCCTGCTTGTTGTGCGACCGGGAGCTGGAGGTCACCACCACCGGATAGCCGGTCAGCTGCATGAACCCGTCCGGCCCGTAGTAGGTGCCGCCAACAGCCGCCTGATCGGTCGCGGCCCGCAAGATGGGCAGCGCCCCCATCGCCGCATCCTGCACGAGCCAGAAGTTGACCGCCGCGAACCTCGGGCTCAGCGCGTTCTTCGACAGCGTGGACAGGTGCCTCGTCAAATCAGTGCGCGCGGTCCCAGGATGCGCGGCCAGCGCGATCGTCTGCGACTTGGCTGCGGCCAGTCTGCGCTGCAGCTCATAAGTGAACATCAGGTTCGCCAGCTTCGACCGGCCATAGGCGGCCGACTTCTGGTAGTGCCGCGCAGAGTTCAGGTCGGCGAAGTTCATCCGGCCTGCCCGGTGCGCGTTGCTGCTCACGGTCACCACCCGCGATCCCGGCGTGGCCAGCAGCGACTTCATCAGCAGCCCGGTGAGGGCAAAGTGGCCGAGGTGGTTCGTGCCGAACTGCAGCTCGTACCCGTCCTTCGTGAGGCCGTAGGGCGACATCATCAGGCCCGCGTTGTTAATCAGCAGGTCCAGCTTTCCGAACCGGTTAGTCAGATCCGCTGCAGCCTTGCGAACCGACTCCAGCGACGCGAGGTCGAGCTCGCCGATCTCCACCGCAGCGCCCGGCCGGCCGGCCTGCAACTCCGCCTTGGCGGCCGCCAGCTTGGCCGGGTCCCGGCCGAGCAGAACCACGGTGGCGCCATGCGCGGCCAGGACCCTGGCTGTCTCCAGGCCGAGACCGCCGGTCGCCCCGGTGATGACGGCGATCCTGCCGTCCTGGTCACCTACGTCGCTGGCCGTCCAGCGGCCGCCGTCACGGTGCTTCATCCGGACCTCCCTGCTGCTAGCAACCAGACACTGCCCAGCAAAGCACGGGCCATTCCCAGCGTCGGCGACGCGGTCTCGTCAGCGGATCAGCGGGTAGAAAGGGACGGAACGAGCATGCCCGACCGAGACCTGGGGACGGAAGTGCAGTCTTCGCCGAGTTACGTGGCTCCCGCGCAGGCCCAGCCTCGGACCCTGTTCGGCAACGTCATGTGGCTGGTCGCCCTGACCGCCGGGTGCTTCGCGCTCGGATGCTACGCCGGCCGCGACCTGTCCGCTGGCTGGTCGATCGCGTGGTTCATCGCCGGTTTCGCTTGCCTGATCGGACTGAATTTCGCCCGGCGCGCCTCGTCCGGCGCGAGCATCGCGCTGCTCCTGCTCATGGGGCTGTTCTTCGGCCTCGGCATCGGCCCCGCGGTCGCCTACTACACAACCACCAGTCCGCGCGCTGTGTGGCAGGCGGCCGGCGCCACCGCCCTGTTCATGGCTGCCTGCGGCGCGTTCGGCTACGCGACCAGGCGGGACCTGTCGATGGTTGGCCGCGTCGCGTTCTTCGGCCTGCTCGGACTGATCCTGCTCGGCATCGTCCTGATCTTCGTCCGGATACCGGGCGCCGATCTGCTGTACTCCATCCTGGGCCTGGTGATCTTCGCCGGGCTGACCATGTACGACTTCCAGCGGCTGCGCCGGTCGCCGGACATGGTCTCAGCACCGCTGATTGCAGCGTCGATCTTCCTGGACGCGCTGAACGTGTTCCTGTTCTTTCTTCGCCTGTTCGGCGGCCGCGAATAGCGGTGCGGCCCGAACCCTCCTGGTCGGACCGCCAGCAGTTCCGCTGTTAGCGTCGGTCAGCAGCGACGAGTGCCGCCTACGATGTCAGGTATGACTACAGTCCCGGACCGCTCCCGGATTCGCCTGCCAGGCATCAGCTCTCGTGCTTACGAGCACCCCGCCGACCGGTCAGCGCTGGTGGCGCTGCGCAAGCTAACCGGTTTCGACACCATACTTAAGAACCTCGCCGGCCTGTTCAACGACCGGGCGCTGCGGCTGATGTTCCTCGCCAGCTCGGTTCGCGCATCGCAAGACCAGTTCCCGGACCTCTACCACGCCATGCTGGACGGCTGCTACATCCTGGACCTGCCGAACGTGCCTGAGCTGTACATCAGCCAGGCGCCGATCGCGCAGGCGCTGGCGCTCGGCTCGGACAAGCCGTTCCTGATGCTGACCAGCGGCATCGTGGAGCTGCACGATCCGGAGGAAATCCGGTTCGTGATCGGGCACGAGCTTGGCCATGTGCTGTCCGGGCACACGGTGTACAACACGATGCTGTACTACCTCATCAACCTGGCGAACCGGCTGGCGCTGGTGCCGTTCGCCTGGATCGGCCTGAAGGCAGTCATCTGGGGACTGGAGGAGTGGCACCGCAAGGCTGAGCTGTCGTGCGACCGGGCCGGCCTGCTCGCGACACAGGACGTCGACGCCGCTCGCCGGGCGCTGATGAAGCTGGCCGGCGGGCGCCGGCTCGCGGAACTCAGCAGCGACGAGTTCCACAAGCAGGCGCGCGAGTACGACGCCGTGCCGGACGTGCGCGAGAGCCTCCTCAAGCTCCTTCAGTTGCAGGGCACGACCCACCCGTTCGCGGTCGTCCGGTTCGCCGAGCTGGACCGGTGGGCAGACGAGGGCGAGTACCGCGACATCCTGGCCGGCCACTACCCGCGGCGCGAGGAGGACCGCGACACCTCGGTCGGCGACGAGTTCCGGGCAGCCGCCAAGTCCTACCAGGACTCGTGGAACCGCAGCGCTGACCCGCTGATCGGTGCGGTGCGCGGCGTCGCGTCGGGAGCCGTGGACGCGGGGGCGCGGCTGATCAACAGGTTCGGCGGCGGCAGCAGCCGGGACGACGACAGCGGCAACTGACCGCGGCCGGCAGCCGCGGTCACGGCCGCGCCGCCACCACCCGGTAGCCGAGGTCGAGCTCCTCCAGCGCGAGCAGGTGGCCCCAGCGGCGTTCCCAGCCACCGTTCGCCAGGTCGGCACGCAGGCGGCGCATGCCGTCCGCACGCTCCGCGGCCGGGATCAGCGCCAGCGCAGACATCGGCTGCCAGACCTCGGGCTCCAGGTACCCGGCGGGACGGCGCCAGTACGCCGCGTTGAACCCGTCGGTGCAGTAGGCCGGTATCGGGACCGTGGTCACCTCAAGCGGCCGGCCGAGCAGTTCCGATAGCTGGCTGAGCGGAGTTTCCCGGCTCGCCTCCAGTCGCGCGGTCGCCGGAAAGTAGTGGTGCAGCCACCAGAACGGGACCGCCCGCGGATCGCGGGTAAACAGCACCACCGGGCCGCGGGCCACGCGGCGCATCTCCGCGAGCCCACGGGCCCGGTCATGCCAGTGGTGCACGGTGAGAACGCCCATCGCGGCGCCGCAGACGCCGTCGTCGAAAGGCAGCGCCTCAGCGACCGCGCGGACCGCGGGCGCTGCCCCGTCCGGCCGCTGGGACAACATCACGGCGGATGGCTCCACCGCGACGACCGGCCGGTCCGCCGGCTCATAGGAGCCGGC
>Ga0187814_10001130_pt1 | contig 10028 bp, 10 predicted proteins | sample NC_S_4_FD_132450 | JGI IMG/M metagenome (GOLD analysis project Ga0187814, IMG submission 132450) | Wetland sediment microbial communities from Neuse River Estuary, North Carolina, USA - ASW-S_4 | ecosystem: Environmental > Aquatic > Freshwater > Wetlands > Sediment | place: USA: North Carolina...
CCCTGGGTGAATTCGACTGTCGAAGGAACCCTGGGGCCCTTCTACGCAAGGTTGGGGGCATCGGCTTCATATTCCCAAAATTTGGATTTTCCTCTCGGACCTTCCGGTCTCACTGACCAACCTCTGGCGAGCGTCGACGGGGCTGTCATCGACACGCCCCAGCGCTATGGCACGCAGCCCTTTAGCCTTTTCTCCCTTTCCAATTGGGAGTTTCGCGCCACCTTCGGGCCCTTCGTCGCCTCCTTCAGCGACCAGAACTTGTGGTTCGGGCCGGCGGTATTCAATCCCCTCCTTCTAAGCTCGCAGGCCCAGGGGTTTCCGCACATCCGACTCGGACTCGAGGACTGGAAGACTCCGATCGGCGATTTCGAATCCCAGCTCGTGTACGGTCAGCTCGTCAATTCTCAGTACTGGGACCCCAGCGTCAACGATGGGGATCGATTCTTCGGCGGACTCTTTATCGGGTATACGCCATCTTTTTTCCCTCAGTTCACACTTGGCGCAGGACGCACCGTCATTTCTTATTGGAACAACCTCGATTGGAAAGTGCCCGTTGTCTTGTTCATCCCGGGGACATCGGATGCGGCGGGCAGCCTCGGCAACCTATTCGGCTATGGCACGGGCGAGAGCCACCAACACATTTCCATTACCTGGCGCCTCAAGTTCGATAGCGTCGGCTTCGAGACCTACGGCGAATGGGGAAAGAACGATTTTTCGCCGCCCAGGCTTTATCTTATCAACCCCGAGCACATGCAAGCCTATACCCTCGGCATGAAGAAAAGTTTTGCTTTGCCGAAGAATACTCTCTTGGGAATCGGCGCCGAACTGACCGATCTTGCCCAATCGCAGGAAAGCCTCATTAATTATAACGGATATGGCTGGTCGGGCGACTGGTACGCGCATGGGGCGATAAGAGAAGGTTATACCAACGACGGGCAGGTACTCGGCGCAAGCATCGGCAACGGATCTACGGCGCAGATACTCTACGCGGACTATTATGCCGGCTTCGGCCATATCGGCTTTGAGTTGAGACGCTGGGCCAATCGTCTCTCGGGGCTCTATCTGGGGCCCTTGCCGCTGACTGGCTCGAACGCCCGCGAATACGAGACCGACGTGGAATACGATATCGGTCTCAGGGGAGACGTGCCGGTCGGCCCCGTAATGTACTCACTCTCGGTGCAATACCAGTACGACAACGACCGCTACATGATCGCCTACAACGATGTCGTCAATTGGCATGTTTCCTTTACGACCAGCCTGAAACTGTGACAAGAGATCGCCGACTGTGAGAATCCTCCACATCGTCACCAACGCCGACCTCGGCGGGGCGCCGCGGGTGGTGACGGAGCTGGCCAACCGGGCGGCGCGGGACGGGCATGCCTGCGCGGTGGCTTCGGTGCCGGAGGGGCCGCTCTGGGCGGGGCTTTTCGGCGGAGTGGAGAAGATACGGCTCGCGTGGCTCAGGCGGGAGATAGCGCCCTTCGAGGATGTCGGGGCCTGGCACGAATTGCGAAGGCTGTTCGGGCAGTGGGAGCCGGATATCATCCATCTCCACTCGTCCAAGGCGGGGGTGCTGGGAAGGCTGGCGGCGGGGCGGAGGGCGGCCCGGGTGGTTTACACCATCCATGGCTTCGACACGATCCTCAAGAGCTACCGACTCTTCCTGCCCCTTGAGCGGCTCCTGGCCCGGCGCTGCGGCGCCTTGGTGCCGGTGTCGGGATACGACGCACGCAACATGGCGGCGGCGGGAATCGGCGGGCGACACCACGCCATCCACAACGGGGTTACCGATCGGCGCGGGAGAAAAGGCGGAGACGCGGGGGCGGTCGCGGCATTCGAGAGGGCGCGGGCGACGGGGGCCGTGATAGCGCTCTCCGTGGCCAGGCTCGCGCGGCCCAAGCGCTTCGACCTCTTCATGGAGACGGCGAAGCGCTTTTCGCCCGCAGAGGCGCGCTTTTTCTGGATCGGCAATCCGCCCGGCGCCGAGACCGGCGACCTCCCGCCCAATGTCGAGCTTCTCGGGGAGCTCCCCGAGGCGGGCGATTATTCCAACTATTGCGATCTTTTCCTCCTCCTCTCGGACTACGAGGGTCTGCCCATGTCGGTCTTGGAGGCCCTGTCCTGCGGCAGACCCGTGGTGGCCTCGCGGGTGGGGGGCCTGCCGGAAGAGATCGACGAGGGTTGCGGCGAGCACGTCGACAACGAGGTGGGAGCCATCGAGGCGGCGGTGCGGCGCTTCCTCGATCCCGACCGGGCGGCGGCGGCCGGCGCGGCGGCGCGGCGACGCTACGAGACTTCCTTCTCAGCCGAGGCGATGTGGAAGGCATATCTCGACCTTTACCGCTCGATCGCGGAGGCGCCGGGGGGCGAGAGGAGCGGGGACGCATGATCATAACCCAGACGCCTTTTCGCATGTCCTTTTTCGGCGGGGGCACGGACTTTCCGGGCTTTTACAAGGAGCACGGGGGGGCGGTGATCTCGACCACCTTCGACAAGTATTGCTACGTCAATGTCAGGCACCTGCCGCCCTTTTTCGACTACAGCACCGAGCTCGCCTATTCGGTGACGGAGCGGGTGAAGTCGGTGGACGAGATCAGGCATCCGGCGATACGCGAGGCGATGCGCTTTCTCGAGATGCGCGAAATCCGGCTCACCTACGAGGCGGATCTTCCGGCACGCTCGGGGCTGGGGACGAGCAGCTCCTTCGCCGTGGGCATGCTCCACGCCTTCTACGCACTCAAGGGCAAGTATGTCGACAAGCGGCGCCTTGCAGACGACGCGATCTACCTCGAGCGAACGCTCTGCAACGAAAGCGGCGGCGTGCAGGATCAGATCGCGGCGAGCTTCGGCGGAATGAACCGCATCGACTTTTCGGCCGACGGCTACACCGTCAGCCCGCTCATCATCTCGCCGGAGCGCAAGCGGGAGCTCAATGAGAGGCTGATGCTCTTCTTTACCGGCTTTTCGCGCTTTTCGTCCGACATCCAGGATCATACCGGCGAGGCCATCGGAAAAAAGGACGGGAACGGTCGCCTCCTCGACATGCTGGCATTGGTGGACGAGGCGGAAAAGATCCTCGTCTCGAAGAGCGACTTGGGCGAGTTCGGGAGGCTCCTCGACCGGGGCTGGAGGCTCAAGCGCGGCATCACCGACAAGATTTCCTCGGGTTCGATCGACGGTCTTTATGCGGCCGCGATCGCGGCGGGCGCGACGGGCGGCAAGCTCCTGGGCGCAGGGGGCGGCGGCTTCCTCCTCCTCTACGTCGAGACGGACAGGCAGGCGGCGGTGCGCGAGGCGCTGGACAAGCTCCTCTTCGTGCCCTTCGAGTTCGAGACCGGCGGAACGCGGGTGCTGCACTACATGCCGGAAAAGCACGACCCGGCGACGGACCGGGAAGGATGAGGATTTGGAAGAGCATATCGACAATCTCGTGTCGCGGTACCCGAAGCTGTTCGGCTGTCGCGGCGAGATAGAGCGCGCCTACGAGGCGATCGCCGCGGCCTACCGGAGAGGCGGCAAGCTCCTCGTCTGCGGCAACGGGGGCAGCGCGGCGGACTCAGACCACATCGTCGGGGAGCTCATGAAGAACTTCGCCGTAAAGCGGGGCATCGATCCGGAACTGGCGGGCGAGATCGTGCGGATCGCCGGCGATGTGTACCCCACGGATGGCGGCGCGTCCGACCCCGGCGCGTCCGACGCGAGCGTGACCGGCGCCGGTGTGACCGTCGGCGCGGCGGCAGCCGGCGCGGCGGCCGAGGCCTCCGTGGGCGCGAGTCTGGTCGCCAACCTGAACGGCGCCCTGCCCGCGATCGCACTGACACAGCACGCGGCGCTGAACTTCGCCTGCATCAACGACAACTCGGCCGACGCCACCTTCGCCCAGCAAGTCCTGGGCCTGGGAAGGAAGGGCGATGTCTTCCTGGGCATTACGACATCGGGCAACTCGAAGAATGTCATCTACGCGGCCATCGTCGCCAGGGCCAAGGGCCTGTCCACCGTGGCGCTCACGGGCAGGGACGGCGGGCGGATAAAGCAGGTCGTCGACGTCTGTGTGGTGGCGCCCGAAGAGGAAACCTACAAGATCCAGGAGCTGCACCTGCCCATCTATCACGCGCTCTGTCTGGCGCTGGAGCGGAGCTTTTTCGGGTGAGGACCGTGATCATGGCGGGCGGCAAGGGCACGCGGATCCGGAGCGTCGCCTCGGAAGTGCCCAAGCCCATGATCCCGATCTTGGGAAAGCCGATCCTGGAATACCAGGTCGAAGTTTTAAGGCGCAACGGCCTCACCGACATCACCATCGTGACGGGGCACCTGGGCGAGGCGATCAGGGATTATTTCGGCGACGGTTCCAGGTTCGGCGTCAAAGTAACCTATTACGACGAAACGACCCCCCTGGGCACGGCCGGCGCTCTTTACAAGATCTACGAGGGGCTCGGCGAGGACTTTCTGCTCCTGAACGGCGACGTGATCTTCGACATGGACCTGGGGAGGCTCGCTTCTTTCCATAGAGAGAGGGGCGGCGAGGCGACCCTCGTGTCCCACCCGAGCGGCCACCCTGCCGACAGCTCGCTCCTCGCGACGGACGCGGATGACAGGATCACGGCCTGGCTCGCCAAGGAGGACCCGCGCCTCTATTACCGCAACCGGGTCAACGCGGGCATCCACCTGCTATCGAAGCGGCTCTTGGACGCGGCGCGGCCGAAGCTGGTTTCGGAAAAGGTGGACTTGGACAGGGACATCCTGAAACCCCTCGTCCGAGAGGCGCGCATCTACGCCTACGACACGCCGGAGTACATCAAGGACATGGGCACGCCGGAGCGGTACCGACAGGTCGAGCGGGACATCGGGAGCGGCTTCGTGGAATCGCGCAATCTCGCGAGGCGGCAGCGGGCCGTGTTCCTGGACCGCGACGGGACGTTGAACCGGGCGAACGGATTCGTCACCCGACCCGAGCAGTTCGACCTGCTGCCGGGGGCCGCGGCCGCGGTGCGGGCGATCAACGAGAGCGGCTACCTCGCGATCGTCGCGACGAACCAGCCGGTGATCGCGCGCGGCGAATGCAGCCTCGGCGACCTGCGGGCCATCCACGACAAGATGGAAACTCTCCTCGGCATCGAGGGCGCCTACCTCGACGATCTCTTCTTCTGTCCCCATCATCCGGACAAGGGCTTTCCCGGCGAGGCGATGGAGTACAAGATCGAGTGCGAGTGCCGGAAGCCCAAGCCCGGCATGCTCCTGGCAGCCGCGGCCAAGTACAATATCGACCTTTCGGCCTCGTACATGCTGGGCGACGACGAGCGTGACATGGGCGCCGGCCGCGCCGCGGGCTGCACGCCGATACTGGTCGCGCCCGGAGAATTGCCGAAAGCGGTGGATCGGATACTCGCGGCCGGGCCGCGATAGCAGGCAACGATGCAGAAAAACTTGAAGCGCAGGCAGTTCCGACTGCTCCTCGTCGACATACTCCTCATGTACGCGGCGCTGTTCCTCTCGTACTACGCGAGGCACGGCGACCTGCCGGCGGGGGCCGCGCTCGCCGAGCATCTCTTCCATTTCACGATCATTTTCGTCATGTGGGCGATCGTCTTCTACACCGCGGGGATGTACCGGCTGGAGATGGCCACGGACGATCTTTCTTTCGTCAGACGTCTCCTGATCGCGCTTGCGGTCGGCGGTTTGCTCGGGGCTCTGTACTTCTATCTGATCCCGGACGAGACGATCAATCCGAAGACCCTCCTGGCTCTCGTCGTTCTGATGTTCGGGGCGCTGTTCTGGGCCTGGCGCTATCTCAATACGACTTTGTTCCACGGCAAGCGGCAAAGGATCGGGGTGGGCTTCATCGGGGTGACGCCGGAATCCCAGGCCATGGCCGAGGCACTTTTGCAGCGGCCCAATCTCGGCTACGACGTGCGTTTCTTCTACGACGAGAATGTGAAGGCGGTGGAGTGCGGCTCTCCGGTCCTGGGCTACTCGCCCATGATCCGGCATTTCGTGGTCGACAGCGACGCGGACCTCCTCGTTCTGGCCAACGACAAGGAGCTGCACCAGGAGCTCGCGCGGGTGTTGTTCGGCCTCCTCGATCTCCGGGTGCGGTACATGCGTCTGCCGGACTTCTACGAGCTCATCCTGCGGCGCGTGCCCATCGGGGCGATCAACGAGACCTGGTTCCTCGAAAACATCGACCTCAAGAGCAAGCGCGCCTACGAGGGTTTCAAGCGCGCCGCCGACATCGTGGGCGCGGTCGTGATGCTCGGGATCAGCCTCGTCTTCTGGCCCTTCATCGCCCTGGGCGTCAAGCTCGAGAGCCCCGGACCGGTGTTCTTTACCCAGAAGCGGCTGGGGAGATTCGACCGGCCCTTCACCATGATCAAGTTCAGGACTATGCGCATGGCGGACAACGACCACTCGCCGACGGGCGTAAAGGACGCCCGCATCACCAGGTTCGGGAATTTTCTCCGCTCGTCCCGGCTGGACGAGATCCCCCAGGCCCTCAACATTCTCCGGGGCGACATGAGCTTCATCGGCCCGCGACCGGAGCGGCCCGAGATCGCCTCGAGCCTCGCCGCGGCCATTCCCTATTACAGCCAGCGGCATCTCGTAAAGCCGGGCATCACCGGCTGGGACCAGGTCTCCGGCGAGTACCACTCGCCCTCGATCGAGGACACGAACAAGAAGCTCCAGTTCGACCTCTACTACCTCAAGAACATGTCGCCGCTCCTCGACCTGTCGATCTTCTTCAAGACCCTCGTGACCGTGGCGATGCGGGAGGGGCGGTAGTTATGGACAGGATCCGCAGGATAACCGCTTCCAATTTCAGGTGCATAAGATCGGCAACGGTCGATGTCGGAGACATTACCATACTCTTCGGACCCAATGGAGCCGGGAAATCGACATGGCTGGATATCGTGTGGTTCATACGGGACTGTTGCATCCGTGGCGTTCCTGAAGCCTCCGCCGATCGGAATCATGGCATCGGCATGCTTTGGTCAAAGGCTGAGGGAACCGAGGGGATCGAACTTGGAATGGAGACCGATCGATTGCACTATCGGCTCCATATCGATTTCGAGAATGGCAGAATAAACCCCTATCCTAACGAAGAGTGGACGAACTTGGGCGATGGTTCGCGAGTTCTCCAAAGGGAGAGCGGAAGCACATCGTTCCAATTGCTCGACGAAAATGGGAAAGATTTCGGTGTGCCGCTCCTGGAACCGGAAAAACTCGCGATCAGTCAGTATCTCTCGGGGGAAAATAGGCATGACCCCGGAATCCGCCCCAGTCTGGCCGATGATAAGGATCAAGCTGCTCGTGACGGGTGAAGGCGAGCGTCAGAACATTGTTTCTTTGACGGGCCGTCGGGCCGAAGGTGAAGCGATGGAGATCGACGAAATAAGAAGCGAAATACGACTGGGCGAAGACAGCAGGCGCCAATTCAAGGCGAACGTGAGCAATCCCGAACAAGTGGCCTCCGAAATCGTGGCGTTTCTCAATTCGTCGGGGGGGCGCATTTTCGTCGGCGTCGGAGACGACGGCTCTCTGAGCGCCTTGACCGCGGAGGATATCCGCCGGATCAACCAACTTCTGAGCAACGCGGCCACTCACGACGTGCGGCCTCCTGCCGTCGTCCGGACTCAGAATGTCCTGATCGATGATAAAATCGTCATGGTGATCGAGATCGCCGAAGGGCTGAACAAGCCTTACTGCGACAACGAGGGACGCTTTTGGGTCAAGAACGGATCCGACAAGAGAAAGGTCACCAGCCCCGAGGAGCTTCAGCGTTTGTTCCAGGCGGGCTCCAAACTCTTCGCCGACGAGCGCGCGATTCCCGATACTTCGATCGAGGACCTCGATATGTCGGCCTTCGCGGATTTCTATCGGCGAAAGACCGGCGCCGGTCTGGACGCCGCGGAGATTCCGACGGGTCGAATCCTCGAATCGCTCGGTTTGATGAAGCGCGGCTCCATCACTCTCGCGGGATTGCTTCTGGTCGGCAAGGACGTTTCCCTCCACGCCCCGCTCTTTCACATCGCGGCCGCCGCATTCCCGGGGGCCGACCTCGCGGAGGACGCTTTCGTCGACAAGACCGAATTGAGGGGAAGGCTGCCCGATCAATTCGCGGGCGCCATGAGCTTCCTCGACAGGAACCTGCGCTATGTCCAGGCGAATCCATCGGGGGGATTCAATCAATCGGGGACTCTCGAAATTCCGCGGGATGCCTTGCAGGAAGTGATGGTCAACGCGCTGGTGCACCGCGACTATCTGATCAACGCGTCCATCAAACTGTTCGTGTTTTCCGACCGAGTCGAAATCCAGAGCCCGGGGACCCTTCCGAACAGCCTGACCGTGGAGGCCGCGAAGATGGGCGTGTCGGTGGCGCGCAACTCGATTCTGATGTCGCACGCGCAATACCTCGTGCCCTACTCCGGGCTCGGCACAGGCCTGCCCCGCTCGCTGGCGCGCTGTCCGGACCTGGAATTGGCGAACGACGAAAAGGCCATGCGATTCGTCGTCCGGTTTCCGAGGCGATGATGGTCGATCCAATCGAGGCGGCGCGGCGCATCGCGATCGAAACCGCGCGAGAGATTGAGGAACTCGATCTGCTCAGACGAAGGGCCCGCGAGGCGGGTTCGGAGATGGCCCGTCGACTGTGCGCGGCTTACCCCGAAGCAGGGAGGGTCCGGGGCTTCGGTTCGGTCTTTGAAGGTTGGAGAAGTTCTCGGCGGGACAGCGACATCGATCTCGCCGTAGAATCCGGCAACGTCCTCGAACTCATGCGCGTGACCGATGTGTCGGAGTTCCCCATCGACCTCATGGTTCTCGGGAGCTGTCTCCACGGTCTCTATAACGCCTTCGAGGCCTACTTTCTGAGGGTGGCCAAATTCTTCGAGAACAATGTCGATCGGGAGACTTGGCACAGGGATCTCCCGGACCGGATGCTTCTGGATCTGCCAGGCATGAGACCCGCCCTCATAGGCGATCGAAAAATCGCAGAACGGATCGACGAGTTGCGAAGATTCAGGCATCTCTTCCGGAATCTTTACAAGACAAGGCTCAACGCGGTCAAACTCAGACTCGTGGACGAGAACGCAAGCGGCATCTACGAGGCGTTCCTGCCCTCCCATCGGGCTTTCAGGCACTGGCTCGCCGAACTCGGCGACCACGTGGGGGAGAGCGAATGAAGCAGGACGTCCGCTGGCTCCAGCGATTCTCCAACCTTCGGAACTCGCTCGAAAATCTCGAAAAGGCCCTGGCGATCGCGAATCCCGATATCGTGCAGCGGGCGGGGATAATCCAGTTTTTCGAGATGTGCTTCGAGCTCTCCTGGAACACTCTGAAGGACTACCTGGAGGCTCAGGGATTCGGCGACCTCAAATCCCCGCGAGCGAGCCTCAAGAAGGCCTTTCAAATCGGGCTCATTGCCGAAGGGGCGACATGGCTCAAGGGGCTCGAAGATCGAAATTTGACTTCTCACATCTACGACGAAGAGGTCGCCGACGAGGTGGAAGGCATGATCCGGGAAACCTACGCGCCCTTGTTCCGTTCGCTCGTGCAGAGTCTGGACGCCCTTAGAAATGAAGATCGATGAGTTCGGCCTGGTTGATGGAGAGTTGGCTGAAATCATAACGGCCATCGCCGCGAGAGAATCCGTAGAGTCGGCCGCCATCTTCGGGAGCCGGGCCAAGGGCAATTACCGGCGGGGCAGCGATGTGGATATCGCGCTCAAGGGTCGCGGCATCGGATATGTCGACGTCCGCGAGCTGGGGTATGCGCTGAACGAAGAGACGACGCTTCCCTACCAGTTCGACATTCTCGACTACAACACGATCGACAACGAGGCTCTTCGGGAGCACATCGACCGCGTGGGGCGGGAGATTTTCAGGCGGGCGACCTGAATCCAAGACCAGCCGCCATTGCACCGAGTCGGCGTCATGGCACCATGCAATATTCAACTTCAACTTGAAAATTGCATAACTTCGAGCCACAATGAGGGCATGATACGGAGGTTGCTTCAGGAAACCTTGAAGCGGCGA
>Ga0187814_10001131_pt1 | contig 10024 bp, 9 predicted proteins | sample NC_S_4_FD_132450 | JGI IMG/M metagenome (GOLD analysis project Ga0187814, IMG submission 132450) | Wetland sediment microbial communities from Neuse River Estuary, North Carolina, USA - ASW-S_4 | ecosystem: Environmental > Aquatic > Freshwater > Wetlands > Sediment | place: USA: North Carolina...
CAGGATGTCGAACGGCGGCGGCTTCCGGCCGAGCAGGTAGTTGTTGACCCAGTAGTTCCAGATCAGGTCGTTCGGGCGCAGCCAGGCGAACACCTCGGCCAGCGACCGGCCGTCCAGGTAGCCGCGGGCGCCGGACGCCGCCGCGGCGACCCGCGCGGTCCGCTCGTCGATGAGCGCGCTGGCCAGACCCGCGTGCGCCTGGTCCAGGACGGTGACCATGAGAGTGGCCGCCGCGATCCGGTCCTGCTGGCCGGCGTACGCCAGGTGCGCGGCCGCCATCGCGGCGATGATGCCGCCGGAGCAGGCCCCGGCGAGCGCGGTCTGCTCGCTCCCGGTGATCCGCGCCGCCGCGTCCATGGCGTCCAGGACGGCCTGCCCGTACGTGTCGAGATCCCATTTCGCGTGCCGGGCGTCCGGGTTGCGCCAGGAGATCATGAACACCTGCAGGCCGCGGCCGGCCAGGTACTCGACCATGCTCCGGCCAGGCGCCAGGTCCATCACGTAGAACTTGTTGATCACCGGCGGGACGATCAGCAGCGGGACCTGCCGGACCGCGGGCGTGACCGGGCGGTACTGGATCAGCTCGAACACGGGGGTCCGCAGGATCACCGACCCGGGCGTGACGGCCAGGTCCACGCCGACTTCGAAGGCGTCCGGCTCGACCATGGACGGCACCCGCGGCGGGACCGCCATGTCGGCAAGGAAGTGCCGCAGGCCCGCCAGGGCGCTGCCGCCGCCGGTGTCGATGGCGGCCTTCACGGCCGCGGGGTTCACCAGGGGGTTGTTGCTCGGAGCCAGCGCGTCGACCAGGTTGGTCAGCACGAAGCCGACGCGTTCGGAATCGGCCTCGTCCAGGCCGGCCTCGGCCACGACGCCCTCCGCGGCCTGCGCGGCGGCCAGGTACGCCTGCATCGTGCGGCGCAGCAGCGGGTTGCCCGCCCATCCCGGGTCGGCGAACCGGCGGTCCCGCCGGGACGGCTGCACACCTGAGGTGCCGACGGCGATGCGGCCCAGTTCGCCGAGCAACTGGCGCCCCCGCCCGGTGACCAGGCGGGGTCTGACGGCCAACGCAGCGGCCAGGCGCAGGCCGGAGCCGCCCGGGTTCACCCGGCGCAGCATTCCCGTGGCCGCGTCGGTGAGCAGCAGGTCCAGGGGGCCGCCGCGGCATCCTCCGCGGCTGGCCTGGTCGTATCGGTGTCGGCGCTCATTACCAGCCGAGCGTAGGCTGCGGGACGCGTTCTTCCATTGGTCGCTCGTCACGAACCCGGGACCAGACGTGGTTCCGCGGGCACAGCCGTGCCGCGAGACCCTACGGCCAAGCGAGTCGCCAAATCACCGGAACCTGGTGATGACCTTTCACCTTCCCAGCAGCCAGCCTGGATACGTTGTACTACTCCAAGTGCGGAGAACCCATGTCAGCATCTCATCCGATGCATCGCTCCGGCCCTGGCCTGCCGCCCCGCCCGATGTCAACATTCCCGCTCGGCCCACGGCGGGTCAGACGGTCCGGGTACGGCGCGATGCAATTGGCCGGTCCATGGGCCGTCAACGCGCCGCCTGACCGGGCATCGGCTATCGGTGTGCTCCGGGCCGCGGTCGGAGCCGGAATCGATCACATCGACACGGCCCAGTACTACGGCCCGGACGTGGTCAACGACCTCATCCGCGAAGCGCTCCACCCCTATCCGCATGAGCTGGCGATCGTCAGCAAGGTCGGGGTCCGCCGGGAGGCCGGCGCCGTCATCCCCCACGACGACGCACGCCCGTTGCGCGAGGGCATCGAAGACAATCTCCGCAGCCTGCGGGTCGACCAGCTGGCCGCGGTCAACCTCCGTCTGCCCAGCCCCGGCCGCGCCGACGCGCGCTTCGATGATCAGCTGGCCGCCATGGTCCAGGCCCGCGACGAGGGTCTCATCGCTGGTGTCGGCCTGAGCAACGTCGGCCTCGAACAGCTCCGGCACGCCGCGGACGGTACCGAGATCGTCTGCGTGCAGAACCTGTTCCACCTCGCCGACCGCGGCTCGACCCCGGTCCTTCAGGAGTGCATCCGCCGTGGAATCGCCTTCGTGCCGTTTTGCCCGCTCGGCTTGCCGCGCGGCGCGGCCAACCCGGTGCTCACCAGCCCGGTGGTCATCCAGACGGCCGCCCGCCTTGGCGTCACCCCGCCGCAGGTCGCGCTGCAGTGGCTGCTCCAGCTGGCACCCAACGTGCTGCTGATCCCCGGCACCGGCGCCACCGGTCACCTGCTGGAGAACCTCGCCGCCGAGCACGTGGCCCTAGACGACGAGGCCCTGCGCGAGCTGGCCAGCGTCGGGCGAGAATCCCCATGACGTGGAACACGCGCTCCGGGCCAGCCACTGGCTGGGCTCGTCTGTGCTGCAGCCGACCTGGGAACGATCAGCCGCCCCTACCGGCACCGCCTAGTCGGCGGGTGTGGCGGCTGGTGCTGCCAGTCCCGCAGCGGCGTAGTCGATGCCGCGTACTTCGCGTCGATCCGCGCGGCCTTCGACGACCGGAAGATCACCCGCGGCATCATCGTGGCCGAGGGCAACACGGCGGCGTGCCAGACCTGGATCGAGGGCACGTTCGTGCGCGAGTTCACCCGGTCGCCAGCCGGCCCGCTTCCCCCGACGGGCACCAGGGTCGTCATGGACCTGATCAACATCTTCCGGTTCGATGGTGACGGGCGATTGACCGAGGAATTCGTGCGCGCGGACAACCGCAGCCTCCTCAGGCAGCTCGGCGCACCAGGACGCTGAGGCCCGGATCCGGCCCGGCCGCCCCAGGCGCCCCCGCCTAAGGCGCAGAAGCGGGTCAGTGGATGTGGAATCGCCAGTCCCGGGGTACCCGGCCGGCGGGCCCGGGCACCGGCTGGCTGGCCGGATGATGCGCCGGCGGGGCGAGCCGCGGACCCGTGACGGCCTCCTCGGTCTCGTAGTTCCAGAACCAGTCCTCGCCCGGCTCGAAGCTCTGCACGACCGGATGGCCAGTGGCCTTCCAGTGTGCGGTGGCGTGCTGGGACGGCGAGGTGTCACAGCAGCCGACGTGCCCGCACTCGGCGCAGCGGCGCAGGTGCACCCACCACCCGCCGCTGGCGTCGCACTCGACGCAGCCGGTCCCGCTGGGCGGCACCGCAGGATCGACGCCCGGTATCTGTGTCATTAATGCGCTCCGTGTCTGGTTTGCGGGGTAAGGAATAGCGTGCGCAGCTCGTCTTGGCGGCACGGTTCTCCGGTCATAGCTTCTCCAGGTAGCGGTGCACCAGCATGACCGCCATGGCGCCCTCGCCGACCGCCGAGGCGACCCGCTTGGCCGATTCCGCCCTCGCGTCCCCGGCGACGAACACCCCGGGCACGCTGGTCTCCAGGTGGTACGGCATCCGATCGAGAGTCCGAGGTCGCCGCGCAGCTTCATCTGGCCAAGCGCGTCAAGGCCCGCCGAGGGCGACTCGGCCCGCACGATCCGGTACTGCTCCGCGTACCTTCGCCGCAGGTCCCTGGCCACGGCCCGGGACACCGCCGGATCGTCATCGACCGTCACGATGGCCATGCGGCGTCCCTCGGCCTGCTCAGTGAGCGTGCTCATGCCAGCTTATAAATTCTTTCGATCTGTGATCTATTCCACATAGGTACGGTAAATGCAAGCTAATGATCCAGAACGGTCCATGGTGCGTGCCCGCGCACTGATCAAGGGCGCCCCTCGGCATGCTCGCCGGAATATGTAAGAATCCGCAGGTGGACATAGATGGTCCCGCGGTCGCCGAGCTGATGGCGGGCGTAGCGGCGGCGGTGAGCCGCCGGGCCGCTGCGGTGTCCGAGGATGTCTATGAGGTGATCCTGCGGGAGATCCCGGAGCTACACGACGACCAGGCGGTGCTCGCCCTGCTCGCCTCGAGCGTCCAGAGCAACGTCGGCACCTGCCTGCAGATCATGCAGCACCAGATCGACCTGAGCGCCGTCCAAGCCCCGGCCGCGTCCTTGGAATATGCGCGCCGGCGGGCACAGCGCGGCACGCTGCTGACCGCGTTGCTGCGCGCCTACCGGCTCGGGCACACCTGCTTCTCCGACTGGCTCCTCAAGGAGCTGGCTCGGCAGGCAGATGACGCCCAGATGCTGACCGCCGCCGCGCTCGGCATGTCCAAGATCGTGGCCGGGTACGTCGACCAGACCTCCGAGGAGATCGTCGCGGCCTACACGCAGGAAAGGGAGAACTGGCTGCGGAACCGCAGCGCCGCGCGGGCCGCCCGGATCCGTTATCTGCTGTCGGGCCAGCGGATCAATGTGAGCGCGACGGAGATCACCTTGGGCTACCGGCTGCGCCAGTACCACCTGGGCGTGGTGTGCTGGACGGGCGACGCCACGGCCGCGGTAGACAACATCACCCGGCTCGAGCACGCGATCAGCCACGTCTCGGGGAAGGCGGCCTGTTCCGGCGATCCTGTCTTCCTGCCGCGCGACGAATCCAGCGCGTGGGCCTGGCTGCCGCTGGGGATCCGGGACACGTTCGACGCCGCGGAGGCCAGTACGCTCGGGACGGACCCTGACATCCATTTCGCCTTCGGCGACGCAGCCAAGGGCGCCACGGGGTTCCGCCTCACGCACCAGCAGGCCATCGCCGCCCAGGCCGTCGCGCTCGCCGCGGGACCTCCCTCGCCGCGGGTGGTGGCGTTCGGCGAGGTCGCACCCGTGGCGATGATGCTCGGATCCTCCGACCTGCTGCGCGCCTGGGTGCTCAGCACGCTGGCGGGCCTGGCCGCCGACGACGAGCACCACGCTCGCCTGCGTGACACCCTGCTGACCTTCCTGCAGACCAGGGGCAGCTACAAGACGACCGCCGAACGGCTGATGCTGCACAAGAACACCGTCCAGTACCGGATCCGCAAGGCCGAGGAGAGCCTCGGCCGGCCGGTGGGCGAGAACCAGCATGACGTGGAACTCGCGCTGCGAGCCAGCCACTGGCTGGGCTCGTCGGTGCTGCAGCCGACCCCAGAGCGATCAGCAGCCCCGACTGGCGCCGCCTGAGCCAGTCGCCCCCCGTCGCCGGTGTCCCCGGTCCGTGAGATAGACCCTAGATGGGTCCCCAGGTCTTCCCGATGGCCTTGAGGATCAGGCCGGCAGCGATGTCGGGACGGGCGATGAACGCGGCGTGCGATCCTCCGCTCACCGACTCCACGTCGGCGTTCATCCGCTTGGCCATGAACCGCTCGCAGTCGGGCGGGATGGCATTGTCCTGCTCGGAGACCATGTACCAGGTCGGCAGGTCCTTCCAGCCCGCCACGGTGGCCTTCTCCGTCAGGGCTGCCGCGCTGAGCGGCCGCTGGCTCACCGCCATCGGAGCCGCCACCTCGGCGGAGAGATCCGCGCAGAACGTCTGGTGGAACTCCGAGATCTTGATGAACAGGTCGGGGCCGCCGGGGGCGCCGGGAGCGTCATAGGGGCTGGGCACGCTGGTCGATGCCAGCAGCGACGGGGGGAACGGCTCTTGGACGCTGGCGCAGCTCTCGCCCTCGTCGAGCGCGAACGCTGAGAGGAACACGAGCGCGATGACGTCGTTGACCACGGGGGCCGCCTGGGAGATCACGGCGCCGCCGTAGGAGTGCCCGACGAGGACGATCGGCCCGGCAATGCTGGTGGTGTAGCGGGCGACGGCGTCGGCGTCGAAGGCGAGGCTGCGCAGCGGGTTCATCGGCGCCCGGACCTCAACCCCGCGGGATTGAAGCTCTCGGATCACCCCGGCATAACCGGAGGCGTCAGCGAAGGCGCCGTGCACGAGGACGACGGTTGGGCTCGATGCCATGCCTGCTCCTTGGGGTCGTCGTTGCTGGTGAGTGTGACGACGATCAGTCCCCGGCCGCATCACTCGATCGGGCCATATCTCTCGTGCTGGCGAGCGGGCTGGCAAGTAGGGCTGCTACCGGTGTGCCGATAGCCGGGAGAGCCCAGCCCTGGAGCTTCTGCGGGCGGGCGGCGGCTCAATCGGCGCGCCGGGCTCGTTGCGCCTCGGCCATTCTGGTCAGGGAGACCCGGGAGTTGACGCCGAGCTTGTCGAAGATGTGGCGCAGGTGGCTGTTCACCGTGTGCGGCGAGATGAACAACGTCTCGGCGATCTCGCGGTTGGTTTTCCCATCCGAGGCGAGCTGGGCGACGGCTGCTTCCGCGCTGGTCAGAGCCTCCCAGCCGGTGGTGGGACGCTCCGAAATGACGATCCGCCGCCGTACACCCAGCTGTCTGAGCCGGCCACGTACCCGCGCCGCATCCCAGCTGGCACCGGCCTGCGCGTCGATCGCGAGGGCCCGATCGAGCGAGGCGACCGCGTCATCGGTGGCGCCCTCGGACGCCTGCAGGCGGCCGAGGTCCTCGAGCGCCGACGCCGTCGCCAGCGGACGTGGCCCAGTCGCGAAAAGCGACGCGGCGGTCCGCAGGTCGTAAGCGGAGCTCCGCCACAGCCCCCTGGCGTGCGCCGCCGCTGCCTTGAAGGAGACGACGCCGGGGTTAAGCGCACAGCGATGCTCTGCTTGCTCGATGACGTGCTCCGCGAGTTCTTCGTCGCCGGCGGCGACCGCGATCCGCACCAGTTGGGGATCGTCGGCTATCTCGACGGGGAACAAGGGGAACAGCTTCAGGCGATTGTCATGACCGCCGGCGCAGAGCCAGTCGTGTGCCTGGTCAGCTTTGCCCAAAGACATCGCGTGCAGCGCCAGATACCAGGCGGCGTGGGACCGGATACTCGGGGCGCTTGTCTGCAGCATGATTTTCGCGATCTCGGCCACCTCGGCCGCACCGCGCTCGTCGCCGGTATGAATTTTCAACTTGCCCAGGGCAACCACCGACGGCGCCTCGAGCACGCCGACAACCAGGTGCGCCTCGTCAAGGCTGTGCCGTCCCTCAAGTGCGACGGCTGCCTCGCCGAGCTGGCCCATCTGGAGCATCTGACGTCCTCGTGAGGTCTCGAACACCCGCAGGGCCCAGTTCTGCCGGTCTCGTTGAGCGGCCGCAACCCCTTCGTCTATCGCGTGCAGGGCCTCCTCGTATCGGTCCACCGCCGCCAGGAGCCAGGACCGGAAGTTATGCGCCAGGCGCTCTCGCGCATCGTCCTGGCCGCCGAGTCCCCGGCGCTCGGCCGTCTGGAGAATCTCGAGGCCACCGTCGAAGCCGTAGATCTGGTAATGCACGGCCGATTCGGGGAGCTCAAAAGCGAACCAGCAGGCGTGGTTGCGGCTCGAATACACGGCCTCTCGCGCCTTGCCCTCGATGGCGAGCGCCTCATCGGTACGGCCAGCGACCACCAAGTTATGAAACAGCGACGCCCAGAGCCAGGCTCGCAGATCGGTCGTCAGCTCTGGCAGGGCCAGCGCTGTGCGCGCATTGTCGGCTCGCAGGTCAGGAGAGAGGTCGAACATGCTGGCGACACTGAACCGGACCCGTGCCTCTTCCTCGGCCGGGAGCACCTGCCGGAGCGCGGTGTCAGCGAACCGCCTGCCCTCCTCTCCCAGGCCAGCGGCGAACAAGGAGATGGCCCTTCTGGCCACGAGAGGTCCCCGCAGCGGATGCCGGATGGGCGCCAGCTCCAATGCCCGGCCGGCCAGCTGGGCGGCGGTTCCAGGGTCCGTCGTCCCGAGGGCGTCAGCGGCTTGGAGCAAGGTGGCGATGGCCGTTTCGTCGCCCGGCTCGGCGCTATCTGCGAGCTGCTGCGCCACCTCGACGGGAAGCGCGCCGCGGGCCAGGAGCACGTCGGCCGCTTGACGGTCGAGCGCGCGGCGAACCGGGACGGGGCAGCTCGCTCGCACTGCCTCGCGGATCAAGTCGTGTCCGAATGCCAGCCGGCTGCCGCTCTCAATGAAGATGTCGGCCTGGACAAGTTCCTTGATCGGATCCAGCAGGTCGGCGATCGGCATCCGGGTCATCTCGGCCAGGTCATAGACGGAGAACCGCCTGCCCAGCGCCGAAGCGAGCGTCGCCAGGCGGTCCGCGATCGGGGACATCCGCAAGAGCCGGCCACGCATGTTGTCACTGACGCGCCGTGGCAGGCGGTCCTGAAGGAGCCTCGCTCTGCCGGACTCGACCGTCACGATGCGGTCGTCTTGGAGGCCGCGGAAGAACTCGATCAGGAGGAACGGGTTTCCCTGTACTCGCTCGGCTTTGTGCAGAAGCTCCTCGTCCGGCTCCGCGCCCAGAACGTCCGTGGCGATCTCGGCGACCGCCTCACGCCTGAGCGGGCCGAGGCGGATCATCTCGGCCCCCGCGTCTTCCAGCTGGTCCTTGGCGCTCTGCACCGGGGGAAGGCCCTGGTTCGGGCGGAACGCCATCACCCAGCCGACGGGCAGGGCGGCGAGCCGCTGCGGAAGCTGCCGCATCGCCAGGGCGCAACCGTCTCCGGCCCAGTGCAGGTCATCGAGGCAGATGAGCAAGGGGCCTCGGAGTGCTGCCGCCTCGATCAACGCTTGGATGTCCTGCAGTAGCCAGAACCTCTGCTCCGGCGACGCGTGCAGGTCGCTGAGGGCGTCGCGCGCGACGAGGGGCTTATCGCCGTCGAAGAGCGCGTCGAAGAGCGCCTCGAGCTCGACCGCCTGGCGATGCGGCTCCGCCACTCCCCGTCCGACTCGGAAGGAGCGCTCAGCAGCCATTGACGCGCACGCGTCCAAGAGCCTGGTTTTGCCGAGTCCAGCCCTCCCTTCGACGATGATGACCGAACCGACCCCCGATCGGACCTCGTCGAGACGGGCGGCGATGGCGGCGAGCTCGTCGCCGCGGCCACGCAGGGGGAGCCCGCCGGTAGCTCCTACCATCGGGTCCTCACGTAGGGAGTGTACGTCCGGCCTGCCCGCGGCCTCAGAGCCACGAGGCCACCAGGGAGGGTGGGGCTGGCGACGCCCGGCGTCAACAAGAAATGGCTCGTTCGAGCGATGCCTTGATGATCTGCGGGGCGAACAATCTCCGCTGAAGGATGAAGGCGGATCCGGTGACGTCAGGGCCGGCACGTCGTCACCGCCCCATCAGCCGAAGGAGCACCGCCATGCCCATGATCGACGTCTACGCGACGGCCGGGACATTCACCGACACGCACCGCCTCGCCACCGACCTCGCCGCGGCGCTCATGATCATCGAGCGGGTTCCGGACATCCCCATGTTCCGGCAGAACACCGCCGCCTTCATCCACGACCTGCCCGCCGGGAGCCTGGCCAACGTCGACGGCGAAAGCAACTACGTGCGGATCCAGGTCCTCACCAACGCGGGCGCGCTCGACCGCGGCAAGCAGCTCGCCGTGGTCGAGCGGCTGACCGCCATCACCGCCGACGCCGCCGAGGACCCCGGGCTGGCCAGCCGGACCTGGGTGCTGCTGACTGAGGCACCCGACGGCGGCTGGGGCCTGGCCGGCCACGCAAACACCAACGAGGAACTGGTGGCCGCGGCCCGCGCGCAGCTGGCCAGCCTGGCGGCGGGCCAGCGGGCCGACGTCTGACCTGCCCTGGACACGGCCAAACCACGGTCCGTTCGGATCAATAGATTTTGACCGAACGACGGCGGTGCTTCCTGACGGAAGGGCTGGGGCGCCGGCCGTGTCGATCCGAACGGGCCATGGTGGCTGTCACGGGGCTGCCTCCTGCGGCCCTGCCACGAGGACCCCGCGGTACGTCTCGGCGCGGCCGCTAGGACCAGACTGGTGCCATGGCATACGACAGGCAGTGGGTAATCGACACTCTGCAGCACCTGGGTTACACACGGGAAGCCGATGAGGCCGCGCGGGAGCTGCCAGCTGAGGCTTCTCTGGAAGAGCTCTTGAGGTTCGGCGACCGGCACGGCATCAATCGCGATGAGCTGATGAGCCGGATGGGCGGCAGCCCCTGAACGGCAAACCGTACGACCGGCGTGGTGTACGGCGGCTACTCCCGTTCCTGATCGGCGGCCTGGTCCGGCCAGACGCCGATGTGGTCGGGCTCCTCCTGCAATTCGACCCGGTTCCGCATGCCGAGGCGCCTGGTCATCTCGCGCGGGAGCTGAACCCGGCCCGCCCGGTCCAGCGTCGC
>Ga0187814_10001132_pt1 | contig 10024 bp, 8 predicted proteins | sample NC_S_4_FD_132450 | JGI IMG/M metagenome (GOLD analysis project Ga0187814, IMG submission 132450) | Wetland sediment microbial communities from Neuse River Estuary, North Carolina, USA - ASW-S_4 | ecosystem: Environmental > Aquatic > Freshwater > Wetlands > Sediment | place: USA: North Carolina...
CAGCTTGTCCGCGGCAACATTCAGCTTCAGCAGCACGTTGCCGCGCGCCCGGATCGCCCCGCGCAGCAGCAGCGCGATGTCCTCCATCGCCGAACGCTTGGACGGGTCGGCGTACGCGTCCTTGTTCGCGACCAGCTCGGTGTAGCTGGTCAGCAGCGTGTCCAGGATTCGCAGCCCGTTCTTGCGCAGCGACGACCCGGTCTCGGTGAGGTCGACGATCGCGTCCACGATGTCGGGCACCTTCGCCTCGGTCGCCCCGTACGAGGGCACCACCATCGCCTTCACGCCGTGCTCGGCCAGGAAGCGCTTGGTCAGGGACGGGAACTCCGTGGAGATGCGGATCCCCTCCGGCAGGTCGGCGGCCGTCTGCCACGGCGCCTTCTCCGGCACCGCGAGCACCACCCGTACCGGGTTGGAGGTGGCCTTCGAGTACTGCAGTTCGCCGAGCGAGACCACCTCCGCCTCGGTCTCGGTGATCCAGTCGCGGCCGGTGATGCCGATGTCGAAAAGGCCGCGCTCCAAGTACGACGGGATCTCCTGCGGGCGCAGGAACCGCACCCGGTCGATCCGCGGGTCGTCGATCGCGGCGTGGTAATCGCGGTCCGACGCCCGCCGCACGGTCAGGTCCGCGGCGTCGAACAGGTCGAGGGTGGCCTTTTCCAGGGAGCCTTTCGGCAGTACCAGTGACAGCATGGGGGATTTTTCCTTCTATTCCGAACGTACGCGTGGCGACTCTCGTAGCGAAACCGCTGGTTAATGTCGCGCGCTGTTCGGCAGGTCACCGCAGCGGATGGAGCGCAGCAGGAGCGCCGTGTCGAGCGCTGCCACGGCCGCCTCCCATCCCTTGTCTTCGCTGCTGTCCGGCAGCCCGCACCGGTCGCGGGCCTCCTGAACCGTGTTACACGTTAGCACGCCGTTACCGATCGGCGTTCCGGAGTCCAGGGCCACCCGGGTCAGCCCCGCGGTCACGGCGTCGCAGACGTACTCGAAGTGCGGCGTCCCGCCGCGGATCACCGCGCCGAGACAGACCACCGCGTCGTAGTGCCGCGCCAGTTCCCGGGCGACGACGGGGAGCTCCACGGCGCCCGCCACCCGGACCACGAGCAGGTCCCCGACGCCGCTGTCCTTGGCCGCGGCGACGGCCCTGTCGACCAGCGAATCGGTGATCTCCGCGTGCCACCGCGTGCCCGCGATCGCGAGCGCCAGGTCGGCGGCGTCCACGGCCGCGAGCCGCGCTCGCCCTTCACCGCTCATCCGGCTCGCTCTCCTGGGAGGGGCATGGGTTCCGGCCCGGGGGATATGGGGGCTGGGGAAGCCCCCATGCCAGAGACAGCCACCACGCGCCCGTTCGGAATGATGACGTTCTCAATCTGGTGCCCGAGGCGATCCCGCTTAGTCGTAAGGTACCGCAGGTTGTACGGCGTGGTCAGGGGCGGTAGCGGGACGCGGGTCACGCCGAAGCCGCGGGTCTCCAGCGCCTCCACCTTCGCCGGGTTGTTGGTCAGCAGCTGGATCGAGCGGACGCCGAGGTCGTCCAGGAGCTGGGCGGCCACCGAATACTCGCGGGCGTCCACCGGCAGGCCGAGCTCGAGGTTGGCGTCCACCGTGTCCGCGCCGCCGTCCTGCAACTCGTAGGCCTGCAGTTTGCTGAGCAGCCCGATGCCGCGGCCCTCGTGGCCGCGCAGGTAGAGCACCACGCCGCGGCCGCGCTCGCCGATCGCCGCCATCGCGCACTGGAGCTGCGCGCCGCAGTCGCAGCGCTGCGAGCCGAGCACGTCGCCGGTGAGGCACTCGGAATGCACCCGGGTCAGCACCTCCTCGCCGCCGCGGATGTCGCCGAGGACGAGCGCGATGTGTTCGGCGTCGTCGATGTCGCTGCGGTACCCGTAGGCGGTCCAGGTGCCGTAGGGGTTCGGGATCTGGGTCCGCGCCACCCGGGTGACCAGGCGCTCGGTGCGCCGACGGTGGTCGATGAGCTGCTCGATCGAGATCAGCGCGAGGCCGTGCTCGTCGGCGAACTCCCGCAGGCTCGGCAGCCGCATCATCGTGCCATCGTCGTGGATCATCTCGCACACCACGCCCGCGGGCGGCAGGCCGGCGAGCCTGGCCAGGTCCACGGCGGCCTCGGTGTGCCCGCGCCTGCGCAGCACGCCGCCCTCGGCGTACCTGAGCGGGAAGACGTGGCCGGGACGCACGATGTCGTCAGGAGTGGTCGTGCCGCTGGCGAGCAGCTGGATGGTCCTGGCGCGGTCGGCCGCGGAGATCCCGGTGGTGATCCCGTTCCTGGCGTCCACGCTGATCGTGAACGCGGTGCCGTGGTGCTCCTGGTTCTGGCCGGTCATCTGCGGCAGGTGCAGGCGGTCAAGGTCGGGGCCGAGCATCGGGACGCAAATCAGGCCCCGGGCGTAGCGGATCGTGAACGCGAGGAGCTCCGGGGTGGCCTTGGACGCGGCGAAGACGAGATCGCCCTCGTTTTCCCTGTCTTCGTCGTCGACGACCAGGACGGGACGCCCCGCCGCGATGTCCGCGATCGCCCGGGTGACGTCGTCGAGCGGCACCGGGACGGGCGCGGGGTCAGGGTCGGGGTCGGGCAGGCCAAGGCCGGGCGCTTCGGCGACCACGGGAGTCACCGAGCCGTCCGGGTCGATCAGGCCGGCCGGCTGTGTGGTCCGGCAGCAAGTCACCGCGCACCTCCGAGCAGCTTCTCCACGTACTTCGCGATCACGTCGACCTCCAGGTTGACCGTCTCCCCCGGTTGCCTGATGCCGAGCGTGGTGCGCTTGAGGGTCTCGGGGATGAGGCTCACCTCGAACCAGTCGTCGCTGATCGCTGAGACCGTGAGGCTGACGCCGTCAACGGTGACGGAGCCTTTGCGCACGACGTACCTGGCGAGGCCGGGCGGCAGGCCAACTCGGACGACCTCCCAGTGGTCCTGGGGGTCGCGGCTGATGATCGTCGCCGTGCCGTCGACGTGGCCCTGGACGAGATGGCCGCCGAGGCGGTCTTGGAGGCGGACCGAGCGCTCCAGGTTGACCTTGGCGCCCGGGGCGACGTCCTTGAGGCTGGACCGGGCGAGGGTCTCACCCATGACGTCGGCGGCGAATCCGCGGGGCGGGCCCGGCGGGGCGCCCGGGTCCGGCGGGGCGCCTTCCGGAGCTGGCCTGCTGGTGATGATCCCGGTGACGGTCAGGCAGACGCCGTTGACCGCGATGGACTCGCCGGGGCGCGTGCCTTGCGCGACGGTGGCGCTGCGGACGTGGATGCGCGCGGAGTCGGTTCCGTGCTCGACCGCCTCGACCTCGCCGAGGTCCTCCACGATGCCGGTGAACATCCGCGTCCTCCTCCGGTCCGGGCTCCGGGGGACGCGGTCTGATCGGCCGCGCCGCGGCCGATCACCCGTGCGTGCTGCCTCCCATCCGGACTTTGACCGTCGGTCCCGGAATTCCACCGGATCAGCCAGCCGCGCTATGCGGCCGGGTCGCGGACTATCACCGCCGGTTCGGAGTTTCACCGACCCCGGAGCACGCTGTTATTCCGCTAACTAGTGTGCCACACGAGATATTCCGCCCATAACCCGGGGAAATCGATGGCTGTGCCTGACCACGATCGCGGCCCCTGACCATTGGGCCGTTTCCCCTGAGTCACTCGCTCATGCGGGTGACCTGACGCATCTTGTTGGTCGCGTCCAGGGCGGCCACTTTATAGGACTCGGCCAGCGTGGGGTAGTTGAATACGGCGTCCACCAGGTAGTCGACCGTCCCGCCGCAGCCCATCACGGCCTGGCCGATGTGGATGAGCTCGGTCGCGCCGGTGCCGAAGACGTGCACGCCGAGCAGCGTGCGGTCCTCGGGCGAGACGAGCAGCTTCAGGACGCCGTAGGAGTCACCGACGATCTGCCCGCGGGCCAGCTCGCGGTACCGGGAGACGCCTACCTCGAACGGCACGCAGGCCTCGGTGAGCTGGTCCTCGGTGCGGCCGACGAAGCTGATCTCCGGGATGCTGTAGATCCCGATCGGCTGCGGCACGGTGTTCGTCGGGATCGGCTCGCCGAAGGCGTGGTGCGCGGCGAGCCTGCCCTGCTCCATGGAGGTCGCCGCGAGCGCGGGGAACCCGATGACGTCGCCGACCGCGTAGATGTGCTCTACCGCGGTGCGGAAGAACTCGTCGACCGCGATCCTGCCGCGCTCGTCGGCGGTCAGCCCGGCGGCCTCGAGGTTGAGGCGCTCGGTCATGCCCTGGCGGCCGGCCGAGTAGAGCACGGTGTCGGCCGGGATCTTCTTGCCGCTGCGCAGCAGCGCGATCGCGCCCTCGTGGTGGGCCTCGACGGAGGCGACCGTCTCGCCGAAGCGGAACGTCACGGCGAGGTCCCGCAGGTGGTACTTGAGCGCCTCGACGACTTCCTCGTCGCAGAACTCCAGCATCCGGTCCCGCCGCTCGACCACGGTGACCTTGGTGCCGAGCGCCGCGAACATGCTCGCGTATTCGATGCCGATCACGCCGGCGCCCGCCACGACCATCGAGCGCGGCACCTGTTCCAGGTGGATGATGCCGTCGGAGTCGATGATCGTCTTCTCGTCGAAGGCCACGCTGGCCGGGCGGGCCGGCTTGGTGCCGGTGGCGATGACGATGTTCTCCGCGCTGGCCTTGCGGATCCGGCCACCGCCATCGTCGATCTCGACCTCGTTCGGGCCGGTGAACCGGGCCGTGCCAGGGATGATCGTGACCCGGTTGCGGGTCAGCTGGCTGCGGACCACGTCGTTTTCCCTGGTGACCACGTGCGTGGTGCGAGCGGTCAGGTCGGCGATGGTGATCTCGTCCTTGACCCGGTAGGACTGCCCGTAGATCTCCCGCTGGTCCACGCCGGTGAGGTAGAGGATCGCCTCACGGAGCGTCTTGGACGGGATCGTCCCGGTGTTGAGGCAAACTCCGCCGAGCATGTCCGGGCGTTCCACCACGGCGACATGCCGGTCGAGCTTCGCGGCCGCGATCGCCGCCCGCTGCCCGCCTGGCCCGGAGCCGATCACGAGCAGGTCAAAGTCGTGCACGCCTCTTAGTCTGGCCGGCCGGCCGGGAAAAACTGAAGGCCCGTAACGCACAGTTCATACCGGTTAGCATGCCGGACAAACTGGGCGGGAGGAAATCGCCGGCGCGGCGAAACCGGCCGCGGCCCGTCGCCCGTCTAAGGGGTGTCCGCAGAATCGAGGCGCTCACATGACTCAACTGGTCACACGGCTCTCCCCCGGCACACGGGCCGCGCGGGCCGCGCTGCTCGCGGTCGCGGCTGCCGCCACGGTGCTGGCCGCCGGGTGCGCGGCGGCCGGCCAGCCGGCCGCCGGCCACGGATCGCCCACCGCCACCAAAATCGCCAGGTCGCCCGTGCCCACGAGCACCTCGCCGGTGCCTACCACGACCGCGGGGCCGCCCGTCACGCCCGGCCAGCCCGCGTGCGCGGGCTGGCCGGCGAACGTGGTCCACGTCAAGACGCTGCCCGCGTCGTTCGCGCCGGTGGCGGTGATCCGGTGCGTGCAGGGCTATCAGATGATCCCGGGCAAGGGCGAGTGGCAGACCGCCACGCTGGAGCGGGCCGTCAAGAACCTCGCGCCGCTGATCTCAGCCCTGCGCACCCCCTCCGCCCGGCCAACCCCGGGCACGGTATGCCCTGCCATCGCCATGGTGCCGCCGCAGGTCGTGCTTGTCGACGGGACCGGGAACGCCGTCTGGCCGGCGCTCCCGACCACCGGCTGCGGCCTGGTGCAACCGCGGGTGCTCGCCGCGCTTTCCGCGCTGTCCTGGCAGCGGGTGTCGGTGCGGCTGGTCGCCCAGGTGCAGACGCAGCAGGAGGTGGCCAGCGGCTGCGCCCCGCAGTACACCGACCCGTTCACGATGTACGGCGCGCTGCGCCCGTCGGCCGGCGGCGCGCTATTCCCCGCCGCCCCGGCGTCGCTCCGGGTCTGTGTTTACAGCTCCGGCACCGCGGGGGGCGCGCCCCGCTTCACCGGGTCCGCCACGGTCACCGGCGCCACCGAGCGTGAGCTGCTGGCGGGCCTGTCGGGCGCCGGGCGGGCCACCCGCTGCACGCTGCCCGAGGCGGGCTTCGCCGTCCTCGGGGGTTCCGGCCAGCCGCAGGCCTACGTGGAGCTCGGGGGCTGCCAGCGCGTGATCCGCTACGAGTCGCAACCGGGCGGGCTGGCCGGGATGTCGACGGGCCAGGCGACCCAGGGCGCCGTCGCGACCATCGAGTCGGTGACGGCCAGCCACCCGTGATGGCCGCGAGTCCGTACCATACGGTGCATGGCGGTAGAGGCGGTCATCTTCGACTGGGGCGGCACGCTGACCCCCTGGCACACGGTCGACCACGACGCGCTGTGGCTCGAGGTCTGCACGCCGCACTTCCCCGGCGGCCTGGCCGCGGCGAACGCGAAGGCGATCCGGGCGGCGGAGTTCGAGCTGTGGCGGCTGGCCGAGACCGCGCAGCAGAGCGCGACGCTCGAGCACGTCTTCGCCCGTGCGGGCGTGACCGCGCACGAGGAGTTCCTCGCCGCGTATTACCGCGCCTGGGAACCGCACACCTACACCGACCCGGAGGCCGGGCCGCTGCTGCGCGAGCTGCGGACGCGCGGCATCAGGATCGGGGTGCTGTCCAACACGATGTGGCCGCGCAGCGCGCACGAGCACGTGTTCGGCCGGGACGGGGTGCTGAGCCTGATCGACGGGGCGGTGTACAGCAGCGAGATCCCGTGGACCAAGCCGCACCCCGGGGCGTTCCTGGCCGCGATGGCCGCCGTCGGGGTGTCCGACCCGGCCGCGTGCGTCTTCGTCGGTGACCGGCCGTACGACGACATCTACGGCGCCAAGCGGGTCGGCATGCGCGGCGTGCTGATCCCGCACAGCGACGTGCCGCCGCACGACGGCGTGATCCCGGACGCGGTCATCACCCGCCTCGGCGACCTCCCCGCCCACCTCGACCAGTGGTAACCGCCGGGGACGCGGCGGCGATCCTGCGCGCGGCGGGTCTCGGCGCGCGCCAGGCAGCCGGGGTGTGACCCGGCTCAGGGGCGGTTCGAAGAAGGGCGTGTACCGGCTCGCCTGCACCGGCGGGTTCTCCGCGATCCTCTACGTCTGGGCCGCCGCCGAGAACTACTGGCCGGCGGACCCGGACGGCGACGTGGGCGTGTTCTGGCACGCGTCCGGCCTCAGGCTGTTCGAGGGCTGCGCCCGCCGCCTTTCCGCCGCCGGAGTCAGGGTGCCGCGGGTGTACCTGGCGGACGGCGGCCAGGCGGTCTATCCCGCCGACATCGCGCTGGTCGAGGACGTCCCGGGCGGGACCCTCGAGGAACTGCTCGACGGTGATCCCGGGGCCGCCGGACCGGTGATGGAGCGGCTCGGTGACATGCTCGCGGCGATGCGGCGGGCGCGTTCGGCGCACGTCGGCGGAGCGAGCCTGGAATCAGGCCCTGCCAGCGCCCCGGACGAGCGCCGGTGCGAGCAGATCGTGCTCGACCGGGCGCTGGGCCAGCTCGCCCGCGCCGCGCAGCGCGTGCCGCGGCTGGCGGACGCCCGCCCGCGGCTGGACGAAACCCTCCGCACCCTCGCCGCCGCCATCGCGCCGCGGCCGGACTACAGCCTCATCCACGGCGAACTCGGACCGGACCACGTGCTCATCGACGAGCGGCGGCATCCGGTGCTCATCGACATCGAGGGCGCGATGTACTTCGACGCCGAGTGGGAGCACGCGTTCCTGCGGTTGCGCTTCGGACCGGCGTACCGCTGGCTGCGGGCCGGCGGCCTCGACGAGCGCCGCATGCGGCTGTACTCGCTCGCGCCTGTCGCTCGTCGACGGACCGCTTCGGCTGCTCGACGGCGACTTCCCGGACCGGGAGGCGATGCTGGCCATCGCCGACCACGCCGTCGACCGGGCGCTAGCGGCGCCGGAAGCCAGCGCCCGCTGACGGGCTCACGGTCACCACTGGTAGGGCAGGAACTTGCCGTCCAGGGTCACCACCACCCGGTCGCCGGCCGGGTCGGGCACGCGCCTGACGTCGAAGCGGAAGTTGATGGCGCTCATGATGCCGTCGCCGAACTCCTCGTGGATCAGCTCCTTGATCGTCGGCCCGTAGACCTGGACGACCTCGTAGAACCGGTAGATGGTGGGGTCCGCCGGCACTGGCGCGTCCAGCGCGCCGCGGGTCGGCTGGAGCTGGAGCGCCGCCCGCACGTCCTCGCCGAGCTCCAGCGCCCGCACCGCCGCCCCGGCCTGCTCAGCGGTCATCGGCTGCTGGCCGAGCAGCGCCGATACCGTCCACGCGACCGGCTCCCCTACCGTCTCGGCCAGCCGCGCCCAGGTCAGGCCCAGCCGGACCTTCGCCTCCCGGACGGCCGCGGCCGCCTCCTGCTTGGTCAACATCCGCGCTACTCCTTAGCTCCTTGGCGACGTACGGAAAATTCTCCAGAAAATCCTAGAAAAGTTGTCAGCGCGGGGCGGGTCCGCTGCTCATACACGCGCCGGCCTGCCGCCCGCTTGGGGGGCGGCAGGCCGGCGCCCTCCTTCTTTCGGGAGGCGGGCGAGCCGCGATCAGGGCTCGGAGGGGTGTCCTGATCGCGGCCGAAGGCACTGTGCGGGCGCGGCCGCGACAACAGATGCGTAACAGGGGCACGCATCTGCCCCACGCCTCGCCCCGCAGGCCGTAGGTTTTACGGATTAACCACATGTGAAGACACTGCGGTCATCCCGCCGCCGCAGGAACGAAAAAGGCATCTACCGTATGCAGACGCGTGACAGCGACGTTGTCGGGTCCATCCTGGCGGGCGACCCCGACGAGCTCGCCGCTGCTTACGACAGGTACGCGGATCCTCTCTACAAGTACTGCCGGTCCATGCTCAGCGGTCCGGCGGACGGCGCCGACGCGGTGCAGGACACGTTCGTCGTCGCGGCGTCGCGGCGGGCGGAGCTGCGCGACCCGCGGCAGTTCCGCGCCTGGCTCTACGCGATAGCGCGCAACGAATGCCTGCGGACCCTGGGGTCGGGAAAGCCGGCGTCGGCCCCCGCTGTGCCACCGGGCGCGGCGGACACCGTCATCGACATCACCGAGGGGGCGGCCGAACGCGCCGAGCTGCGCGCCCTGCTCACCGCGGCGGCACGCGGCCTGGATCCCGTCGGGCGCGAGGTCCTCGAGCTGCGGCTGCGGCAGGGACTCGAGCTCGCCGAGGTCGCGGCCGTGCTCGGCGTGTCGCACAGCCATGCGAGCTCGCTGGCGTCCGGAGCCCGCGACCGGCTCGAGGCCAGCCTCGCCGCGCTGCTCGTCGGCCGGGCCGGGCGCGACGACTGCGGCACGCTCGGCGAGCTGCTCGCCGACTGGGACGGACAGCTCACCCCGGTGCTGCGCAAGCGGGTGCACCGGCACATCGAGCGCTGCGCGACCTGCACCACCCGGCGCGTCTACGAGCTGCGCCCGGCCGTGCTGCTCGGCCTGTCGACGGGGGCGGCGATGGCCGGTGCCGCATCGGAAAGCCTCCGGCTCGCCGCCGGCGTGCCCGCCGGGCTCAAGGCGCACACGCTCGCGCTCGCCACTGGCCAGGATCCGGCGGCCGTCGCGTACCGCGGCGGGGTGGCCGACCGCGCCGGGACGTTCGGGCGGAACGGGTTCCCCGAGCCGCTGCGCCACCCCAGCGCGAAGGCCGGGCTGCGGTCCTCGCCGCGCGCGCAGGCGGCCGTGGCCGCGGCCGCCGTGGCCGCCGTCGCGGTCGCGGCGGTGGCCTTCTCGCTGTCCGGCAGCCCGGAGCACCTGGCGCTGTCCGGCGGGAAGTCGCCGGCCTCCGCTGCCACGGCCGCGACGCCGGCCACCCATCCGGCCACATCCCCGGCCGGCCGGCCAGCATCATCGCCGGCCGCGGCGGCCGCGCCGACGGCGACGCACAAGCGATCGGCTGCCACGACCGCGCCGGCCACCCATCCCGCGCACACCCCGTCGGCGTCGAGCCCGCCCGCGCCCGCCGCGACGACCCCGGCGCCCGCCGCCAGCACCAC
>Ga0187814_10001133_pt1 | contig 10020 bp, 8 predicted proteins | sample NC_S_4_FD_132450 | JGI IMG/M metagenome (GOLD analysis project Ga0187814, IMG submission 132450) | Wetland sediment microbial communities from Neuse River Estuary, North Carolina, USA - ASW-S_4 | ecosystem: Environmental > Aquatic > Freshwater > Wetlands > Sediment | place: USA: North Carolina...
CCCGGAGGGCCGTAAAGCCCAACCGCATTAGCAGTGCGGCGCCATAGACCGGACTAGGCGAATCCTCCACCCGCACCAGCAGGCGCGGTGGGCCATAGCGTACCGGGACTGACCCCGCCCCGGCAAAGCATTCCCGCCGGGTGTCAGCGCACCTCGATGATCTCGTAGTCGCCGCCTGCGTAGGCCTCCCGCATGACGCGCTTGGAGAACTTGCCCACGCTGGTCTTGGGGACCTCGGCGATGAAGCACCAGCGCTCGGGCAGCTGCCAGCGCGGGATCTGCTCGGCCATGAAGGTCCGCAGCTTCTCCGCGGTGACGTCGGCGCCGGGCCGCAGCACGACCGCCGCCAGGGGCCGCTCTCCCCACTTCTCGTCCTCGACCCCGATCACCGCGGCCTCGGCCACGTCGGGATGGGCCATCAGGACGTTCTCCAGTTCCATGGAGGAGATCCACTCGCCGCCGGACTTGATCACGTCCTTGGCCCGGTCGGTCAGCCGGATGAAGCCGTGCTCGTCCAGGGTCCCCACGTCACCGGTCCGTAGCCAGCCGTCGTGGAACTTACCCGGGTCGTCGTCCTTGTAGTACGAGCCGGTGATCCAAGGGCCGCGGACCTCGATCTCGCCGACCGCCTCGCCGTCGGCCGGGAGGAGCGCCCCGCCGTCTCCGGCCAGCCTGGCCTCGACGGCGCAGAACACCCGGCCCTGGCTGTCCCGGCACGACCACTCCTCCTCCTTGCTGACGCCGGGGGGCGGGTTGGCCACACTGGCCAGCGGCGAGGTCTCCGTCATGCCCCAGGCCTGCAGCAGCCGTACGCCGAGTTCCTGCTCGTACCTGACCTGCATGGCGTGCGGTACCGCGGAGCCGCCCGCGATGACCAGGCGGAGCGAGGACAGGTCACCGCCGTCGGCACGTATGTGCGCGAGCACGCCAGCCCAGATCGTCGGCACCCCGCCGGCTACGGTGACCTGCTCGGCGCCGATCAGCCGGACGAGCGCCTCCGGCTGCAGGTACCGGTCAGGCAGGATCAATGCCGCGCCGGACAGCAGGCCGGCGTAGGCCAGACCCCACGCGTTGGCGTGGAACATAGGCACCACGGGCAGCACGCGGTCCCGCTCGGAAAGACCGAAGGCGTTCCCGAGACAGGCGCCCATCGAGTGCAGGTAGCTGGACCGGTGGCTGTAGACGATGCCCTTCGGGTACCCGGTGGTCCCGCTGGTGTAGCACATGGCCGCGGCCGAGAGCTCATCGAGCGCGGGCCAGTCGAACGAGTCGGGCTCGGCGGCCAAGAGTTCCTCGTACTCGTGCACGGCCACCCCGGTGAGCTCAGCGGCCCCGGGTGTCTGGCTGAGCGGTACTCCGGACACGATCACATGCTTGACGGCCGGCGCGTGCGGCAAGATCTCGGCGAACCTTGAAACCAGGGAGGCGTCCACGATGACGGCGTAGTCGTCGGCGTGGGTGGCGATGTAGCCGACCTCGGGCGGCGCGAGCCGGATGTTCAGCGTGTGCAGGACCGCGCCCATCGATGGCACCGCCATATAGGCCTCGAGGTGCTCGGCGTTGTTCCACATGAAGGTGCCCACGCGCTGGTCGGCGTCGACGCCCAGCCGACGCAGCGCGTTGGCCAGCCGCGCGGCACGCCGGCCCGCTTCGGCGTAGGTGCGGCGTCTGGCCCCATCCTCGGTGCAGGTGACAACGTCGCGATCACCGAATATCGACGTTCCGTAGCGCATGATCGACGTGATCGTCAGCGGGATGTCCATTATCGTGCTGCGCACCTAGCTACCTCCTATGGGTGCTGACCTGCATACCTGATAGTGCCATGAGTCAGGCGGCGCGCAGTAGACCCTGCGGCGCCGCAATCAATGCACGCGTATACCCCATTAGGCCGCGATTTACCCCGTCCGTCCCAGCCGGAAGCCGCCCATCCGGGTGGGGTCCTCGGCGCCGACACGGACGAGGTGCTCGGCCGGCCGGAACTCGCGAATCTGCCGTTATCTAGGAGACTCTAGGCGACGCGCTAGATGGCCCTATCGAGCCCTAGCCGACCGCCCGGCCAGACCGCCGGCCGTGTTCAGTCACGGGCGTTCGCGACCGCACTTCGTAAGAGGTGGCTGCGACGCCGTGACATCGTGCCTATCTTGGATCGGCTGAAGGAGTGATGCCGCGCCCAGCCGGGGGCGTGATGATTGGCCGCGAAGCCGATGAAAGCCAGCCTCAGTCGCGGTGGCTGATCCACACCGATATGTGGGCGGGTTCCAGGGCCTGGTGCACGACATCGGCAGGTCATCCCGGACCGAGTCCAGGTCGACCGCGTCCTTGGCCACGGGGCCCTGCTAGACCGGCTGCGAGCGCAGGAACTTGCCGAAATGCGGAACCGTGAACGCGATCAGGCCCCGCTCCGAGCTGTAGATCAGGCCCTTCTTGATCAGCCCGTCCCGCGCGGGTGACAGGCTCGACGGCTTGCGTCCCAGCTCATCGGCTACGACCGACGTCGGCACCGGGTCATCCCCGGTGGCGGCCATCGCCCGCATGTACTCGCGCTCAGCCAGCGTGGCCCGCTCGTACCTGCTACCGAAGAACCCGACGGCCAGCTCACCCTCCGCCTCGGGGGCGGCCACGCTGACATCCGCGGCCGTCACCGGGCTCGACGCGGCCACGTCCCAGGTCACCTTGCCGTACGCCTGGACGAAGTAGGGATAACCGTCGGCCGCGGCGTACAGCGCGTCGAGCGCGCCAAGGGTGAAGGTCACGTCTTCCCGCTGCGCCGGGGCGATGAGGGCGAGGTCGGCGGCTTCCCGGTCCAGGCGGTCGATCCTGGTGTACCTGAACAGCCGCTCGGAATAGCTCTTGCTCGCCGAGAGCACCGACGGCAGGTGCGGCAGGCCCGCGCCGACCACGATGAGCGGGCCGCCGGTCTGCGATAGCTCGTGGCAGGCGGCGCAGAGCGCGGACACGTCGTCGGCGGGTACGTCCTGCATCTCATCGACGAACAAGGCGATCCCCACCCCGAGGTCGGCGGCCACCGAGGCCGCCTCGGCGAACAGTTCGGTGAGGTCGACCTCCAGGTCCCCGGAATCCGCCCGGCCGCGCTGAGCGGGTACGTCGATGCCCAGCCCGACCGTGACCGAGCTTCCCTTTGGTGCCTTCGGGTCGTGGATCGCGAACGCCTTGAGCACGCCGAGGAAATACTCGACCCGGTCCGGGGCCCGGTGCCTGGGCGCGAGTTCCCGCACCGCCATGTGCAGCGCCCCGGCGACCGGCCGCCGGATCGACTGGCCCGGCCTGGCCTCGATCTTCCCGGTACCCCAGAGCCGCTGCAGGGCCATGGACCGGAACGTGTTCAGCAGCACCGTCTTACCCACGCCGCGAAGTCCGGTCAGCACCAGGCTCCGCTCCGGGCGGCCGCGGGCGATCCGCTCGAGCACCACCTCGAACTGGCCGATCTCCCGGTCCCGCCCGGTGAGTTCGGGCGGCCGCTGGCCCGCGCCGGGGGCGTAAGGATTGCGCACCGGGTCCATGGCATCGGACTCTATGGCGAGATCTAGCCTCAGCCCTAGATTTGCCTAGAAAACCCTACCAGCGTGTCGCGCCGCAGGCCGTTCAGCGATCATGCTGCTGATTGAGGCGGGCCAGGTAGGCGTTGTACGCGGCCAGGTGTTCGTCGTCGTCGTCCAGGCCCTCCGTCTCGCTGGCCGGGACGGCGCGCGGCGGTCCATCGCGGCTGGCGGCGGCCTTCTGGTGCGCGCCGATCTGAGTGGCGAAGTTCACCCGGCGGGCGGTCTCGAGCCAGCCGAGCCCGCCGTCGCTGCGCGTCTCGCGGCTCCAGGCGAAGAACACCGTCAGCATGAGGACGAACATGAGGCCGGCGCCGCCGACCCACATCACCGCGCCGCCGATGTGCACGTCGCTGAGCGGGCTCGGCGCCCAGCCCGGTCGCCCGACGGCCAGGTTGGGGAACGGGTTGCCGCTCTCCGAGCCGAGCGCCAGGCCCGTGAAGGCATCCACCGGCATGGCGATGAAGAGCAGGAAGATCCGGGACGGATACGAGACCCGCCACCGGATCGGCTCCCGGCCCACCAGCGGCAGGAAGTACAGGTAACCGGCGATCAGGAAGAGGGCGTGTTCGGCATTGTGAACGGTCTCGTTGGCCAGCACCAGGTTCATGAAGCCGGTGAGGTGCGTGCCCACGATCACGCCGACGTAGAGCGCCACCCCGAACGGCGGCCAGGTGATCCACGTCACCAGGTGGGAGCGCAGCAGCTTCTTGGCCCAGGTGTGCACGGGATTCCGGCTCGCGTGCAGCAGCAGCGTGGCCGGCTGCCCCACGACGAGCAGCGGCGGCGCCACCATCAGCAGCAGCAGGTGCTGCACCATGTGATCCCAGAAGAGCACATCGTCGTAGCTTCCGACGCCGCTCTGGGTCGCGATCACGATCACGGCCAGACCGCTGAGGAACAGCGCGGTCCGGGCCAACGGCCAGGGCCGGGCCGGATGGCGCCGCCGCACCCGCAGCACGCCCCATAGATAGAGCCCAGCCGCCAGCACGACAAGGCCGGTCACGACCGGCGCGAACTGCCAGCGGCCGACGAGCTCGAGCACGCTAACCGGTGGCAGTGCCTGGCCTCCCATGCCGCTGAGACTACTCGCCCACGACCAGCCCTAGCCCAGGGGCATGCGACCGGAGTACAGGACGCTCTCCCCTGACCCGGCAGGCAGGTCAGGGCTCGCCTCGTTGCTCGGCGGGCACAGCCGCGCTTAGGCTAGAGGGCGGGAACACGTACCCTCAGCAGGCCACCCCGGATCCGGCCGTAGCGGCGGCGTTGCTGCTGCCTATCTTGTCAGGGCAGGATAGCTGGATGGAGACCGAGACTTACCCGTCGGGGCACTGCTTCCCGCGGAACGCATGAGCGCCGACCTCGACGAGCTGCGTCGACTGCGCCGGGCCCGCGACCGGATGGACCGCGAGTACGCGCAGCCGCTCGACGTCCCGGCGCTCGCCCGTACGGCGCTGATGTCGCCGGGGCACTTCAGCCGCCGCTTCCGCGAGGCGTACTCCGAGACGCCGTACTCCTACCTCATGACCCGGCGCATCGAGCGGGCGAAGGCGCTGCTGCGCCGCGGCGACCTGAGCGTGACCGATGTCTGCTTCGCCGTCGGCTGCACGAGTCTTGGCTCCTTCTCCGCCCGGTTCACTCAGCTTGTCGGCGAGACGCCGTCCATGTACCGCGCCCGCAACCACGACGAGCTTCGTGGCATGGCCCCCTGCCAGGCGATGGTGCTGACCCGGCCGCGCCGGACGAGGTCAGTTTCGGAGAAGCATTCGGCCACCGTACCCGCCTAGCATCTGTGTCATGACTACTTCACTCAGCGGCGTGCACGTCACTGTCGACGACCCCGATGCCGCCCTTGGCTTCTACCGCGACACCCTCGGCCTGACGGTACGCAACGAGGTCGCCAACGGCGGCTTCCGCTGGATCACCCTGGTCACCAACAGCCAGCCCGAGATCGCGATCGTGCTGTCGCAGCCGCATGCGGGTCGCTCCACGGAGGACGGGGACGCCCTCGCGGCCTTGCTCGCCAAGGGCGCGCTGCCCATGATCCAGCTCCGCTGCGACGACCTCGACGCGACGTTCGACAAGATCGGCGGCGCGCCCGGAGTCGAGGTGCTGCAGGAGCCCGCCAACCAGTTCTGGGGCGTCCGCGACTTCGCCGTGCGCGACCCCGCGGGCAACATGGTCCGCATCGAGCAGGGCTAGAACCGAATCGTCGCCGAGCGAGGTGCGGCTCGAAACGATCGCTTCGAGGTCGAGCGGCGGGCGTAGCGTCAACGCCCTAATGGTTTTCATGAGCGAACCTGGCCTCACCTCGGCTCTGCACTTTCTCCGGTCACGCCGCCGAGGATCATGTGGTCATTCAGCCAAGCCCCCTGCCCTTCCTGCGCCAGCGGCGCGTCGACGCTCTTAACGCGGCCCGGCCAAGAAAGGCGCTGGCCGCGTAGACCGCTAGGCCGCCCCCGCCTGTGGTATGCACGGTGGGAGACGGCACGATTCAGGCGAGGAGAAGCCGATGCCGCAAGCGCCAGCACGGCGGGCTACCAGCGAGTCATCGGATGTTGCCAAGCTCGTCAGGCTGCATCACCGGCGCCGCGGGTGGGCCTGGGTGGCGATCGGCAGCGCGATCGGCCTCCTCGTGTCCGTGGGGATCGACATAAACCCGTTCGAGAACCTCACCGGGACGGCGGAAACCCTCAGCGCTATCCCGGTCTTCGTGCTGCTCGCTCTGGTTCTGGCCGGGCTGGTTGTGGTAATCCTCGATACATCACGCATTCACCGCGCCGACGCGGCCGTCCGGGTGAGCGCGAAGGGCAGCGTTTCGCATTACCCCCTGTACGCTCACGCGCATCGCTATCCGCCGCGCCACCGTGGCAGCTGGGTGTTCGCCATCGTGATGCTCGTCGCGATGACTGGTATCACCGTGTTTATCCTGCCCGCCGAAGTGAACTCGTGGGCATATGCGGTCGGCGGGGAGAACCAGGACACCTTCAACCCGGTGTCGTATGGTCAGGCCTGCAGCGCCGTGCCCCACCGGGGGGGCGGCGGCTGCCAAATAGTGACCGAAGGCTACCTTTCCAAAAGCGGCGCGGACGTCACCTGGGGCAGCCAGGTGCCACTCGGCCAGCCGTTCAGTGTCCGCGGCCCGCTCTGGGCCTGGGGCCGGGGGCGGATTCTCATCAGTAGCGACGGCGCGGCGATCCCGAACATTGTCGCGGGCCTGTTCTTCGATGGAGCAACGCTCCTGCTGCTGTACATCCTCGTCGTGATTGTGCGCGACACGCCGTCGAGGCGAAGCCAGCGGATGCCCGTACCCGCTGGCTTCGGCGATCCGGGCGGAGTCCGCCGAACACATCATCCCGATCGCGGTCACCACGGAAGCGGCGTTCGTCGCCCTGCACGCGGTGGGCGAGGTAAGCGCTGACGATCGCGCCGGAGGGTGCGAACAGGTAGATGACCAGGCTAGGTGGTCCACTACTCCCTGGCCAGAAGCGGAAGTCAGGAGCGGTGGGCTCCTGTGGGACCACGCGGTTCAGTCAGCGCGCCTTCCGCCGCGGTGACCTGACGGCCGATTGAAATGGGCTCACTGTCATAGGTCCCCTTTTTCGGCGGACCGTTCTGCTTTTCGCCGGTGACCTGGGCAAACGCTTCAAGATCCATCCCGCATAATGCCCGCGACCAGCCGTGCAGGGCAGGATTTGGCTGCATCTGGCTGCGGGTGCCGATGAGACCACGGTCCCAGGCCAACGACCATAAGTGGAAGTAAGGAGTGATTTTTCGAAATCGGGCGGAGGGCGTGGGATTCGAACCCACGAGGACGCGTCAACGCCCTAATGGTTTGCAAGAGCATCTGTGGTTCATGACTAACCACCCCTGCTACCTGCGTCTTCGGCGTTCGGGGCTAGCGAGCCAAGCAAGATCATCCCGTGTATATCCCGCACCGTGCAGGGGATGGCCCGCGTCCGGTCCGGGCAGGCTCCGGCCTGGCCCTTAGCTTCTGACCGGAGTGCCGGTAGAGGTCTCCGATGTCAAGCATGACTTTGCGTGTACGTTGACCAGGCACTTTTCACCTGTGCTGGTTGCCCTGTGGGGCACAGTCACGCTTGATGCTGGAGGGGCGGGCACGTACCCTCAGCGGGCCATCCCCGGATCTGAGCCCAGCCCAAGGCTCTGGCACCTTGGTGCTGGGCGGTAACGTTCCCGGAACGATCTGGGCGTACCGTCGCATTCATGAGGCACGACGCCCGGCGCTGGAGCCGCGTGGTGGCCTGGCCACTGGCCGGGCTCACCGTGGCTGTGCTGGTCGCACTGCTGGTGCTTTTCGCGCTGAATGCCAGCCGGGTAGGCGCGCCCAGGCTGGCTTCAGACGCCATCCTGGCCGTCGCGATCGGCGTGGGAACGGCCTTCGGCCTGCTGATCATCAGCCGCCGTCCCGGGAACGCCATCGGCTGGCTCCTGGGCCTGATCGCGCTGTCCCTGGCCGCCTCTATGCTCACCGAGCAATACGCCCTGCATGGCCTGGCCGTCGTTCATGCCCGGCGCGGCCTGGCCGTTGTCCGCGCGTCGCTGCCGGCGGCTCCGCTCGCCGGGTGGGCTGCGGGCGTGCTGGCCTCGGCGACGGGGATGCTGGTGCTGTTCCTCATCCTGCTGTTCCCAGACGGGAGGCTGCCGTCGCGCCGGTGGCGCCCGGTGCTGTGGGCGCTGGTCGTGGTCGCGCTGAGCTGGATGGTGGGGCAGTTTCACGGCGGCAGCACCGTCACTGGCGGGATCACCAATGCGCTCAGCAACGCGGGGATCACCTACTTGAGTCCGGTCAGGCTCATCCCGTGGCCAGCCTGGCTCAGCGCCGTCGGCCGGGTGGTCTTCGTCCTCGGCGCGGTCGCCGGGGTACTGGTCGTGGCGTCGGTATTCGTCCGGAGGCGAAGGGCGAGCACCGAGCGGCGTAAGCAGCTGGCCTGGCTGGGTTACGTCGGCCTGATGACCGCCATCTGGGGCGCGGTGGTGGCGGTCGTGGAACTGGCCGCGCCTGGTGCCGCCAACGGCTGGCTCGGCACGCTGCTCTGGACCTTCCTGGTGTGCACCCCTGTGGTCGGCGTTCCGCTGGCCTGCGCGATGGCGGTGCTGAAGTACCGGCTGTACGAGATCGACCGAATCATCAGCCGCACCCTCGCCTACACCATCGTGACCGGGCTCCTCGTCGGCGTCTACGCCGGGCTGGTACTGCTGGCCACCCAGGTGTTCCGGGTCCACACCCCGGTGGCGGTGGCCGCCGCCACGCTGGCCGCCGCGGCGCTGTTCACCCCGCTGCGGTCTCGGGTGCAGCGCAGGGTCGACCGCCGGTTCAACCGGGCCCGGTACGACGCCGACCAGACCGTCGCCGCATTTGCGGCCAGGCTGAAAGACGCGGTTGACCTGGACTCGGTGCGCCACGACCTGACCGGCATCGTATTCCGCACCCTGGAGCCCGCCCACGTCTCGGTATGGATAGACGAGCGCGGGTGACGCCGGGATCCTGAGGCGCCTGGCAGACAGACGGCGAACGGCATGGAGACGTTCGTCATGGGCACCCTCCGGACGCCTGAGACCAGCCGCCGTGCAGGACCGTGAGGTACCGGCCGGCGCGCCACGTGGCCGCGCCCGCTTCGCGTGCCCGGCGGTCGCGATGGTTCAGGCGGCCGGGGCCAGCAGGGTGCCGTGATCGACTCTGGACTGGTCGCGGTTGCCGTAGCGTTCGCGCAGCGCGTGCCAGGCGGCGAGCTTCTCGGGGCGCATCCGCTGGCCGTCATACAGGTCGTGCACGTAGCAGTGGAGCGCCGTGTCCCCGCCTGACCCGAGGAACTGCACGGTCAAGACTTCCTGCCCGGGGAACGCGGGGAGGAACGGGTAGGGCTCGCGCACGAACCGGACCCCGGTGATCTCATCGACCCGCACGTCCATCGTCCAGCTCGCCGCGTCGTCGCCGAGTTCGACGTGCCACCAGCGCCGGTCGGCGGGTCCGCGGAACAGCGGCGTTGTCACGCCCTTGAGGTGCGCGGTACTGAGGCCGTCGCCGAAGACGAAGACCAGCAGCCCGGATTCCGACAGGTCTGTGATCAGGTGTTCTAGTTCGCTGGCGGCCTCGCTGATATCTGCGATCTTGCTCATCTTGTGCTCCTCACCGGCGTTGGTGCCGTCAGTGGCTGGCAACACGGCGCCGCGCAGGATCGATACCCGGCCGTCCACCGACGGTCGGATGAGGCCAGAACGAGAGCTCTGGCACAAATAACGTGAAGGTAACGTTTCGATCTTGAAACGCCCGGCAGGTCGTACGGTCGAGACGGTCTGCGCCGGAGGTCGGTCGCGCGCTAGGGCACCGGACTGCGCTCCGGCCGTTACCGCGCACGAAGCATGTCCTTGCCGCTCACCAGGAGCGCTCCTAATCGCTGCGCGGCGGCCTGACCCCGGAAACGGCCGTCTGATTGCAGCA